>Ga0137398_10000575_pt1 | contig 13506 bp, 17 predicted proteins | sample czorhiz216metaG_FD_106659 | JGI IMG/M metagenome (GOLD analysis project Ga0137398, IMG submission 106659) | Vadose zone soil microbial communities from Angelo Coast Range Reserve, California, USA - czorhiz2.16 metaG | ecosystem: Environmental > Terrestrial > Soil > Vadose zone | place: USA...
ACCTTACTAAGGACTTTAGAATCAGTGTCCCGGTCTAACCAAATTCTGACCCTTGTCGCATGCTTGTTCGCTCTCACGAAAAAACTCTTCAGTGCTCCGCTTTTGTGAATAATGCGGGCTAGGAAGTTCCGCGTGAAAATGAAGTTGGCGCCCCTCAATCCGAAAGCCAAATCTTTTCCACCTTTTTGCCCGTCCAGGCGTAAAGGATAGTAAATGACCCATAGTCCGAAATTAGGATGACAGGATTCTTAGCTCGAATCAGCTTGCCCTCGTACATACCCTCATATTTGCCGGGCCCCTCACACCAGACAGCTACCGCCCCATCTGCGGTGTCCAATGAGCGAATGTCCCAAGCGTTCCCCGGTTGATGGGCCACAACCAACTCGGGTTTTTGCTTCGGGCCTTCCTTTGCGACCAAAAGCAAGGCCCACGTTGGCTTCCCGTCGCCGTAGAAGTTCACTCTGACCAAACCGGGGCACCGAGTACCGAAGTCTTGTCGATATTGTTTTCGAGCATAATCATCCAAATCGGCCAAGCTTGCAGGTCTTGCACGAGGATATGTTTTTGAGATTTCGTCAAGCAGGCTCAGAGGAAGAGCGCATCTATCTTCTGGCGACGCAGCGAGCACTTGATTCGCTGCAAACAAACACATACCTGCAAAGAAAATCACCACAGATTTCAGTCGCATCGAGATGACCTCGCCGCAGTGGGAGGCGCATGGCAAGAATACACTTGAGCCACCTCCGAACGTGCTACTGTCTGGTAAGTCGTGCGTTTTATTAGGAGTTGCCCTCGGCCCTTGATTGCTATATGACTAGCTTCGGCGCCAAACCTTCCCGAGGCGAGACACACTTGCTGCGAGCCCTTTCCGACTCCGTTTGTGATTCCAAGCGGGCCTCATATGAGCGTACCCGGCGTGTCTTCGTCCCCGGAATTGCGGCGATACTGACAGTGTGGCTAGTTCAGTCCGCGCTCGGGCTCCTCCCCTGGACGCGCACAGGAGCCTCGTGGATAGTCCGCGTGCACATCCCGTTCACTCATCTGCCACTTTTCATGCACTGGGATTTGATAGTGAGCTTCGCCGTCGCAGGAGCCATTTCGGCACTGTACGGAGCGTTCGTCAATAGCTCGCCGAAACAGCGCTATATCGCCGCGCTGTTTCCGGTCTTCTTTGAAATCCTAAAGTGGCTCTGGCTAATCCGTTTCCCAATAGCTCCGTGGATTGATCCGGCACATCCGCCCTATCGGTTTACGACGCTGCCCGCGGCAGCGAGCATCGGCTACTGGGTCATTCACATCATAATTCCGGCTGTCGCGTTGCTGGGAGCGCTGTCCCTCTTCAATCGTCGGTTCTATGCCCGAATCGCCGAAGAGGTTAAAGTCACAAGGACGATCTGACAGTCCTTCAAATATCTATCCACCAGCGGCGCAGTGAACCATGCAGGGTCGCCATCCACACATGTCCGATTGGCGCGTCCCTTTTGGGGTGAACTTCCGCCGTGACACTTCGCGAATTCTTTTTGGAGAACTTTTCTGGCGACCTGGAATACCATCCGCGCCGCGCCGTGCCTTATTTGAGCCTTGCCACCGCTGCCCTTTGTTTTTGGGTGTTCTCGCCTTCCGAAACAAAATTTACCGCCATTCCGTTAATCTTCGCACTCGGCAGCCTAACTCTTCTACTCAAAGGCATATTTCTTCTGCGCAAGTCGTCTGAGGGACTCGGGCTTTCGGAGCAAGAACTCGCTAATCTCTCCGGTCCCACCAACCGCAAGGGGCTCCCATCAATCGCCACCCAAGCCGCCCAAATCGTTCAGGATTTCGGCACACGCGCGTTCCTCCTTTGGCCCCTGCTCAACATCGGTAAGGATATCGACAATTCCTGGAACAACCCGCCGCGTTTTCCCGTTTTTCTCACCGGCGCAATCCTCTTCTTGCTCGGCTGGCTCATACGCCACCTCTCTTCTTCCCCGCCTCGACCCTAGTGGATATATAGTTGCGTTATTGGAAGTCGCAACCGCTCTTCGATGGAGTTGATGTCCTTGGTTGAAGTGTTCGCTCACGCGTTTCTGGATCAGATCGCAGCCCGGCTCCCCACGCCCAAGCCGCCAAGACCACCACCGCCGTCCCCGCAATCCCTTTCACTCGCTTCGTCATATCCACCTCCCGCCGCGGTCCGCACCTGAGCCTACCCCTACGACGTCGTATCATCCTTTTCCGTTGCTTCAAAAACTGCTCGAACTCACCAAAGAAATCGGTCGTCTTCTGCGGGAGAAGCAAGAGCTCCGCCGACCTGCAGAAGCTCCACCACCTTTCCGAGCTCCGGAGGCCCGACCTTCCGAGGGATCGGAGCATCCTTGTCGAGAGATAAGTGAGTGCGCGTCCGCTCGCAGCATTCGAAATACAACTTCAGGACGCAACGCTTGACGGCGCCTCGAATGAACTGTACAGTTCAGATAGCTGAAATGGAGAGTTTATGGCCACTACCTCAAGTGCAGGCAAGACTGGCACGATCGTGGTTTCTGCTCTGCGTGCCCGCGCTAATTTCGGAAAGCTGCTGCGTCGAGTAGACGACGAGAGCGGATCGCTTGTTATCGAAAAGCGCGGGATCCCCCGAGCCGTGCTGCTCAGCATTCGTGATTATGTCAAACTGGCTGCTCCGGAGCCCGAGGTCTTAAGGCTCCTGGGTAAAGAATCGGAGCGAAACGGCACGAGCGCCTTGAATTCGCATGAGATTGACAAAATTATTAGGAAGGCCCGCTCCCAGAAGTCAAAGCGCTAATGCTCCCTCTCCGTCTGGTGATCGATACAAATGTTCTGGTTTCTGCTGCAATAAAGCCCGCTGGGCTCCAACGTACTGTTTTCCTGATTGCCATTTCTAAACCGGCCCGCCTTTATGTCTCGCATCCCATCTTTGAGGAATACAGCGAGGTGCTTGCCCGTCCCGAGCTCCGGATCCGAAAGGGTCTTCGGCTGCAATTGCTGCAGCTCATCAAGAACCACAGTCATACCGTGGTCCCGACCCGGCGGCTTGAAGCAACATCGGATCCCGAGGACAATATATTCCTGGAATGCGCTGACGTTGCGCGTGCGGATTATTTGGTGACCGGCGATCAAAAACATTTTCCGAGATTCTGGAAGAAAACTAAAGTCATAACGCCACGGGAGTTTGTCAGTCTTGCCGTCCCTCATTTAGTGAAGTAGCTGATTGCCTAAGGAAGGGCTCGGGTACGACAAATAGCACCGTCGCGCAGATGTGGCGGACACTTATCTTTCCGGACATCCCGCTCTAGAAAGTCGCTGAAAAACACGGTAATCGCAGGAGTGGCCTTCGCGGCTCCCGCATTGTTTACTATCAATAGTTTGTCGCCATTTCTCCTTCAATTTCAATCTCGGGTGTCTATGCATTCGCATTCCATATGCGATACACCCAGCTTCAAAAATTTAGGCCTTTTCAGTGGGACACGCCGTTCCCATTTCGGAGATAATCCTGAAATGACGAATCGACATAATCGGACACGGAGGAACTATTGGCAAGAGTAATCGTCGGGATGACCATCTCGCTTGACGGGTTTGTAGCCGACCAAAATGGCAACGCAGGTCGCCTCTATCCCGACTTGGCAGCGCTCAGACACACCGCTTACATGAAGGACGCCATCGAGCAGACTGGTGCAGTCCTCATGGGGAGAAGGACGTTCGAGATGGGGGACCCCGACTCGTACGTCGACAACTACGAATTCCAAGTGCCGATTTTCGTGCTGGCCCATCACCCGCCGAGCGTTGCGCCGAAACAAGACGAGCACTTGACCTTCACGTTCGTAACCGACGGTGTGGAATCGGCAGTCGCCCAAGCAAAAGCTGCCGCCCGCGATAAGGCAGTTCAGGTGGTCGGCGGCGTCAGCCTAGCCCAACAGCTCTTGGATGCGGGACTCGTCGACGAGCTTCATGTTGATATCATGCCGGTATTTTTAGGCATCGGTCTCCGGTCGTTTGAAAGCTCCAGCCTTGAGCGCGTCCGGCTCGAGAAAATCAACGTGCAGGAAGTCGGCGCGAGAACAAGCCTCAGATTCCGCATAAAGCAGTAGTCGACATTCTGGGCTGACTTCAAGGAATGCAAGCGCTCAGTTATCGAACAAGATCGCCACTCAAAGGGAGTCAATAAATTCCTCGGGCTCACTTGTGTAATGGCCTGATTACGTCAGCCGGGAAGAACGACCCTATTTTCGCTGCGAAAAGAACTCTTCATTTCGGTCTTGACGAAGGAGAGTTTTCCCCGGATACAGGAGAGTAGGAATCCATCGCCAGATTCATGCAGTGCCTTGTGGAGTTCCACTTCGCTCCCATCAAATCTGCCTCCGATTGCCCAACACTCTTCAGGAGCGCCCAGACTGCGAAGAGTCTGAAACACGTTGTCGGGCAGACTGGCAGCCCCCGCGCCCATGGCCCGTGGTTTCGTGACCCTTAGGGGGTGAGAAGCGTAGGGAGTTCGGAAAATTGAAATCGCCAACATTTTGACCGAAGCTGTATCGACCCCCGGACGCGACATAGTAGAGCAGGTTGCAGCGAAGGGCCGTCTATCAGGCAAGAGTCGTGAACAAAAGGAGAGCAGGTATGAACTCGACCAAACAGACAGCGAGGATCGCTGGCGTGCTGTACCTGGTGAACGGAGTGACTGGCTTCTTCAGCATCATCTATGCCCCCACCAGACTGATGGTATCTGGTAACGCGGCTGCAACCGCCCAAAACATCCTCGCTTCCGAGAGGCTTTTCCGCCTCGGCATCGTCTCCGAACTGATCTGTGCGGTCGAATTTATCTTCCTACTCTGGGTTCTGTACCGATTACTCGGCGGGGTCAACAAGACGTATGCTTCGCTGATGGTCATTCTGGGTCTGGGCTTCGTTCCCATTATGTGCGTGAATGTGCTAAACGAGATCGCTGCCCTGACACTTTTGCGCGGTGCGGACTTCCTGTCGGTATTGGGCCAGCCCCAACGCGAAGCCATGGCCATGCTGTTCCTCGATTTGCATCGCTACGGGTACGTTATCGGCTGGATCTTTGGCCCTTGGCTTTTCTTCTTCGGGCTGCTTGTATTTAAGTCGGGTTTCCTTCCCCGCATCTTAGGCGTACTGCTGATCGCGGCGTGTTTCGGCTACTTGGCGGATAGTCTTACGCCGTTGCTTCTGCCGAGTTACGCGAACCTCGTGGGCCGAATCGCGAACATCCCGCTAACGCTGGGCGAACCAGCGATTATCTTGTGGCTTTTGATTTGGGGAGCAAAGGACCAACCATTGGAAGCCGCGGCATAAAGTGAGTCGAACTCCCGGCGTTGGGCATCACGTTCGAGGGATTCCGAGCGAGTAGTCGGCAAACCGCAAGCATCTCTTCAGGAAATCAAGCACAAACCAGATGCGCGTTAACCAGATGGGAGAAGGCCGGTCTCCGCGGGATGCGATACGCTCCCAATGTTCGACGTGCTCAAGGCACAATGAAAAGGAGACCGGCTATGAAAGAGATTAGCACTGTTCGGGTAAATGGAAATATGATTTTCAAAGGACACAAGCTCACGATTGGTGTGGACCTCGGCGATCGCTGGTCGTGCTACTGCGTTTTGGATGAAGCGGGCGAAGTCCTTCTGGAACAGAAAGTGGGGACGACATCGGAAGCGATGAAAAAGATGTTTGAGAAGATACCGCGAAGTCTTATTGCCCTGGAGACGGGAACACATTCCCCTTGGATCAGCCGGCTGCTCGGGGAGCTGGGACACCAGGTGCTCGTGGCGCACGCGCAAAAGGTGCAATTGATCACCAAGAGCAAGCGAAAAGATGACCGACACGATGCGCGGACACTGGCACGGCTGGCGCGAATCGATCCCGAGCTGTTGGGGCCGGTGCGGCATCGCAGTGCGAAAGCACAAATTCATCTGACGGTGATTCGGGCACGGGCGGAATTGGTGAGTGCTCGAACGGCCTTGGTGAACGCCGCTCGCGGGTTGGTGAAGTCTTATGGCCAGCGGCTGCGCTACCTACTTAGATTCTCAATGTTGCCGGCGTCGGAACGGCCCAGGCGCAGCCACGCTTCTTGGACCGCATCTTCTGCCTCTCCCAGCGATCCGAGCATACGATACGCCACGGCTCGCAAACGGCTCCGGTTCTCTTCGAATCGCTCGGCCAGCCATTCTTGTCCAGCCATGCTGTCACATTCCTTCTTCGCGGTTCGTCATACTAACATTGACGAACGGAGCGATATGGATGTGACAAGGCGAATGAGACTCGCCTCTGCGCGGCGAACTTATGTGCACTTCACATATGCCCGCTCTGTCTAACACACAATCACGGGCTTCATATCCACCACCGGCGTGCCATCAATCGCTTCGATCGGCTCGACTCGCAAACGATTCCCCATGATCTGCAGGACTGTAACCGGGTGAAGCCCCAGCGGATTCGGGCGGTCCGGAGACCGTGTCGCGAAGACGCCGGTGAGCGCGCGTTTTGGATCACTACGCGGGTGGACCTGCAGCACTTCGCGATCCCCCTGGTGGAACCAGGTGATAACCCAAACCTTGTCGCCAACCTTCATGCGATGCAATCCAGCCAACGCCCACGGTTCGATCTCGATCCACGCGTCGGGCGCCCCTTCCGACCCTTGCTTCGGCGCTTCGCTCCTCTCCTTGAGAGTCGAGCGAATCACTCCGATCGGCCGGAGATCAAAACGCCCGCTTCGTTTCGGTTTCATGCTTCCTTCTTACGACGAAAAGGCGCGGGTGGAAAGAGAATTCCCGGCGTGCGGCTTGGTGTCCGCACAGCACATGAGAAACGGCTGCGCCCGTCAAATCAAAGAATGCTGTCGGCGCGGGCAGGCTCGTCGCATCGGTCAGGGATGCCGACGGCAATCTTATTGGCTTGCTTCAATCCGCCTGACCGTTTCGGCCGGAAATTGAGGGACGGCGTCGGCTTGTAGCAAGTGATCTCCGCGCTTGGCATCGATCCTGGACGGATTACGGGCCATGCAGAAGTGATCCACGCGGACCTATAACGCTTCTTGCCGACATGTGTACGCAACTTGCGTTTGGCACTCACATAAGATCCCATCGCAGCTTACGACCGATGAATGCCAAAAGGCGCGGCCACCGCGCCGAAGGAGTGCATAGCGAATTGCAAATACTAAAAACTGAGTACCTACGCCCGACTAGCTCCAGCCTATTGAGGAAGCACCGATTCTCTCACGGAGTCATGTCCAACATCGCACTGCAAGTCAACGATCGAGCACTATCCAAGCGGGAGCATGGTCGCTCGCGTTCTCCTCACCGCGAACCCATCGGTCTACGCCCCCGTGCACGAGTCGCTCGCATACTGTTGGAGAGAGAAGGAAATGATCCAGCCGCATCCCCTTGTCTAAAAGCCACCGATTACGCTCGTAGTCCCAGAACGTCCAGAGCGGCCCGTCGGGTTGCAGTTTTCGCAGAGCGTCCGTCCAGCCCTGAGCTAGCAGCCGAGCATACGCCTGGCGACTCTGAGGTTGAATCAATGCGTTGTTATCGAGAGATCGCGTTGGATAGATGTCCTGCACGGTCGGTACGACGTTGTAATCGCCGGCAAAGACGGCAGGCACGCCGGCCTTCATGAGTTCCGCGCCGTGCTCGATTAAACGTTCGAACCAGGCTAATTTGTAATCGAACTTCGGACCGGGTTGAGGATTTCCGTTCGGCAGGTAGATGGAAGTGATCAGCACACCATTTACCGCCGCCTCGATATAGCGTGCCTGGCGATCCTGAGGATTCCCAGGCAAGCTGGATCGCGTTAGCACCGGGTCGCACTCCCGCGCCAGGATCGCTACGCCGTTCCAGGAACGTTCGCCTAGCCAGACTCCGCGATAGCCGTGCTCACGAAGGGCACTGGCCGGAAATGCTCGCTGCTCTGCCTTGAGCTCCTGGAGGCAAACGACGTCGGGCTGCGCCCTTGCGAGCCACGCCGTGAGATTATGCAGACGCTTGTTGATGTTGTTGATGTTGAAAGTGGCGATCTTCAATGGTCCGGCCTCACGCGAAAAGACCATTCTGCCCTGACCCGAGTGTCACACTGCAAGTACTTCGTTTGCGTGGGACGCGTTTTGAGGATGAAGTACGGGTCGCCGTCGAATGTATTTTGATCGAACCTCAACCCACTCACCGGCCCGATGGGATCAGTAGCGGAAAACGCCCATCGCAGCTGGGATGCCGAACCAAACGCGTCCGCGCCACTTCCACGGCATCAAAGTGGATCGCTTCCGGATCGACCACTCGGACAGAACCACAGTGATGGCTTGTATTCGTCGGCATTCTCGGGGCGGTGCAAGAGTCTCGGCGAGGCATGCTGTGGCATCGACGGTATCGACTCGCACATTGACCGGACGCCTCTCATTGAAGTACTCTCGATCCCCGCTGCCCAGGGTTTCTTTGAGCGGCGCATCATGAATAAACTCCGCAGAAGTTCGGCTCGAATACTCGCCTCACGAAAGGACTGTTATGCCCAGAAAAATCGATCCCCTCAATAAAAAGCTCTACGGCTCGGTAACAGCATTGCTAACGGTGACCGACGTGAAAACGGCAGCCGCCTTTTATCAAAAGGCATTCGGCTTCGCCAAACGCGGGATCATGAGTGGCCCAGACGGCAAGGCAATCCATGCTGAGCTGACACTCCGCGGCACGACATTAATGTTGGGGCCGGAAATGCCGCAGATGGGTTCCCGCAGCGCGAAAACAATCGGCGCCTCGCCGACGAGTTTGTACTTGCTGACGGAGAACGTGGACAAGGCGGTTGCCAACGCCGTAAAGCTCGGCGCCGCGCCCAAGGGGCCCGTGATGGATATGTTCTGGGGCGACCGGTGTGGAACCGTTGTGGATCCCGAAGGTTACACTTGGATGGTCGCTACCCACATTGCACAACCCACACCCAAGGAAATGCAACAGAAGATGAAGGAACAAATGGCCAGCCAACAGGCAGCCCGCGCTGCGAGTGGCTCCTGAGTAGCATCCTTCAAGCTCCGCTAGGCTCTCAAGTTCTAAACCGTTCCGGTCAGGCCGGCACCGCACACCGGTAGCGACCTTCGTCCCGCTTTCTCCCCGAGTGGCGGGCTATGAATGGACCATGAAATGGCGTGTGCCGTCCAACGGCAGAAGCCCACGAATGAAAAACAACAATTTTGAGATGGCGGAAGGTCTTAGTCCGACTTCGGCTCGGCGCGTAGACTCGGGACATGGGTGAAACCGCCATCTTGGAACGTACAGCTGTCGTGCGCCATGTGGGCGTGACGAGTCCCCACAAAACGCACAAGAGAAATGAGGCCACAAAAAATGTTCCCACAGACCAGACTCATACTTTGATCTTAAGCATTGCTCCTCCGAGCCCGACTGGGCCGATCATGACGGCCAATTCGGAGTACCGCTTGTTGAAACTCAATTCCGTGCAACCGAGTGCATGTGAATCTGGCGCTTACTCTTTACTTCAGAAAAATCACCGCCCGCGATCTCACATGACCGGAACCAAAATCAGAACGTGAATTGTTGACGTAATCATGCCGCCGACAATCGGCGCAGCAATAGGCTTCATCACATCGGAGCCAATTCCACTCTCCCAGAGGATTGGGATGAGGCTGGCAAGGACTGCCGTCACAGTCATGCGCTTCGGACGCAAACGTTGCACGGCACCCTCGATCGTAGCCGCCTCGATATCTTCGTGCTCAAGCGGTACGCCCGAAGCAATGCTCTTATCAAGCAACTCGTGGAGATAGACCACCATGACGACCCCGGTCTCGACGGCAATTTCCAAACAACGCGATGTAGCCCACCGAGACGGCGACGCTGAAGTTGCAGCCAAGCCAATATTGGAGATTGAGTCCGCCAGTCATCGCGTAAAACGTTTGGAAAATAAGGACAGCGGTTTCCGTGACCGAGTGGAAGACCATGTCCGACGTCAACATAGCACTCCTTCCTACTGGCTGTCCCCGAACCACTAGCAGATCAAGGCTGAGCGAATAGAACGTAAAAAAAATGAAAAAAATAAATCGGGTTTTTTGCTCGTGGACAATATCTGCGACTGTCCGACGACTCCAGTCAGGGACTTCAGTCGAACAATAGCGCGTTGATTGAGCTCTACATTACTACTTGCGTTTTACCGCGATTCACAGCGATAACATACTCCTAGGAAGCGCCCCGAACTCGGCCAGGGGTGTGGTCCGGCCTCAAAGACTTATCACTCTTGTGGAGATTCTACTCTATTCGGATGAGTGGTGAACTACTAATGCGCCGCCTTCAAGCCCGATTTGTTTTCTCGTTTCTGATGGCCATGTACAGCCAAGTCTTGTTCGCCGCAGACTTGGAGGCCCTGCCCGGATTCCTCCGGTCCGACCCTTTTGGCGCCATCGTCGCGCCCGACCGGAGCGGCGCTGACCTCGCTTCGACCCTTTACGACGCTCAGCACCGGATTATGCTCACGGGCTCGCGCGGTGGATACGTGTCCTTTCATCTCGTTGTCAAGCTGCCCCTACCAGGTCTGTACACGTTGGACGTGAAGATCTCCGATCCTACGAACAAAGTGCAAATCGATTTGTTTCGAGAATGGTTCCACCTTACAGATTCCGACAAGCATTACTATCCGGATGCTCTGATCCCTGTGCACTCGACTTATAGTTCGCGATTGCCTGAGCCGGACAATCGGATCCCGCAACAGACTGCCCAGGCCTTCTGGGTTGACGTCTATATCGCTCCGGATGCTCATCCGGGGACCCTCTCAGGTAGCGCCACACTCAAAGCTGGCACGAAGATGATGACCCTTCCGATCCAAGTTACCGTCCTGGCTTCCGTCATCCCCAAAGAAGATGTAGTCACGATCGACCACAATTCCTATGGAAGTTCCTGGCTCGCGCAGCAGTTCGCAGCTTCTTACCAGCGCAACCCCGATCATTGGTTTGAGAGCGACCAGTTCTTCGGATTGATCCACGCATACCATCGCGTCTTCTACGAGCACCGGGGAATTTTCCATCAGCTCGGGTATGGACACTCCGGGAAAGTCGGCCCGGAATTTGCGCCCGTGCTCGACGGCTCCGGCAAGCGGAAGCACATTACCAACTGGAGTTTATACGATCGCCACTATGGACCCTTGCTTGACGGTACCGCGTTTTCACCAAGCCGCCGCGGCCCGCGCCCGATCCCTTTCGTCTACCTGCCTATCAATCCTGAGTGGCCGGCTTCTTACGAGTTCTGGGGTGAGGCTGGCTATGAAGCGGAATTCGTGAATGTGGTCTCGGAAATGGAGCGCCACTTCCGCGAGAAAAGGTGGACCCAGACGAATTTCGAAGTTTTTTTCAATCACAAGAAACGCTACAAGGGTTTCCCCTGGGATGGCGACGAGGTACGATTCCCCAAGGACCTCAAATACTTCAATGAGTATGGGCGGCTGCTGAAGGAGGCTCTGCCAGCCGACACTCCTGTACACTTCCTCTTCCGCGCCGACGTCAGTTGGGACATGGAACAACAGTTTAAGGTCCTCGATGGAGTTGTGAAGTTGTGGTGCGCTGGCGGAGGCATCTTGAGTTTCTACAAGGACGCCCCCAAGATGTTGCGCAACCGAGGAGATGTGATTTGGTACTACGGCGGGCCTCCCAGCGTGACGGATAGTTCAGCAGCAATCACGGAATTTCCCCTGCGGGCCTGGCTGTGGGGCGTGAATGGCTATGTCCATTGGCTGACAGTCAGCCCTGGAGAGGACCCCTGGTTCCATTTCGACGGGGGCCAAACTGCCCTCGTGTACTCGGGCGAGCGCTTTGGCCTTACCGAACCGATTCCCAGCATCAGACTGAAGATTCAGCGTAACTGTCTGCAAGACCTCGCCGTGCTCGACAGTCTCAAAGGTCGCAAGTCGCTTGACTCCCTCAGGGCCGAAGCAGCGCGTAGGTACAACGACTCGAGCCTCGATGATTGGTGGAATCCTCGGCCCGCGCTGGCCGACCTTCCCTCTGACCAGTGGCTCGGAAGCGCCATTGACGATGCGACCAGGCACACGCAGCAAGCTCTTCAGCACCCGGCTGCGTCCGCCGCGCACAAGGTCCATCAATATGCGCTCAGTCTTCAAGCGGAGGCAAAATGAAAATTCCCTATCTGATCGTGCTCAGCGTGAGTTTCACGTTCGCAACGGTGGGAACCCCGAAGCTCAGCCCCGAGGCATCGGTAGCGATGCAAAAAGAATTGGAGGACGTCGCGCGTGTTGGGAGCGTCATGGTGGATGGCGACGTCTGCCAGAAAATCGTCACGGAGCAAGCGAAAGGGTTCCTGTTTGTCACTGTCCCTCGCGATCGGTTCCTCGCGGGCGACAACTACGACGTTGACGACGCGGCATTCAATACGGTCAAGAAAACCTTGATTCGCCTTTCGCACCTGGCCTCCTTCCCCGCTGACGTTAATCTGTGGATGCCGATCGAGAGGCACCCCGGTAAGATTCAGTTGGTCATTCGCAATAGGAACGAAATGAGCCAATTCTGGAATTGGGGCGAGCTTTACGGGGACATGGATCCGCAGATGGAGACGGTGTTGAAGACGGGACAACGGGTCACGGTTACAAACAAGCCCGGCTGGATTTCTGTTCTTGCTCCAGTCTATAACAGTTTAGGTGATGTCGTAGGTCTGATCGAAACCGTCAGCCAGATAAAAGTGGATGCGCACGAAAATGTAAAATAGCATTCACCATGCTCTAGGTGCTCTCTGAGTCGAATCTCTGTGAAGTAGCGGTCCCGCTGAATGCAAGCAGCAGGATCTCGGAGGACATATGCACCACAGTCGTTTGTGTTCACGACGGTCGTTTCTGCAAGCGGCCCTGGCAGCGCCCATCGCGAGCATGGTGACGACTTATTCGCCGCTTGGCGGAAAAGATGGCACCAGCGAGGCTAGTTCTATTGTCGCGCGTGTGACCCTCGACCATGAACTCTACGACTGCGATGCCGTCTTGAATGGGCGGTTGTACTTTCGTCTTCCGGCGGCCGGGCCGGTGATCGTACGCTGGGTGGACAGCTTCTGCCGCACCGTCGACGAATGTCATCCCCCGAATCTTGGTGCCAAAGTAGCGCCACTCAACTTCTCATTTGACCTAGGCCGCGGCTTCACTTACCGGAACTGGATTCGAATCTGGGATAACGACGTTGAGCAGGCCGAGGGAGGGCAGTTTCTGCTTTCGCCATCCCCCAAGCCTTGGGACGATTTTCACGCCATCAGTTGGGCACACTACCCAGACGGATTTTACGACGTGCTCCGTCAAGCCGGCGTAGACGCGACAATTGCTTATCGGGAAGCCGGCGAACCCGCAATTGACAACAACTTTGATTTCTATGTCGAGCAGATGGCCTGGGAAGTCTTTGCGATTTACCACAAGAACCAGCCTCTTTGGCGGGGGTTACTGAATCAGATCGAGCTCGATCGCAACAATCTGGACCTCTGGATCCGTCACCCCTGTGTGAATGATCCAAAGACCGATGAGTACGTGAAG
>Ga0137398_10000577_pt1 | contig 13497 bp, 13 predicted proteins | sample czorhiz216metaG_FD_106659 | JGI IMG/M metagenome (GOLD analysis project Ga0137398, IMG submission 106659) | Vadose zone soil microbial communities from Angelo Coast Range Reserve, California, USA - czorhiz2.16 metaG | ecosystem: Environmental > Terrestrial > Soil > Vadose zone | place: USA...
CGGCGGCAAGCTGCTCGCCAAATCGCTCGATGTACCGGGAGATTTGTCTTCGGCGGTATTTTTTATTGCCGCGGCGTCCCTGTTCCCCGATTCGAACTTGCTGATTCACAATGTGGGATTGAATCCGACGAGGACCGCCATTCTGGATTTATTTGCTTCGATGGGCGCCGCAATTCAAATCCTCGGGCTCAAGAGCGCGCACGGGGAAGTCGTCGGCGACTTGGCAGTGAAAGGAGCATCACTGAAAGGTGGGGTCATCGCGGGCGACCAAATTCCGCTGGTCATTGACGAGTTGCCAATGCTCGCCGCGCTGGGTCCATATACGGAAGAGGGGATTGAGATTCGCGATGCGGCGGAACTGCGAGTGAAAGAGAGCGACCGGATCGCCGCGCTCGTGGAGAATTTGCTCCGGATGGGCGCTTCGGTGGAGGAGCGGCCGGACGGATTGAAGGTGGAAGGCCACCGCGCGGGAAAATTGCGCGGCGCCGAAATCGAGCCGCGCGGGGATCACCGCATCGCCATGGCGTTCGCCGTCGCGGGCCTGGCGGCCGAAGGAAACACTACGATTCGCGATGCCGATTGCGCCGCCGTTTCCTTCCCAACATTTTTTCAGGAATTGAACCGCCTCGCAGAGCGTTAGGGTAAAGACCCGACGCTGAACTCAGGTATTTTTTTTCACCATTTTTATTTACTGTTCACACTCGCGGCGCTAGCCTTGGCCGATCGTAGAGCGCGCAATTCCCAGCCTGCTCGCGGACTCCGGCCGTAGCTGGAAGAGTCCGAATTGCAAATCATCTAAATCAGGGAGTGACATCATGAAGGTAAATCGCCGCGAGTTGTTGAAGAACGCCGCATTCGTTTCGGGAGCCGCGTTGGCTGCCGCGTCGTGGCCCTCGGGCAAAAAATTGTTTGCGCAAGATGTACTTCTGAATTTGCCGAATCTACCGAGCCCGGGGAATTCGGGCATCGAACACATCGTCGTGGTGACGATGGAGAACCGGAGTTTCGACCATTTTCTCGGGTGGCTGCCGAATGCGGACGGCAAACAAGCCGGATTGTCGTATGTGGACAGCGCGGGCGTGAGCCACGCCACTCATTCGCTCTCGGGGGACTACACCGGCTGCCCCCATCCGGATCCAGACCATTCCTACAGCGGCGGTCGCGTCGAGTATGACCATGGATTGATGGACGGCTTTCTGCGCACGGGTAGCAACGACGTCTATTCCATTGGCTATTACGGCGAACAGGACATCCCGTTTTACGCGGCGCTGGCCAGGAATTACACCGCTTGCGACCGGTACTTCGCCTCGATCCTTGGGCCGACCTTTCCGAACCGGCTGTTTCTGCACGCCGCGCAAACCGACCGCTTGACCAATAGCACCAACATCAGTTCACTGCCTACAATTTGGGACCGGCTTGCCAGCGCCGGAGTAACGGCAGGCTATTACTTTTCCAACGTGCCGTTCGTTGCCCTGTGGGGCGCGAAATATCTCGGCATCTCGCGTCTCTACGACGAGTTTCTCGTGGCGGCCAGCACCGGGACACTGCCGGCGGTTTCCTTCGTTGACCCTAGGTTCACCATCCTGGATGACGGTACGGGCAACGACGACCATCCTCACGCCGATATCCTCAAAGGTGATCTCTTCCTTTACGAAACATTCAAGGCCGTGGCCACATGGCCGAAGTGGGCGAACACCGTGTTCATTGTGAATTTTGATGAATGGGGCGGCTTTTTTGAGCACGTCTCGCCGCCGCGCGCCGCGGCCGCTAACAATGTGGATACCGATCTCGTTAATGGCAAAGTGCTTCTCGGATTGCGCGTGCCTACAGTCGTTGCGTCGCCCTTCAGCCGGGGAAATCCGGTTGATTCCAGAGTCAGCGCCCAGGTGTTCGATCACACTTCGGTCTTAAAGTTGATTGAGTGGCGCTGGGGCCTTGCGCCCTTGACTCCACGCGACGCGAGCAATGACGTGCAGAACCTCGCGTACGCTCTGAATTTCAGCGAGCCCGACACAAGTGTAGCGAGCCTGCCGGAGCCTCAAGCTCCTCTCATTGCGGCTCCCTGCCTTGCAAATTTAGGCGGCGGAATCCTGAACACCGGTTCGACATCAGCTCCTCCCGCCGAATGGCAAGAACTCGGCAAACTGGCAACAACACTCGGGTTCACCGTGAATTGATGCGTTCGGAGTAAGAGGCGCATCAGGCCCGTGCCTCGCGTCGAGCGCGAGCCGCCTCACTCCTCTGACATCGCGCTCAGTTTACTTCTGACTTCTCCAGTGCCGGAGGCGTCTTTACCCGCGGCGGTTTCGGTGGTACGGGAATATCGGAACTCGTCCTGCGCAGCGAAATCGACCCATAGCTCGTCTTCAAAATAATCTTCGGCCCGCGCCCGCTGCCATACTTTCCTTCCAGGTGCGCATCCTTCGATCCCGTCCCCGGAGTCAGCTTCAGCGAATCCGCCTGAAACTCGCTGTCAATATCGCCGGAATGGCAATCGGCGAGAATCTCAAAGCTTGAGGACTCCGGCAGGCTCAGAGTAATTCCCGCGGAAGAATTGTTGATCTCGATGTCGTCTTTCGGCGGGGCCGAGAAGCGAACTTCAACGTTTCCTCTGCGATTGTCCACTTTGACTTTGCCGCCGGCGTTCTCCAGCGTGATGTCGTCCTGCGAGCGCACGCTGAGGTTCCCGGGAGCGTCAAAGATTTCGAGGTTGCCTGGGCCGGCCTCCATATGGCCGGCGAGCTGCGAGAGCGTCAGATCGGTGCGGTGTGAAATGAAGCGCACGCCCTTGGCAACTTTGTCTACCCGAATGGCCCCGTAAAATTCGCCGTCGATCGTAAGCCCGCCCGTGGCGCCCGATACATTTATTTCGCCGCCGTGGCCGGAAATCTTGATGTTGCCCTTCGTGTCCGAAACTTTGATGTCGCTCTTCCGGGTGTCAATACCGACGTCTCCCGACGTGCCGCGAATCTCGATGTCACCAACGCCGTTCGTCACACTTACGGGCTTCGCCATGCCGGCGACGGTGATGTCGCCCTTCTCGTTCCGGATCGTCAGCGAGGCCTTCTTCGGAACCGCCACGTCAAGATCCAGGCTAATGCGCGATTCGCCCTTGCTTACGCTCGTTGGATGTATTTCGTAGCCGTCGCCATTCTGCACGATTTCGACCCCGACGCGCTCGGCAACTTGCTGGGCATCGTTCTCGTTCCAGGCATTGGCCTTCTTCTTGCCGGAGATTCGAATCTGCGCGTCGTCCGAAGGACGCACGCTGATGTTGCCGCGTCCGTTGTGGATCGTGATGCGGGCATCCGCGGGAACGGATTTGGGCGCGACTTCCAGGTCGAAGTCGAAACTGTTTCCCCACTCCCGAAAGTGACCGGGGATATTTTCCCTGCCGTAGTCGATTGCGACCACTATGCCAAGAAGACTGAGAAGTCCCAGAACTAGAAAAACCTCACCCGGGGTGATGCTTGCAGCGCCCGGATCGCCCGAGCGGCTGGCAGCCGTGCGTTCATACATTTTGATGGCGCCCCAAAAAATCAGGATGAGCGGCCACCAATGCCCGAGCACACCGACAATGCCGAGGCCCCGATAGTTGTGAAGGAGCAGCAGCATTCCAATGAAGAGAAGGAGAAGGCCAGGAAAAAGTGAGCTGCCGCGCCGACGGAGATTCGCCATAGCGTCCTATTGCCCTTGTTCCTGACCGGGAAATTGATTTTGCGGAACAGTTGGCGCGGAGCCCGGCGCGCCGGGAGCTGCGGGAGGAACAGGCCCGGAAATGTGGCCGTCAGCCGGCGAAGCAGCAGCCGCAAGGCTGATTGCACCGATCACGATGAGAATGAGTGGATAGGTGTTGCCGAAAGAAAAATCACCGCCGCGCATCTGATCGAGGAGAAAAAGAACGCCGACGGTAATAATGACGGCGGGGCCCATCAGCCCGCGAATCGTGCAACGCCGGCACGCGCAGCGGATACGGTCACTCATCGAAAAAAGCCTCCTAGGAACGGCGGTCGAGCCTTTTGCGCATCATCAAAACTCCCGCGGCAATCAGAACCGCCGGCCAAAAAAACTGTGAAATCCGGTACCAGGGAAACCAATCAAAATTGTGAAGCAGCAGCAAGACTCCCGCGCCAATCAGAAGGATCGGCCCAATCGGACGCTCCTTGGTAAAGGCATCGAGAGGGTCGGACAAGGTTTCGCCGGCCTGCCGCGCCTTTGCCGTGCGGTAGGCATCAATGGGCATGTAGACCCACAGTCCAGCGACGCAGATCCACAAAGCCGCTTCCGCTCCCCCGCTCATCGCGCCATCGACACCGCTTATGAAGAGCACCAGGAAGATGGCGAGGTGAATCATGCCCTTGCCGTATTGCTCGTTATAGAAGGCGCCCATCCCCGGCAGAAATCCCAGGAGGAAAGCCAAGACTGGATTCGATCTCGTGTAGCTCGGTGATGCCCCAGGCAAACCAGAAGCGGGCATCTGGTATTGCGATTCCGCTGCCACATTCGGAACGGCGGGAGCGGGGATGCCCACGATGTTCGCCAGGCACTCTTCGCAATAGAGCACGTCGCGCACCGGACGCACGCATGTCGAGCACATGGCCTTGCCGCAATTGCGGCAGTAGCCGACCGCGTCCACATCGGAATGGACGGCACACCTCATGGTGTTCTCCTCTCACCAATCGATCCGCTCAGAACGGGGAATTGCGAAGCCAGAACCCGCAAATTCCTGCCGATTTCGTCGGCACGGTTCTGCTGCTTGGGCGCGGACGGATTCGTGTTGTCGGTGCGGCCAGGTTGTTTGTTGGGGGAACTCTGTGGAACGGTTTGCTCCCCGGTAGCGGGATTCTGTTCGTTTTCGTTTAGGCGCGTTTGAATTTCATAAACCACGCGCAGATCGCTGACGAACTTGGCGCTGTGGGCATAAACGCGATGCGCCCGGCTGTTCGTATTGCGATAAATCGTGGCGGGATTAAGATCCGCCAGCTTGGGCTTGCGAAACGAGAAACCAGAGGCCGCAAGAATGACGACGAAAGTCGCGGCAACGGAGACCGCGCTGTAGACAAAACGAGGCGACCGCAGCCCGCGCAGCCAGCGCTTCGCGCTGCGCCAGCTCTGCGGGCCGAGAGTGGCCGTCAGAATCGAATCGAAAAGTTGCGGCCGCGGTTCAACCTGCGCCAGGGTATGCAGAGTGCCGAGAGTACGGGAAACACCGGCGACCAGCGGAGTGCAACGCTCGCAAGTGTTCACATGGAGGTCGAAAGCGGCTTGCTCGGCGGGATGAAGAAGTCCGTCGAGGTAATCGCTCAGCCGCGCTTCGGTTTGTTCGCAATTCCAGTTCATGGCATGCTCCGCGCTCGCTTCGAAACTCCAAATTCCATCATGACGGGTGCACTCCCATATGCTGCAGAACGCGCGCCAGTTCGATCCGTCCCCGATTGATTCGCGATTTTACGGTTCCTTCCGGTACCGCCAAAACTTGCTGAATCTCGCTATACTCTAGTTGCTGCAAGTCGCGCAGGATCACCGCCTCGCGCAATTCCGGCGAAAGCCGCTTTAGCGCCGATTGCACCTGACCGCTCAATTCGCCGAGCAGCGCTTGCTCATCCGGGCGCCGACCCGCGGATTCCTTGTTCTCCACCATCGGCATCTTGTCGTCCAGCGAGTCGGTAATGCGATCGCGCTTCGTTCTACGGTAATGGTCGATCAATAAGTTGCGCGTCACGCTGGTCATCCAAGTGGCGAAACCGCCATGGGCCGAACGATAACTGCCCAGAGTGCGGTACACCCGCAGGAAAACATCTTGCGACAAGTCCTCGGATTCCGTTCGGTTTCCGGTGAACCGGTAGCAGATGTTAAAGATGCGCCTGGTATGGCGACGCACAAGTTCCTCCCAGGCCGACCCGTCGCCCTGGAGGCATTGCTGGACCAGTTGGGCATCCTGCTCCAACGTATCATCAGCCTCATAACCTGCTGCGGTGCAAGGCGTGTCTGCGAGTCGGCTTCTCTCTCAAAAGCCGTCTGGCAGTCCATCTCGGCCTGCCAACTATGGAACGTAAAATGCTCCCGAAATGTTCCTCGATCAGCCCCTGATTCCCGACCGTTATAACCGGCATCTTACTCAGCATGTTCCGTAGAGACAAGAGAATCAATCACCTAAGCCGTGTCTAGGTTCAAATCGACGCACGATGATCTGAACTCTCATGCTATTTCTGCTCGGGGATCAATTCCAGAGATCCTTGCTGCTGTCGGATCGAAATCCAACTTCCGAGGCGTCCCTAAATCACTGATTACAAATAGCATAGAAATATATTGAACATGTTCACTTTTCGCTTGACTTGCAGCTGGTTTTTATTTAGTATTTGAACATGTTCAATATTGGATCAACGTCATGAGGACAATAAACAAGAGCGCCGGAGAGAAAACCAAGGCGGTAATTCTGCAAACGGCGCTGGAACTCTTCCGGAGACGTGGTTTTGAAGTCACCACCATGCGCGACATCGCGCGGTCCGCCAAGGTGGCGACCGGCGCTGCCTACTACTACTTCCCGAGCAAGGAAGCGATCGTGGCAGCTTACTACGACCGGGTGCAGCGCCGGCACGCGGAGAAAGTTCGCGTAGAGCTGATCGGAAGGTCCGGACTCCGCGAGCGCTTGGGCGCGGCGATGCATTCGAAATTGGAAATCTTGAAGGATGACCGCATGTTTCTGGGGGCCTTGTTCCGCTACACCGGCGATCCGGACCATCCGCTCTCCGTATTTGGGAAAGGCGCGCACGCGCAGCGCAGCCAGAGCGTTGCGATTTTCCAGGAAGCGATTGCGGGCACCAACGTGAGCGAAGAACTGCGGCAACTTCTTCCCTGGGTGCTCTGGTTGGCGCATCTGGGCATGATCCTGTTCTTCATCTACGACGAAACAGAAGGGCAACAGAGAACCCACAAGCTGGCAGACGGAATACTAGATCTGCTCACTCAGTTAATCGAGTTGACGAGTTCGGCGTTATTGCGGCCCTTCATTCATCCTTTCCAGACAAAGATTCTGGGAATGCTGCGTGAGGCAGGCTGGACCGCAGGGATCTAAGAGTCTTGAACGAGAGAGAAGCCTGCGACCTTGAATTTCGGAATCGAGGAGGAGCGATGACCAAGTCACACGAAGCCGTCACACACTGGTATCCCTCATCAGTCGCCGCGAGGCGGCCGACCCCATGGTGGTATTGGGGGCGCGCCGTGTATGTCAGCCGTCGCGACTACTGGAAAATTACAAAATATTTTCTCGCGGTTGGAATTCCGCTTGGTGCAATTGGAGTTATGTTTCGTCTGCCGCTGGCACTTTGGGCGTCCGTGGCACTCGCAGAAATCGGATTGCTGCTTCTGGCCTACTCACTCTTCGGTTTGTATCGCATGTACGGTCATCCGGGAGCTCGCTACGTGCGCCGTTTGGTGGAATTGGGCAGCGTAAAGGGCCAAGTGACCGTCGCGGACCTGCACATCGGAACGTACCGCCACGCCTTCCTGCTCTCCGACGTGTTGCCGGAAGCCACCATTCAAACCGTGGATTGCTGGAACGTGGAAGGCCAGTCGCCCGAAGAAGCCGTGCGGGACGTGCGCGACCTGGAAGTGCCTCCCACAAGCAACCCGCGAATTGTCGCTTTCAAGGCGGATCACTTCACGTTGCCGCTCGCGGATGCCTCCTGCGATGCGGTCTGCTTTGGGTTCGGGACGCACGAGATTCCAACCGGCGGTGCGCGAGAAAAACTGTTCAGCGAAGCGAACCGCGTCTTGAAGCGCAGAGGAAAGGTACTTCTCTTCGAACACGGGTGGGACGCGCACAACTACGTGATCTTCGGTCCGGTGATCCATCACGTGACCAAGCGCCAGGATTGGGACAAGTTCTTGCGCGAACGTTTTGATGACGTGAAGTACGCGCGCAGCACTCAGGCCGTCGATCTGTTTGCGGGGACGCGCCGCTAAGGAGAATCCTCATGGGGACCCAGAGCGGAGACGCCGACGTAATCGTGATTGGCGGAGGGATCGCCGGAGTTGCTGCGGCTCTCCGGCTGAAGGACCGCAACCTCGACCCGCTGGTGCTGGAGGCGGAGTCGCGCGTGGGCGGCCGGATGACCACCGATCGGGTCAATGGATTTGTGATCGATCGCGGCGTCACGTTGCTGGGAAATGGATTTGTGCGCATGCGCTCGCTCGTGCGCCGCTTGGGATTGTCGCCGCTAGTCGGCAAAGGAAGTTTCAGCGTGGGCATTCAAGATGCCGCGGGTTGCCGTGGTTATCGCAGCGGGCGGTTCGAGGACCTGCTCTTCGACCGCGGAATATCGCTTCGCGCCCGCGTCGCCTGCCTGCGGTTCGGATTCGACCTGTTGCGCCATCATCGCGCTCTCGTCCACGGCCGCAGCACTCTCACGGGTGCGCTCGACGGCGAAGACGCGCGGACGTATTTTCGCCGCATCGGCGGGGAAGAAGTATTCGAGCGCATCTTCCGGCCCGGCTTGAATGGTCCCGTTGGCGGATCGGTCGAAACCTCTTCGCGCGTGATCCTGATGCAAGTGATCTGGAACTTGCTCGTGCGTGGGCAATGGACTCTTACGGATGGTGTCGATCAGATTCCGGAAACGATGGCTTCCCAGGTGCGTGTCGTGACTGAAGCACGGGTCCTGCATGTCGAGCAGCGCCCGAAAGGCGTTCAGGTTGAAGCGGAAGTTAACGGCAAGCAACAAACTCTTCGAGCGCGCGCGGTCATTTTCGCGATTCCGGGACAGCTTGTACCGGAGATTTGCCCACAATTCCCTGCAGAACTTCGCAAGCTGCTGTCCCGAACGCAGTATTCCAGGATTGCCAATGTAGCCGTGGCGCTCGCAAAGCCGCCAAGTGTTCCCTACGCCGGGTACGCCTTCACACCGGATGTTATACCCGGCGCGGAAATTGAATTGGAGCACCTGCGCGCTCCCAATCGCTGTCCCGAAGGCGCGGGTATGGCGGGCGTCTTCCTGTGGAACACGCCGGAGTTCCGTCGCTTGGACGCCGACGATGAATCCGTCAAACAACAAGGCAGCGAAATTGTGGAGCGGACCTTCCCGGAATGCCGCGGCAAGGTGCTTTTTGTGCATCTCGTACGGTGGAATATCGGCATCGCGCAGTTTCCGCCCGGGAGATTGCGCGAAATGACTGCGCTGCGCAAACGCCTCGCCGCTTGGGATTTCCCGTTTGACCTGTGCGGCGACTATCTCGATGGCCTCTCCAGTGAAGGCGCCCTGCGCACCGGCGAGGAATCCGCCGACCGCATGGCGGTCAAGCTGGCGAAGTGACATGGGTGCGCCTTGCGTATATACTTTGTATCTACAAGGGCATGGCCGTGCGGATTCCCAAGAACGTGGCGGAGGCTGCCAAGCTTCGTCTGGGCGATAATCTGGAGTTGTCCATCGAAGGTTCCGGGACAGTGAGGATTCGCAAGAAAAAAGGAACTTCAAGACTTAGAGATCTCATTCGGGAAATCACTGCGGCAAATCTCCACACGGAAACGGATGGGGGCGCTCCAGAAGGCGAAGAACTGTGGTAGCCCGCGAGTATTGATGCCGGCGATTTGATCTGGCGCGATTTTACGCCGCAAACGGGAAGGGAACAGGCGGGGCGCCGGCCTGCCGTGGTTCTTTCACCCCGGAGCTACAACGAGAAGACGAGTCTTGCGGTCGTCTGCCCCGTCACGAGACATGTGAAGAGCTATCCCTTCGAAGTGAGCCTCCCCGCGGGGTCGCGCATCCGAGGTGCGATTCTTTCCGACCATTTGAAAAACCTCGATTGGCGCCACCGGCAAGCCAAGAAGGCCGGAAAAATCCCGCGATCGGTTCTAGAGCAAGTGCGCGCTCGTGTGGCCGCCTTGCTGGAAATTTCCTGATAAATGTTATTGGCATGCCTTGACGGCGATGGCCGGTCTCGCTAGGCTGGCCAGCACATGCAATCATCGTCGAGGAAGCTTCTTGTCGTCCTGATCGGGATGCTCGTTCTGGGAATTGTCGTTTACCAGTCGAGTGGTTTCATTCACCGTGCCAATTTCAGCGGAGAAAAGTTACTTCGCGCGGTACGCGGAGCGAGTCTTTCTTTGCTGCTGCTCTCCGTTGTTGCTATCTATGCGTGCTACGCGCTGAGATCTCTGCGGTGGCAATTGTTCCAGGAGAACCTGGGAGTTTCGCGATTTTGGACCATCTACAAAATAACGCTTGCCGGCTTTGCAGCAGTATTTCTATTGGGGCGCGCGGGGGAACCAGTGCGACCATTATTGCTAGCGCGAAAAGAGAAGCTGCCAGCTGCGGACATGTTTGGGATCTATGCTTTAGAGCGAGTGTTCGATACGGCAAGTGCAGCGTTCATTGCAGCGATCGCCTTACTGGTGTTCCAATCGCACGCACATGTTGGGGAAACGTCCAGCAAGCTGGAGACTGCGGCGAGGACGGCGGGCACGCTTTTGTTTGCCGGAGTTGGGAGCGCGGTAGCGTTTCTAGTGTACCTGCGGTTACGCGGGACGGCGCTGCTGGAACGCTGGCTCCAGGGATGGCGGGCGTCGCGCAGCTGGCGGGCAAGCGTCGCGAATATAATTCTGGGATTCGCGCGCGGCGTGCAAACGATCCGGACATGGGGAGAATTGGTTCTAGCTCTAACGTATTCTGTGGTGCATTGGTTCTTAGTATTGCTTGTGTATGTGTGGGTGTCGCATAGTTTTGGCGGGACGCTGGGAACACTCAACATGGGCGAAGCCATGCTGGTGATGGCTTTCACGCTAGTGGGCTCCGTGGTGCAGTTACCTGCCGTGGGCGGCGGCTCGCAGCTTGCATCAATCCTTGTTTACACCAAAGTTTTTGGTGTAGAAACAGAGGCCGCCACGGCAGCGTCGATTGTCTTGTGGCTCATAACGTTTGCGGCGTGCAGCTTGGCGGGAGTGCCGTTGCTTATCCATGAAGGGTTTTCGCTGGGGAAATTGCGAGCGATGGCCGAGCACGAAAAAGAAGCGGCGGGCGAAAGTGCGGCCCGGCAAGGAGAATCAGCCCAGTGAAGTGTCCTTTCTGCGCGAACGTTGACGACAAGGTGATTGATTCGCGGGAGGGCCGGGGCGGCGACACCATCCGGCGGCGGCGCGAGTGCCTGAAGTGCGGCCGCCGGTTCACAACCTACGAACGCATCGACGAAATTCCATACATGGTCATCAAGAAGGACGGGCGGCGCGAGCGCTTCGAGCGGCAAAAGATTTTGCAGGGACTTTTGAAAGCGTGCGAGAAACGTCCCGTGGCCACTCCCAAGCTGGAAGCCATCGTGGATGAAATCGAAGGCGTGGTGCACGAGGCTACGGAACGCGAGCTGACCACTACCGAAATCGGCGAAATGATCATGCACCGTCTCAAGAAGCTGGATAAGGTCGCCTACGTGCGATTTGCATCGGTGTACATGGATTTCAAGGACGTGCAGGAATTCATGAGCGAGCTGAAGAATCTGCTCAAGGATCGCGTCAAGAAATGATCCCTTCCGTCATCGAGGTGTCTTCATGAAGAAAACTGCTGTGATTTTTTCGTGCGCCTTGCTTGGATTCGCGTGCGTCTTCGCGAGAGAGAATCGCGCGGCACGGCAGGGGAAGGTGGCGGGGGCGCGGGTCACAGCGGGGGCGCCCTTGCCTCAGATTGACAAGGAAAAGATTCGCACGCATGTGAAATATCTTTCGAGTGATGAGTTGGAAGGGCGGGGAACAGGGCAGCGCGGCGGTGATATGGCGGCGGATTATATCGGGAAACAGTTTGCGTCGTATGGGTTGAAGCCGGCGGGGGACAACGGAACTTTTTTCCAGGCTGTGCCAATGGTGGGCGTGAAGACGCTCCCAGAAACAACCTTCAAATTCGCGGAGGCCGGTGGGAAATCCTTCGAGGCCAAGAACCTGATCGATTTCGTAACCAACAACGAGAGCCAGACGGAGATAGCGGACATCGATGCGCCCATCGTGTTTGTGGGCTATGGAATCAAGGCGCCCGAGTACGACTGGGACGATTACAAGAACGTCGACCTTCACGGCAAAGTGGCGCTGCTCTTCGTGAACGAGCCCAGCTCGGTTGATCCCAATTTTTTCAAGGGTAAAGCGCTGACGTATTATGGCCGCTGGACTTACAAGTTTGAGGAGACGGCGCGGAGCGGAGCGTCAGCCACTCTGATCATCCACCGCAAGGACCTCGCGAGTTACGGCTGGGAGGTGGTGCGCAATTCGTGGGGAATCGAGCGCTCGTACTTGAAACGAGATGCAACGCCGAAGCTGCAGGCGGCTTCATGGATCCAGCTGGACGTGGCGAAAAGAATTGTGGGAATGGTGGGACTGGATCTGGATAAGATGTTTGAGCGGGCGCAGTTGAAGGACTTCAAGTCGTTGCAATTGCCGATTCGCCTGAAGGCCCACGTAGCGAGCCAGTTGAAACCGTTCGTCTCGAGAAATGTTCTGGCGATGCTGCAGGGTAGGGATGCCGTGCTTGGCAAAGAGGCGGTACTCTACACGGCGCATTACGACCATTTGGGGATCGATCCGAGTCTGCCGGGCGACAAGATCTACAACGGCGCGAATGACAATGCGACAGGTTGCGGGATCCTGTTGGAGCTGGCGCGCGTGTGGGCAGCGATGCCGGTCGCGGCGCGGCGGTCGATTCTGTTCGCGTCGGTCACCGCGGAAGAGCAGGGGCTGCTCGGGTCGGAGTATTTGGGAAGACATTCGCCGGTGCCGCCGGAAAAGATTATGGTGGCCTTGAATTTCGACGATGTGCCGCCGCTGGGGACGCCCGAGGAAGTAGAAGTTAGTGGCGCGGAGCGCACCACGTTTTATCCCGTGGTGCTGGCGACCGCGCGGGACTTTCGCCTGGCGATCCGTCCCGACCCCCGCCCGGAGGCTGGGCATTACTACCGCTCGGATCATTTCAGCTTGGCCCATGTAGGGGTGCCGTCGTTTTCAATCAATGAAGGCATCAAGTATGCGGGCCATCCGGCGGACTGGGGCGAGGAGCAGGCGAAAGTTTTCACCGAGCACCGCTATCACCAGCCGAGCGACGAGTACAGTCCAGACATGGATTTTACCGGCGAGGCGGTCATCGCCAGGTTCGGCTTCGTGCTCGGATTGAAGGCCGCATCTCTGCCCGGGCTTGCGGGATGGATCCCCGGCGACGAATTCGCGGCAGCGCGGAGAAAGAGTGATCAGTAACCAGCAATTGGTAAGCCCCTCAGGGCAGGAATCCTCGTCGGATTCCTAGTGTGGTGTCCCAGCTAATTCTTTGCAACGGCGCACTTTGTCGAGGATGACATCAGCCGTGGCCTTCCAAACGAAAGGCTGGGGCTTGTTATTCCAGTTGGCGAGCCACGCATAGATGGCACTTTCGAGTTCTGCAACGCTGTGGAAGGTGCCGCGGCGGATCATACGTTCGGTGATCAGGGCGAAGAAGCGTTCCACCTGATTGAGCCAAGAACTGCTGGTGGGGGTGA
>Ga0137398_10000578_pt1 | contig 13489 bp, 10 predicted proteins | sample czorhiz216metaG_FD_106659 | JGI IMG/M metagenome (GOLD analysis project Ga0137398, IMG submission 106659) | Vadose zone soil microbial communities from Angelo Coast Range Reserve, California, USA - czorhiz2.16 metaG | ecosystem: Environmental > Terrestrial > Soil > Vadose zone | place: USA...
CCCCGACGGCCGCCTCGAGCCGGCCTTGGCCGACCGCTGGACGGCGTCGGGCGACGGTCGACGCTACGTGTTTCACCTGCGAGCGGGCGTCAAGTTCCATAACGGGACGCCGCTTACCGCCGCGGCGGTCCGCGCCAGCTTCCTGCGGGTGCTCGCGCCGGGCAGTAAGGGCGGTCGCCCCTGGCCGCTCTACCCGATCACCGGAGCAGAACCATACGCGGCGGGGCGCGCCGGCGACGTCAGCGGCATCACGCTCGAGGGCGACTCAGGGGTGGCGTTCGCGCTCACCGAGCCGCTCGCCATTTTTCCGAAGTTTCTCGCCATGCCGGTCGCGAGCGTGGTGCCGCTCCCCCCGCCCCCGACCCCTGCTGACCAAGGGCAGCGACCGATCGGCACCGGTCCCTGGCGGTTCGTGTCGTGGCAGCACGACGATGCCCTCACGTTCGCGCGCAACCCCGACTACTGGGCTGGCGCCCCGCTCGCCGATACGCTGACCGTGCGCATCGTCCCCGAGCCGCTCACGCGGGCCGCGGAGTTCGAGGCGGGCCGGTTGAGCGTGATCGAAGTGCCGTTCGCCGAAACGGGGCGCTGGCGGGCGCAACACCCCGGCTGGCTGGTCGAGAAGCCGGCGCTGCGGGTGGTGTACGTGGCGCTCAACAACCGGCGCGGGCCGCTCTCCGACGTGCGCGTCCGCTGGGCCATCAACCAGGCCGTGAACGTCCCGGAGATCCTGGCCACCGTGTACGGCGGGCGCGGTATCCTGGCGCGCGGCGCCATCCCACCGGCTCTGGCCGGGAGCGACACCACGCGGCGGGCCTACGGATACGATCCCGCCGAGGCGCGGCGGCTGCTCGCCGACGCGGGACACGCCGGGGGGGTCGACCTGCAGCTGTGGCGCACGGCGGCGAACGTCGAGTTGTCGCGGGCGGCCCAGGCGATCCAATCCCAGCTGGCCGCGGTGGGGGTGCGGGTGGAGCTGGTGGAGCGCGACGCCTCGAGCCAGCGCGAGGCCGCCCGCAAGGGTCAGGCCGACATGGTGATTCTCGACTGGTGGGCCGACTACCCCGACGCCGACAACTTCCTGTATCCATTGTTCTATTCGGGCAGCGCCGGGCCGGGCGGGAACTACGCGTTCTACGCGGACGCCGGGACCGACTCGCTCATCCTCGCGGCCCGCCGCACCACGGACGAGGCCGCCCGCACGACGCTGTACCGGCGCATCGACGATCGCGTGTACGCCGCCGCGCCGTGGCTGTACCTCTGGTTCCCCAAGGACCTGTGGGCCCACCGGCCCGACGTGAGCGGGTGGGACCTGCCGGTGATCTTCAACGGTCAGCGCTGGACCCGCGCCCGCACCGGGGGGGATCGCTGATGCGGCTCGTGGCTCGCCGCCTGGTCATGACGCTGCCGACGCTGTTCGGCGTGCTGGTGGTCGCCTTCCTGCTGCTGAATGTCGCCCCGGGCGATCCGGTCGCCGCGATGGTCGGCGAGCGCGCCGACTCGGCCACGATCGCGCGGCTGCGGGCCGAGCTGCACCTCGACGATCCGCTGCCCGCGCAGTTCGGGCACTATGTGTGGGGCGTGCTGCGCGGCGACCTGGGACGCTCCTACATCACGCAGCGGCCGATCGTGCAGGACCTGGAAGAGCGCTTTCCCAAGACCGTCCAGCTCGCGCTGGCCGCCATGCTCCTGGCCGCGCTGTGCGGCATCAGCGTGGGAGCGGTGGCGGCGGTCCGGCCGGGGGGCGCGTTCGACCGGCTCGCCATGCTGGTGTCGTATCTTGGCGTGTCGTTCCCCGTGTACTGGGTGGGGCTCCTGCTGATCCTCGTGTTCGCGCTGGGGCTCCACTGGCTCCCGCCTTCGGGCTCGGGCGGCCTCGCGTATCTCGTGTTGCCGGCGCTGACGCTGGGCATGCGCTCGATCGCGTTCCTGTCCCGGATCACCCGCGCGGCCATGCTCGACGTGCTGTCGAGCGACTTCGTGCGCACCGCGCGGGCGAAGGGCTTGAGCGAGGCGGCGGTGGTGCTGCGCCACGGGCTCCGCAACGCGTTGATCCCGGTGATCACGGTGCTGGGGCTCGACACCGGGAGCTATCTGACCGGCAGCATTCTCACGGAGACGATCTTCGGCTGGCCGGGTCTGGGGCGCTACGTGCTCACCGCGATCGAGAAGCGCGACCTGCCGGCGATCCAGGGCAGTATGCTGTTCATGTCGCTCGTATTCGTGCTGGTGAACCTCGTGACGGACGTGCTCTATGCGAAAGCTGATCCTCGCATCGCTTACGATTAGCTCGAGCCTCGCGGCGCAGTCGTCGCCCGCCACGCGACCGCGCACCGCGGCGCTGCGCGGCTCGCTGGAGCACCGCCTGGCGCAGCTGGTGGACGCGCCGCCGTTCGACCGCGCCACCTGGGGGATGTACGTGGTGGACGACCGCGGCCGCGTGCTGTACCGACGCAACGCCGATCATTTCTCCGTGCCGGCGAGCAACACCAAGCTCGTCGTCACCGCGGCCGGGGCGGTCCTGCTGCCGGCGGATTACCGCGTGACGACGAGCCTGTACGTGAACGGGCGGGTGGATGCCGGCGTGCTGTACGGCGACCTGATCCTGTACGGCCGGGGCGATCCGACCTGGTCGGAGCGCTGCTTCTCGGTCGACACGCTCGCGCCGGGCGGGTGCGATTCGGCATTCACCGCCATCGACGCCATCGCGGACTCCGTGCGCGCGCGCGGCATCCGGCGCATCACGGGAAAGCTGGTGGGCGACGGATCGTACTTCGAGCCGACCCTGATTCATTACGGCTGGAATGCATGGGACCTGACCTGGTGGTACGCGGCGCCCGTGTCCGGCCTCGGATTCCACGACAATAGCGTGGACTTCCACATCGCGCCCGGGCCGGGCCTGGACGCGCCGCCCGTGATCACCTGGTCACCGGACTTGGGCCTCATCACGTTCGAGAACCGCGCCCGTACCGTGCCGCCGGACTCGAGCTCGACCATCGGCGACAACTTTTTCCGGAGCGGCGGAGGCTGGAGCATCCGCGCGGAGGGGACGGTCGCGCTCGGCCGGAAACCGTGGGTGGAGAGCGTAGCGATCCCGGACCCGAATCTCTACGCCGCGCGCGCCCTGGCGACGTCGCTCGCGCGCAAAGGGGTGGCGGTGGCGGGCGGGGCCATGAGCACCACGGATTCGCTCGCCTACCGGGCGGCGCGCTGCTGCGGCGCTCCGCTGGTCGAGTACCGCGGGCGCCCGTTGCCCGACGTCATCTTCCCGATCCTCAACACCAGCCAGAACTGGTTCGCCGAGATGCTGCTCAAGGTGCTGGGCCGCGAGGTCAAAGGAGAGGGCAGCTGGACGGCGGGGCTCGACGTGGAGCGCCGCTTCCTGACCGATTCGGTGAAGATCGACTCGACCGCCTTCGCGCTCGAGGACGGATCGGGGCTCGCGGCCGGCAACCTGGTCACCCCGCACGCGTTCGCGCAGCTCCTGGCGTACATGCATCGCCACCCCAAAGGAGCCGCGTTCGTGGCCGCGCTGCCGCACGCGGGTCAGCCGGGTTCGCTCCTCAAGCGCTTCGCGGGCACGCCGCTGGAAGGCCGGGTGATCGCCAAGACCGGCAGCATCGATCGCGTCAACAGCCTGTCGGGTTACATCGAGCAGCCCAACGGGCGGACCGTCACGTTCAGCGTCCAGGCGAATGGGCACGCGGTGCCGTATCAGCAGATGCTGAACCAGATTGACTCGGTGGTGGTAGAGATCGGTAAGACGTCACGGTGAGACGTCGCGGAGAGACGTCACGGAACGACGTAGTCCCGTGACGTCTTTCCGTGACGCCTTTCTGCAACGTCTTTCCTTGACGCCCTTCAGTCTTCTGTTTGTCCAAACAGCGCCATGTTCGAGGAATGCCCGGGCGCGACCTTCGCCGCGGGATTGATGAAGTGCACCGCATGGTTGACGGCGATGGCCGCCTCGGCGGCGCCGGTCGCGATCAGCTTGAGCTTGCCCGGATAGGTGGTGATGTCGCCGGCGGCGAACACGCCCGGGAGATTGGTCGCCATGGTCTGCGACACCTTGATCTCGCCCTTCTCGATGTCGAGCCCCCACTGCGCGATCGCGCCGAGCGATGAGATGAAGCCGAGCTGCGGGATCACACTGTCGACGGCGAGACGCTCCTCGAGCTTGGTCTTGCTGTTGTAGATCGTCACGGCGTCGATTTGCTCGTCGCCGTGGATCATCTTCAGCTCCCAGAACGTGCGCAGCTCCATCTTGCCCGCGGCGCACAGCTCCTGCACCTGACGGACGGTCGCGGCGTGCGCGCGGAAGCCGTCACGGCGGTGAATCATCACGATCGACCGGGCGATCCCCTGCAGGTTCACGGCCCAGTCGAACGCCGAGTCGCCGCCGCCCACCAGCAGGACGCGCTTGCCGCTGAATGCCTTCGGGTCGAGCACGCGGTCGTGCAGCCCTTTTCCGTACCAGCGATCCACATCCTTGATGGGCAATTTGCGGGGGGTGAAGGCGCCGATGCCGCCCGCGATCAGCACCGTGTGCGACGGGTACTCGTCCTTGTCCGTCACGACCGTGAAGGCGGGCTTGCCGTTTTCCGAGTCGCGCTTCAGGCCTGTCACGTTCTCGCCCAGGTGCACCGGCTGCTTGAACTGGAACGCCTGCTCGGCCATCCCCTTCACGAGGTCTTTTGAGAGGATCTTGGGGAAGCCCGCCACATCGAAGATGTACTTCTCGGGATACAGCGCCGTGAGCTGCCCGCCGACCTGGTCGAGGTTGTCGATCAGCCGGCAGGACGCCCCGCGCATCCCCGCGTAAAACGCGCCGAACAGCCGGGTCGGGCCGGCGCCGATTATGGTGATATCTTTGACGTCCTGCATGGGCTTCAATCGTAACGGAAGCCCCGGAGAGAAGGGAGGGGAGCGGTTGAAGATCTACACCAAGACGGGGGACGCCGGAGAAACGGGGCTGTTCGGCGGGGGCCGGACGTCCAAAGACAGTCCCCGCGTCGCGGCGTACGGCGAGGTGGACGAGTTGAACGCGGCGCTGGGTCTGGCGCGCGCGCTCGGGCCCGAACAGTTCGCCGACCGCCTACTCGAGAATATTCAGCGCGATCTCTTCACGATCGGGGCGGAGCTCGCCACGCCCGACCCCGACAAGCTGCACAAGGTCTTCGCCCACGGCCGCGCCGCCATCGGCGACCCGGAAATCGACGCCCTCGAGCAGGCCATCGACGGGCAGGAATCGCGGCTCGAGCCGCTCAAGCACTTCATCCTGCCGGGCGGGACGCCCCAGGCCGCGGCGCTGCACCTGGGCCGCACGGTCTGCCGTCGCGCCGAGCGCGCCGTTGTCGCCGTGGCGCGACACGAGCGGATCAGTCCCGCGATCCTGCGGTACCTGAACCGCCTCTCCGATCTGCTGTTCGTCCTGGCGCGCGCCGCCAACGCGCACGCCGGACGCCCCGACGTCAAGTGGTGACGATCCGCGTCGCCACCGCGGAGCAGCGCAGCGCCTCGTACGACATTCTCATCGGCCGCGGCCTGTTCGCGGAGCTGCCCAGCCTGGTGCAAGCCGCCTGCCCCGCCGCCCGGTATGCGGTGATCACCGACTCGGACGTCGCGACGCTGTACGGCGACAAGCTCGTGGCACGATGCCACGACGCCACGTTACACGCGGAGTTGTTTGCGTTTCCCGCGGGAGAGGCGAGCAAGACGCGCGAAACGTGGGCATCCCTGTCGGATCGGCTGCTGCAGCGTCAGTTCGGTCGCGACTGCGGGGTCATCGCCCTGGGCGGCGGCGTCGTGGGCGACGTGGCGGGGTTTGTCGCGGCGACATACCTGCGGGGCGTCCCCTACATCCAGGTGCCCAGCACGCTGCTCGCGATGATCGACTCGTCGATCGGCGGCAAGACGGGCGTAGATGTACCGGCCGGCAAGAATCTGCTGGGCGCCTTTCACCAACCCCGTCTCGTGGTCGCGGACCTGGACCTGCTCCGTACCCTGCCGGCGCCGCAGCTCGCCGCCGGGATCGCCGAGGCGGTCAAGCACGCCGCGATCGCCGACGCCGACTACTTCGCGTTCCTGGAGCGCGAGCACGACGCCGTGACGACCAGGCAGCCCGAAGCCCTGGAGCGGCTGGTGCGCCGCTCCGTGGAAATCAAGGCCGACGTGGTCGCCGCGGACGAGCGCGAGACCGGGCGTCGCGCGATCCTCAACTTCGGCCATACCGTGGCGCACGCGGTCGAGACGACCGCGAAGTTCGCGGTGCTGCATGGCGAAGCGGTGGCGATCGGCATGGCGTACGAGGCGCGGCTCGCCGAGCTGCTCGGGATCGCCGCAGCGGGAACCGCCCAGCGGATCGGGCGGCTGCTGGAGCGCTACGGTCTCCCACTCGCGCTGCCCGAGGGCGCGACTGCCGAGCAGCTGCTCGCGACGATGCGGCTCGACAAAAAGGCGCGGGCCGGAACCGTGCGGTTCGCGCTACCGGAGGCCGTGGGGTGCATGCACGCCGACGGCAGCAGCTGGACCGTGGCAGCGCCCGAGGGCGTCGTGCGGGAAGTGCTGGCAGCGGGCTAGCCGCAGCTTGAGACTAATTACAAGTGCGTCAACAACTTCCCACATGACTCTGCACGTCTCCACATGATCTGCAACTCAGCGTCAACGCCCCATCAACATCTATTTCTCCACATGTGATGTGGATAGTGGACAAACGGGGGAGTCCTGCGACGCACTAACAATTTGTGATGTGGAAAAATAGGTAGATTTGCACCATTCGCCGGCGATTCCTATATTGGGCGCCGTTCGAAGAGTTTTCCACTGGCTCAACATAAGTCTTCACCGTCGGAGCCCTAGCATGGTGCGATCCAACGGAGGCAAGGCCAAGGCCTTCTTTCGAGCCAATCCTTCCGGCGCGTTCGACCAGTACCTGCAGGACATCCAGAAGCTCCCCCTCATCAAAGATCCCGCTGAAGAACGCAGACTCGCGCGCCGCGTGCAACGCGGCGACGAAAAGGCCGCGGAGCGGCTCGTCACCGCCAACCTCCGCTTCGTCATTTCCTACGTCAAGAAATATCAAGGGCACGGGCTGGACCTGTCCGAGCTGGTAGCCATCGGGAACGAGGGGCTCCTCAAGGCGGTCAAGAAGTTCGATCCGGATCAAGGCGTGAAGTTCATCTCGTACGCGGTGTGGTGGGTGCGCCAGGCGGTGTTGAAGGCGCTGGCCGAGCAGACCCGCAGCGTACGGATCCCGCTGAATCAGAACTCCCAGCTGATTCGGATGAGCCGCACGGAGACCTATCTGTCGCAGGAGCTCGGGCGCGAGCCGACCGACGACGAGATCGCGATGGCGCTCCAGGACACCGTCGAGAACGTCCGCACCGCGCGTCGCATGACGGCGGCGGAGCTGTCGCTCGACGCGCCGGTGGACCGGAGCGACAAGGACGCGGCCACGTTGGGCGAGCGTTTCGCCGGCCAGGAAGGCGGCGAGATCGAGGAGAAGACCGACGGCAAGCTGATGCGCGAATTCATCGACCGCATCTTCCAGAAGTATCTGACTCCCCGCGAGCGCAAGATCCTCTATCTCTACTACGGTCTCGAAGAGGGCAGCGAGGCCATGACGCTGGAGAAAATCGGGGCGCTGATGGGCGTGACGCGGGAGCGCATCAGGCAGATACGGGAGCGGGCGTTCGAGAAGCTGCGTGAATCACCTGATGGAAGAGCACTCAAGGGCTTCTGGAGAGCAGCGTGAGGACCGGCAAGGGCTAGACGCACAGACGCAGCGGTTGACCGTTTGAGGGGTCAGGGAATCTCCTGGCCCCTCTTGTTGTTCTCCCCTGCGCGTCTGTGCGTCTAGCCTTTGCCGTTTCGGTATACTATTACCTCATGCCCCGAAACATCGCGTCGTTAGTCGAGACGCTCGTCGAGATCGTCGGCCCCCGTCACGTGCGCACGGCGCTCCCGGAGCGCGTGACGTACGCGAAGGACGGGCTGCCCACGCACCGGCACGTGCCCGGCGTAGTCGTGCTGCCCGGCAGTCGGGACGAGGTGATCGCGATCGTGCGGTTGCTCAGCGCGCTCGGCATGCCGTTCGTGCCACGCGGCGCGGGCACCGGCCTCTCGGGCGGGGCGCTCGCCGACGGCGACGCCGTGCTGATCGTCCTGACCCGGCTGAATCGCATTCTCAAGATCGACGCCCGCAACCGGCTGGCCATCGTGGAGCCGGGCGTCGTCAACGTCCGACTCTCCGTCGCCGCCGCGCCGCACGGGTTGCAGTATACGCCCGACCCGTCGAGTCAGACCGCCTGCACGATCGGCGGCAACGTGGCCGAAAACGCGGGCGGCCCGCACTGCCTCAAGTACGGGGTGACCGCGACGCACGTGCTCGCGCTGGAGGTGGCCCTCGCGGACGGACGCGTCGTGGAGCTCGGCAGCCCCGGCGGCGAGCCGTGGGGGCCGGACCTGGTCGGGCTGTTCGTCGGCTCGGAGGGCAACTTCGGCGTCGCGACGCGCATCACCGTGCGGCTGCTGCCCGTCGCGCGGGCGGTGCGCACGCTGCTGGCGGACTTCACCTCGCTGCGCACCGCCGGCGAGGCCGTGTCCGCGGTGATCGCCAGCGGGATCGTGCCCGCCGCGCTCGAAATGATGGACCAGTCATGCATCCAGGCTGTGGAGGACTCTGTGTACGCCGCCGGGTACCCGCGCGATGCCGCAGCGGTGCTGCTCGCCGAGCTCGACGGCGCACACGAAGCCGCCGTCGCGGCGGACGCCGAAACGATCGAAGCCGTGCTGCGCGCGCACGGAGCCCGATCGGTGCTCGTGGCCGCGGACGCGCAGCAGCGCGAGCGCCTCTGGCTCGGCCGCAAGAAAGCCTTCGGCGCGATGGGCCGGCTGTCGCGCGATCTCGTGGTGCAGGACGCCGTGGTCCCCCGCTCCACGCTCCCCGACGTGCTGGAGACGATCTCCCGGATCGCGGGCGAGTACAGGCTCACGGTCAGCAACGTGTTCCACGCGGGGGACGGCAATCTGCACCCCAACATCTCGTTCGACGGCCGCATCCCCGGCCTGCGCGAGCGGGTGGAAGCGGCGAGCGCGGCAATCATGACCACCTGCATCGCCGCGGGCGGCACCATCACGGGCGAGCACGGCATCGGGCTCGACAAGCTCCGCTATATGCCGTTGCTGTTCGACGGCGATTCGCTCGCCGCCATGCGCGCGGTGCGGCGCGTGTGGGATCCGGAGGAGCGGGTGAACCCCGGGAAGGTGGTGCCAATCCATGCCTGTCGTGAATGGTCAGGAGTGTTGAAGTCATGAGCCTGCTGGATCGCGTCCGCGCCCTGCTGGGCGACGAAGCCGTCGAGGTCGCCGCGACCCCGGACGGCGTGCCGCGCGTCGCCCCCGCCTCCCCCGACGCCGTGGCCCTCCTGCTCGGCACCGCCCGCGAAGAGGGGTGGCACGTGCGCATCGAGGGCGCCGGAACCTGGCTGCCCGCCGACGCGCCGGCCGACCTGGCCCTCACCACCCGCCGCCTCGACAAGATCCCCGCCATCGAGCCCCAGGACCTGTCCGCCACAGCCGAGGCGGGGATCGGATGCGACCTGCTGCGTCAACAGCTCGCCGACCGGGGCACCTGGCTCGCGCTCGATCCCCCGGGGCTCGCGGGCCGCACCCTGGGCTCGATGGTCGCGACGGCTACGGCGGGGCCGATGCGGCAGGGGTTCGGGCCCGTGCGCGACCATCTACTCGGGGTCACGTTCGTCACCGGGGACGGCCGGCTGGTGCACAGCGGCGGCCGCGTCGTGAAGAACGTCGCGGGCTACGATCTCACCCGCCTCGAGGCGGGCGCGTTCGGCGCGTTCGGGGTGATCGTGCTGATCCACCTGCGGCTGCGGGCGCTGCCCCGTGCCGATCAGACGCTCGTGCTCGAGGGGTCGCGCGAGGATCTCACCCAGGTGGCCGAAGACATCGCCGCCGCCGGCATCCAGCCCGCCGCGCACGAGCTCATGTCGCCCGCGCTGGCCCGACGCGAGCGCTGGCTGCTCGCCGTGCGGTTCGCGGGCTCGGCGGCCCTCGTGGCGGCGGAGGAGGCGGGGCTGCGCGCCGCGACCGGCGGACGGTTTGCGCCGCTCCGGGCCGACGAGGGTCACAGCCTGTGGATGCGCGCCGCCGAGAGCTTCGCCACCCGGCCCGTGGCGTTCCGAATCGGCGGCCTCCCCGACTCGAGCGACGAGCTGCTCGACCTGCTGCAGCACCAGGTGGGAGACGAGTGGATCTCGGCGAGCCCGGCGATCGGGGCGATCCGCTGGGGGGGCGACGCCACGATCGATCGACTCAAACGGCTGCGGCGCACGCTTGCCGGCCTCGAGGTGCCGCTCACGCTGGAGCGCGCCCCCTGGCCCGTGCGTTCGGCCGTCGGCCACTTCGGCGCGTACCGCGAGGGAGTGGGCCCGCTGGTGGCCGGGCTGCGGCGCACGTTCGATCCCGGCGAAGCGTTCGTCGTCGCGGCCGAAGGAGCTGAATGACGGATCGCGGGGGGTTCGCCGCGCTGGACCCCTGCGTGCATTGCGGCTTTTGCCTCCAGGCGTGCCCCACCTTTCTCGCGACCGGCGACGAAGCCGACAGCCCGCGCGGGCGCATCGAGCTGATGCGCGCGCTCGAGGCGGGCGAGCTCGCCCCGGACGACCCCGCCCTCGCGCTGCACCTCGATCGTTGCCTCGGCTGCCGCGCCTGCGAGCCCGTGTGTCCCTCGGGCGTGGGCTACGGCCACGGCCTCGCGGCAGCCCGTGCCCTGATCGCGGGCCACCGGGGCGTGCCGGCGCTCGCGCGCCTCGCCCTCGGAGCCATGACGGGCGCGGGCGTGTCGCGAGTGGTGTACGCCTTGGCGCGGGCGTTGCGCGCGACGGGAATCCCTCGCGGGCTCGCGGGCTGGGGGCGCGTCCGATTCGCGATGGGGATGCTGGCGGCGACGAAGCCGAAGGTTGGGGGAGGTCGGAGGAGGTTAGGGAGGGTTGGAGGAGGTGTATCACGGAGCAACCTCCCCCCACCTCCCCCGACCTCCCCAACCTCCCCCGTCCTGCTTTTCCGTGGTTGCGTCATGGACGGCCTGTTCGCTCATGTTCACGACGCCACCATCCGCACGCTCGAAGTGAACGGGTACGCGGTGCGTGAGGTCCCCGAGCAGGTGTGCTGCGGCGCGTTGCACGAACACGCCGGGCTCGAACACGACGCGCGTCGGCTCGCCCGGCTGAACGTCGCCGCCTTCGGGCACGGAGACGAGCCGATCGTCGTCAACAGTGCCGGATGCGGCGCGATGCTCAAGGAATACGGCCACCTGCTCGATGCCAGCGGCGCCCGCTTCGCTGCGCGGGTGAAGGACGTCACCGAACTGCTCGCCGCCCGGGGTCCGAGGCCGGGCGCGCCGATCGACGCCACCGTCGCCTACGATCCGCCCTGCCACCTACTGCACGCGCAGCGCATCGCCGAGCCGCCCGAGCGCGTGCTGCGGGCGATCCCCGTGCTGCGGCTCGTCAAGCTGCCGGACGCGGCGCAGTGTTGCGGTAGCGCGGGATTGTTCACGCTGGTCGAGCCGGCGATGTCTCGCGCGGTGCTGGCGCCCAAGCTCGAGACGCTCGCCGAGGCCAGGCCCCAGGTGGTTGCGACCGGCAATCCCGGATGTCTGATGCAGCTCGGCGCCGGGCTCGCGGCCGCCGGCGTTCCCGCGGTGGCGCGCCACCCGGTGGAGCTGCTCGACGAGTCGTACGGCGCCGCAGGGTATTATGCTTGAAGGACGATGACGGAAGCACTGTTGTTCGACTACAACGGCGTGATCACTGATGATGAGGAGCAGCACCGGGCGACGTTCGCCGAGCTGCTCGCCGAGGCGGGGATCGCGCTCAGCCGCGAGCAGTACTACGCCGACTATCTGGGGTGCGACGACCGCACCTCGTTCGTACAGGCGTTCCGTAGCGCCGGCAAGCCGCTCGATCCCGCCACGCTGGAAGCGCTCGTTGCCCGGAAATCCCAGGCCTACGCACGGCTGACCGGGACGGCTCCCGCGCTTGTGCCGGGAGCGGCGGCGTTCGTGCGTGCCGCGAGCGGGCGGTTTCGGATGGGACTCGTGTCGGGCGCACAGCGGCGCGAGATCGAGCCGGCGCTCGCCGCCGCCGGACTGGCCGACTGCTTCGAGGTGATCGTCGCAGGGGAGGACGTGGCCCGCTGCAAGCCGGACCCCGGCGGCTATCTCGCCGCCCGCGCGGCCCTGGCCCGGGGCGGGTCGCTCGAGCCCCGCCGCTGCGTGGCAATCGAAGATTCGCTCGCCGGTCTGCGGGCCGCGCGCGCCGCCGGCATGCGCTGCGTGATGCTCACCACGAGCCATCCGGCCGCAGCCCTGGCCGCCGCCGATCTGGTGTGGTCTTCGTTCGCCGGGCACGATCCGGCCGAGCTCGCCGCGCTCGGGAGGGGTGACGCGTGACCGGACCGGCCGCTCCCCCCCCTCCCCCTCCCCCGCCCCCGCCTCTCGTCGCCCGCCTCGAGCCCGGCAGCGTCTCACCCTCGCTCGTCACGGCGCTCTACACCGGCGCCGTGCTGTCGCGCGCCGATGCCGCCCTGGTCACGCTCACGGGCCCCGGAGCCGTGACGTGCGCCCAGGGGCTGCTCACGAACGACCTCGAGCAGGCGGGGGAGGGCGCGTTCGTGTACGGCGCGCTGCTGACCCCCAAGGGCATGATCGTGGTGGATGCCTGGGCGGCGCGCCTGGGCGCCACGGTCGGTTTCACGGTGCCGGGCGATGGCCGCGATCGCGCCGTGGCGATCTTCACGCGCTCCGTGCCTCCACGCCTGGCCCGACTGCATGATCACGGGGCGGATGTGGCGATCTACCGGCTGGCGGGCCCGCGCACATTCGCGGCGGCCGCGGCCGCGGGCCTGGAGGTGCCGTCCGCGCCCGGGCGCGTCGTCCAGAGCGCGGGCGACGTCGTGACGGCCCGTGGCACGGAGCCGGCGCCGTTCGCCCTCCAGGTCACCGTCCCCGTGGCGCAAGGCGAACGGCTCGTCGGCCGGCTCGCGGCCGCGGGAGCGGTCGAGGCCGAGCCCGCCATGCTCGAGCTGGCGCGGATCCTGGCGGGGTGGCCGCGGCTCGGCGCCGAAGTAGACGACAAGACGATCCCGCAGGAAGTCCGCTTCGACGAAATCGGGGGCGTCTCGTACACGAAAGGGTGCTACACCGGACAGGAGACCGTCGCGCGGCTGCACTTTCGCGGGCACGCGAACCGCCAGCTGCGGGGCCTGCTGTTCGATCCGGAGCCCCCGGCCGCTCCGGCCCAGGGGTGGACCGCCGTCATGCATCTCGACCGCGAAGTGGGCCGGGTGACGAGCCTGGCCTTCGTGCCGGAGTCGGGCGTGTCGGGCGCGGGACGCTGGATCGGGCTGGCGGTGATCCGCCGCGAGGTCGCGCCGGGCGCGATGGTGCGCGCGGCGGGCCGCGACGCGCGCG
>Ga0137398_10000579_pt1 | contig 13443 bp, 5 predicted proteins | sample czorhiz216metaG_FD_106659 | JGI IMG/M metagenome (GOLD analysis project Ga0137398, IMG submission 106659) | Vadose zone soil microbial communities from Angelo Coast Range Reserve, California, USA - czorhiz2.16 metaG | ecosystem: Environmental > Terrestrial > Soil > Vadose zone | place: USA...
ATCATCCATGTTCTCAACAAGCCCGTGATCATCATGCTCCTCAACGACGTGGACGCTCCGCTCATCGCGGCAGCGTTCGGTAAGTGGGATGCATGCAACGACGGGCACGGGAGGGCCTGGCCTTGCGCCTCCAACATGGCGACTTCCGACGACAGACGTCAGGACTGCGCGAAGGCCCTGGCCCAAGCCAATCCCGGACGCCACGACGCGTGGGCCGGGCAGATGGCTCTGGGACAGACCGTCTTCAGCGGCAGCCTGGCGCCCGAGGCGCCGGGCACCTTCATTCACGAGCTGGTGCACACCCAGGACCGGTCCGACCGAAGGTTGCACATGTTCTGGCTGAGCGGCCAGAGCTTCCACTACGGATCGGACGGCACCCACTATCGCACGGAGGCCGTTCCCAACCTCGCGGCCACCTACCAGGAGGGAATCGCCAATACCCTCCGCCTCGTCGTGGACGGCACCGTGCGCGCGAACATGTTCAAGTGGTTCGCGAACGACGACGTAGTGATGGTGGAGAAAGCGCCCCCGCGGAACACGGGGTTCGGGACGCTCCCCTGCTCGACGCCGGTCACGGCTCCCTCCGAGGACATCTGGCTCTACGATCAGCTCAAGGCCGCCGGCGCGCACGAGATCGCGCAGACGCCCCCTGACCCGGGCTACGCCTATTACCACATCCGGAGCCTGCCTCCGCGCTTCATCGTGCACAGCGAGTACATCATCGCCCTCACCTTTTCTGAGTACGCGCGTCACATGGGACTACCCAAGTTCCTGAACGCGCTCCGAACGAACGACGCCACGATCTTCCGTGTTTCGACGAGCCCTGTCGCGCAGCTCTACAACACGCTGTGCACCGCCGGGCTGGATGGGCGGCCGCTCTCCAGCGTCACGGGGGTGAGCGAGGCCGGGCCCAAGCCCTACCTCCTGCCCCTGGCCTACGCCGACTACTTCACGGGATACCGGTCACGGTCCAAGGCGGACTATGCCGCCATCTTCGAAGGGATGCTTCGCCCGGAGTGGGTCGATCTGTACTGGGACGGTTACAAGGACGGGGTGCGCGCCGCTGTGCCCATCGACGCGACCCACACGCCAAAATTCGAGAACCTGACCGACATCGCGATCGCTCTCGGCGTGAACACGTCGCAGGCGGAGTAGCGCTGATGACTCGAAGCGACCATGGGAGGAACCTGATCATGTCACTAGCGTCGACCTCACGCGCACGCCTCCTTCTCGCGCTGACCGTGCTCGCGGTCCTGATTCCCGGCCGGGCTCCCGCCGACAGCACCACCGTGGCGGCCTCCGCGCCGGCGGCCCCCGCGGCCCAGGCCTCCCCCGTCACGGCCACCGGTCTCCTACCGGTGTTCGGTGTCGCGGTGGATCTCGACGCCGCCGGCGGAAAGCCGGAGCACGCGGTCGCCTCCCTGCAGAAGCTCTGGGACCAGTACCTCAAGGCCGCGGGGTTCAACGTCATCCAGATCCCGGTCGATGTGCGGGATCTGGGGGATCGAGGGGCCGGCCGGCTGGCCAAGCTCTGCGTGTGGGCGAAGACCAAGAATGTCCGGTTGGCGCCGATCCTCATCGGCGCGCCCCTCGGGCAGCCGATTCCGGACGACTACGCGGACAAGGTCGGAGCGTTCGCGGCCAAGACGATCGAGCTGGTCGGCAAGGAAGGCGATCCGCAGGCCTACGCCCAGATCATGCTCTACCAGGTCGAGCGGCCCCTCAACCACCCGGGCAATCACGGGCCATCCGATTCGGCCAAGGCCGCCGCGATGATCGCGAGAGTGATCGAGAAGCTGCGCGCGGCCGAGCAGACCGGCCTCGCCGGATCCTCCCTCCAGGCGACTCCGGTCCTGGCGAGCGCGTCGTTCGATTGCGAGCTGATCCGCTTCGGCGCGATCGCGCACGTGGCCATCACCGACGAGGCCTACACGCAGGCCTATGCCTCGTTGCACGGATACCTGGGCGCCGTCCTGGGGGCGGCACCGGTCGACGTGATCGAGGTCGAGTGGTTCCCGGGAAGCTACAGCTCCGAGGGCGTCGAGCGGATGCCGGATCTGGTCGGGAAGCTGCAGGCGGACTTCCCCGGCAAGCTCATCATCGTCGGAACCGGCTATTCCACGGCGGCCGGAGCCGAGGCGGACCAGTCTCGCTACTACACGCAGGCGTTTCAAAACCTGAGCGACCTTCGCACGAATCAGGGCGTCGAGTCCTCGCTCGCGGGCATCCTCTGGCGCACGGCGCTCGACCGGCCCGGCGGCGAGCCGCCCCCTCCGTCGCCCAAGACCGCCGAGGGCATGTCGGGCTGGAACTGGTCCGACCGGGCGGCCGAGGTCACGCGCATGTGGAACGAGCCCGGCGCGGAGTCGAAGGAGATGACGTGGTGGCTGGGACACGTGGACAGCCACTTCGGGCTCCTCTCGACGGGAAAAGACGCGTCGAAGAGCGGGGAGCCGAAGATGTCCTACGAGCTTCTGGCCCGCCTCAAGACTTCGCTGGCCGCGGCCGCGGAGGCGACCGGCGCCGGCGATATCGCGAAGGAGCTCGAGGCAGGCGGCACCGGAAAAGGAATCGGCGGAGCCGTGAAGGACCGCCTCCAGTCCGCGCTCTTCGGAATGCTGGACGCCTTGGTCGCGAAGACCGCGGAGAACCTCGTCTCGGGCGGCGGCTCCGAAGGAGGAGCGCCCCCACCCCCGCCGACGCCCACGCCGGCGAGCATGGCGGACCTCCAGATCCAGGGCATCGGCGATATCGCCGCCGCGCCCAAGGCGGGCGTGCTCACGGCCCTTCCCATCACCATCTACAACGCGGGCACCGCGCCCGCGAGGAACGTGGTGCTCTACCTCCGCGAGGGTCCCACCGACCTCGTGAACTCCAGCCCCACGACGCTTTCTCCGGGCGGGTCCAGCGTCGTGGAGCTGGATTGGACCCCCGCGCACCCGGGAAATTTCCATGACGTCTCCATCAACGCCTACTGCGACAACGAAGGGGACCCCAGCACGAACAAGGCGACCCTGGGCGACGTGCCGGTCGATCCCGCCAGCGGCGGCGGGGGTGGAGGAGGCGGCGGTGGAAGGGTGGGCGGCGTGAGGGGAGATCTGGGCGGGCTCGTCATGAGCCCCATCGGGCTCGGAGGGGTCAAAGGCTCGCTCATCACGAGCACCGCGCCGGGCTTCGTGCAGATTCAATCCATCCGCTCGATGACCCCCATGATGATGTCGGCCAAGACCCCGCTCCTGTCGGGCGGCATGACGCCCCTGTCCGGCGGCATGAGGCCCATGTCCGGCGGCTTGCCGCCCGCGCACGGAGGCGGTTCGCCGGCTCCGGCGCCCCCGCCTGCCCCGAGCGGCTCCGGCGGCGGCATCGTCCCCATCATGCACACCACGTCGGCGCTGGCGCCCATGTCGCTGGCGTTCTCCATTTCGAACCCGTTCACGAACAACTTCACCCACGTGAACGCCGTGCTCAAGATCGATGGGAAGCTGATCACGACGAAGGATCTCGGCACCCTCTACCCGCTCCAGCGCCGAACGGTCACCTTCACCCAGTGGACGCCTCCCCGTACGGGCACGTTCCCGGTGAACATCGAGCTGGACGGAGTCGGTCCCACGGGGCGCGCGCTCTCCTCTTCCGCCCGGGATGAGATCGTCGTGGGAGGCAGCCCCAGCCCGCCCCCCATCGCGACACGGTCGCTCACCATCTCGGGATCCACACCGGGCGGAACGGGGGGAGGCATCGCCACGCGCACCTTTACGATGCCCCAGACCCGGCGGATCACGCCGCTCCTGGTCGCCGGGGGGATCCCGCTCGCGAAGGGGCCTCCGCCGCGGTCCATCTATTCGATTCGGGGCGTGATGCCGATGGGCGGCATGCTCTTCGGGCTCACCGCGAACAGTCTCCTGCTCAGCCCGTTCCCCGCGATCGCGGGAAGAGACGTGGCGCTGACGGTCCGGCTCTTCAACTCCGACCGCGTGGCCGCACACAAGGTGAGAGTCGAGGGGTTCCTGGACGGGGAGAAGCTGGGTGAAACGATGGTGGATCTCCCGGTCACGCGCATGGTGGACGCGACGGGATTCCGGGCGTGGAGAGCCGCGCCGGGACGCCACAGCTTCAGGGCGGTCGTGACCGACGGGGGCCGGCAGGCCAGCGCCATCAAGCCGATCGACGTGGGGACGGTGGGAGGAATCGGAGCGGGCGGCGTCGCGGCCCTGATCGGGCGGGGAGGCCTGGCGGGGTCGAGGCTCACCCTGGGAGGAAAGCTCGCCATGGTGTCCACCGACATCCGTCTGACCCCGCTCGTGCCCACGGCCGGCGCGGACGTGACGGTCTCGGTTCATCTGCAGAACGTGGGGACCACCGACGTGGCGGGAGCGCGCGCCGAGCTCTTCGTGGATGGAGTTCGTCTGGGCGAAGCCACCGCCGACATCGCGGCCGGAAGGGACGCTGTTCTGGCGTCGTTCCCCCACTGGAAGCCCACGGCCGGAGCCCACACGCTGCTCTGCCGCGCCTCGGCCGGCAGCGCGGCCGTCTCCGCGACGCGGGACGTGAGCGTGAGCGCCTCGGCGCTCCTCGTGAAGGGACTCCAGACCCCGACGGGGTTCAAGACCGGGTTCTCCGCCCTGCTCTCCGGGAAGCCGGATCTCCAGATCATGCCGGGCGACATCACGTTCACGCCCACGGTGCCCCGCCAGGGCACCACGGTCACGGTCTCGATCACCGTCCGCAACGTGGGCGCGGCCGCGGCCGCCGGCGGCACGGTGCTCTGCATCTTCTCCGCCGACGGAGGCGAGGTGACGCGCCGTCAGTTCGACGCGGCCGTGGCGGCGGGAGGCTCGACGACGCTCTCCTGGCCGGTGGCGACACCCAGCGGAAGGCAGGTCTCGGTGAGCGCCACGGCTTCCGTGGCCGACGACGCCCAGCCCGGCAACAACGCGGCGACGGCGATGACTTCGGTGGGCGTGCTCCTGATCAAGCAGGTGCAGCCCGGGCTGCTCATTCTCCCGGGCAAGTGAGGACATGAACCCCATGAATCGGAAGCTCGCGATCCTCTCCGGCTGTCTCGTAGCGTTCGGTCTCGCTTTATCTGGGAGTGCGTGGGCGCAACTCGGCGGGATCGTCACCGCGGTCCCGAGGCCCTCGGCCTATCCCGCCGACTGGCAGAACACGCCGACTCTGGCGACCATGCTCATCGTCTCCAGCACGCCCGCGACCTGCTACCTGGAAGTGTTCCTGACCTCCGACAAGGGACAGGGCGTTTCCACGCCCAAGTTCCAGGTCGTGCCCCAGGGGTCGACCAACTACTACACCCAGCACCTCACGAACTGGAATCTCCACCTCACCGGGAGGATCAAGGAGGGCTTCGATCGGACGGGGCGCCTGCCGGACGGGACGTACGTTCTCACGGTCCATTGCTTCAACGTCATGTCGGCGGCCGGCCAGCCGCTCCCGGATCTCTTCGCCTCGACGACGTTCACCCTCTCGGTTCCGCAGCCTCCGAATCTGCTGTACCCGACGAATGAATCCGTGATCCCGGTCGCGAACCCCGTGTTCCAGTGGACGCCGTCCATCCGCGCGTCGGGGAGCCAGCCCGCGTATCGGTTCCGACTGGTCGAGATGCTGCCCGGCCAGACGCCGCTCCGGGCGATCGAGGGAAACTACCCGCTCCTCGAGACTTCGGTCGAGAACGGCACCGCGCTCTCGTACCCGTCCTCGGTTCCTCAGCTCGTGAACGGGCGGCGGTACGCCTGGCGGATCCAGTCGATCGAGCCGGTGTCCGCCCAGCTTCCCCAAGACGTGATCCTGCCCGTGGGGACCAATGAGGGGAAGAGCCAGGTCTTCACGTTCACGTACCATGCGGGCCCCCGGACCTCCGGAAGCCAGGCGGGCGGCCTCGGCGAAGCGCCAGGCGCCTCCCCCACCGGTCACGCCTCGAGTGATGGGCCGGAGCCTGAGGGTCTGCCTCGCTCCCCCGGGTTCGGAGGCCTGAGAAATTTCGCCGACCGCCTGGTGCACGCGATGGCGGGTCGCTGGAGCGCGACCTCATCGCGCGGCGCCTCGCGCGCACTCGTCAGCGCCGCGTCGGCGCGTCAGGACCCGACGCCGTACGGCCCCGGGGCTCCGGCGGCCGCTCCGGACTCGGCCGGCGCCGTCCTCGAAGCGCCCGCGGATACCGCGGCGCCCGCGACGGCTCCTCCCACCCCCGCGCCCGAGACCGCGCAGCCGCCGGAGGACCGGGGGGTGGGGCCGCAGTGGCTCAAGCTCCACGGCACGGCCTCGGTCGCCAACGAAACGTACAGCCGGGAGGGCAGCGGGGCGCCCACGCGCCCCTTTCACAGCGCGCGCGTCACGACGGGGCTCTCGTTCGGGCTCATGAACGACCACATGCGCATGCCGTTCGACGCGCTGGTCTCGGGGGACCAGGTCTCCTTCCGGGAGAACATCAACCAGTTCGCGCTGCACCCGCAATTCAACTGGGCCGGGCTCCAGGCCGGAAACTTCGCGCCCCAGTATTCGACGTTCACCATGGCGGATGCCATGGTCCTGGGCGCCGGCTTCGAGCTGACGCCGCAAAAGTGGCGGATCGGATTCGCGGACGGCAAATCCCGCAAGGCCATCGCCGCCGACCCCGCCGTGGCCATCCAGCCGCAGTTCGCGCGAAACATCCTGGCCGGCCGCGTGGGCTACGGCGATCCCCTGAATAACACGGTGGAAGTCTCGGTGCTGCACGCGAAGGACAATCGGAACTCGCTGAGCGCCTCGGATTCGCTGCTCGAGGTCACCGCGGAAGCGAACACGGTCTACGGGATGAAGGCCCAGGGCGTGCTGCCCCGGCACCACCTCAAGGCCCAGGTCGAGGGCGCGTGGTCGCTCTACGACCGCGATCAGCGGGCGGACAATCCCAACCTCAAGGGCCGGGCCGTGGCGCTGAAGCTCTTCCGCGAAACCGTGCTCACGTCGGTCGGCGCCAGCTTCGAGCTCCTGGAAGGCGGCTTCATGAGCCTCGGCAATTCGGGGATCACGAACGACCGTCGGGATGTCGGCCTCACGGGGAGGGCCCAGATCCCGAGCGGAAAGCTCTCGCTCAACGCGAATGCGGGGTGGCGGACCGACAACGTGAGCAAGGTCATGCTCGCGGGCACCGAGCGGCGGAACTACTCTCTGAACGCCGCGTGGATGCCCCGCCCGAATTTCGGCACCGACTTCCAGCTCGGCTACATGTCGGACGACGTCGGCTCCGGCGATTCGGTCTCCAGCTCCTCGAACATCACGCGCATCCTGGCCTTCTCGCCCCACCTGACCTACGCCGCGCGCGGCATCCAGCAGACCGTGACGGGCTCGGCCACGGTCCAGAGCTCGGACAACAACACCATTGCGCCCTTTCCGCTGACCAGCTCCCACAGCCTGTGCCTGGTCGCCAACTGGTCGGCGGCCGTCTCGCCGCTTCTGGCGGTGACGTTCGGCGGGAACTACAACCGGACCGATCTGCAGATCGCCGTCAGCGAGATCAGCGCGTTCGGACCGGGCTTCGTGTGGAGTCTGCCCCGCCAGCGAATCGCGACCTCGGCCCAGCTCGATTTCACGAGGTCCAGGACGGGAAATCTGGGGACCGACACGCAATTCGCCCCCCGGTGCGAGCTGCGATGGCAGGCGACGCCCCACCACGCGCTCATCGCGCGGGGGAATTTCCGGAGATATCGCTATGCCGTGGGCGCGCCCGAGTTCGACGAGCGGGTGGCCTCGCTGGAGTACGCGGTCACGCTGTAAAGGAGCGCGCCCCATCCGGGAGGTGATTCGCCTATGAGCTGGAGACGCTCGATTCTCGCGGGATTCCTCGCCACGCTCGCCACCGTCGGAGCAGCGCAAGGACAGGCCCTGATCCAGTACAACTTGCTGCCGGTGCCGAGCCCCTCTCCCTATCCCGCCGACTGGCAGACCAGCTCATCGCTCGGGACCATGGCGTTCACCCAGCCGGAGCCCTTCACCGGGAACATCCAGGCCGTCCTGACCTCACCGGAAGGAACCTGGGCGACCATCCCCAGCGTTCGATCGTTCCCCGCGTCCCCGGTCCTGTACACCCCGCAGCTCGCCGCGTGGACGACCCTCGCGCTCACCGGGAAGGTGAGGGAGAGCGTCGAGAAGACGGGCCATCTACCCGACGGGACCTACACCCTGGTGATCTTCATCCGGAACATCCAGGGTGTCTCGGGGCAGCCCTATCAGGATGTCCTCGGCATCATGCGCTTCCCGGTCTCGGTGCCGCAGCCGCCGTCGCTCCTCTACCCGTCGAACCAATCGGAGGTCGCGGTCCCCTATCCCGTGTTCCAGTGGACCCCGACCTTCCGCGCCTCCGGGTCGCAGCCCATCTACCGTTTTCGGCTGGTCGAGCTCCTCCCGATGCAGACGCCGCTCCAGGCCATCGAAGCCAACTATCCCCTGCTCGAAACGTACGTCCAGAACCGGACCGCGCTCGTCTATCCGGTGGCGGCGCTGGCCTTGCAACAGAGCCGCACGTACGCCTGGCAAGTCCAGGCCATCGCCCCGCCCGCCGCGGGAGTGCCGGCGACCCAGATCACCCCCGTGGGGGCCAACGAGGGGCGGAGCCAGGTGTACACGTTCCGGTGGAGGCCCAGGGCGCGGCCCGTGGTCGCGGGCGCGGACGATGTCCAGGGCTCCCTGGACCCGGGGATGACCGGGCACGAATCGCAGGATCCAATCCGTGGAGAGGCAACAGCAGCTCCCGGCGCGGGCCTTCGAAACTTCGCCGACCGGCTGCTCCACGCGATGGTGGGACGCTGGAAGCCGGCTCGCGCCGGATTCGCGAGCGCCCTGCCGGCGGCTCAGGGCCCGACCTCGTACGGACCGACCTTTCCGGTGGCCGCGCCGGACTCCGCCATGGCCCCTCTCGAGGCCCCCCCGGACACCGCGGCACCCGCGACGCCTCCTCCCGCACCTGCGCCCGAGCAGGCGCAGGAGCAAGGAATGGGGCCCCAGTGGTTGAAGCTCCACGGGAGGGCCTCGGCGTCCGACGAGACCTACAGCCGAGAGGGCAGCGGGTCGCCCACGCGGCCCTTCCACAGCGCGCGCGTCACCACGGGCCTCTCGTTCGGGCTCATGAACGACCGCATGCGCGTGCCGTTCGACGCGCTGGTCTCGGGAGACCAGGTCGCGTTCCGCCAGAACATCAATCAGTTCGCGCTGCACCCGCAGCTGAGCTGGGCCGGGCTCCAGGCGGGAAATCTCTCCCCTCAGTACTCGACGTACACGCTGGCCGACGCCACGGTCCTGGGCGCCGGCTTCGAGCTGACGCCGCGAAAGTGGCACATCGGATTCGCGGACGGCAAGTCCCGCAAGGCCATCGCCGCGGATCCCACGGCTCTGGTCCAGCCGCAGTACGCCCGGAACATGACCGCCGGCCGGATCGGCTACGGCGATCCCATGGCCACGATGCTGGAGGTCTCCGTGCTGCGGGCCCGGGACGACCAGAATTCCCTGAGCGATGCCGATACCGCGCTCGTGACGACACCGGAAGCGAACACGGTGTACGGCCTCAAAGCGCAGCGCATGCTGCCGAAGCTCCACCTGAGCGCTCAGGTCGAGAGCGCGTGGTCGCTCTACGATCGCGATCGGCGCGCCGATGCCGCGAGCGTCAAGGGACGCGCCGTCGGGTTGAAGCTCTCCCGCGAGACCGTCCTGTCCTCGGTGGGCGCCACGTTCGAATCCCTGAACGGCGGCTTCGTGAGCCTGGGCAATTCCGGCGTCGCGAACGACCGGGTCACCATCGGGCTCACGGGCCGGACCCAGCTCCGGAGCGGAAAACTGCTCCTGAACGGAACGGCGGGATGGCGGAACGACAATGTGAGCAAGACCCTCCTCGCCGAGACGGCACGGCGGGACTATTCCTTGAACGCCTCGTGGATGCCCCGCCCCAGCTTCGGGACGGACTTCCAGTTCGGCTTCATGACCAGCGACGCGGACGCGGCCGACTCCGTGGCCGGCTCCTCGAACATCACGCGCATCGTGGCCTTTTCGCCCCACCTGACCTACGCGGCCCGGGGAATCCAGCAGGCGCTGACCGGCTCGGCTACCCTCCAGTCCTCGGACAACAACACCACCGCCCCGATCCCGCTGGCCAACGTTCACAGCACGACCCTGCTCCTGAACTGGTCGGCCACGGTCTCCCCCGTACTGGCGCTGAGCTTCGGGGGGAACTACACCCGGACCGATCTGGAGGTCGCGGTCAGCGAGATCTCGGGCTTCGGGCCGGGGTTCGTGTGGAGTCTCCCGCGGGCCCGGATCGGGACCACGGCCCAGCTGGATTTCACGAGGTCCAGGACGGGGAATTCGGGCACCGACACCCAGTTCGCGCCGCGCTGCGAGGTGCGGTGGCAGACGACGCCGCGTCACGCGCTCATCGCGCGGGGGAATTTCCGGCGATACCGCTACGCGGTGGGCACGCCCGAGTTCGACGAACGGGTGGCTTCGCTGGAGTACGCGATCACGCTCTAGGCGGGTGGTCTAGTAGCCCTTCTCGATGATCGTGAAGTCGGCGACCGGGTCCTTGTCCGAGGTGGCCAGGGCATACTCCCCCGGCTCGAGCGACTTCGTGGGACGTATCTCCCAGAGTCCCTCCTGGATCTTGGTGACCTCGAGGTCGATTCCCTTCGTGAAGAACGTCCCGGTCGAGGTGCGCTCGATGGTGGTGGCGCGGTTCTCGTCCTTGACCTCGAATTCCGCGAGCTGGAGCCGGAACGCGCCGGTCCGATCCGAGGCGATCCGGAACCGCGGCTTGGCATTCGAGAGAACGACCTCGCTCGTGGTGCCGGCGACCACGACGTAGGTCTTCGGGCCGTTCAGCTTGGATTTGAGGGTGGCGGTGGCGGTGCCCTCGGGCGTCGCCCCCGCGCCATCCACCCAGCACGGGTGGGGGCTCAAGGGGACCCAGTCGGCGCCGTCGAAGAATTTCAGCTCCGGGACGGGCGCGGCGGCAGCCGTGGCGTCCTCATCGGCCCGGGACGCGGCGGTCCAGAGCCCCAGGGGAAGCACACCCACCAAGAGTGCGACGAGGACGGCGAAGCGGGCAGGGCGATTCATGGGGTCTCCCGGTGAAATCGGGTAGCTCGGGGCGCCCGGACCCGCTTCTCGCGGCCCGGCGCATGCCCCCAGGAGTATCGGCAGCGCTTCCCCCCGCCTTCACTCCCAAGTTGTGAGTCCGGCCGCCTAGGGGCAGAATAGCGCCTCGCAGCGCGCACAAGTCAGGCGGGGGACGGCACGGCCCGGGGGGCCGATGCCGCCGGCCGCCCCAGACGAGGAGGTCCGATTGAAGCGAAGGGCTACAATTGCGGCGGTGGTTCTGGCATTGGTCCTGGGCGGGTTTTCGCTGGATCTGACGAGGCCAAAAGCGGTGGGCGCCAAGGCCTCGATGCCGGATCCCGGCTTGACCGGCGCTCCCGGCCAGGGCTCCTGCTACAGCTGTCACAGCGCCGGGCTGAACGACATCTTCGGCAGCATCCTCCTCTTCGGCGTCCCCCCGACGTACACCCCTGGCCAGGACTACCTCCTGGTGGCGGCGATCACCCGGGCCACCGGCGCCAGCCGATGGGGATTCGAGGCGACGGCCCTGAGGAGCGGCGGCCAGATGGCCGGCTCGTTCGGCGACAGCTCCAACGCCGTGGGCGAGCTGACCCAGCTCGGGATCGAGTACGTTTCGCAGACGACCCTCGAGGGATTCGACGGCACGTTCGCAGATTCGCTCGGGGCGGGCTGGGTCTTCAGATGGACCGCCCCGCCGCAAGGAAGCGGGACGGTGACGTTCTACGCCGCCGGGGCCGCGTGCAACAACGACAACGCGGCCACCGGGGACTACACGTACACGACCACCGGATCGAGTATCGAGGGCGCGGCGACCGCGGTCGAGGCCACGACCTGGGGGAAGATCAAGCAGATCTATCGGTAGCCAGCGGACGCGGGGCCGCAATTGGAGTGCGACCCCGCGCCGCGAGCGTTTCTACTTCAAGATCGTGACCAGGTGCTGGAACACTCCCTCCGAGGAGACGCCTCGGATGTAGTAGACGCCCGACGAAAGCTTCTCGCCGTGCTGGCCGCGTCCGTCGATCGTCGTCTCGTGCAGGCCCGCCGCCATCGCGGGATCGTCCACGAGGCTCCGCACCAGCCGTCCCTGGATGTCGAACATGTCGATCCGGACCGCGCCGCTCCGCGTCGTCGTGTAGGTCAGGGTGGCGCTCGGATTCAGCGGGTTCGGCGCGACGGCGGAGATCGTGAAGCTTCCGTTGTTCACGATGTCGAGCTGCGTGGAGCCCCGGAGCAACCCGCCGGTGGCCAGGCCCGCCTCGATCACGACGGTGACCGTGCTGTGTCCGTTCGGCAGACCGGTGCCGGCGAACAGGGTGCGAAGATCGTCCTTCGTGAAGCTCACCTTGATCTCCTGGATCCCATCCCCGTTCTTGTCCCCGCCGACCGTGGTCTTGCTCGAGGCCGCGGAGATCTGCCGGCCCGCGTACTTCATCACGAAGGAAGCGATGCTCACGTCCGTGTTGGCGTAGCAGCTGGCCGCGGGCTGCACGTACCCGAACCAGTAAGGCCTCCCCGCCCCGAGCCGGATGGTGTCGTAGCCGTTGAACACGGTCGCGCCGCACGCGTCGGCGATGGTGGCGACGGTGGTCGCGCTACTGCTGCACGCCTGCGCGGGATCGCCGTTCCCGTTGTCCGTCACGGCGAGCGTCGCCGTGAAGGTCCCCACCGCGGCGTACGTGTGGCTCACGATGGCGCCGACCGCCTCCACGGTGATGCCGTCGCTCGCGTCGAAGTCCCAGGCGTAGGTCAGCGGATTGCCGTCGGGGTCGCTGGAGGCAGAGCCGTTCATGGTCAGGGGGACGTTGGCCAGACCGCTGTAGGGTCCCCCGGCGTTTGCCCGCGGGCATCGGTTCCCGCAGATGATGGTGATCGTGAAGGACTGGTCCGCACTGCCGAAGTGGCCGTCGTCGGCGCGCACGGTCGCTCCGAAACTGCCGCTCGTGGTGGAAACCGGAGGCGCCAGATGGATGTTCCCGATGGTGGAATCCGACGTAGTCACCGTCATGAAGAACGGCCCCGCCACCTTCGAGAAGGTCAGGGCGTCTCCGTCGGGGTCCGATCCAGAGATTCCCTGATCCGCGACCGCGCCGCCGCAGAGCGTCGTGTTGGGAATGGGGTTCAGGGTTGGCGCGCGGTTCGTGTTGGAAATGATGAGCGCGGTGACCGCGGTCGCGGCCCCGAAGCCGCCATCCGAGACCGTGAAGGCGATGCGGTAGAACCCCAACCCGGCGGGCTGGACATTCGCGTCGTCGAATCCGGGCGTCCCGGAAACCGTGGCGTGGCGTGGACTGAGCCCAGGTGAGTCCGTGGTGAACGTGAGATCCGCCGGCATCCCGGATTGCGTGATGGTCA
>Ga0137398_10000584_pt1 | contig 13383 bp, 11 predicted proteins | sample czorhiz216metaG_FD_106659 | JGI IMG/M metagenome (GOLD analysis project Ga0137398, IMG submission 106659) | Vadose zone soil microbial communities from Angelo Coast Range Reserve, California, USA - czorhiz2.16 metaG | ecosystem: Environmental > Terrestrial > Soil > Vadose zone | place: USA...
TCGTGGATCGGGAACGGAGTAGAGAGCGCCGTCGTTCCAGGTGTCGTCGACGAGGGCGGCGGGAGCCGTCGCCGCAGTCAGAGCGCTCGAAAGAGTCGTGATTGCCGGGTCGAAAGCCGTTGGTACGCCGCGGCCCAGCGGCCGGGGGAGCCGCAGACCTTCTTCGGCGACCGCCCTGACGGCGCGGGAGCCGAGGCCCGATTCGACCTCCGACCACCAGGAACCCCAGCTGCGCTTCCTCACCGCATAGCTGGCCGTTCGAACCTCTCCGGGACGCCGTTCCAGGGTGGCGCGAATCACGAACGCCTCGCGCTCATCCATCAGAGGCCCGATCTCCCCCGCCTTTTCCGGGAGCAACGCGTCCCAGCTGGAGAATTCTCCGGGCTGGAGGTCGACGTGCGTCCTGCCCCGCTGCGCGTCGGAACGCTCCTCGTCTGTCGGGGCCAGCCGGCCCCGCTGGCTGGCGTCAATGAGCACCAGATGGAATTCGGTGCGGTTCGGATGGTCCGTCCAGGGATCGATACGATGCGTCATCAAGAGGCGGTGGATCTCTTCCGAGCTCCGCCGCGTATCGGCATGGATCGTCTGATCGCCGGTGAAAAAACTTCGCGACATCCGGTCGACCAGCGCCGGCCGCGCGAGGCACTCCTGGATGACGAAGCTGTCGTTGCCGAGAGCCTGATACATCTCCTGGAGCCGCTCCGGCATCCTCGTCTGACCCGCCATCCGTTCCAACTCCTTCTTGAGCATCTCGGAAGTGACGGGTGTTTTCCAGATCGTCTCCAGCGCCGTGCTCTGGGAAAGGTAGGTGCGCACCTTGCGCGCCATCAGCTCATGGGTGTAGATCGCTTCGAAGGGACGGCGCGACGAACCGATCTGGTGGCTGAAATAGACCCGCTCGATCGCCGTCTGGGCCCGCACCCGCTCTTCGAACGTCAGATCACGCGCCGCCGCGGTCTCGATCGAGGCGCCGGCGAGCAGGACGGCGGTCAGGAAGCCGGATACGATTCTACCTGTCACAGTTTTCTCCGGAGTCATTGGAGAACGAGAGGCCATCGCCTGACGGTCAGAAGGCCCTGGAGCGGACGTCATGATGCATGGTCGCAAGAAGTTACGCCGGTCGGCAATACTTGTCAATGGCTTTCCTCTCAGGGTGTTGGCGTCGGCCGCTCATCCGCCGAACCACCTCGCGCCGCCCCCGGGGATCTCTCCCGAGGGCACGGCATTATAATGGCGCGAACCATTCCTCAAACAGCGAAAAGCGTTCCCGCTCTGCGGAGCGGATGCCGCAGCCCCGCCGGCCGACGCCGCGGCAGAACCGCAAAGATGGCAACCGGTTGCGACAGCCCAGAGGCGAAGCTATATTGATGCGGCGGCCCGATCGTCCGGGTGCGAGGAGATCGTGCGACGAGGCAAAGGGATTTTCCAGCTCCCCGAGGATGGCGAACCGGATCGGGTTCGTCGTCCCGATCCGCGGGCGCACGTCCGCTCCATGCGCGATGTCATCCCCAAGGACACCTGGCTGGTGTTCAAGATCATGGGGGAGTTCGTGGAGGGGTTCGAGACCCTCCGGAAGGTCGAGCCGGCGGTGTCGATCTTCGGGGGCACGCGGGTCCGCAAGGGGTCGAAGCCTTACCGTCTGGCCGTCCAGGTCTCCCAGGCCCTCGCCCGCGAGGGGTTCTCCATCATTACCGGGGGGGGGCCCGGGATCATGGAGGCGGCCAACCTGGGCGCGCGCCGGGGCGGCGGGCGCTCCGTCGGCCTGAATATCCGGCTCCCCTTCCAGACACGTCCCAACGCGCATATCGATACCCTGCTGAACTTCAACTACTTTTTCGCCCGCAAGGTGATGTTCATCAAGTACGCCTGCGCCTACGTCGTTTTCCCGGGAGGGTACGGCACGCTGGATGAGGCGTTCGAAGCTCTCACGCTGGTGCAGACGCACAAGATCGACAACTTCCCGGTGATCATGGTCGGCCGCGATTACTGGCGGGGAATGCTGCGCTGGATTCGCAAGGAGATGCTGGGGGGCGGGATGATCCAGCAGGACGATCTGAGATTGTTCACCGTGACCGACGACCCTCAGGAAGTCTGCCGCCTGGTCCGTGAGGGGTACCGCAAGCGGCTGCGCAGCAACGGCGACAGCTCTCATACCCCTTGACGCGCGGCGGCCGGGTTGTCGACGACCCCGCACCCTTTCGCCGGCCGCCCGCCCGACACCGCTCGAATCAGTGAACCGGACCGCCCGTTTCGATCTCCGAAGCGTCCAGGAGCGGCCGCCGTCCCGCGAAGCCATCCGGGATCCGGTGCCAGTGCGACACCCTCGGCTCGCCGTGCTTCCAGCAGAGAAACACGATCTCCTTGTCGTACAGGCAAGGGAAATCGACCAGTCCCGCCTCGGGACCGTTGACGAGGCAGCCGCGCGCGTGGATGCCGCCGATGATCGATCGCACCTTCTCGAAGAGCATCGGAGCGACCCCCCGGGCCTCGAGCCGCTTCGGAAGATCGGCGCTGTCGATCGGCACTCCCGCCTCGGTGGCGGCCGCCTCGATCTCGGCCCGGATCTCCTTGAAGGTCCCGAGAAGATCTTCGATGTCCGGGCGAATCACCGACAGGGTGGCATTCGCCTCATCGATGGTGAAGAGCCGCGTGACCTGATCGGTATCGCTCATCGATGTCTCATCTCCGCGTTGCGGTCGATCGTGCGCTCTCGAGCGTCGGGCCGGAGGGCCGGGCGACTCATCCCGCTCCGTCCGATTTCTGATCCTGCCATAGATCCCGCCGCGCGAACAGAGCCAGGCGCACCCCCGGTCGGAGATCGTAGTCCCTCCGGAGGTATTCATGCCCCAGGCGCCGGCCGATCAGATCGGCCTCGTCGCTTCGCCCGATCACCACGGGCGACGTCATGTCGTCAACCAGGTGACCGTGATAGGAGACCTTCGTGAACCGTCGCAGATACCAGTTCAGAGGAAGGTAATCGGGCGACAGAATGGCGATCGGCAGGTCGTGTCCTTCCGGCGCCATCGCCGCCATCATCTCGAGCCGCTCCACCAGGCGCAGAGCTTCCCGGCGGGTCTGGACATAGACCAGGGGCTCCCGCTCGTCATCGAAGTGCCGCAGCGCCAGGCGCAGCGCATCATGCAGCGAGAGCGTCGCGGCGAACGCGAGTGCCAGGACGCCCGCGATCCGGCGGACCCGAACGGTCGAATCGACCCCGGCGCCGACCAGGCGTCCTGCCAGAAGAGCGAGCGGCAGGACGAGATTGAGCGCGAGCCAGGGAGTCTTGTACGGGATCGTCGAGTAGACGACGGCCGTGATGCCGAACCAGATCGCGAGGACCCGATCCGGGCGCCCGCCGCCCCGGACGCCGAGTGCCAGGCCGCAGAGGCCGAGCAGAAGCACCGGCGCCTCGGAGCGCGCCAGCAGGTCGCCGAAATACCACCAGGGTTTGGTGTGCCCCTCCCCTCCGAGGGCGCGTGCGCTCCAGGGACGCAGGGCGCGGAAGGGGCCCGAAAGATCTTCGAGATGCCGGAAGCCCCCGCTGTAGAAGGCCGCCGCGACGATCAACGCCACGCCCGCGATCACCGCCAGCCGGCGCCTCGGGATCGCTCCGGCGCTCCGGAACCCGGCGAGCCCGCCGCAGCCGATCGCCGCCAGCGTCAAGGGAGCGGTCTCCTTGGTCGCGAGGAGACAGCCTGCGGCCGCGCCGGCGAGAAGCGGCCAGATCCAGGAAACGTCTCGCGTGGTGCGTGCCAGGGCCGCCATCAGGCCGAGCGTCAAGAAAACGAAATAGATCTCGTGGATGTTGTCGCGCGAATAGTAGATGAGCGCGGGTGACCAGGCGATGAACAGGGCCGCTCCCGCGGCGGACGGGCGGCCCAGGTCGTCCCGCAGCGACCAGGCGAGCGGGGCCATCAGGGATCCGAGGACCGCCGGCACGATCCGCAGAGCGAAGGTGGTCGTTCCGATGAGGGCGAGCGCCAGCGCGCTCAGGTAAAACGGAAGCGGACCATGATAATTGGACGGATCGTAACGATAGACCCCTTCGTTCAGGAGCCGCAGGATGAAAATCGCATTCGAGCCCTCGTCATGGTGCAGAGGCCGCAGATCGAGCGCCCAGAGGCGAGGCAGGCCGGCGGCCAGCAACAGCGCCCACGGCAGGACCTTCTCGAGCCGGTCCCGGGGCGATGCGCCGGGTCTCGCGGCGTCCGTCGGGACGATCAACGCCTACTCCACCAGCCTGAAGAGCGACGTTCCATGCTCCTGCACCATCTCGGTCCCCAGCCGTGCGAACGGGGCCGCGACCTGCGGGCCATAGCGCTTCCTCTCGAGATCTCCGACCACGACCCATGCGACGTTGTAACGTCGCAGCAATGATCGGGACGCCGCCGATAAAGGGTCGACGTAGATCGCATCGATCGCACGCTGGCGTTCCTGGATCGGGGCCCAGCTGTCGCGCCAGACCGCCTCATGGTTCCCCCAGCCAAGAAGCGATGGTACGCCGCTGAACGTCGCGATCCGTCCTGACCAGCCGTAAGGGGCTCCCGTCTCTTCAAGGACAGTCTCTCCCGGACGGGCCCGCCCGGCCAGAAACACCGCGACCATCGCATCCCCGGGCATCGACAGACGAAACAGCGCCTCGGCGTCCGCTCCGGGCGCGGCCCCGGCGCCGTACCCTTCCCGTTCGGCCCGCTCCAGCGCTGCTCCGCGGGCCCGCAGCCATGCCACCGTGCCCGCCACCGGATAGACCGCGGCCGGTGTCAGGCAGGCGGCCAGAAGCGCCGACTGGAGGAATCGCCCGGCGCGCCCGGACGGCCGGCGCGCGCCGGCGATGAGGCTCGCCCCTCCGAGGGCCAGGCCGACCCATGCGATCCGATACAGCTTGAAGATCGTGTTCATGCGCGCCAGGTCGGTCGCCGAGAAGAGATCCTTCACGTAAACGATTTCGCAGAGGAGCGCCGCGACCAGGCCGGTCCCGGCGATCGCCCAGGCAGCGCGCCCGTGGAGGGAGCCGATCGGCCTCTCCCCGGAGCGCGGCGCGAAGCGCGCGCCAACCGTGATGACCAGTCCCCAGAGGCCGAGCAGGACGAATGGACCGTATGCCATCAACCACTCGGGAATCGGGGTCCGATGGGAGACCAGCTCCACGACCCGGCGATGCCGAAGGAAACCCTCGAGGAACGGCCAGAAGAGCGCCGCGCCCGCGATCGGCATGCAGGCGGTTGCGACCAGGCGCCCCAGCCGGCCCGGCCGTGGCGTGAGGCACGCCATCCAGAGCGCCGCCAGGACGACGAACGGGAGATCCCAGGGATGCGTAGCGAGGAGCGCCCCGCAGACGATCGCGAAAAGCGCGGCTCGTACCATGCCGACCCTTCGGGCCGGCATGGGGCCCGCGCCCACTCGAACCGAAGCGAGGCAGGAATCGAGAGGCAGGACCATGGCCGCCAGGAAGAGCGGCAGGGCCGCGACGTAAGGGTGCAGGTCACCCCAGAGCAGGCTGAACCAGGGGAACTCCGTGATCCCGCCGCCGATGGCCCGCGACGATGCAAACCAGTCGAAGCGCGCCAGCCCCTCGGGGGCGAGCGCCTGCCGGATCCACTCGAGGTTCCCCGCGCCGAGGACCAGGATCGCCGCCAGAAGACCGCCGCCCCACCGGCCGGTCAACCCGAGACCGAGACCGAGCGCCGCCGCCCAGGTGAGCACCTGCAGCAGGGCAAGGGCGGTGCCGAAGAAGCGCGCCTCATCGGCGCCGGCAGCGCGTACCAGGAAGGCCGTCATGGCGTAGGCGAAATGGTAGTAGGGGATCGACTCGCCGGAAAACCAGGGGTCCGCGACCGGGAGTCCGGGGCTCCGTAGGGTCGCCTTGAGAAAGGCGTAGTCCATGAACCGCTCGCTGTCGGGGTCGACGGCCGGATTGTGACGCAGAATCCACGAAAAGCCGATCAATCCGGCGAGCAGGACCAGCTCGATGCTGAAAAGGAGGCGCCTCCGTTTCTTCACAAACGCCCCGAGACGATTATCACCCTGGGCCGAGGCCGCGCCCGTGACGAGACGCCGCGCGATGACGGAGATGATGGCGAGAATCCCGATCGCGCCCAGCGCCGCGCCCGGACCGAGCGGTCGTTTCGTGCAGGCGACCAGAAGAAAGGCGATCCAGGCGGCGGCGGCGAGCCCCAGCGCGCGCGAAACGGCATAGCCCCGATCGGGAAGCGAATCGAGAATCCGATGCAGGAGAGGAAAGATCGCCCAGCCGCAGGCGGACACGACCAGCCATCCAAGGAGGATCCCGATCACCGGGAACGGCCCCTTCCTTGACTTGCGCCGGATCGGGAGTACAAAGGGTGATGACCCGTCGGGCCGAGCATCCTGCACAACATGGGACGCCCCGTCTCTTCCCCCGGGAGAGCCCCCTAGGGTTGATCGCCCTTCGGCTCGTCCTTCGTGTCGGCCTTGTCCTTGTCGGTCTTGTCTGCCGGCTTGGAGGCCTTCTTATCCTTGACGGCGGGCGCGCCGGCGCCCTTGCCGCCGAACATCACCGAGATCCCGACGTTGGCGTCGAAGGCGTAATCGGCCCCCTGCGGAACCACGTCCCCCTTGCCCCGGGATCGGAGGATCGAGACATCGAGGCGCACGCCGAGGTGCGGAGAGACATGGACCCGCGCCCCTCCTCCGACCCGGAAGTATTCGCTCGTCTCGCTGGCGCTACCGTCGTCGAAGCTGATATTCCCGAAGCCGATGATGAACAGAGGGATGATGGTCTTCTTTCCCTTCGGCACGAAGTTGCGGACGTACATGAGACCGATCTTCTTGGTGTCGAAGCTGAGCCCGGGGGTCCTGATGGCGTCCCCCTTGGCCTTGTCCCAGGTCAGCTCGATCTCGTTCACCGCCTTGATGTGGTAGGCGGCCCGCACGCCGTATCCCTGCGAGCTCCCGATGTTGCTCGCGGAGTCCGGGATGATGTCGGAGAGGTACGCACCGACCTCCCAGGATCGATCGTTGAGGCCGGCCGGCGCATCCGCTCGGACCAGCGCAGTGCCGATCATGATCACCGCCAAAACCACGCCGACGTGGCGCATCGATCCGCGCATGATCCGCTCCTCCCTGGTTCACGCCGGCGTCCCTGGGGTCGCCGCCGCGAGCTGCCGGGCGGCCGCCCCTCCCCGCGAGGGCCCGCCACGGACGCAGGAGTATCGCTTCAACCCGGGTTGGAATCAACTCCAAACTGCCCAATCGGTCTCTTGACACGCCGCACCCCGCGGGATACAGAGACAACCCCATGACACCGGACGGCTCCCGAACCCGCTTCACGCGATGTCACGCGTCGGCGCTGGGCTTCATCCTGGCCTCCGCCGTTTCCCCGGTCGGCGCGGCGGAAACCGGCGTTGCGATCGCGGCGATCCGGATCGTACCGCCCCATCCCGACCGACCGTTCCGTCCCGTCTTCACCGAACAGCAGATTCGCAGTTATGTCAAGGAAACGCCCGGTCACCGCTGCGACGTCGCCGCGATCGTCGAGGCGCTGTCCCATCGGTATCGGTTCCTGGGATATGTCCCGACGATCCAGGCCGCCTGCGAGGAGGACGGACTGCACCTCACGATCCGGGAGAGCAGCCACCGGATCGATCTGATCACCTTCGATCCGGCGGAGATCTCCCGCATCGGAGTCACACAGGACAGCGAGTTCGAGGAAAAGGCGCGCCTCTACCCGGTACCCGCGGGCGGGCCGCGGGCGCTGCTGCGGGCCCTGCTCGAGACGCGCGAAGGGGATCTCTACAATTTTCAGAGGTATCGCGACGATCGTCTCGCGCTCGCGCGCCTCGGCTATAGGATCGCGTTCATCGGCGGCGCCGCGCGGGACGCGGAGGACTACCCCCCGGGCGCCTATCTCGTCCAGAGCCTGGCCCCGCCGCCCGCCGATCGCTCCTCCCGGCGCGAAACCAACTACCTCGGCGCGACCGGCGGATATGCGCCGAACGCCGGCGGCTCGGTCGGACTGCTCTACCAGAAGGACGCGTTGTTCGGGCGCTACGATCAACTGACGATCACGCCGACCTACGACAGCCAGATAGGAGGGGCGATCACCTATCGGTCCCCCCTCCTCGCGCATCGGGAGGATCCGCGCCGGCTCTATGATTTCGAGATCGACCTCTTTTCCAACTTCCAGCACAATCGCGATCTGCTCGGAGTCGAAACCGACCAGCGACGCTCGGGTATCGGCGGATCCATCGGCATCCGCCCCCTCGGCATCCGGGCGCCGAACAACCTGCGTCTTCAGATTGGCTTCAGGCACGAGCGCCTGGACCTGAGCCGGCCGCCGCCGGGTGAGGAAGAAGAAAACCTGACGCTGCTGCAGCTCGGCGCCACGCAGGAATGGCACCATACCTACCGCCGTCCCAGCCTGACGCTGCGTCTCGCCCCGAACTTCGATTTTGCGCTGAACCGCGGCGGCGGGGCGCGAAGCTTCGTCCGCCCGAGCCTCGACGCCACGCTCCACAGCCGGGTCCCGTCGGGTCTCGAGTTCGACTTTCATTTCCTCGCCGGGACGGTTGATCGCGCCGTGCCGGCGGTCGAGCAGTGGACCCTCGGAGGCCCGACGACCGTGCGCGGCTTCAGGGAGGACGCGGTCCTGGGACGGGATCTAACGGCCCTGCAGTCCGAGATCTGGATCCCGTTCGTCCGGTCGTCGGCGGCGCGGCTGCCGCCGGCGGCGGACGAGAAGGATCCGGTGCTGCCACGCTTCGAGCCGCGGGCCGCGCGCTTCATCCGGATGGCGCTGTTCGTCGATGGCGGCACGATGGCGCGCTCCGCCGCGGCCGGGTCGACCGCGCTTTACGGTGCGGGCGTCGGCCTGCGCTTCGTCGTCCCGCATCAGCCGCTCATCGTGCGGATCGACTACGGCTGGGGCCTCGGCGTTCACGGCGGCGACTCCTTCCCCTACCTGTCGCTCGCCTATCGCTTTTGAGGCATCCGCTCGCCTCGAAGGCTTCCCTTGCATCCGCCCGCCGCCCGGGGCGGGCGGATCAGCCGGCGCTCGAGGCGATCGCCATCCCGCCGAGAATAGCCCCGATGCAGAAACCCTGCCCGAGGGTAGTCCGCTCGTTGAGCACCAGGCGGGCGAACAGAACCGTGACGATCGGGTAGGCCCCGGACAGCGGCGTCGTCAGGGAGACCGGGCCGTAGCGCGTGGCGACGATGAAGCCGATGTCGCCACCGGCCAGCATGCCCATCGGCACGAAGGAACGGGTCCACTCGCGGCGATCGTGCACTCCCTGCCTGCCATGACGCAGCCCGTAGATCCCGAGAGTCAGGAACGCGCCGAGCGTGTTGAAGACCAGCATGTTGATCTCGTCGGCGCCCGGCAGCCGGTAGGCCGCCTTCACCAGCGTGGAGGAGAACCCCCAGGCGAGCAGCGCGGCGAACGAGAGCGGTATCCAGCGGCGATCCCCCGACATCGTCCCGGCGGCCGCGGGGGCGTACGACAGACCGATGCAGCCGCCGATCACCAGGGACACGCCCACGTACTGAAGGAGCGTCAACGCTTCCCCGAGGAAGAAGCGCGCGAAGAGGACCGTCAGCGCCGGATAGGCGGCGCTCAGCGTCCCGACGATCGCGATAGGGCCGTGGACGATCGACTGGAAGTAAAGCAGCCACCCGAGACCGTCCAGCAGGTACGCGAGGATCCCGAGCCCCGCGACCCCTCCGCCGCCGGCGCCCAGGAGCGGCGCCCGGTGGTACAGTCCGTAGAGGCTGAGGTTCAGGACCCCTTTGGCGACGACGAAGTAGAGACAGAAGCGGGCCGGAGGGACTTCTGAGATATATTTCTTGACCAGACCCTGGCCGACACCGTACAGAAGAAGGCTCGCCAGAGTCGGGATCAGCCAGAGGGCCATGGTCTTCAGCTTTTCCTGGGCGGCCGTTTCAATCCCGAGCCAAGGCGGCCATGGTAAACGACCCGGCGGCGGGCCGCAATGCCGCGGATGGGGCGCGATGGACACCGATGAGGTCGGGCGGCACCGGCGCGACGAACTGCTCGCCCTGCTGAAGGAGCGACGCCGGGAGGCCGACGGGCGCTACCGGCAGGCGCTCGCCGCGCAGCTTTCCGGCGCGGCGGCCGGCGACAATGAAGGGGTGCACGGCTGGAAGGCGAGCCGCGAGGGGGGCGCCGACCTCGCCGTTCTCGAGTCGCTCGACCGGACCCTGCAACAGATCGACGCCGCGCTGGCGCGGCTGCATGCCGGGCGGTACGGCACCTGCGCCGCCTGCGGCGAGCCGATCCCGATCACCCGGCTCCAGGCGCTGCCGTTCGCCACACAGTGCGTCGCCTGTCAGGCGAAGCGCGAGACCCGCGGGGGCGGTCGTTGAGGCGGTCCGGGTCCCGATCGGGAGCACAGACCTCGAGGGCGATGTTGCTTCTCGCCGCCTGCGTGGCGGCGGCAGGCGCTCTGTCCGCCGCGCCCGTCGCCGCGGGCGACGTGACCGGCGCGCCACCGCCGGCGCCGTCTCTCGCGGCGGCGCTGACGCGGATCCAGAACATCTGTTTTGCTTCCTACCCTCCCCGCCTCGTGGAGCGGATGTCCGGCCGGAAGGGTCCTGTTCCCGAAGAGGTCCGGACCAATCCGGCGCTTCAGATCCGCTATTTCAAGACGGAGGAGCATGTCTCGAAGGGCCTCTTCTACCCGTCGTTGCTCGAAGATCTTCTTCCCGCCTTCGCCGGGACGGTCGCGCCCGGAACCCGCTTCCTCGATCTCGGCAGCGGCGATGGCCGCGTGGTCTTCATGGCGTCCCTCCTGGGCGCCCGGGCCGAGGGGGTCGAATACGATCGCTCGCTGCACCGGATCGCGCTTTCGGCCCGGGATCGTCTCCTTGGAGTCATCGAGCCGGAGCGCGCCCTGCTGCGCCGCGGCGATTTCTTCGACGAGGACCTCGGTCCGTACGATCTGTTCTTCTACTTCGAGGCCGGGAGCAGCCTTGAGGACCGGTTGCTCGATAAGCTTCGTAAGGAAATGAAACCGACGGCCCTCCTGATCCTCGCCTACCCGCGCGGCCCCGTCCCCGGATTCGTCCGCATCGCGAATCACGCGGGGGTCGAGGTTCTGCGGCCGGCCCACTCATCCCCCGCGGCGGAGCCGGTTCCATCGCGATGAGCCAGCCGTCGTCGACCGGAGAGGGCGCCTCACGGTTCAAGGCTCGCGCCGGGCTCCTGTCGATCGTCGGCCTGCTTTACGCCTCCGCCTGCGGCGGGCCGTACGGAACCGAGGATTACATCGTCCAGACCGGCCCCGGTCTGCTCCTCCTCCTTCTGGTGGCGGCCCCCTGGTTGTGGGGCGTGCCGACCGCGTTCGCCACCGCAGAGCTTTCGAGCGCCCGGCCGGTGGAGGGTGGGTACCTGCGCTGGATCCGTGAAGTCCTCGGGCCGTTCTGGGGGTTCCAGGCCGGCGTCTGGACGCTGACCGCATCCTGCCTCGACATGGCGCTCTACCCCGTGTTGTTCGCGGAAGCGCTGCATTACTGGGTGCCGGGGATTTCGCCGTTCGGCCGCTGGCTCGCCGCCGTCGTCTTCATCGCCCTGCTGACCTGGATCAATTACCGCGGCATCGAGATCGCCGGCGCCGCGGCGGTGGGTCTGAACGTCTTCCTGATCGCGCCGCTCATCTGGATCGTCATCGCCGGAATCGCGAAGGCCCGCTTCAATCCCCTGGTTCCGTTCCTGGCGCCGGGCGTCAACCCATGGACCGGCCTCGGGGAAGGGATGGCGCTGGCGATCTGGTTCTACTCCGGCTACACCGAGGTGAGCAGCGCCGCGGAGGAGATCGATCGACCCGGCCGGACCATCCCGCTGGCGCTCCTGATCGTCACGCCTCTGGTCGTGGTCAGCTACGCCGCGCCGATGCTCGCGGGGCTCGCCGCGTTCGGCAGCTGGGAGACCTGGACCTCGGGACAGTTCGCGTTGATCGGCGAGGCGCTCGGCGGCCGGATCCTCGGGCACTGGACGTTCCTCGGAAGCGTCGCCAGCTTCACGGTCATCTTCATCGCCTACGTGCTCTGGTACTCGCGACTCACCTGGTCGATGGCCGCCGACGGCGCCCTGCCCGCCTTCCTCGCCAAGCTGCACCCGAAGCATGGCACGCCGCACAGAGTGCTGCTGCTTTACGCCATCGTCTATTCGGCGCTCGCGGCGCTGCCGTTCAGGGACCTCCTGGTGATCGACCTGTGGGTCTTCGGGGCGTACGATCTTCTTCTGCTCGCGACGCCGATCCGCGCCCGGAGGGTCTATGCCGATCGTCCGGCGGGATTCCGAATCCCGGGAGGGAGCGTCGGAGTCTGGCTCAATTTTCTGGTGCCGGCGGCGACCTATGTCGTCGCCCTCGCCGCCACCGCGGGCGACTATCTGATCTCGGGCTCGGCCGCGATCCTGCTGGGGCCGGCTCTTTATCTGGGTATGCGTTTCGTCCGGCGCTTCTCGCCCCCCTTCGGCCGCCGTCCGGTCTGAGCCGGTCCGTTGAATCTGCGCCAAACCGGCCGACGGCGCCTCGCTCTGTCGAAATCAGATTGAGGGAATCAGATCGAGTCGAGCGATTCCTTGCCGATGTTCGGGAGCCAGGGCCAGGCCTCGTACTGCGCCACGCCCTCGCGCACGAACGGATCGCCGTCCCGGATGGCATCGAGGCTGGCGTGCGGGCTGGTGTCATCCGGAATACGCAGCAGCAGGACTCCCGCCTGGCGCGGATCGATCGGCCCGGACGCCAGGAGGATTCCTTTTTCTTTCAGGCCCCGAAGGTAGGCTCGATGTGCCTCGACATGCCGGAGCACCTCTTCGAGGGGCTTCCGATACCGGACGATCGCGATCGCGTACATGAAGGCGCCCCACAAAGCGCGAGAAACGTTGGCGTCCCCAACGGGATTTGAACCCGTGTTCCCGCCTTGAAAGGGCGGTGTCCTGGGCCAGGCTAGACGATGGGGACCGAGACTCTGCGGAACGCCGGTAATCCTACCCTACGTGCCCCGCTTCCTGCACACCGCCTTATTCATGCCGATGACGGTGGTGCAGATCGGGAAGGTGCGGGTGGGCGTGCCGCAGCGGGAGGTGCCGGTGCGGGTGGGCATGCGGCTCCTCCTCGGGATCTCCCGGCTCGTGCGCGTGCCGGTGATGCTCGTCGTGGATGTGACGGTGATCGTGATGCAGCTCCTCGTGCTCGTGCTCGTGGGAGTGGGTCTCCGAAAGAAGCATCATCACGCCGCCCGCCATCAGGACCATCGCCGCGACGTCTCCGGCGCGCAGCCGTTCTCCGAGGAGGATGATGGCCGCGAGGGCGCCGAGGAACGGGGCGGTGCCGAAATAGGCCGCGATGCGCGCCGCGCCCAGCAGGCGGAGGCCCTGGTAGA
>Ga0137398_10000585_pt1 | contig 13383 bp, 8 predicted proteins | sample czorhiz216metaG_FD_106659 | JGI IMG/M metagenome (GOLD analysis project Ga0137398, IMG submission 106659) | Vadose zone soil microbial communities from Angelo Coast Range Reserve, California, USA - czorhiz2.16 metaG | ecosystem: Environmental > Terrestrial > Soil > Vadose zone | place: USA...
ACGCCGATTTCACGCGTGCGGCCAGCGACCGTGTACGACATCACTCCATACAACCCAACACATGCGAGCAACAACGCCAGCCCGCCAAAGACTGCCGACAGTTTGGCGAGAGCGAACTGATTGGCTGCGGTGCTCGTTACCAAACGATCGAGCGTCTCGACAAAACCGATGGGCAATTGCGGATCGACATTCTTGATCTGGCTTCGCAGATTCCCTACCCCCGCCGAAGCCGCCCCGCGCACTCGAGCTTCCAGGATTATTTGGAAGGGATCGGGCACCTGCTGAAAGGCCAGGTAAAATCGCGGATCGACTCCTTTTCGCATGCCCTTGCCGTGGTCCGTCGCATTTCGAGAAACGCCGACGATCGTGATGGGCTTGTCGAGCCATTCTGCGTCGTCGATCCTGAATTGGCGCCCGATAGGACTTTGACCTGGGAAGAAGCGCTTGACCATGGCTTCATTCACAACCGCGACTCTCGTCGAAGCCGCACTGTCCTGGGCCGCAATCCCCCTGCCCGAAAGAATTGGGATTCCCACAACTCCGAAATAATCCGGTCCCACGTAATCCTCGTTCACCGCGCGATCACTAGCATTGCTTTCTCGAAACCCCGGGATGAGGAGCGCGTCGCTGGACTCGGTGCCGCCGAACAGCCCGTTAGTGGAATAGGTGACTGAGCGCACTCCGGGAGCTCCGGTAAGTTTGTCCACGAATTGCTGCGCCAGGGCTTTCATTTTCTCGGCCGAGTAGCCGCCTGCCGCTGCGTCGACTCGCGCAATCACCAAGTGATCGCGTTCGTAACCGAAATCTTGAGCCATCAATTTCTGCAGGCTGCGCACCAGCAAGCTTGCGGCAAACAGGACCAGCAATGAGAGCGCTACTTGGCCGGCAATCAGCACTTTGCCCCATGCGAAATGGGAAGTTCGGTCAGGAGTTGCGCGGTTGGTTTCTTTCAAAGCGGGAGAAACACCTGCCCGCAACGACCGCAACGCTGGGAAGAGCCCAAAGAGGATTCCGGCGACAAGGGAAACGAAGAAAGTGAATGCCAGTACCCTCAGGTTCGGCGACGACTGTAGTACTACATCCGAACCGATTAATTTGATTAGCAGCCGTACACCCCAAGCGGCAAGAACCGACCCAGCGACCCCTCCGACTAGTGCCAGAAGAATGCTCTCGGTCAGAAGTTGTTGTAATATCCTGCGCCGGTTTGCCCCGATCGCCATTCGCACGGCGAATTCGCGGCTCCGCATGGAAGCGCGGGCCAGCAGCAAGTTTGCTACGTTTACACAGGCGATCAGCAGAACAAGTCCGACGATCCCCATCAGCAGAAGCAGCGGAATGCGGTAGTCGCCGCGTAGCGCCGATAATCCCGTTCCGCCGGGGGAAATCTGGATCTTGATGTGCTCTTCGCGAATAGCTCTTCGATCATCGACTGAGAGCGAGGCTCCGTAGTCGCCCTGGACCGCTTGCTCAAATACGGCATTCAGGTTGGCTTCTGCCTGCGCAAGAGCAACTCCCGCCTTCAGCCGTCCTACAACCGACAGCCACGAAGAATTTGGTGAATTAAGCCAATGCCGTCCACGAATGATCTCAGGCTGCATGCTCACCGGCACAAAAACATCCATCTGTTCGCCAACTACATCGCCCTCAAAACCGGCGGGCGCCACTCCGACGATGGTGAACGGAGATCCATTCAAACGCATGTCTGTTCCAACCACCGAACGAGACATGGCGAACTTACGTTGCCAATACGAATATCCCAGCACCACGACTGGGCTGGCACTCTCAGCAGTTTCGTCCGAATTTGAGAAGAGACGTCCGGCAGCCGGCTCCAGGCCGAGCACGGCGAAATAGTTCCCGCTCACCAGCCGGCCGGTGATTTTCGTGTCAGAGACCTGGCCGTTGACAGACTCAACTTCAATCCCGTGATCACTGGCAGCCGCGGCCAGATCGTTGAAGACAGAATTCCGCTGGCGGAGTTGCTTATACAGCGGATAAGAGAAAACATCGGTACGTGGCGTCCCGTTGGAGCGAGTACCGGTCAGCGTAGGATCGCCCACCACCATTAGCCCTTGCGGATCTCGCACCGGCAGCATTTTCAGCAACAGCGCATTCACGACGGAGAAGATCGCCGTGTTTGCGCCAATGCCCAGCGCCAGTGTGAACACAGCGACCGCTGTAAAGCCCGAGCTCTTGCGCAGTTGCCGCAGCGCATAACGGATATCCTGCAGTAAGGCATTCATCGGAGTTCACCCTCGTCACGCTGCGCCGGCATCGGGCAGAATCAAGATCGCGAGTTTCCTAAAGCCGTTTCCTAGGCGTGCGCGTCTGCCATCAACTTCTGCAGCTCTTCTTCGGCGACGACCTTTCCATCGAAGAGATGGACTTCGCGCTGCGCATGCTTGGCAAATCGAGGATCGTGCGTCACCATACAGATGGTCGCGCCGTCGCTGTGGAGGTTCTGCAAGAGTTCCATGACCGCCTCGCCGTTGCGCGAGTCCAGGTTTCCGGTGGGCTCGTCTGCCAGCAGGATGGAAGGATGTCCGGCGAGAGCGCGGGCCACAGCGACGCGCTGTTGTTGACCTCCGGAGAGCTGCGAAGGGTAGTGGCGAACCCGATGCGCCATGCCAACGCGCTCCAGCGATTCCATGACGCGCTTTTTGCGATCGACTGAAGGCATTCGCTGACGGTAGGTCAGGGGCAACTCGACGTTCTCGTAAACTGTCAGGTCGCCGATCAAATTGAAACTCTGGAAGATGAAGCCGATCTCCTGATTGCGAATGCGCGAACGCGCGCCAAAATCCAGGCTCTCGACCGGTTTGTTGTTCAGCTGATACTTTCCTCCGGTCGGCGTGTCAAGCAAGCCGATGATCGAAAGCAGGGTTGATTTGCCGCAGCCCGATGGACCGGACATCGCTACATATTCACCTTTTTTGATCGACAGATGAACGCCAGAAAGGGCATGGGTTTCGACCTCATCGGTGTAAAAGACTTTTGTGAGGTCCTCAATTTGAATGAGAGTTTCGGCGGCTTCGCTCATGTTTCATCCTCAGCTCTTGATTTGTGCAGCCCAGCTTTCAGCTTTTAGCTTTCTCTTTTTCGTCCATTAACCAGTTCTCTGCATTGCCTTCGTGTACCTTCGTGCCCTCCGTGGTGTAAAAAAACAGATCAACCACGAAGGACACGAAGGATCACGAAGGAATATCGAAACCGTGTCGCAGCATGCGGATCAGTCCAATCGGATTCTGTCAGTGTTGTCGTTGCGCGACATGTCAGAGAGAATGACGGTGTCGCCTTCATGCAGACCTTCTATAACCTGGATCGAATTCACCGACGCGCGGCCAACTTTCACCGGGACGCGAACTGCGCCTTTAGTGTCAGAATCGAGCTTGAACAGGCTGATGGTGCTGTTCTCCTGCCCAAACGCTGGCCGACCCACATAGAGCACGTCGTTTAGCCGCTCCAGATCGATGGTTCCGTCCACGCTCAAATCCGGCCTCGCGCCTTTCGGCAGATCGCCTTCAAGTGTTACGTCAACCGTGACGGTTCCGTTCTGTACGGCTGGATCAACGCGCGACACTTTTCCGGAAGCAATTCCGTTGTGCGTATCGACCGACGCCGGCTGGCCAATCTGCACATCGCGGGCCTGCGTCTCGGCGATCTTCAGCTGCGCAATCAAATGGTTGGGCTGGACTACTTTTGCCAGTTCCGCGCCCGGCAGTACGTGCTGCCCGACTTGCAGCGGAACTTCCACCAGATCCCCCTCGATTCCAGCCCGAACTCTCAAGTCGTTTAGCTGCTTCTGCTTTAATTCAGCCAGCGCTCGCATCTGGTCGACCTTCGCCTGCTCTTGAATAAGTTGGGATTGAATGGCTTTCTGCGCGATATCCAGGCGTTCGTTTTCAATGTTGTTCCGAGTCGATAGCTCGTCAAACTTGCTTTGGGAATTCTTGGCCTGCACTCCAGGGACGACGCCGAGCTCGTAAAGTCCTTTGTCAGTGTCGGCTTGGCGCTTGGCCTGGTTATAGTCGGAGTTGACGGTGGCTGCCCCGGCCTTTTGTGTCATCAGGTCGCTTTCGAGTTTCACCTTCAAGGCCTGGTATTCCGCTTCCGCAGCCTTCAACTGCAGACCGGCATCGACCGCCGCTTGTTCGACTGTCGGGTTGCTCATTTCCAGGATCAGAGTCTCAGGCGTCACTTGCGAACCAGGTAGCTTCAGAATCCGCACGACCGTTGCTTCGGTCTCCGCAGGGATTTGACGAGTGAACTCCTGGCTGGGAATCAAAGAGCCGAGACCCCGGACTTGCCGCAGCATGGGCCCACGCTTGACGGTGTCGGTCCAAACCGTGCTGCGCTCGACCTCTGGCGCGGCAGGTTTAAGGCGCGAAACCCCAATGGTCACTGCGCCCAGGCAGACGAGACCGATCGAAGCCCATATCACCTGGCGACGGCGTTTTTGCTTCTTAAACTCTGGCCGAGCAATGTCCATCGCCCCATACGGTGCAAACGCTGGGCCAAAAGATCAAATACGGCTAACTTGCTCATTGGCATAGACGTACGGCCACAAAAGGAGGAGCTACGTAGATGCTTTTGTCCGCTGGTGGAATCCTACCGTCCGGAAGTGGACAGGGTGATAGTAGGCCGGTTGGGCTAAGAATCTAAGAATAATGAGGATGTCTATGCATCCAGATGTGCCGCGGCACCCTGGCGCCGATCAGATTCGAGCAGGAACTCAATTCCGTAAAGGTAGAGCGCGCGACTTCGCACGGTTCCCAAGACGCGAACTGGCTCTTGCGAGCGGGGCGGAAGGAATTGGAGTTCAACCTGAGTGCCGACGGGAAGGTTTGAAAGTGTGAACAAGGACATTCCTCCCGCGCTGAGGGTCACGCCCAGTGCGTCCAACTGCGTCGATTCCTTGAATACCCGGACAGAGGTGTTCAACCACTGGCGTCGCCAACGGCGTCGGTCGGTCTTGAAGGCACGCTTGAGGATCATCTAGGACAAAAGTAGCCCAATCACCTCTCGTTCAAGAAGTTACGAACGTGCAATGTCGGTAATGAGAAGTGCGTCGTCCGAAAATTCCAATCAAAGGGTATCTGAGCCCCGGGCCCAAATTGGTCGAACCAAAATGGGTGCTGAATTGTCAAAAGTTTGCATACAGCTTCTTCACAGTGCAACAGCTCTGAAAAAGCTGATAAAGTCCTTGGCCTAGTGGCAGAGCATGGTTTATCTTTGCCGCCGAAAGAGTTGGGACCGAAACCTGGCGAGGACATCCAGAGTGCAAATTGAAGAATCTCACACGGGTTGCGTTCTGGTCCGGTCGGACAACTGTTGCGCCCACTCGCCAAAGGGTTAACAACGTTTCAAGGATCCGAGAGAGGCTCCAGCCATGCAGTCTTCTCTGTGCTCGCCGGCGATATTATTAGCGTGCTTGTTAATCGGTGGTTCTTCCACCGCGCGCGGCCAGTCTGTTCAACCTTCTTCCGCGAAGCCGCCCGAACTTTTACAAACCCAAGCTCCAAGTTCTGACGTCGTCCTGCCCGGCCCCTTACGGTCGCTGCTTCGCATGGCCGGGGTCAGCCAAAAGGCGTCTGAGGAGGAAGTCGTCGCGCTAATGGCGCGCAACATCTATGTGCAGGGCTATGAAGGCTGGAAATCCGGCGGCAGGCCGACTGAGTTTCTGATTCTGCTCGGCCGGTACGTAAACCAAGCGAAAGAACTTGCCGAACTTGCCGGACCCGATGGGGTCGTTCACATTGCCGGTTGCGACGATGCCCCCCAACTGCTGCACATTCTAGGCTATCGCTTACGGCAGCAGTGCGGCCAAAACGATGCCTCCCTGATCACCTCCGATGCGGAACGGGCGTTTCTTACTACTGATTCCGGTTTTCCCTTGCCCAGCCTGGAAGAGGCGCTTCGCAAAAACACAGAGTTTAGTTATCGCTTCCCCGCTTCTCGCGTTCCGGTTCTATTTAGTCCGGACGAATGGATTAAGGCACGGCCCACAAAGAAAAAGATGGGTTCCGACTTCATTGAAACCCTCTTGCACGATCCGGAACTCGCGCGGCTGTATTGGGCGATGTATCGCATGGATGTGGAAACTCGCGAAGAACTACGAAAGTCGATCGGCTTAACCAGGCTCCTGCCGTACGCAGCTGTGCTCGACTTTTACGGAAGCCAGATTTGCATTCGATCCGGGCATGTGCTGGTGCCGGGCGGCGAAGGCGCAGAAGCCGGCTGGAAGGAACTGGTGGGAGTAAGCCCAAGTTCACCGGAATTTGTGTTGGGACTCGCGGGCAAAGACAAAGGATGGCTGGCTGCATATTTTGATTCGTTATCCCGCATCAATCCGGAGCAGCAGAAACATTTCACCGATGCGCATGCTCTGAAGACGCTGTACGCCGCGTTCCGCGGACCGGAGCGAACCAATGACGCGGCTCGGCCGGCATTTCGCCCGGCCCCCGGGCTGCTGCTGTTGCTCACACGCGCGCGCTGGAATCACCAGGGGCAGCCGGTTATGCCCGGAGGACTCGAGGTCTGGAAGCAAGTACTGTCGGAAAAGGGCGAATCAAAGACCGTCCGCGAGTGGAGCAAACACGCGTCCCATATGAAGACGCCCGAGCAGCTCCTGGAAGCGATGTTCGCTTTTTCGCGAGTCGATACCGAAGTCACGCCTCTGGAGCAGTACCTGGTGTTCAGCGAACTGGAGAACAGCCGCGATCCCCGACACTCGTTGCGGCCTGAGACTTATCTTCTGCTCTCCAGGAAATTTGCTGACTTCAGCGATCAATATCTGATCTTCTCAGAGTTCCCCGAGCTCGATGACGCGTCCATTACTGAATTTGTGCGCACTGCCGAGGCCGTGGATAAGATTTCCAACCATACGCTGCGCGGCAATGCGATGGGTACGTTCCAGGCTTGTGTCGGACTGTGGCAGATCCTGGCGCGGCAGGGGCAGATTCCGAAAGCGCAACTCAACGAGTCCTGGCAAAGAGTTATTGGATCGTTCGCCAATCTCAGCTCGTCCGCGCAATTGTTCGACGCGGGTGAGAAGTCACTGAAAGAGCTGGCTTTGACTTCGACTCGCGAAGCCAACGTTTCTCAGGATGGACTTATTGAACTGCTGGCTGGTCCGAACCAGTCCGGACCAGAGCCCCGAAGAGTCCACGAAGACCTGGCGAACCAAATCCGCTCGGTTATGGATGGTCAGCGCCTGGTTTCGCTCGACACTTTGCTTGCGCTGAACAACGGGTTGAATGCGTTGAAGCGCGGTTCCGCGAACGGAAGCTCCTTATTATCGCTCGCGGGAGAACTCCGCGAATTTGAAATGCCGCGCCCGATCTTTACTTCCTCGGAAAGAACGGAATGGGCTGCAGGCGTGTACAACAACCGACACACCGAATTGCAAATGCAAACGGACTTGGCGAAGGTTATCAAGTCACCATCGCCTAGCCGCGCTCAGCTCGAAGATGCCCGTGGCGAACTCGCGCCCTTCTTGCGCGACAACCTTGTAGGGCTGAATTACGCCTATTACGAGCCGCCCGGGGCGCAGATGCTTCGCGTTAATCCGCTGTTTGTGCGCTCGCACGATTTTGCGGGGGAGACGGTCAGTGGCGTCGAAGGCTTGTGGCATGCCCCACAACTGTTCGGCGAAGGGTCCCCTGCGGGAGGCGGCGCACACCTGGTCGGATCTCTGGCTGACCTTGCCTACGTGCTCTCCGAGGCAGAGCAGGACTTCATTGCGCCGGAAAACGTACAGGCATTGATCTGGCGCGAAGCTGTACCTGGGCTTCTGACCAACGCAGTGCTTCCCCGCTGGTGGAATGTAACTCGCAACGAACTGCACGCCGTAACCTTGTATCAACTCGCCGGCGAAGAACTCCTCGGCAGGGCAACCTCCGATGAATCGCTTCGCGGCAAAGTAGTCACTATCCTTTCCGAGCGCATGCTTCCCCAGAGGGTTTCCCGTCTCGAGGGAACTCTGCGTGCCGGCGACGTCCCGGAAACTCTCCGCCGGGTCACCCCCGCCGACACGTTCTACCTGACCGTCGAGTTCCGGCGACGCTTCGCGGATGAAAAAGAGGTCTGGGGCGCGTCAGGTCAGGAGCTTGAACACCTTACACGTCGTTATCCGGCGGAGGTCAGTTGGGAACGTCTGTCGCGCGATTTTGGCGTGCCCCATAGAACTTTGGCGCAAAGCTATGCGTGCGAATTGCTGAACGTGAAACCATTTCCGGCTTTTTCTGGCTACTCCAGTCGCCTGATGGCAGAGTCGTGGGATTCAAACAACCTTTATTGGGCAAGGCTTGCCGATGAAAAGGGCTACGACCCGGTTATGTTGAACCGGTTGGTTCCGGAACTGACGCGACACATGGTGACCAAGATTTTCGCTACGGATTTTGAAGACTGGAGTGCGTTGTTGCGGGCCATGCGCGAGACCGGCGACGACTTCCGCCAGGGAAAGATTGTTCTAGCTCAGCCAGGTGGCGGTACCACAGAGGAGTCGGCGATTCGATGAGAGCAGGCATTCGCGTCTGTCGCCGGAATGCAAGAGATGGCGTCGCGGATAGGAGAGGAATCATGAGGAAACGTTACCTTCTACTTAGTGGCTTGTCGCTCACCATCTTTGCCGCGTGGAACTCGCTACCCAGTCGCGCGCAGCAGGAGCAATCTGAGATCCACGTCGTCGTCAATATGGTGCAGGTGAATATTGCCGTCACCGACAATAAAGGAAATTACGTGACAGGTCTTCGGCCGGAGGACTTCGTCATTACAGAAGACGCCATCCCGGAAAAGATCGCTACGTTTGAGGAAGGCAATGAGCCGGCGCGGCGGGTGGAAAGCGATCCTGCGATTCCTGATCCCAGTGTAAAGCAGGCAAACAGCACGGGCACAGACGTTACGGGCGGCTTGGCTTCAGAGATCGCGGGGTCGAACGTCTTCATCCTTTTCGACACCAGCAATTACATGTATCGGGGCTTCGTTTTTGCTCAAGATGCAATCGCGGATTTCGTGCGCTCGCTGGAAACGGCGGATAAGGTGGCGTTCTATTCATATAGCCGCGATCTTTCACGTTCGGCGTCGCTCACGCCGGACCGATCACTGGTGCTGCGAGGAGTCCGTTCGACTGTAGCGGGAGACGATGCGGCCCTCTACAACTGCCTGCTGCTCACTGTGAAAGACGCCGCTCAACACAAAGGAAGAAAGGTGATCGTGGTCTTCTCGAACGGACCAGACAATTCGAGTGTGGTTCCACCCGAAGACGTGGCCGAACTCGCGCAATCCACAGGAACAGCGATTTACATGATCAGCACGCAGGCGGCGCAGTTGGAGCCGGTCTCGACGGCTGTGTTTGAACGCATGACGGCCGCTACGGGGGGAAAAGCGTACTTCGCGAAAACCTGGAAAGACGAAAAGCGCGCGTTCGCATCCATACGCGATGATCTCGCGCACCTGTACACGTTGAACTATTATCCTAAGCCAAATCCCAACCGAGGCTGGCGCGCGATTCAGGTGAAACTTGCCGGCGAGAAAGATAAGAAGTACCACATCCGCACGCGCAACGGATATCGCCCATTGCCCGCACGATTCACGGCGAGTGCATCTGGGTCTTCTGGATTGGAGTAACTATCGAGTATTGCCCCCGCGCGGATTCTATTTCCCTGCAGTTTTCACTTCGGCGGCCGCTTTGAGTAGATCATCCACGCTCTTCGAATCCAATTGATACAGCGCGGGATCATTCTCTCGTTTTGCGATGTAGTGATCTCCTGATTTCGCAATCTGCACTTTCTCAGTTCGCTTGTCCTCGCTGGAGGTCACGACTGCTTCAGCCGCGGCGTTGGAGAAACCTGAATCCAGAAACTTGGTGGCCGAGAGATCGCGGAGATCGGAAATTAGCGATTCGACGCTTGACGCGTCCATCTTCTTGCCATTCGACCACCAGTCTTCACTGCCAGCGCTGCCTCGCGTCAGGAAATATGCCTTCGCACCATCGTGAATCTCAATCTTATTGGGATCGCTATACCCGAAATCGAATAGCTTCTTATTGCGGAAATCATCGACGCTCTTGTCGAGCGCCTTTCCGACTTCAGAGTCAAACTTGTAGGCGCCATCGACCGCACTGGACTTCGCGTAATATGTGTCATTACTCTTGCGCACCTGCAATTCCTGCGTGCCGGATTCGTCGGTTAGCTTTGCTGTCGCGAGCGGGCCAGCTTTGGCAAAATCAGACGCTGTGTTGTTCGCAGCCGACCCGCTCAGGTCCATTTTTGCGCCAGTCAACTGGCGGACCAGATCGGCCACTTGGGTATTGTCGGCGCGGAGCGGCTTTGGTTTGAGAATTTGCCATTCGTCCTTATTGCGGCCGAACTCGACATTCTGCCCGCCGCGAATAATTTCAATGCGACTGATCTTGTCAGGCGAGACCGGCAGCAGGCGCTTGTCTCGCAGATCGTTCAGACCCTTATCGATGGTGCTCTTCTCCCAGCTGGCAATGGTAAATACACGCGGCTCACCCGCGAGCATCGCATAAACGCCATTACTGGCAAGGGTTTCATCACCGAGCATCAGCTTCTGCGACTTGTTGTCTTTTTCTACGAGATCAACTTCGAGAGCAGGATTATCTAATCCAAATGTCTTCAGGTTAGACGCGTTGTCCTCCACCACTCGCTGAGAGTTCAGGGATGAGAGCGCAGAGAGCATGCCCAAAACCGCGGACTGGTCGGCGCGAAGCGGCTTGGGTTGCATGATCTGCCACTCTCCAGAACTCCCCTTGGCTAGCGCAAGCACCTCGGTGTCTCTTTTCTTGATCTGGACACTTGTAATGGCCGACTGTTCTAGCTTCAGGATTGCGGGCGGAGTATCGGCGGAGATTTTGGACGCCTGTTCGTTCCGCGGATGCTTGTTCGACCAATAGAGCACGCCGCCGAGAATAAGCAAAACACAAGCCCCGATAACCAGACCGTGGATCCTCATGTGCGAATTAGAACTCTGTCATTCCGAGTGAAATCCTGATAGTTACCGTCTCTTCCACCACACGCCAACTCCGGCAATCACCACCACCAGCGGCAACACAAACTGGCTGGTGGCCCTGACGAGACTCAGTTGTCCCTGAGTCATAGTGACGCGGCGATCGTCCTGGGGCTTGGGCCGAATCGAAATTAAATCTTCATCCGATGAAAGCCAGTTCACGGCGTTTAGCGCCAGATCATCGTTGCCGTTGAATCCGAGGAAGCGGTTCGCCGCCCAGCCCGAACTGCCGATCACCACAAAACGGCCATCAGAATTTTCCTTGCCGGTCTTGTACGTTCCAGCGGCTGCAATCGTCAGCGGTCCCTTTTTGTTCTTGGGATCGCGAACGTCAATTCTCGGCGAGCTCAAGTTGCTTGTGGCAAAGCTGCTCCCAGAGCTATCGAACAGCTTCTCAACCGAAGTCTTGTCTGTACTCTTGATTTCCATGGAGCGCGCCAATGGAAACCCGGTCGCGGTTCCCTTCATCTCGTTCACGATCGGCTGCGAAGCGTAATGTGTCACCAGTGCGACCTGCGGTCCTACTCTCGCGATCTGGCCAATCGGGTTCAGATCGAGAATGATGTCTTTGTCCATACTCACGCCCCAGCTCTGGAGCAGGCTGGTGAATGCATCATTGTCGGCGACCGTCGAACGTGCGAGCTTTAACGGCGGATCAAGCATAAAAAACGCGCGCCCGCCTGCTTCAACGTATTTCTTTATGGCATCTACTTCGGGCTGCTCATAGTTACGCGTGGGCCCGGCAAGCACCAGGACGGTGCAGTCGCCCGGGACTTCGGAGTTCTGTAGAAGATCGACGGTTTTGGTCTGATAGTTATCCTTCCCCATCAGCTCTTTGAATTGCGAAAAACCTTCGCGGTCGCTGTCATCGATTTGTTTTTCGCCGCTGCCGCTGGCGAAACAAACTGTTCGCACTGCGCCTTTCAAGCCGCGGATGAACGCGCCGGTTACGCCTTCTTCGGTTATGCTCTTGGCTTCTTCGTGCTTGTCGCCAATCTGCACGACGGCGGTGCCCAAGCTCCGAATACCGGCTTCGCGCGCGACCTCGGGGTCTTTGTCAGGATCAACGTATTTCACATGGACTTTGTGGGATAGATTCGCATATTGGTCCAGCAGATCCTTCCCTTCCCGGAATTCTTTGGTTTGGTTGAAATAAGTGACGTTCGCGTCTTGTTTCAGTCCTTTAACAATTTTCGCCGTCTGATCGGAAAGGCTGTAACGCTTGTTCGAGGTCGCGTCGTAGGTCTTGTTGTAGCGCTCGGCGAGCACGTTGGCGACGGTAACAATTGCAATCGCGACCAAGATGTAGACCGTCGCGTACGCCGCGTACTTGGTCTGTCGCGCTTTGAGCCAGCTGGCCATTTACGACCTCCACCGCAGTGATTCCATGGAACGCGCAGTGAAAAACAGTCCCAGGAAAATCACAGTTACGTAAAAGATTGCGTCTTTAGAATCGATCACACCACGACCGAATGATTCAAAATGGGTGATCACAGACATGTAGGCAAGTGCACGCGCCCAGGTTGCTGATTCATATCCACTGACCCAGCCCAGCACCCAAAGCAGCAGGCACACGCCGAAGGTTACGGCCCCAGCGATGATCTGATTTTTTGTGAGCGTGGAAATAAAAGTCCCGATCGCGAGCAGCGCCCCGGCTTGCAGCAATAGTCCCAAGTATCCAACAAACAAGGGTTTCCAGTCCGGATTTCCATACTTAAAGAGGAACGCGAAGTTTACAGCCGTAAATAAAAGCATGCATGAGTAAAGCACCATAGCGGCGAACCATTTGCCGACGATGATTTCGAGGTCGCGTACCGGCGAAGTGACAAGGAGTTCAATAGTGCCGGTGCGCTTCTCTTCGGCGAATAGGCGCATGGTGATCAGCGGGATAAAGAACAGCCCCACGACGCTGACGTTCTGCAGCAATGGCCGGATGATTTGTTCGTTCAGATTCATTGGAAACATCTGCCCGCGCATCTGCATCTCCATGCCTTCAATCACGAAATATCCGAGCGCGTTCCAGAAGAAGAAGCCGAAGATCAAGCCGAACATGATTAACAGAATATAGGCCACGGGCGAAACAAAGTAGCTGCGCAGTTCCTTCCGGCAAATGATGAGCGCGTTTCTCATTGCTGTCCTCCCTCGGCGGCGGCTTTCTCAACCGGCTCTTCAGTCTTAGTGAGCTGCAGGAAGATTTCTTCCAGGCTCATAGCCGACGGACGCAGCTCGTTCAGGTCCCACCCGGATTCGACTACCGCGCGGGCGAGATCGCCCCGTACCAGCGCACCTTTGCTGCTCTCAACTTCGAAAACCGCGCGACTATCGACCTGTTGCTTGCACGAAACCCGGCTGACGCCA
>Ga0137398_10000588_pt1 | contig 13359 bp, 11 predicted proteins | sample czorhiz216metaG_FD_106659 | JGI IMG/M metagenome (GOLD analysis project Ga0137398, IMG submission 106659) | Vadose zone soil microbial communities from Angelo Coast Range Reserve, California, USA - czorhiz2.16 metaG | ecosystem: Environmental > Terrestrial > Soil > Vadose zone | place: USA...
GTTGGCCTGGTGGAAGGCGACAAGGTCGTCGGCCCGCTGAATATTTTTCCGGAAAAATCGCAAACGCTGGACCCGCTGCAGTCCATGCCCGCGGAAAGCATCGTGGAATGTGTCCGGCAACAAGTGGAGAAAGTCGCGAGTGGAGAAAAGATCGCAGCAATCGGAATCGGCTTCCCGGGCATCATTCGCGCTGGGGTCGTGGAGGATTCTCCCAACTTGCAACAAATAAAGGGATTCGCATTGCAAGCGGCATTGTCTTCTGCCCTGGGTAGCAAGTCTGCGGGAGTTCCGGTCCGGTTGTTCAATGATGCAGACGTCATGGCCGCGGGAATTGCGGCGACACAGGGAAAATTGAATCAACTCACCCGCGTGTGGACGCTGGGGAATGGAGTGGGCTTCGGGCGCTATCCTTCCAGCGAAGGGATCTGGGAGGGTGGGCACTCCGTGGTCACCCTGGACCCCAAGGAAAATTTCTGTGGATGCGGCGGGCGCGGGCACCTGGAAGGCATTCTCGGGCGCCGGTCCATGCGCATGCGCTTCCTGGACCTGGAGCCCGAAGAAGTGTTCGAAAATGCTCGCACGGGTGACGCACGCTGCGCCGAATTTGTGACGCTTTGTCACCGCGCTTTGGCGGCAGCCACCGCCACCAACATCCACATGGAGGGGCCCGGCATGTTTTTCGTTACCGGCCCGGATGTGAAATTCATTGACATCGGGCTGTTGGACAGGCTCGTACATGAAATGGTCAAAATGAGCCCCCTGCAGGGCAGCCGCTTCGAAGTCGTGCCGACTTCGGACGAGATGGGGATCATCGGCGCCGCCGTCAACGCGGACCGCGCCACGCAAAACTAGAATTTTCATCGTTCCATTCCGGGGCGCGAGGCCCCTCTAGAGAGGAACTCGTTGAGCTGGCTGCAGCCGATTCAATCAAAAGCTCCAAGGCGCGTCCTGCACATCGAATACGCGGCATCGGCTACTGTTGCGTCCTTCCTCAAACTTGCGACTGTTTAAGGAACTATAGAATACGTAATCGTCACAGAAGCTTCGTGCTCCACCATTCCGAGCTGAAGCTTGAGCATCGCAATTTTTGGAGCCGCAACCGCAGCCATGGCAAACATTCCTCCCCCGCCACCCGCTCTGCCGAAACGCCCATACGAGCCTGTGGAATTGACAATGGAAATGATTTCACCGAGTTTGAGGCCGGTTTGCGAGGCGGTCTGCTCGGCGAGCTCCTTAGTTCGTCTTAAGGCTGCGGCGTAAGCTTTCGCTTCCAATTGTGCTGGGTCTTTCACGGACCACTCGACGTTCTCAATTTGGTTCGCACCGGCAGCCACGGCGATATCGACGATTTTCTGCGCTTCTGATGCCTGAGCTAGGATCTGCCACTTCTGGCTTGCGAAATATTTCAATGGCTGGCTCGGTTTGACTCCGTAGCGGTCCTGTTCTCGTTCCAAGTTGAGAGACTCTGTTTCGATAGCCTCCTTTGCGACCCCTGCATCCAGCAGTGCCTCGATGATTTTGTTGCCTAGTCGAGTGTTGTCGGCATACGCCGCATCTTTGGTCGCAGCCTGATTCTGACAACCAACCTTGATGATTGCGACCTCCGCGATCACTTCGATTTTTTCAGTGGCGCTCACTTCGATTGTTTTTTGAGTGGAGACCGGGCGTTCCGGACCCGCCAAAACGGCCGACGGAAGAGAAAGCGAGAGCAGCGAGAAAACAAATATTGACCTGGACATGGAAAACCTCCTTGCGAATTGAGACACCGGATTAAGCAGCTTTGTTCCATTTGGAAGCAGAACGGAGAGAAAGAGTTGCAGAGAGCACTCCGAAACTGCCAGTTCCGCGTGGAATTATTGAAAGACCTGCGCTCTTACCCCTAGCAGGCCAGGCGGGAGCGGTCCAGGGTGAATCCGTTGAGGGGGCCAAGGACGGTGACGGCGATCAGGCCGGCCTGGAAATAGTGCTGGGCGAGGGACTGGAGTTCTGCGTGGGTGACCGCTTCGATCCCGGCGAGGATTTCGTCGAGCGAATAGAAGCGGCCGAAATACAGCTCCTGGCGGGCGAGATTGGACATGCGGGAGCTGGTGGACTCGAGCGAGAGCATCAGCGAGCCCTTGAGGTGATTCTTCGAGCGGCGAAGCTCTTCTTCCGTGACAGGCGATTCCTTCAAGGCGCGAAATTCCTGAATGGTGAGATCGATGACCTTGCCAACTGTTTCCGCAGCGGTGCCGGCGTAAACGGTCATCATTCCGGCGTCGGAATAAGGCGTCAGCTCGCTGAAAACCGCGTACGCGAGGCCCTGTTTTTCGCGAATGTTCTGGAAAAGACGCGAGGACATGCCGCCGCCAAGAAGGTTGTTGAGGACGGCGACGCCGAAGCGGTCCTCGTGGCCCAGCGGAACCGATGGGACACCGATGCAAAGATGCACCTGTTCGAGGTCGCGTTTGGTTTCGAGATGGATGGGCGCATCCGTGTGCGGAGCTCCGTCGCTCTCGGCGGGACCCGTTGGTTTCATGTGGCCGAACTCCTGCTGAACCAATTCCAGCACCTGCTCGTGAGTGACGTTGCCGGCAGCGGTGACCACCAGATGGTCCGGCGCGAACCACTCTCGAAATCGCGCGCGCAGCGAATCGCGGTTGAAAGCTTTCACCGTTTCCGGTGTGCCCAGAATCGGGCGGCCCAGCGAATGTTGCGGCCAGAAGCCGCGAGTGAAAATCTCGTGAAGTAGATATTCGGGATTGTCCAGATCCATCTTGATCTCTTCAAGGACAACCTGGCGTTCTTTCTTCACATCTTCGGAGTCGAATTTCGGACGGAGGACGAGGTCGGCGATGACGTCAAAGGCGATGGGCAGATGCTCGTCAAGAATCTTGGCATTGAAACAAATTTGTTCTTTGGAAGTGAAAGCGTCGAGCATGCCGCCGACGGAATCCATTTCGCGAGCGATCGCTTCGGCGGAGCGGCGCTCTGTGCCCTTAAAAACCATGTGCTCCATAAAGTGGGCGAGGCCGTTCTCTTCCGGGACTTCGCGGCGGGAGCCGTTGCGAACCCAAACTCCGACTGAGACGGAGCGCACATGGGGCATGGTCTCGGTGATAACCACCAGGCCGTTCGGCAAAACGTGCTTCTGAATGTCGCGCGTTTCGGTGGCCATATAGAGATTGTGACACAGGCGAGGGGAAACGAGAAACAGAAGCAGGCTATAGGGTTAAGAATTGTGTTTACAAAAAACTTACAACTGCTTTGATCAGCGTACTCAACCCCCGGCGGTGGAAGAAGCTTAGAAGGGGGCCACCGGCTGAAGCCCGTGCTACAAAAGTTTCTCGGCGGGGTTCAGTTTGCCGTATTCGCTGGTGTAGTGGAGAGGGACATCGCCGTAGGTACCTTTTTCGCGAAGATAGACCTCGCAAGTGTCGAAGGGCTTCGAATAAATGTGGATGCTGACGGCGCGCTGGTTGAATTCGGTGAGATTCAGAACCTGATGGACGGGTTCGAGAGGGTTGACATGAGCAGGATGGGCAGCGTCCATTTCGTAGATCTCGGCTGGAATAATGCGGCAGGTGCCGCGCGCGCTATCGCGGTCGTCAACGCGGAAATTCTGGACCTTCAGCCGGCCGATGGGTGCGGACATCCAGCAGTTTTGATCGCGATGGTTGTGAATGCGGCTGGCCTGGCCGATCTCCCAACAGATGGTCATGCACTCGAAGACTTCGTTCTTGAAGATGAGGTTGCGGGTGTAGTTGCCTTTCGAAAAATAGCAGTACTTGTCGAGTGTCTCCGGGCGCGCCGAGTGGCGGACGATGTAGTCCTGGACGTTTTCGAGCGTGAAATCGCGCCCGGGGATCGCGGCGAGACCTTTCACCCAATCGGTGATGGTGAGTTGTTCAGTCGCGACGTGTTGTACCATCAGGTGCCTCCGATTCATAGGCGACCGCCAAGCGGCCCACTGAGCAATCCTGTCCAATTGGGGATTGCCGAAGAATTATAGCGCGATTCAAAGTCGAAGTAATGAGGCAAAGGAAGTAAAGAGGCACGGAAAAGAGGTAATCTGTAGCTTGAGCTGCGCGGCAATTTGGCGAAATGATTTGCAGCACCGACGATCGAATGGAACTTCTGGGAAAATCGAAAGACGAACTGCGCGAATTCTGCGCGGCGCTTGGTGAGCCGGCGTTCCGTGGAGCGCAGATTTATCACGCTCTGTACTCGGAAAGAAAATTCGATGTGGCGCAAATTACGAATCTTCCGGCGGCGCTGCGAGAGCGGCTCTCGAAAGAGGTGCGGATTACACTTCCCGAGGTGAAGCAGCGGTTTGCCTCGACGGATGGTTCGGTGCGGTATTTGTTCGGGCTGGGAGCAGCGGGGGAACAAAAGGAATTTAACACGGAGGACACGGAGGGCGCAGAGAACGCAGAGAAGAGCGCAAGAGAAAAAGCAGTCAGCCTGTGGAAGCCCGCATCGGCCGAAGCTGTGTTTATGCCCAGCGAGGGACGGCAGACGATCTGCGTTTCCACGCAAGCAGGCTGCGCGGTGGATTGCCATTTCTGCCTCACGGCGCAACTCGGACTGATTCGGAATTTGACGGCGGGAGAGATCCTGGCGCAAGTACTTTTGCCGCTGGATGAACACAAAGCACAGCTTGCTCCGCAGACGAACATTGTGTTGATGGGCCAGGGCGAGCCGCTGCTGAATTTCGAGCCGGTGATGGCGGCCGTGCGCATTATGCTCGATCCGGAAGGATTGGGAATTTCAGCCAAGCATGTGACGCTTTCGACGAGCGGGATCGTGCCCGGAATCGAGCGGCTGGCGCAGGAGAAGGTGCGGCCAAAGCTGGCGATTTCGCTGAATGCGTCGAATGACGAGCAGCGCGATGCGCTAATGCCGGTCAACAAGAAATACTCGCTTTCCGTGCTCATGAACGCCTGCAAGGAATACCCGCTGCGGACTTGGGAGCACCTGACGTTTGAATACGTGATGCTCGGCGGAGTGAATGATGCGGCGCAAGATGCGCGCCACGTGGTGCGATTGCTGGCGCCGCTCAAGAGCGTGAAAGTGAACTTGATCCCGTGGAACCCGGGAGAACTTCCCTACCGCGAATCCTCGCCGGAGGGCATAGAGGAGTTCCGGCGCATTTTAGTGGAGCGTGGCGTGCCAACGTTTGTGCGCTACTCGCGCGGGCGTGATGTGATGGCCGCCTGCGGCCAGTTGGCGCTATTGCAAATCGATAGTTCTCTCGTTGTCCGTGGTCAGTCCGCAGTGAAGAAAAAGGAACACCAGCCAACCGGATAGATTGTTAGAGGGCGTGACAGACAGTCTTGGTGGCAGGTCGAGTTAACCATAACAGCCCCACCCCCCTATGTTTTTTATAAGTGTTGATTCTAAAGGGACTTTAAAGTTGTTTTCGAATCAACTTATAGAAGTTTTGATCTAAAGATAGTTAGAGGTGCAAATTTGGGTGTTTTGTGTAAGTGTTGATTCTGAAAGACTTAGCTTTGAAAAACGACGGTGCGCACTACTGGTGCGACGAGAGCCGACCACAGGCTGAATGCTACGGAGATTTACCTGCTGACTAATATACCAGATTTCCAACGAAATTCAAGGAAAAAGTTGGTGTGCTTCCGCGAAGCGGCGTATCTGGTCTGATTCAAGCGGGCCGGATGGCGATGGCGGACATGAGGCGGCCGCTCTGGGGGCCTTCTTTGCGGTAGCTGAAGAGGAGCTCGCGGCGGCAGGCGGTGCAGAGATCGCTGACGAAGATGTTGGGAGCGCGGAGGCCCGCGCCGAGAAGTTGGGCGCGATTGGCTTTACGGAGATCGAGGAGGACGTTTTTGGGCGGCGGCTGGTGTCCGGGCGGCATCATGTTGAGCCACTGGATGGGGTTGGGTTCGTCGCCAGTGCGGAATTCGTCGAACCATTCCGGGGCTTCGGCAAATTGGGATTGAAACTGCATGGCGACTTCCGTGCCGACTTCGTAGCAGCAGCCGCCGATGGAAGGGCCGATGGCGGCGAGGAGATCGGCGGGCTTGGATTTGAATTGCATTTGCATTTTGCCGATGGCTTTGACGACGATGCGGGCGAGAGTGCCGCGCCAACCGGCGTGGATGGCGGCGATGGCGTGCTTTTCGGGGTCGACGAGGAGGATGGGGACGCAGTCGGCGGTTTGGATGCCCAAGAGGAGGCCGGGACGGTTGGTGGTGGAGGCATCGCCTTGGCAAGGTTTGACAGGTGCGGCGTCGAAGCGATGGATGATGTCGGAATGGATTTGTTTCAGAGAAATGAGTTTGAGGTCTGATGCGCCGAGGGCGGATTGGAAACGGCGGCGGTTTTCGAGGACGTTTTCTTTGGTGTCCCGTTCGGTAAAACCGAGATTGAGAACTTTTTCGCCGTTTAGGAAGCTGACGCCGCCGGGGCGGGTGCTGAAGCCGTGGACGAGCCAAGGGAGCTTTGCGAGCGCGGGGACTTGCAGGATTTGCACGCCGCGGACTTTGCGTTCGATCCAGTTAGAGTTGGATCGGTTGGAAGAGACAGCCAAGAATGTCTGTCCTACCGCGGGCTTAAGTGTTTTCGTGGGAGCCACAACTCTAACAGTATAATCGGAGTCGGCTGACAGACCGAACGCGAAAGCGCTGGAGGCGTCTTGATCATTGGAATGGGCGTGGACATTGCTGAGGTGAACCGCATCCAAGGGGCGATTGAGCGCTACGGGGAAGTGTTTCTGAGACGGATTTATGCCCCGAAGGAACGAGAATACTGCGAGCAGTTTAAGAACAAGTACGAACGGTATGCGGGGCGATTTGCGGCAAAAGAAGCGGCAATGAAGGCGCTCGGAACGGGCTGGAGACGCGGAGTCAGATGGGTGGATTTGGAAGTGGTGCGGGAGACCGGCGGACGGCCGACGCTGGAGCTGGGGGGTGAAGCCGGAAAAATAGCGAAGCAGCTTGGCGTGAAAAATATCGCGCTGAGCATCACCCACACGGCGGCTCAGGCGCTGGCGCAAGTGATTTTTGAAACTTAAAAGTTAAGAGTTGGAAGTTAAGGCGAAGTGTTTCAACACAGTGTGCACGGAGAACGCAGAGAGAAAAGAATAATCAACGCTGAGACGCCTCGACCGGGCCGGGGCCGTACGCAGAGTAGGAAAGAATAGGTTCACCTACCAGACCAGTTCCGGTTTCAGCCGAAACCAAAGCATCAAACCAGCTGTTGGCGGAATGATTCCCATGCAAGTCGACACGCAAGTAGTTGCTAGAAAGCGCAGGCGTGGTGTCGGCGCCGGAAACTTTTGCTGAATCATCGCGACGAAGGGTGAGCACGCGGAGGGTGCGGCCGAGTTGGGATTTGCGGAAGGCGGCGGCTTTTTTTTCGCCGAGGGCGCGGAGTTCGCGGGCGCGGCGCTTGATGAGGGCGCCGGGGACTTCGTTCGAAAGCGTGGCGGCTTTGGTGCCGGGGCGCTTTGAAAAAGAGAAAACGTGCAGATAGGCGAAGGGCAGCGATTCGATGAAGGCGAGTGTGGCGGCGTGGTCGGCTTCGGATTCGCCGGGGAAGCCGGTGATGACGTCTGCGCCGATGGCCGCGTGGGTGAGGTGCTCGCGGATGAGTTCGATGCGGCGGGCATAGTGTTCGGCGCGATACCAGCGGTGCATGGCGGCGAGGATGCGGTCGGAGGCGGATTGCAGGGGCATGTGGAAGTGCTGGGCGAGGCGGTCGGTCGAAGCGAAGAGACTGACGAGGTCTTGGGTAACGTCGAGGGGCTCGATGGAGCTGATGCGGAGACGCTCGACCACGGTTTCTTCGAGAATACGGCGGAGGAGATCTTCGAATTCAACGCGGGGAGAAAGATCGCGGCCGTAGGTGCCGAGGTTAATGCCACTGAGAACGATTTCGCGGTATCCTGTTTCGCTGAGTTGCTGAATTTCCTGGACTACCGCGTCCGGTGGCAGACTGCGGCTTCGTCCGCGAACAAACGGAATCACGCAGTAGGAGCAGCGGGAGTTACAGCCGTCCTGGATCTTGAGCGTGGGGCGGGTGTGATTCCCTTCCCCGCCGAGGACGGGAGCGGAGAGAAATTCGGTGCGGTCAAAGATGTTGCCGGTGAGGATCTTGCCAAGCTCGGGCGCAGCACCCCGACGTGGCCGGGACGGATGCGGCGCCCCTGCAAAGGAATGAAACGGAACCGTCGAGCCGGAACGCAAGGCAGCGGCGGGGAAAAAGTTGCTCGGAGATTCGGCGGACGCGGCGGTGGAGAGCGAATCGACGAGCAGGGGAATTTGAGGCTTGTGGGAATTGCCGACGACCCAGGCCACTCCGGGGAGTGCGGCCAGCTCTCCGGGAGCGCGCTGGGCATAACAACCAGTGACGACAACGCGGACGGCGGGGTTGGCGGCATGAAGCTTTCGAATGGCATCGCGAGCCTGAGCGTCGGCAGAGGCCGTGACGGTGCAGGTGTTGACGACGACGATGTCGGCGGTTGCAGAGGTGGAGGCGGCAGCACAACCACGATCGAGCAACTGGCGCTCGAGGGCCGCGCCATCAGCTTGGGTGGCGCGGCAACCGAATTGTTGGATGAAGAAGCTAGGCATCTGGAACCACCGCATTAAACCAAAAAAACAATTTACACAGAGTTCGCGGAGTGCACAGAGTCCACAGAGAAGAAAAGACTCGATCCTTTACTTAGTACGAACCCATGCAAGGACGCGGCCCGCCGCGGCGGGCTGCTTTACAAGGATAGCGGGTTTGGTGGAGTGCGAAAAGACCGACAGTAACCAAGACCAGTATTGGGGCAGGACTTACCTTTACTCGCCGGAGGCTGCGCCGCTACAATCTTTCGACAATCATGGCCCATCAACGATACAACCCTTCCGCGCTGGACAATCCCACGGTCTCGATCGTTATTCCCGTTTACAACGAGAAATCGACGATCGATGAGATCCTGCGGCGGGTGCTGGACACTTCTGTACGCAAGGAAGTGATCATCATCGATGATTGCTCGACCGACGGAACGCGTCAGATTCTGGAAAACATGGCTGCGCGGCAGGCCAATGGCGAAGCACTCGCTCCCGCGCAGGATGGGGGCGAGCAGGTCGAGTTGCGAGATCTGAGGTTTTTCTTTCAGGCGCCGAACCAAGGCAAGGGAGCTGCTTTGCGGCGCGGTTTTGCGCAAGTAACGGGAGAGATCGTGCTGGTGCAGGATGCGGACTTGGAATACGATCCGCGCGATTACCCGAAGCTGCTGGAACCGCTGATCGAGGGCCGCGCGGATGTGGTGTATGGCTCGAGATTTCTGGGCGGGCCGCAGCGGGTGCACTACTTCTGGCACTACGTTGCGAACCGGATGCTGACGCTGCTTTCGGATATCTTTACGAACCTGAAGCTGACGGATATGGAGACCTGTTACAAGGTGTTCCGGAGAGAAGTACTGGCGGGGATTCAGGTCAAGTCGAACAGATTTGGATTCGAACCGGAAATTACGGCCAAGATCGCAAAGCACAAATGGCGCATCTATGAAGTGCCGATTAGTTATGCGGGGCGGACTTACGAAGAAGGCAAGAAGATTACCTGGAAAGACGGCATCCAGGCCTTGTGGTGCATCATCCGGTATAAGTTCACTGACTAAACCTGGGCTGTCGCGCCGTCCGCATACCCGTGGGGATGTTTCAGCTGCCACGCCCAAGCTGACTCGATTATTTCTTCAAGTGAAGAATGCGCTGCTTCCCAACCGAGCATGCGCTTGAGCTTTTCCTTGCTGGCAACGAGAACAGCGGGATCACCAGGACGGCGCGGACCGAGTTTGCGAGGGATCTTGCGGCCGGTGATACGTTCCGCCGCAGCGATAACTTCCAAGATAGAAAAGCCACGGCTGTTGCCGACGTTGAAGGCTTCGCCGGAAACACGGTCGATCTCCTCAAGAGCACGGACGTGGGAATCGGCGATATCAAGCACGTGGATGTAATCGCGGACGCAGGTTCCGTCTGGTGTAGGGTAGTCCGTGCCGAAGACGTCGACATGGGGCAGTCCACCGCCGGCGGCATCGAGAACCCGGGGAATGAGATGAGTTTCCACGCGATGATGCTCGCCGCGTTCCTGGGAGGCTCCGGCAGCGTTGAAATAGCGGAGGGTCACATACTTGAGTCCGGTGTAGACCTTGTAATCCGCCAGAATCTGTTCGAATACGAGCTTGGATTTACCATAAGGATTGATGGGCGCCTTCCGATGGTCTTCGGGGATGGGAACGATCTGGGGTTCGCCGTAGGTAGCTGCGGTGGAAGAAAAAATGAATTTCTTCACGCCGTGGCGCGTGACGGAATCGAGCAGGTTCACACCACCGGCCACGTTCGTGGCGTAAAAAATACTAGGCTCGCTTACGGATTTGGCGACCAGCGCCTCGGCGGCGAAGTGCATCACGGCGTCAATCTTGTGTTGCGTGAAAACGGTTTCAATCTGAGCGCCATTCGCGAGATCTGCCTGGCAAAAAATGGCTTCCGGCGGCACGGCGGCACGATGGCCCTCCAGCAAGCTGTCCAACGCGATGACGGACAAGCCGCGCGAAACCAAAACTTCCGAGCAGACACTGCCGATGTAGCCCGCCGCTCCGGTAACGAGAATATTCACCTGTAAGTTCTCCTCGAGTCAGGTAGAAACGCAAAATGCAGGTGCTCAACGTTGCCTGAACCAACGGCAAGGGCCGCCCGAAAAGCAGGGTGCAGCAGCCCGAAAATTCGACAAAGATCAAGCCTGCGACAAGCGGCGCTGAAAGGTAAGAAGAATAAGGTCGGCACGGCGGCGCACGCCGAACTTACTGAGCAGGTTCGAAACGTGAAACTTCACAGTGCGTTCCGCAATGTTGAGCTTGCTGGCAATCTCTTTGTTCGAAAGATTTTCGAGCAGCGAATCGAGAACTTCCTGCTCGCGGCGGCTCAGATTCGTGACGGAATCAGTCTTCAGACGACGGCCCTGGCTGGTAAGGATGGAATCAACGAATCCGGAAAGAAGTTGCCGGGGGACCCAGAATCCTCCGCTGGCCACGAGCGGGAGAGCCCGGATCAATTGCTCGCGGGCTTCGACGTAGGTGAGAAGGCCCTTCACTCCAAGACGCAGGAGGGAAAAACTATTGGCATCGTTGTGTTGCTCACCGACAACGATGAGGCGGGCCTCCGGATGGCGTTCGAGAATATTGGCCAAGAGCGCTCCGGTGGCGGGCTTTGCAGCATGAGCGTCAATGACGTAAACCTGGGCGCGAGGCGGCTCAAGAGCACGGAGGTCGGGGGCAAGAGTGGACTCCAGTTGCTTGAGAACAACCTTGAACTGGGACTTGGCTAAAATGCGTTCGAACTCGCTCAGCACCAGGGGATGCGGCGAAAGGATACAAACGGTCAGTTTCGTGGAAGTACGCTTCGTAGTCACTGTTCGACAGATTATTGAAAACTGGCCAAAGGGGCAAGTCCTTTGGTGTGTCTGTTCACGAATTGTTACTGACATCTACGATGCATGGCCCCAGGGTACTTCCTTCAATAGGATATCGACTATGCGCTTTGCAGTATGGCCGTCCCAGAGGGGAGGAATGCGACCTGTTTTACCCTTTCCTGCCATTGTATCACGAGCAGCCGCGATAATTTTGCCCGGATCGGTACCAACCAGCAGGTTTGTGCCTTGGGAGATGGTAATGGGGCGCTCCGTGTTCTCGCGTAGCGTAAGGCAGGGGACACCGAGAGTCGTGGTCTCTTCCTGGATGCCACCAGAATCGGTGAGGACAAGCTTTGCTTGCTCAGGAGACAGAGAAAATCGAGGTACCCGACCGGCGGAATGAGGCGAAGCTGGGGGTGATGTTGGATACCGCTTTGCGTCAAGCGCTGCTGGGTGCGCGGATGCACCGGAAAAATGACGGGCATTTCGGCGGCAACGGCATCGATGGCTCCCAGAAGCTGGCTGAGCTTTTCCGTGGAATCGACGTTCGAAGGACGATGGAGGGTCAGAACACCGAAATGCCGCCAGCCCGCACCATTCTTCAATCCTAAATCATCGCCGATGCGGGAGTGCTGGGCGGTTGGCAAAAAGTGGAGCAAGGAATCGATCATCACATTGCCGACCATGAAGATGCTGCTCCGGGGCCGGCCTTCTTTCAGAAGGTGCTCGATGGCGTCCTCTTCGGTAACAAACAGGTAGTCGGCGAGAGCGTCGGTGAGGATGCGGTTGATCTCCTCGGGCATAGTGCGGTCAAAGCTACGGAGCCCGGCCTCGACGTGAGCCACGTGGATGCCGAGTTTCGCGGCGGCCAGAGAAACAGCAATGGTGGAATTGACATCACCGACAACGAGAACCAGGTCTGGTTTGCGTTCGACAAGAACCGGCTCAATGCGTTTCAGAATTTCAGCGGTTTGCGATGCGTGGGAACCAGAGCCGACTTCCAGGTTTACGTGCGGCGAGGGGATGCCCATCTGGCGGAAGAAAATGTCGGAAAGTTTTTCGTCATAGTGCTGGCCGGTGTGAACAAGGATGGCCTCGATTTCCGCATGGCGCTGCATCTCGCGAATAAGCGGGGCGATTTTCGGGAGGTTCGGGCGCGCCCCGACGATATTGAGAATTTTCAGGTGTTGGCTCATGGAGCGTTCGTCTCTGGCGTCCGAATGCAGTATAGCATCCGGGAATTGAGCGTTCGGTGCGGCCGATTTGCCATTCGGGCGAAAAAAGCACTGGTTCAATGCGTGGGGATAGGTATCCGCCGGGAAACCTGGTTAAAATAGAGATGTCCGGAAACGCCGGATTTCTTTGGTATTTCGACCATTTTGTCTGGCGAACCGGCAAGGAGTGCCACCTTCGAGCGGATGCGTAACCTGAACGAATCGGCGAGAGCCCTACGTGAGTTGCTTGCGGAAAGGATCCTCGTGCTTGACGGCGCGATGGGGACGATGCTGCAACAACGAAACCTGAATGCGGCGGATTTTGGCGGAGCTGCGCTCGAAGGATGCAATGAAAACCTGGTTCGAACGCGCCCGGATGTCGTTCTGGATATTCACAGGAAATACTTTGAGGCGGGCTCGGACCTCGTCGAAACGAACAGCTTCGGCGGGGCGCCGATCGTGCTCGCGGAGTATGGGCTAGCCGCGGACGCACATCTCCTGAACAAGCGCGCGGCCGAGCTGGCGCGGCAAGCGGCAGATGAATTCAGTACCCCTGGGAAGCCGCGGTTCGTAGCCGGTTCCGTGGGGCCAACAACCAAGGCGATTACGGTTACAGGCGGCGTGACGTTCAACGAACTGCGAGAGACCTACTACACGCAGGCAAAAGGCCTCGTTGAAGGTGGAGCGGATCTGCTGCTGGTCGAGACTTGCCAGGACACCCGGAATATCAAGGCGGCGATCCTCGCCA
>Ga0137398_10000589_pt1 | contig 13356 bp, 13 predicted proteins | sample czorhiz216metaG_FD_106659 | JGI IMG/M metagenome (GOLD analysis project Ga0137398, IMG submission 106659) | Vadose zone soil microbial communities from Angelo Coast Range Reserve, California, USA - czorhiz2.16 metaG | ecosystem: Environmental > Terrestrial > Soil > Vadose zone | place: USA...
CTTGCCGGCGTGCGCTCGGATCTGAATATCGTCGATCCGTTGGGGCGGCACACCAGAATCGCCAGCAAGCGCTCATCGGCGGCTGTCTTGGCGAGATAGGCGCGCAGGCGCGACTCATTGCCTTTTTCGACGAGATCCGTGATCGGCTCTTCCATCGAATGCATCACGAGCTGTGCGCGCAGTTCGACGTCGGAGCGAAACCACTCCGCGAGCAGCCGCTCGATATAGGGCAAACCGAAGTACGCCACGACGCAGGACGCAAACGCAACCGGCAGCACGAAGCGCAGCATGACTGAGCGGAACATCGCAACAAAATACAGAAATTCAGCGTGCCGGTGTCGATTTTTACGGCGCCGGCGTCGATTTTTACGCGGGCTTTTCGTGTAAAACTTACATTGAAAAATTCGCTCGCACGGGGCGCAAATGCGCATGGGCCTCATTGAGACGGCCATCCTGTAAGCTTTGCATCATGATAGAAACGCTGCCGCCGCCGTCGCTCGAATGGTGCTTGTTCTTGGACGTTGACGGCACTCTGATCGAGTTGACCGACACACCCTTCGAAACCCATGCGGACGCCGATCTCAAGGCGTTGTTGGGTGAGGTGGCGGAGCGCCTCGGGGGCGCAGTGGCGTTGGTGAGCGGCCGCAGCATCGAGTATCTCGATGCATTGTTCGCACCTTTGCGGCTGCCCGCCGCGGGTCTGCACGGAGTCGAGCGGCGCAAGGCCACGGGCGTCATGCACGGCGCGGGCTTCGTGGATTCGCAGCTCGACCCGGCGCGGATGGCGCTCGGCGCGCTGGTGAAGGCTTGGCCGGGCACCTTGCTCGAGGACAAGGGCCGCACGGTCGCCGTGCATTTTCGCTTGGCGCCGGAGGCCGAATCGAATGTTCGCGGCGCGATGGCCGCCGTCGCATCGCAGCTGGGCAGCAACTATCACATCCAGGAAGGCAACATGATGTTGGAGATCAAGCCGCGCGGTTTCTCCAAGGACAGGGCCATCAAGGCATTCATGCAAGAGCCGCCCTTCTCGGGCAGAAGGCCCGTGTTCGTGGGCGATGATCTCACCGATCAAGACGCCTTCAAGGGTGTCGAGGATCTCGGCGGCATGTCGATTGCAGTCGGTGATCGCGTGCGTGCCCAGTATCGCGTCGAGAATCCCGCGGCGGTCCGAGCCTGGCTTCAAGGAATCGCCGCACTGCACGATTCGCATAGGGCATGAACTAAATTTCAAGTCGGCCGGAAATCGGGTGTCCCGCATCCGCCAGCAGCGTCGGCACTGTGATGCTTGTCGGCGTGAGCGCTCGCCCGGAAGGGTAAGGAGCCTCGAGGCAACTGCTCTCTTCGTTGCCTCGAGGCTCCTTACCCTTCCGAGCGAGCCCTACCCGAACCGCTCACAGCCAAGACTCTAGCTGCGAATCTGCCCGCTCCCCCGCACGACATACTTGTAGCTGGTCAACTGCTCCACGCCGACAGGTCCGCGGGCGTGGAATTTGTCCGTGCTGATGCCGATTTCCGCGCCCATGCCGAATTCCCCGCCGTCGGCAAATTGCGTGGACGCATTGTGCAGCACGATGGCGCTGTCGACCCTCGCCAGAAACCGCTCGGCCGCCGCGGCGTCATCGGTCACGATGCACTCGGTATGCTGCGAGCCGTATTGGCGAATGTGGGCGATCGCCGCATCCACGTCCTCGACCACGCGCACGGCGATGATGGCGTCGAGATACTCCGTGTACCAGTCTTGCTCGGTTGCGGACTTCACTCGCGGCTCGACGCGGGCGCTCGCCGCGTCGCCGCGCACTTCACAGCCCGCATCGAGCAAGGTCTGGATCAAGGGCGACAAATGCGTCGCCGCACAGGCGCGGTCCACCAATAAGGTCTCCGCCGATCCGCAAACCCCGGTGCGCCGCATCTTGGCGTTGAGCACGATCCCAATTGCCATGTCGAGATTCGCACCTCGATCGACATACACATGGCAGACCCCTTCGAGGTGCCCGATGACCGGCACGCGCGCTTCCTGCTGAACGCGGGCGATGAGGCTCTTTCCTCCGCGCGGCACGATCACATCGATGCTGTCCGCCATATGGCTCAGCATATGGCCGACGGCCGCCCGGTCGGTGGTCGGCACCAGTTGAATGCAGGCTCGCGGCAGACCCGCAGCTTCGAGCCCCTGTCCCAAGCAAGCATGAATCGCCGCGCTCGACCGGGCGCTCTCCGAGCCGCCGCGCAGGATCACGGCGTTGCCCGATTTCAGACACAGCGCGCCGGCATCCGCCGTCACGTTGGGGCGGCTCTCATAGATGATGCCGATCACGCCCAGGGGCACGCACACGCGCTCGATCTGCATTCCATTCGGCCGGGACCATTGCGCCAAGCGCTTGCCGATGGGATCGGCGAGACGCTCGATGTCATCGAGTCCCTGGGCCATGGCTTCGACCCGGTTGTCGTCCAGGCGCAGCCGATCGAGCAGTGCGCCGGTCAATCCCTTCGCGACAGCCTCGTGCGTATCGCCTGCGTTGGCCGCCAAGATCTCGGGGCGTCGGGCTCGCAGCGCAGCCGCGGCCGCACGGAGCGCGCGATTCTTCTGCTCGGTGGGGGCGAGCGCCAGCACCTCCGCAGCGTCCCGCGCCGCCCGGCCCATGACTTGCATGAGATCTCCCACGGTCTCGTACGTCATGACCGCCGTTGTCTCGTGCGTCATAGGGAACCCGTCACATGAGCTCGTATCAATACCAAGTCGTCCCGGTGCACGATTTCATCGCGGCCTCGAAACCCCAGCACCTTCTCGATGTCGCCGGACCTGCGGCCGATGATGCGCGCCGCATCGCCGTCCGAATACGCACAAATGCCGCGCGCCACCTCCGAGCCGTCCGGACCGATGATGCTCACGGTATCGCCCCGATCGAATCGCCCCATTGCGCGGGTCACGCCCGCCGGCAGCAAGCTCTTGCCTCCCATCAAGGCGCGCACGGCCCCGTCATCGACGACGATCGCACCGGCAGGCCTCAAGGTGCCTGCAATCCACTGCTTGCGGGTCGCCATAGGCGTCGAGGAGGGTACGAACCAGGTGCAACGCGCGCCCTCCTCGATGCGCTGCAGCGGGTGCTGGACGGCCCCCTTGGCGATGCACAAATGACACCCCGCGCCCACCGCAATTTTTGCCGCGGCAATTTTCGTCTGCATGCCTCCTGAACCCATGTCGCTCCCCGCTCCGCCCGCCATGGCCTCGATGGCGGGCGTGATCTCGAGCACGCGGCCGATGAACTCCGCGTCCGGGTCTTCATTGGGATTGGCCGTGTACAAACCGTCGACGTCGGACAACAAGATCAGGCAGTCCGCGCCCACCATTTGCGCCACCCTCGCTGCCAGCCGGTCGTTGTCGCCATAGCGGATCTCGGACGTCGCCACGGTATCGTTCTCGTTGATCACCGGCACGGCGCCGAGCGCCAATAGGGTGTTCAAGGTGCTTCGCGCGTTCAGATAGCGGCGACGCTGCTCGGTGTCGCCCAGGGTCAATAGAACCTGCGCCACGGTGATTTCGTGCGCATCCAAGAGTTCCTTGTAGGCATGCGCCAGGCGAATTTGTCCTACAGCCGCCGCCGCCTGGCTTTCCTCGAGCTTGAGCTTCCCGGAGTTCAATCCCAGATGGCGCCTGCCCAAGGCGATGGCGCCGGAGGAGACCAAGATGACATCCTGGCCGCGCTTGCGCAGGGAAACCACGTCCTCCGCAAAACCCTCGAGCCAGGCGCGATTGAGGCGGCCTTTTTCCCCGTCCACCAGCAAAGTGGACCCGACTTTCACCACCACGCGTTTGGCCTCCGTCAAGCGGTGGGCGATGATCTTTCGGTCTGCGGCGGTCATAGGATCACAATATTGCCATTTACTTGAGCAAGCAGCCTCCCCTAATATTCGCCTGGCCGAATCCGCAGCTCGTTCAAAGATAGGTGAATCGTGGGCAGAGAGTACGAACCGACCGTCGGTCAGTGGTATGAGGACTTGGAAAACGAGGAAACGTTCCAGGTGCTCAAGGTGGACGAGGATCGAGAAACCGTTGAGATTCAGCATCTCGACGGGGATATCGAGGAATTCGACGTCGACGGCTGGGCGGAACTTGACCTGGAGCTTACCGAGGAGCCGGAAGGCTGGTCGGGCTCCAAGGCCGAGAAAGACGCGGAAGAAGAAGATGATGACGAAGACTGGGACGAGGACGAAGACGACGAGGATGACGACGACGACGACGATCTCGACGAGGATGAAGAGGACCGCGAGGAATACTAGTACCGCGGCACTTTGGATTTGAGCGGTGCGCATGGCCTGAGGGGAGAGGAAGCGTCAAGGCAACGTAAGAAGCAGTTGCCTTGACGCTTCCTCTCCCCTCAGGCCTTTCACGCTGGGCCAGTCAACATTCCTGTGCAGAAACAGAGACTCAGACGCGCTCTAACCAACCATGCCGATCCGGTGCGTCGCCCTGTTGAATCGCCACCAGCTGCGCGCGCAGCGCACTCGTGAGCGGCCCCACGTCGCCGTTCCCCACGCGATGATCGGCGCCGCGATAAATCAGGGTACCCACGCCGGCGAGCACCGCCGCCGTGCCCGATAGCGCCGCTTCACCGGTTTTCACCCACTCGAGCATCTCTTTGACATCGAAGATGCGCTCCGAGACCTTGTAACCCAAGTCGCGCCCGAGCGTGAGCAGGGAATCACGTGTGACTCCGTGCAAAAAGGTGGTATCGAGGCTCCGGGTCAAGAGTTCGCCGTCGCGGATCAACACGAAGTTCGAGGCGCCAGTCTCCTGCACCTCGCCGCCGGGACAGAACAACACCTGATCGACTTGGTATTTGGCCCGGGCACTCAGTGTGGGGCCCAAGGCCGCGGCATAGTTTCCGCCGGTCTTGACCATGCCCATCTGCGCCGCCGAACGCGTGTTTTCGTCGTCGACCAGAATGCGCAGCGGCTTCGCTCCGCCGGAAAAATAATCCCACACCGGGCTCGCGAGCACGATCAACGAGGCTTCTGCCGTGGGCGTTGCCGCCGCACCGATGTTCGCAGTCGTACCAAACAGGATGGGCCGCAGGTACAGGGCGCCCGGAGCTTCAGGCACCGCATCGCGGCAGCGGTCGATCACGGCGCGCACCATGCCGGCGAGCTGTGCCGCATCCGGTTCGGGCAGCACCAGTTGCCGGGCACTCTGCCGCATACGCTGAATGTGCCGATCCATGCGAAAGATGTGTATGGATCCGTCGGCGCGGCGGAATGCCTTGAATCCCTCGAAGCAGGTGCTCGCATAATGCAGCACATGCGCGGCCGGACTCACCTCGATCGGCGCGACCGGCTTCATCTCGCTCGGGCTCCAGCGGCCTCCCTGATAGGTGGCCACCGCCATGTGAGAGGTCAACAATGTGCCGAAGGCGGCTCGCTGGGGTTGCGCAGTCATTTGGATTTCACCTTGGGTATGAAAATCATCGCCGGATGCTCGAGCAGCTCTTTCAGCGCCTGAATCATCGCCGCAGCATCATAACCGTCCACGAAGCGATGATCGAATGAGGATGATAAGTTCATGATTCGACGCACCGCCACGGCACCGTGGTGAACCACGGGCCGCTCGATCGCCTTGTTCAGCCCGATGATCGCCACCTCGGGGGCATTGATGATGGGCGTCGAGGCGATGCCGCCGAGCTTGCCGAGACTGGTCACCGTGATGGTCGACCCGGCGAGTTCATCGCGAGTCGCCTTGTTGCTGCGCGCGCGCTCCGCGAGACGACGGATCTCGGCCGCCACCTCCCAGAGCCCTAAGGATTGCGCATTTCGCACTACCGGAACCTTGAGGCCGTCCGAAGTTTGCGTGGCAATGCCCACATGCACCGCGCGGTGGCGAACCAGGACTCCGCGCTCAGCGTCATACAGCACGTTGCACTGCGGAAACGATTCGAGCACTTTGGTCAGGGCCATGACGACCAGCGGCAAGTAGCTCAAGCTCGCGGCCTCCGCAGGCCGCGACAAATTCAAATGCAGCCGCAGCGATTCGAGTTCCGTCACGTCGACTTCTTCGACGTACGCAAAGTGCGGAATGTTGCGCTTGGCCTCACTCATGCGTTCGGCAATCAGGCGGCGCAAGCCGATCACCTTGATTTCCGACGTTTCCGCAGACGTTTCCGCGGAAACGTCCGCGCCGGCCGGCCGGGATTGCGCGGCCACCAAATCCCCACGCAGGATACGTCCTCCGGGACCCGAGCCCGCTACCGTGGACAAATCAATGCCGGCTTCACGCGCCCGGCGTCGATTCGCCGGTGATGCCATGACCCGTCCCTGGCGCGGCGCCGCCGCGGCAGCGGGCATCGATGCTGCCGGCGCACTGGCGGCGGCAACCCCGCCTGTCTTCGCGGCGCCGGTGGGTGCCACCGGTTTCGGCGCGTCGGGGGCCACGTTGGCCGGACGTCCTGCTCCACCATCCGCCGCAGCCCCGTCGCTCACGTCGAACACGATCAGCGGCGAACCCACCGCCACCTTGTCGCCCGGCGCGCCGGTGATCGACACGACCCGGCCGCTCACCGGCGCAGGCACTTCCACCGCCGCTTTATCGGTCATCACCTCGACGATGATCTGATCTTCCGTCACGGCATCGCCCGGCTTGGCATGCCAGGCGACGATTTCCGCATCCACCGTGCCTTCACCCAAGTCAGGCATCTTGAATACGTACTGACTCATGCCGACTCCATGACTGTCTTCAACGCCATCGCGACTCGTGCCTGGCCGGGAAAGTACTCCCATTCGAACGCGTGCGGGTAGGGCGTGTCCCAGCCGGTGACCCGCTGTATCGGCGCCTCCAAGTCCCAGAAACATTCTTCCTGGACGATGGACAACAGTTCAGCGCCGAATCCCGAGAAGCGGGTAGCCTCGTGAGCCACGATACAGCGGCCGGTCTTTCGCACGGAGCTGCAAAGAGTATCCACATCGAGCGGCACCAGCGATCTCAGATCGATGATTTCGGCGGATACGTTCATGGCCGCCGCCGCGGCCGCCGCGACGAACACCATGGTGCCGTAGGTGAGGATGGTCACCTCCGTGCCGGCGCGCACGATATCGGCCTTGCCCAGCGGCACCTTGTAGTAGCCCTCGTCCACCTGACCCTTGGGGTGCGAGCTCCAGGGGACGGCCGGTTTGGTCGGATCGCCGTCGAAGGGTCCGTTATAGAGCCGCTTGGGTTCGAAGAAAACGACGGGATCATCGTCCTCGATGGAGGTGATCAACAGGCCCTTGGCATCGTACGGATTCGATGGCATCACCACTTTGATGCCGCTGACGTGGGTGAAAATCCCTTCCGGACTCTGCGAATGCGTCTGACCGCCGCGGATCCCGCCTCCGCAGGGAGTCCGAATGGTCACCGGTGCGAAGAACTCTCCGGCGCTGCGATAGCGGATGCGCGCCAATTCGCTGACGATTTGATCGAAGCCCGGATAGATGTAGTCCGCGAATTGAATCTCGGCGACCGGGCGCAGGCCGTTCACGCTCATGCCGATGGCGGTGGCGACGATGCCGCCCTCGGCGATGGGCGTGTCGATGACCCGATGCTCGCCGTACTTGCGCTGCAACCCCTCCGTGGCGCGAAACACACCGCCGAAATAGCCGATGTCCTCGCCCATGAGCACCACGGACGGATCCCGCTTCAGCATGATGTCCATGGCGGAATTCAAGGCTTGAATCATGTTCATGTTGGCCATGGCGCCTAAGTCCCTTCGGAGCGAGCCTCCGGCGACCGGCTCCTTTCCGCGCGCATCAAGGCCCGCTGTTTTTGCAGATGCTCCGGCACCTCTTTGAAAACATCCTCGAACATCAAATCGGCGTTGAGCCGCGGGCCCTCACTCATCGTGCCGAAGGTGATCGCTTCCTTCCAGCTCGACGCGACCAGCGCCTCGAGCTCGGCCGTCAACGCCTGATGACGCGCCTCGGACCATTCACCCAGTCGGATCAGATGCTGTTTGAGCCGCAGGATGGGATCGCCCAAGGGCCAGTGTTCGAAATCATTCTTGGCGCGATAACGTGCCGGGTCGTCGCTGGTGGAATGCGCGGCCCCGCGATACGTCACCAATTCGATCAACGCAGGACCGGCGCCGGTGCGCGCCCGTTCGGCCGCCCACTGCGTCACGGCATAGACCGCGAGAAAGTCGTTGCCGTCGACGCGGATGCCGGGGATCCCGTACCCCGGGCCGCGCGCTGCAAATGAGCGCTGCTCGCCGCCGGCGTAACCCTGAAATGTCGAGATCGCCCATTGATTGTTGACCACATTCAGAATGACGGGCGCCTGATACACCGACGCAAACAGCAGGGCGTGATGAAAATCAGCCTCGGCGCTGCTGCCCTCCCCGATCCAGCTCGCCGCCAGATGATCTTCACCCTTGATCGCCGCCGCCATCGCCCAACCCACGGCCTGCGGGAACTGGGTGGCCAGATTCCCGGATATGGAGAAGATATTGCCGGCCTTGGAGTGGTACATCACCGGCAGTTGGCGGCCTTTGCACATGTCCCGTGTGTTCGACAGGAGCTGACACATGAGATCGACCAGCGCGATGCCGCGCGCGATCTGCAGGCCCTGATTGCGATACGACGGGAACAGCATGTCGCCGGGACGCAGCGCCATGCATTGCGCCACCGATACCGCCTCTTCGCCCAGCGAGCGGATGTAGAACGAGATTTTGCCGGCGCGCTGATTGCGCTGCATGCGATCGTCGAACAAGCGCGTGAGCAGCATGTGGCGCAGGCCGATTTGCAATTCCGCGGGATCGAGATGCGGATGCCACGGTCCCACCGGATTGCCGTCGTCATCGAGCACGCGCACCAGATCGACCGACAGAGACTCGATGTCGCGTGCGCGCGCGTTGATGTCGGGCCGCGGCACCGCGCCGGCGGGCGAGAGCTGCACATAGCTGAAGTCAGGGGCCTCACCGGGCCGGGCCGGCGGATGAGGCAGATGCAGGCGTGAATGTCTGTTCATTCTCATAATTTACGTCCCCCGGGCGAAATTGTTGCAATCATTCGGGAGGCGCTGGATAATCCGGTATGTTCATTCCGAAAATTCCCGATTAATGGAAGATTCATCCCGCCCCGCCATCGATCGACTGGATCTACGCCTGCTCGACATTCTACAGCGGCGGGGTGCTCTGTCGGTTGCCGAGGTCGCCGCGCAAACCCGGCTCTCCACCACGACGTGCTGGCGGCGCATTCAACAGCTCGAGCAGAGCGGGGTCATCAAGGCGCGCGTTGCGCTGTTGGATCGCAATGCCTTGGGGTTGGATGTGACCATCTTCGCGCACGTCAAGCTCGCGACCACCGGCCGCGACGCGATCGCCGAATTCGAAGCGGCGATTCGCGACCGCGCCGAGGTGCTGGAGTGCTACACGCTCACCGGCGAATGGGATTTCCTGCTGAAAATCGTCACCAAGAACATCAAGGCCTACGAAGCGTTCTACCTCGATTATCTGTCGCGCATCCCTTGCGTGCGGTCGGTGAATTCATCGGTGGCGGTCACGGTCATCAAGGAATCCACGGCGCTCCCGCTGGGAATCTAGAGCCGCGCGGTTCACGTGTGCTTGGACAGAGTGGAGCGCAGCAGAATCCCGTCATGTTCGCCGAAGAGTTCGGCGACCCAGTCGACGAACACGCGGATCTTGCTCGACAGGTGCCGATTCTCCGGATACACGACGTTGAGCGGCGCAGGCTCGGGGAACCAATCCCCGAGCAGCAATTCCAGGCTGCCGCGCTCCATCGCCTCCTTGAGCACGAAAGCGGGAATCTGCGCCACGCCTAAGCCGGCTTCGGCTGCCGCCACGTAGCTGTTCTCGTCATCGAGAGCGATGTAGCCGCGCAGCGACGTCTGAAGGCGAATGCCATTTTTGGCGAACACCCAGTCGAAGATCTTGCCCGTGTGCGGCGAGAAGTGATTGATGCAGCGGTGCGCGGTCAGTTCGTCCGGATGGTGCGGCTCCCCCTGGGCGGCAAGATAGGATGGCGAGGCGCAGGTGCCGAAATAGAGCTGGCCCACGCGGCGCGCAATCAGTGTGGAGTCCTCGAGATCGCCGCTCCACACCGCGCAGTCGATGCCCTCCTCGATCAGATCCGCGCGGCGCTCGCTGCAGCCGAGCTGCAGTTCGATGTCCGGATAGCGCGCGAAAAAAGCCGGCAAGGCCGGCACGATGACCAGTCGCGCCATCAGCGTCGGTACCTCGACGCGTAGCCGGCCTTGGGGAGCGGCATGCCGCTGCGCGAGGGATTCCTCGGTCTCTCGAACCTCCGCCAGAATGGCGACACAGCGCTGGTAATAGGCGGCGCCGTCGGTGGTCACGCTGACGCTGCGGGTGGTGCGGTTGAGCAGCTTCACACCGAGCTCGGCTTCCAGTTGTTGGATCAGAGTGGTAGCAGTTGCCTTCGGCATCCGCAGGCTGTCGGCGGCGCGCGTAATCCCACCGGTTTCCACCACCCGGACGAACACTTGCATGGCCTGGAGTTTGTTCATGGGCATTGTTCAGAATACTGAATACTCATTTCAGATTATCGCACTTTAACCCTGCTCTTTTGAACAATATCGTGGAGTCTGGTTAATCAATCCAGGAAAGTTCATGAGCGACAAGATCAAGCACGTCACCGACACCACTTTTGTCAGCGAGGTTCTCGAATCGCCGATCCCCGTTCTGGTCGACTATTGGGCCGAGTGGTGCGGCCCGTGCAAGATGATTGCACCGGCGCTGGATGACTCGGCCGAGAGTTATGCGGGCCGATTGGATATAGCCAAGATCAACGTCGACGAGAATCAGTCGGTGCCCTCGCGGTATCACGTGCGCGGTATCCCCACCCTGATGCTGTTCAAGAACGGCGAAGTGGTCGCGACCAAAATCGGCGCCGTATCGAAGTCGCAGCTGGCGGCATTCATTGACGCGAATTTGTAGCGTCGCCCCCCGTGATGAGCCGTATTCCACCGCGAAAGGTCAGGTACGCCCAGAACCAGTTGACCATGGTGGCCATGCGGTTGCGAATGCCCAGCAGAAAGCCGATGTGAACCATCCCCCACAACCACCACGCCGGCGCGCCCCATAGCTTGACGAAGCCGAAATCCGCCACCGCGGCTTTGCGGCCGATGGTCGCGAGGCTCCCGAGATGCCGGTACGCGAAGGCCGGCGGCGGCGCCCGGCCTTCGAGCCTGGCGCGAATCTGCCGCGCCACGTAAGCGCCCCCCTGCTTGGCGGCCGGCGCAAGGCCGGGCACGGACTGGCCCTTCCAGGCATCGCTCGCGGCCGTATCGCCGATGGCGTACACATTCGGATGGCCCGGTACACTGAGATCGGCGGCGACTTTGATGCGGCCCGCATTGTCGGCCGCCGCGCCCAGCCATTGCGCCGCGGGCGACGCCGTCACTCCCGCGGCCCACAACACAGTCCTGGCGATGATGCGCCTGCCGCTCACCGTGACGCCGTCCGCATCGATGGCCTCGACGCGGCTGCCGGTCTCTACTTCGACCCCCAGTTTCTCCAGCGCGCGCCGCGCAACGGCCGCCAGCGACTCCGGAAAGGCGGGCAGCAAACGCGGCGCCGATTGCACCAATATCACGCGCGCGTCGGCCGGATCGAAATTGCGGAATTCCTTCTCCATGCCGAAACGTGCAAGTTCGGCGATGGCACCGGCGAGTTCGACGCCGGTGGGGCCTCCGCCCACGATCAGGAAGGTCAGCAGTGCCTCCCGTTCCGCGCGATCGGCGCTCGCTTCAGCATGTTCGAACGCTGTGAGAATTCTGCGGCGGATTTCAATGGCGTCTTCGACGCGCTTCAGTCCCGGCGCGTACGGCGCCCAGTGATCCTTGCCGAAGTAGCTGTGGGTCGCGCCCGTGGCCAGCACCAGGAAGTCATAGGGAAGCTCGGCATCGTCCAACATCACGACCTGCGTGGTCGTGTTCACGGCCGTCACCCTGCCCAGCAATATTCGCGTGTCGAGTGAATCGCGAAACAAGGGCCGCACGGGCGCCGCTATGTCGCCCGGCGATAGCGCGGCCGTGGCCACTTGGTACAGCAGCGGCTGGAACAGGTGATAGTTGGTACGATCGACCAGGGTGACGGACGCGCGCGCGGTGCGCAGTGCCGCCGCGCAGCTCATGCCTCCAAAGCCCGCGCCGACGATCACCACCCGCGGCGCCCCCTCCTCTGCGTAGCGGCGGCGTGCCTCGAGAAGCGGATTGCCGGCAAACACCCGCGCAATGACGGTATCGAGCGATAATTGTCCGGCGCCGAAGATCACGAAAATGGCGCCGAGCATGAGTAAGTAGACCGTATCGCTCATCCGCGGATCCATCACGCCGCAGACCGACACCGCAACGATCAGCGCCGCCGCCGTATAACGCGTCCCTAACCCAAGCACCAAGAGACCGCCGACGACGAGGGCGAGGGTGGCGGGTAGATGCGATACCGTCATGACCGGGAGCCAGACAGCCAAGCCGGCAGCGGAATCGCGGTGCGCGGCATCAGGCCGGAGCACCGCCAACAACAGTGAGGTGCCCAGTAAGACTCGCACCACCGACAGATAAATGGGCCCGCAGCGATTGCGCACACCCTCGGTGAAATGCACGATGTGGGGGATTACGGGCAAGGCACTGTCGGCGAGTCCTCGGCGCAGCATGCTGTCGACGGAAATCGGACCCGCGCCGCACACCACGTACCAGCCGAACAAGGCCGCCCAGAACAGCTGGTTGTCGAAGGGCAGGTAGGCGAACTGCGCCACCAGCGCGAGAGCCAGCATGGGCGCCGCGGCGTAGCGGGTCATGAATCCCGCCGCCAGAAGCGCTCCGCCGATCACCTCGATGGAGACGCCGATCGTGGCGGCGCTGCCGGCGGACAACCAACTCACGGGATATTCGTGAGTCGCCAAATACAGTGCCGTATCCCAATGAGTGAGCTTGAGCACGCCGGAAACGAAGTAGATCTGCGCCAGCCACAGTCTGATGACGAGTTCCACCCTGGGCCAGGCGAGGGCGCGCAATACCCGCACGGAGAAGTCGGTGGAGAGCCGGCTGAAGCGCAGCAGCGCCGCGGCGTAGGCGTTCACCCCGCGAATTCCTGCAAGCATGCGTCCCTGTGTCACGGCACTTCCGTGGCGCAGGAGCCTGTCTGACTAATGATCGCCGTCACGAGGGCGCCCCACATCGAGCAGATTTCTGCGATCGTTTCGCGAGCATAGTGGGTACTATGTGAGTGAAACGATCGCAGAAATATGCCGATGGGGGGCGGCCGCAGTAGGCGCATCATTAGTCAGACAGGCTCCTAGGTTTTGCGGGCCGCTCGTTGTTGTAGGTGCGCCAGACCTTCCTCCAAATCGAGCGCCGTA
>Ga0137398_10000590_pt1 | contig 13335 bp, 7 predicted proteins | sample czorhiz216metaG_FD_106659 | JGI IMG/M metagenome (GOLD analysis project Ga0137398, IMG submission 106659) | Vadose zone soil microbial communities from Angelo Coast Range Reserve, California, USA - czorhiz2.16 metaG | ecosystem: Environmental > Terrestrial > Soil > Vadose zone | place: USA...
ATCACCGCCTTCCATGCCGATATCAGCCGCAATAACATTCTCATCAACACGCAGATGCTGGAAGCCAGCCGGCAAAATGGAGTGCAGCGCTTCCTGTTTTCTTCTTCCGCCTGTGTGTACAACCAGTCCAAGCAGAAGGAAGCGGAGGTTAAGCCACTGTGCGAGGAAGATGCCTACCCGGCAGACCCGGAACCGGGCTATGGCTGGGAAAAGCTCTTCGCCGAAGAGCTCTGCCACTACTACTACAGAGACTATGGTTTGGAAACTCGCATCGTTCGTTTCCACAATGTCTATGGACCTCTGGGCACCTATGAGGGTGGAAAAGAGAAAGCCCCAGCCGCCATCAGCCGCAAAGTTGCGCTGGCGGAAAGCGGAACTGAGATCGAGGTTTGGGGCGACGGCGAGCAGACCCGCTCATTTATGTATGTGAGCGACTGCGTGGAAGGCCTGATCCGCATTATGGCTTCCGAATATCGTGACGCTTTGAATCTGGGGACGGATGAACTGGTTACGATCAACGGGCTGGTCGACATGATCGCGAACATTGCCGGTAAACGAATCAAGAAACGTCACAACCTCATTGGGCCGCAAGGGGTTCGTGGCCGCAACAGCGACAACACACGTCTGCGAAAAATCCTGGGCTGGGAACCGTCAATCCGGTTGGAGCAAGGCTTGGCTGTCACTTATCCCTGGATTGCCTCGCAGATGGTGCGGCAAGTAGCCGCTCCCGAAATGGCCGACGCCGATTAATGAAAATCGAATCGCCGATCTCCGCTGCTTCAGGTTCCGGGCCGCTAATCGTGGTTGGCATTTGGCGGTCTGGAACGTCGCTGCTTTACAGTTTGCTGAATCAGCATCCGCAAATCGCCCTGATGTACGAGGCGGATCTGTTTCTTCTGCGGGCGCTTTTTTCCCGAAAAGACAGCAAGCGCGACTGGCTGGCAAGATGGGAGTTTTGGAATTCTGCTCTTTCTCGTCACAAGATTCGGACCGAGCGCCTTCCAGCCAAAGTTGACGACCTTCCCTCCGCTGCACTCGCGGTGTGGAAACAATATGCCGGCCCCGCCATCATGGGAGAGAAGTCGCCAAATTACTACGACTGCCTGCAAAGCCTGTCGCGGCGGTTCCCCGGAATTCGGGTCATTGTTATTTGGAGAGATCTCGCCGACATCTGTTGTAGTATTGTCCGCGCCCGCGCGGGCTCTTCTTTTTTCTCGAAGCCCGGCATCTTGCACCGAGCTGTCATGGGATATCACAGGCTGAAGCGGGAAAGGGACGCTCTCGTGAGTCAAGATATTCCGGTTCACGAGATCCAGTATGAGGAAATGATCCAAGATCCGGCGAGAGTCATGACTGGAGTCTGCGAGTTTCTCCAGATACCCTTCGATCCTCGCATGACCTCTTTGCAGGGTGTTGACTCCTCACCCATCTACGAAGGTTCTCACCATAGTCAGGTTAAGGGCGGAGAGATCCTTCGCGCCAGGGACGCCCGGGAAGTGCTATCGGGCCGGGTGAAGCGCAAAATTGACCGTTATGTGCGCTACTGGCGGGACCAATCCGGCGGGGCATGGCCTCTTTACCCGACGTCCCCAACGAATACCTCGGAATACCCAAACCTCCTGGCGCGGTTTTGCGACGAGATGCTGTTTCGCGGCTTGAGAGCTCTGGACCGGTTCACTGCTTTTGTTTATTGCCACGCTCCTTTCAGTCTGCTGCAAAGGTACCGTTCTTTCAAGAATCGACGGTTTGCCGACGCAGGTCAGAAGGGCGTGATTCGGACTGAGGCAAGCCGGGAAGAAGCGAGACAACAAATAGGTTCTTGAAAATCACCATTCGAGATTAAGCGGAGAATAAGATATGAGTCGTAAGGCCCAAGCTGTCACCGTTCCCTGCATCGCGATGTCGATCATCGCTATCCTCGGCGCCCTTTTTTGTCTGTCGGACGTTAAAGTGGAAGCGCAAACCTATTCAGGGGTATTGACCTGGCATAACGATAACCAGCGGACGGGTCAAAATCTCAACGAGACTATTCTGACTCCTTCGAACGTGAATTCGAAGCAATTCGGGAAACTGTTCTCGTTCCCGGTGGACGGCCAGATCTACGCGCAGCCGCTCTTTGTTTACAACGTTATTATCCCGGGTCAAGGTACCCACAACGTCGTCTACGTCGCCACTGAGAATGACAGTGTCTACGCCTTCGATGCAGACGGGCTCAGCTCCACGCCACTCTGGCAGGTCAATTTTCTGAATGTGGCAAACGGAATAACCGCAGTGCCTTGCGGCGCCACGGGTGCGTGCAGTGCCATCGCACCGACGTTTGGTATCACTGGCACGCCAGTCATCGACGGGCTTAGCGGGACACTTTATCTGGTGGCGTTCACTGCGGAAAGTGGCACTTACATTCAACGTCTCCATGCCCTGGACATTACTAACGGAGCCGAAAAATTCGGCGGTCCGGTCGTGATTCAGGCGTCCGTTCCTGGCACCGGGGGCGGTAGCGTAGGAGGTGTGGTTACGTTTCAGGCGATCCACGAAAGCCAAAGGACGGCTCTGTCGTTGTCAAACGGCGTCGTGTATATGGGTTGGGGAACGTTCGCCTACGCACCCTGGCATGGCTGGCTCATGGGCTACAATGCCCAAACTCTCCAGCAGGTCATTGTTTTCAACGACACTGCGAACGGCAAGCGAGGAGGAATCTGGTCCTCGGGCAGTGGGTTTGCAAGCGATTCCGACGGCTATATCTATCTCCTGACCAGTGATGGAACGTTTGACGCTAACGTGGGAGGGGTCGATTACGGGGATAGCTTTCTGAAGCTGAATCCGGCTGGTGGCATCTCGGTGACCGACTATTTCACGCCCTTCAATCAGGCTTATCTTAGTCTCAACGATCTCGACCTCGGCTCGGGCGGAGTGATGATTCTGCCGCCTCAGACCGGTTTGCCTCGCGAAATTATTGGCGGCGGGAAAGAGGGGATGATCTTCCTGGTCGATCGCGACAATATGGGCAAGTATTCAACCACGACTAACAACAACCTTCAGACGGTTGCTGGAACTGGAAATGGTTTCTGGGGCAGTCCCGCGTATTGGAACAGTTCCGTTTACTATGCAGGAACGGGGGGCACATTGAGCCGCTATACTTTGACGGCTGGACTGCTCTCCTCCACTCCTCTTTCACAATCGCCCATGACGTTTTCTTATCCCGGGGCCACGCCGTCGATTTCGGCGAATGGAGCAAAAAACGGAATTGCCTGGCTGATCCAGACTAACGGCGCGCCCAGAGGCGGAGGTCCAGCAGTGCTTCGAGCGTTTGTGGCTGCGAATGTAGCTCACCCGCTGTATGGCAGTGGTCAGGCCGGAACGCGGGACGTGCCTGGTCCGGGCACGAAGTTCTCAGTTCCGACCATCATCAACGGGAAGGTCTATATCGGCACGCAGACCGAGCTCGATATTTATGGGTTGCTGGGTGCGCAGTGACCCGGCGGTTGGTTTAGCCCGTCGTTTTCAATTGCGCCCGATTTTCTGCAGGGCCGTGGTGCTGGCGGTGTTGGGGGCTCGTGCGTCTGGTCAAGTAGGAGATCCGGGACAAGCGGGCACGGTTCTCGCATCAGGCAGTCCACTGAGATACCAGATCAGTGCCACTGTAACGGATTACTGCCCAGTACAGAGGTTGGTGAATCTGCATCAGGTAATGTTCGATTTGCACAACGCCTCTTGCCAGGATCGCCGGCACGTAACTGAACGAAAGGTACCAACACTCCCCAATGGTCCGCGATACAAGGACGTAAGGATCGCGGGTTACCATTTCATCGATTGGAGCGACGGACATTCATCCCCCGATACGCGCAACACGGCAAACATTGAAGTGAATCGCACAGCAACCTCTCTTTCGGCTTCAGGATGGCTCGGGAAAGCATCGTGCAACGCGGGACCTTCCGGCAAGACGCTGGTTCAGGACACGTTCTGGCAGGCTAAGCTCGTTCCCGAGGTGCAATTCGTGGAAGGCGAAGAACACACTGCGACGCCCGTGATCGCCGAGATTGTTCCTCCCCAAGTGACGGCGATCGAGAAGCTGCCCGCCTCTTGCGTAGATCAGGAGCAGACTCTGCAATACTCGGTAACGCCCATCTTGGACGGCGTTGCTCAGAGTTCGATTTACACGAGTCCCAGGCTGGCAAGCAAGAAAACCGGAGTTGAAAATGACGGAACTCTGGACGGCATGTCCATCCACTCCCACTGGAGCGCGCCATCTGCACAGGGAGAGACCGAACTCAGAGTCACCATTTTGCAATCGGGCAGCGAGAGCGTGAGGCCGACACATGCCCCGGCTCACTAACGGCGTGACCCCTACTGGCTTTCCAGAAGAACTGGCTTGGCGCCAATTCCCACCGCGGTTCCGGCGCTGAATGTCCTTTTGTTCCCGGCCAGGTCTGAACATTGCGTGTATGCGGTGCTTGGTGTGAAGTTCGATGTCGTACATACTCCGCTGCGGCAGGTCTGAGAGGCATCCCAGACAGCCTGTTCCTGGATACTGCCGTGCGTAAAGTCGCAGGTCCAGACGCTACCCGATTGTGAACAAGGGCTGGTCAAGGTAGCGCCGGTCATCCAATCGTAAAGCTGTCCGTAGGCTTCGCCAGCCGGATCGAGACCTCCCGTGGGAGTCCACAACGTTCCAGTCTTCCGATTGCCGTACTGGAACCAGTAGAAGCGTGAAACCCCCTGCGACCACTGAAGTAGATACATTCGAGCGAGATAAGCAGCTTGCATGTCAGGGTCGGGAAGTTTGGTATCGTCTCCCCACGCTCCTTCGGTGTCCCACACTGGTTTCGAGCTGAGAGTGGGGACACTGGCAATGGCGGAAGTTACGGTGTTCACAGTTGTAATTTCTTGTTCCGGCTGGTCACCTTGTGATGGGTCAACGTATCCATGAAAAGTCACGATGTCGGCAAAAGGCCCTCCCAGTGAAAGCGCCGCCGACAGGTATCCGGGCAGCCAGTTGCCGATGTTCTGGCCAGACCCGGCGTTCCCGGGCGTGGGAGTTGTCACCAAGGCCGTTGGGTCCGCCGCTTTGATGATGGTATAAGCGTCCTTGGCCATGCGTGCCATCTGGGCGGCTGTCCCGTTCCATTCAATCAAGATATCGGGCTCGTTCCAGATTTCCCAGGTGTGGATCGGAAAACCTTTCTGGGCGTTGTGAGCGGTGATGGCGGTAACAAAATTTTTCCAGTATAGATCGGTTGTGTCCACGTCAACAGGTGGATCGCAAGAGCCGGCGGGGGAGTTGTTGGTAACACAAGTTTGATCGTTCGGAACCGAGGAGGCCCATGGAGGAACCACTCCGAAGGTGTAGATGAAATCGGTCTGCCCGTTCTGAGCGGATATACTCAACACTTGATCCAGGTTAGTCCAATCGTAGTTGTTCAATGAGGGGTTCAGAACGTTCCAAGTGGTTTCTGTGGCCCACAAGCGCACAGCCCCAAACGGTATCGTCGGCCAGGGATATGGGTTTGTGCCGATTTGTAAAACTTGGGGATGAAGGTTAAATCCGAAGAACTGGGGCGGTATGGGAGTGGCCGAAGACAGAATGGCCTGGGATCTCACCGACACTTCTGCAGGGTTTGAACCGGTGGCGCAGGCGGGAGCGGCAGGAGGGGGCAACGCAATATTTCTGTTGGCCGAAACTCCCCCGCAGGCAATTAAAAAGAGACATGAAAGCAGTGAGAGCAACAGTGTAGATCCCGACCCTACGGACAATCGCCGGCCGCATTTCGCTTTCGATGAACCCTTACAATAACGGCTCAATAATGTCACGGTAATTGTTGATGCCATGGACGTTGCCCTCTCTGCTCTGACCACTTTCGGATTCTTATAATCGATGGGCTTGCATGTTTAGGGAGAACCCGCGCATCGGTTTTCTCAGCTTAGGAACTTCGCATAATCTGAACCCTGCCCATGCCAGAATGTTGCGTGATTCCAAAGCGCCATCTCGCAGGCTCTATGGTATCTGATTAAAAATCCATAGGGACTCGGAAGGTACGTCTCAAGAGTGCCAGTTTTGCGGTGTCCCTTAACCCGTCCGGTAATGAAATTCTCCAGCCGCCTCATAGAGCGTTCGTAATGTAATCATTGTAGGACAGTTGTATCCATGACACAGGAAAAGGGAAGGGCTCGACGGTCCACGAAAGTCGGGATAAGGAAAGAGAAAACATAATGTCAATGTCAGTGAGAGATCGTAGTTTGAATGTCCTATTCCTGTTTGTGGCTCTGAGCAGTTTGCCTTCTTCCGGTCAGAATAATTGTACGGGTAGTCCCGCCTATGGAACCTGCTCGGCTCCTGCAGCTCCGGTCCAGATCTGGTGCGCTGGGAATAACAGCGCGAGCACCTGCCCCGGAGGCAAATCATGGGTCGGATTCGCCACGACAAGCCCAGCAGCGGGATCTTGGTCGAACCAGTTTGAGGCGCTGGATGCAACCAGTATTTTAAGTTCTGGGCACGTGCCGGGCGCTCAACCCGACCCGAATGGCGGAGTGGGTCCGACGAATCAAAGTGGTGTCGGTCAGTATCTGGAGTTCGCGGACAATTTTGTCCAAGCCTTCGATAAGGGAACAGGCAATGGCATATTTTCAGGTCAACCGAACGGCTTCGCGGCTCCAATGCCTATTTCGACGTTGTTTTCGCCCGGCGCTGCCGGTTTCTGTACCAATCCCTCGCTTGATGGGATTGCCGCGTATGACCGGATTGACGGCGCCTTTGTGCTGGCCAACATCTTTTCGAGCCGCGGGGTTTACTATTTGTGTGGGGGCGTCAGCGCAGCAGCCGGTTCTGTGCCCGCCAGTAATCTGCAGGGGGCTAATGGTCAGAGTCCCTGGAACGCTTATGTTTACCGCCTGAATCCAGCGATTCCTCGAAATCCGCTAGGTTACCTGTACTTTCCCGATTATCTCCGCTTCGGTACCTGGAGCGATGGACTCTATGTCAGCTGGGATCTGGAAGACCCCTCGGCGGGCTACGATATCGTCGGCTTTGAGGTGTGCAAGCTCGACAAGCAAAATATCGTCGCGGGGTTGTCGTCCAGTGCACCGCAATGCTACACCTACATTCCGAGCTATGTCGTCGGTGCAACGGGAACGAACCGCAGTTTAATTCACACTCTCTTGCCAGCGGACTTTGAAGGGAGCAATCCGATTCCCAGCAATACCGCGGGAGAATACTTCCTCGCTCTGGTGAATCCCAGCAACATTGGAACCAACAGTCAGTGCACTGTAGTACCCTGTACATCCAATCAGCTCGCTTTCTGGACGTGGGGTGGATTGACCAGCGGTGCTGGTCCGACGTACATAACTCTTACCGGGCATCTCTTTACGCCAGGATGTTACAGCGTCAAAGCTCCATACAACACCTATTGCGTTCCCGAACCCTTTGGCCGTTCGATCGACGGTCTTGGAGATCGTCTCGGCTATCGTCTGGCGTACCGCTACATTACCGGTACAACCAGCACAGAGACGATGGCCGTGACGCACACGGTTCAGGAAAACAGTGCCACCAAGCGCACGGGGATTCGGTTCTACAAGATCCTGGCAGGAGGCACACCCAGGGTGGCGCTTGCGGGAGATATTCAAGACAAGACGAACTCTTATTTTTTGTCCATGCCCAGCGTCGCCATGGATAAGAATGGCAATCTTGGTATTACCTTTACGGAAACAGGCAGCGTCTCCCACGGAAGCCTGAGTAATTACGATCCGTCCCCTTTCTTCGTGACAGTGGACACCAAGGGTATCCAAGGTACGCCCGTAGCGATCCTAAGCGATAGCGGCTCCAGTGGGCAGGACGAAACCGACCAGTACTGGGGCGAATACGTCAGCGTGTCATCGGATCCTGATAACGACGCCACCTTCTGGGCGGTGGACGAATACATGAATGGGGACCAGACAACTAATTGCTCTTACAAGCTTGCAATCGGGAGCGGTTGCACCTGGGCCTCGAGGGTGTTTACTTGCCAAAAAGGGTCGGGCTGCTAGGCTGATCGTTCCCCGCCGAGAGATCGTATTTTGTTCGAGGGATGCTAACGGCGCAAGTTATATTCTCGCGATTCAATAGCTTGTTTCCGCCATGCGTAGCGGCGTTGCAAGGGTGCAGAGCGATCCTGATTCCCAGTTTGCAGGAAGAAATCGGCAACCCGTTGAATCGGCCAGTCCATTAACGATCCAGTCCATCAACGATATCGAGAAACGAAAGAAATCAAGGAGCAGATAATGAATTTCAGTTCAGTTTGGTATCGCCAGATCACATTTGTCTTACGGCTCGGTTTGCTCGCAATTATGGGGGTCGGGTCTGCGCTGGCACAGAACTGTTTTACCGTTTCGCCGCCCACCAGCATTCATTTTTCCAACCAGGCGGTGGGAACGACGAGTCCTACGCAACAGGGAATAATCATCAGCAACAACTGCACAACCAGCTTGCAGATCAGCAGTTTCAGCCTTACGCCTTCTGAGTTCCTCCTCTCAATGGGATACACGTGGTCAATCCCCCCAAACCAAAAGATAGTGTATGGCCTACGATTCAGGCCCGACGCAGCCCAAGCGTTTAACGGAACATTTACAATCAACCTCACAGGATTCAGCCCGGTGGTACTTGCCCTCTCAGGCACCGGGATCAGTACAAGCGCGGTGGCAACCTTGAGCGCCCAGTCGTTGACATTTTCCAATGCTGCGGCGGGTCACACCGCCACGCAGCCCGTCACTTTGACCAATACGGGGTCGACTGCGATGACGGTTTTGTCGGTATACACTCAGCCACCATATTCAGTCACGGGATACACGGGCGGCACAAAGGGGACGGTGCTCCAGGCGGGCCAATCGCTTTCTCTGCACGTTGGTATCAGCGCCCCCGCCCCGGGCAACTATCCTGGAACTCTGGTAATTACGAGTGATGTATTGAATCCTGTAGGAGTCACGCTCAACGGGACCGCCGTAACACCTACGGCGCTGTCAGTCACGAATTTTCCGACCCTTCCTGCGGCCACGCAGGGGGCTGCGTATTCCGCCACGTTGGCCGCTACGGGCGGGGTAGGAGCTTTGACGTGGTCCCTCGCAGGTACTTCCCGTCTGCCAGCGGGCTTGACCTTATCCAGTTCTGGAGTGATTTCTGGCACGCCGCCTTCCACTCTGACACTGGGAAATTACAGGTTCAGCGTCCAGGTGACGGACGCGAATTCGAACACAGCAACTGCCGCCGAGACTCTGCAGTTGGGAACGCCCACGGGCGCCACATGTAACAACATTTCCTGGAATGTGGGGGGAACTACGACTCCACTGGTTCCGATCACTGACCTCGGAACAGGCACATATTTGGGCGCAGAGGGCGGTCTCTACCCCAGCGGTAGCAATGTGATGCCCGCCAGTCACGATACTGACGGCGTGAATCTCGCCGCTGCGGTCCAGCCTTTAGATAGCAACGGTAATCCTGACCCGAACGGGAAGTACGGGCTTCTGTCTCTTGGATTGTCCGTTACTTTTGAGAATTATTTTTACTTGCAGCAGGCAGCCATGGCCGATGCCTCTCTGAATTCGCATCTGGTACTGGTGAATGGCGCCAATCCAAATTTGACGGCGGCTCGCTACGCCAATCCTAACGATCCGATTTGGGCGACCGAAATGAATTACTTCATACCCCAGGCAGGAGTGACCGCGAACCAGATCGTGGCAGCCTGGGTGATGGTGATCGACGGATATCCCATCGGTACGTTCCCCGCCGATATGACCAAGCTCCAGGGCGAATACGAATCGATCGCGCGGAACCTTCACACCAAATTTCCCAACCTGAAACTGGCGTTCTACTCTTCGCGCGACTACTCGGGCTATTCCAACGGACGAGTCCAACCTGATGATCCCGAACCCTACGCTTACGAAACTGCGTTTGCGGTCCGGGGAATGATTGCAGACCAACTTAACGGCACTGGTAATCTGAACTACAACGCCGCAAACGGACCCGTCACGGCGCCCTGGCTGGCATGGGCGAACTATGACTGGGCAAATGGCCTAATGCCACGCAGCGATGGGCTGGTTTGGACTTGTCAGGATTTCCTGAATGACGGTACCCACAATTCGCTTCCCGGCGGTCGAGAAAAGGATGCGAATTTCCTGTTTAACTTCCTGAAGACGAACGATGCAACAGCGCCGTGGTTCATGGCTTCGCCGCTTCACTAAACCAGGTCTCTGAAATCCTCTTGGCGCGGAGGCCTTCTTCTCAGGGTCTCCGCGCTGACCTTACGGCCGCCGCGCCGTAAGCCTGGGGACTTCACGGGCTAGGTAAGCATACTATCCCCAACGCAAAGTGGTTCGTCTCCCTATCCTTTCTTCTACTCGAACCTTCACGCAAAAATCGCAGCGAAAGGTTATTCCATGACATTGGCATTCACCCGTAGAAAACCAAAGGCACTTCGTTCTTTTATTTTTGGCATCATCTCTTTTCTTGCCGGTGTGTGTCTTGGTTCCGCTCAAGCCGCGGACGGTAAGGGCCCGGCAAAAGTTGCGCAGCCGGGGGATATTACTGCCATTCAACACATCATTTTTATCGTGAAAGAGAATCGCAGCTTCGATAACTATTTCGGTCAATTCCCGGGAGCCGATGGCGCCACTAGTGGAACCACATCCACCGGTGATGTGATTCCCCTTGAGCACACTCCCGATCAGGTCATTGATATGGGCCATGACTGGACTTCCGCCATTACCGCAATTGACGGTGGAAAGATGGATCAATATGACTTGATCCTGTATGCAAATGTTAACGGGGCACAGATGGCCTATTCCCAGCTCACTCAGGGCGACATTCCTAATTATTTCACCTACGCGCAAAACTTCGTGCTGGCGGATCGCATGTTCTCATCACTGCACGGTGAGAGTTTTCCCAATCACCTCTACACTATCGCCGCTCAGTCCGGTGGCGTTTTCACCGTTCCCCAGCCTTTAGGTTCGCAAAGACAGGGTTACAACTGGGGTTGCGATCTTCCTTCTGACTATGCGGTTCGCGTAATGGATGACGACGGAGACATCTCAGCGGACTACCCATGCTTCGATTTCCAAACTCTCGCGGATAGCCTGGAAAGTGCCGGGATAAGCTGGAAATATTATGCGCCTCCCCAAGGTACGCAGGGATATCAGTTCTCGACTTACGATGCGATCAATCACATTCGTAACTCACCTCTGTGGACGGAAGATGTGGTGCCCGATACGCAATTTGCCAAGGACGCTGCGAGCGGCAATTTGCCCTCAGTCAGCTGGCTCGTGACCGGACCCAACAGCGAGCATCCGCCGAACAGCACCTGCCTGGGTGAGAACTGGACGGTGCAGCAACTGAACGCCCTCATGCAAGGGCCGGATTGGAATACCACCGCCGTGTTTCTCACCTGGGACGATTTCGGTGGTTTCTACGATCACGTTCAAGTGCCCCCGGTAGATGTTTTCGGGCTGGGGCCGCGGGTGCCGCTCCTCATCATTTCTCCCTATGCCCAGTCCGGTTACATCTCTCATACGCAATATGAATTTGCATCCGTGCTGAGGTTTATCGAGGACCGATTCGGCCTCACTCCCCTGACCGAGCGAGACGGCAACGCCAACAATACAACTGATAGCTTCAATTTCAACCAGACGCCGCTCCCCCCAATGGTTTTGAACCCGCGTACTTGTCCCATCCATTCCGCCTCGAATCTGTATTTTGGCGGGCAGGTAGTCGGCACTCTCAGCCCGACCAACACCGTCACGTTGACCAACATTCGTAACACGCCCATTACCGTGTCCAGTATCGCGACCACCGGTGATTTCACGCAGAAGAACACTTGCACGACGTTGGCGGTAGGAGCGACCTGCAAGGTCTATGTGATGTTCAAGCCGAAGCAAACGGGCTCTCAAACCGGGAGCCTGACGATTACCGATAGTGACATCACCAGTCCACAAATCGTAAGCCTCCAGGGAACTGGCAGCCAGGTTAGCCTTACCAGCAACAAATACCCAGGCCTCAACCTGGGAACGGTCTATCTCAATTCCCAGTCCACTGGAGTGGTGACGCTCACCAACCATGCAACTTTACCGTTGCCTATTACGAGTATCGGGACGGTAGGGAACTACTCCCAGACGAACACTTGCGGCAGTTCGGTGGCAGCCGGAGGTTCCTGCATCATCACTGTAGCATTTAGTCCAACTACCTCGGGCACGCTATACGGCAATCTAATCGTAAGGGATGCCGACCCAGCGAGTCCCCACACAACTCGGCTTTACGGTAACGGCAGCTCGACTTCTCTGGTTCCCTCCTCTTTAAATTTTGGTCAGGTGTCAATCAATCACACCAGCAAATCAAAAACCATTACTTTTACCAACGTAGGCGCGAGCGCTTTAAACATCGGCACCATCGTGGCGAGCGCCGATTATACGGAGACCAATACGTGTGGAACTGTCCTGGCTGGGGGTGCGGTTTGCACGATCACTGTGAACTTTAGTCCCACTCAGGTGGGCACGCTGGTGGGTACCCTGACTATTTCCGACAGCGACTTCAACAGTCCGCACATGCTGAAGCTGACCGGTACAGGCACTCCGTAGTATTGTCCGAAACCTGAGAAAAGCAACGTCGAGGCGGCCGCCCCTTGAGCGAGTAGAGCGGGGGCGTCGAGCTAACCAACCTGTCTACTGCTCGACCGAATTGTTTTCGAGCTTCTGCTGCTTCTTTCGGGGACAGCGCTTTTTTACCGGCTTGAAAAACCACCGGAGGGTAACGTCGATGACGATTCTGCTCATTCGAAGACGATCCTGGGTCAGCTTCCTGAGTATCCTTACTCTCGCTCTGCTGGTGATGGGCATCCTTGTCGAATCAAGCCCAGGCGCTCAGGTCAAGCCTCCTTCAACAATTCGAAAGCCAGGGGACATCACGGCGATTCAACACATCATTTTCATCATCAAAGAGAATCGCAGCTTTGATGAATATTTCGGGCAGTTTCGCGGAGCCGATGGCGCCACCAGCGGAACCACTTCCACCGGCCAGGTTATTCCTTTGCGCCGCACACCCGACCTGGTTGTGGATATGGGCCACGACTGGACTTCCGCAGTTACTGCCATGGACGGCGGCAAAATGGATCAGTTTGACCTGATCCCCGACGGCAACGTTAACGGGGAATATTTGTCCTATTCGCAAATGACCCAGGCGGATATTCCGAACTACTACGCTTACGCGCAAAACTTTGTCCTGGCGGATCGAATGTTCTCTTCGCTGCAGGGACCAACTTTCCCGAACCATCTCTACACCATTGCGGCGCAGGCGGGCGGCGCGATCAGTGTGCCGGTCGGCCCGGG
>Ga0137398_10000591_pt1 | contig 13318 bp, 11 predicted proteins | sample czorhiz216metaG_FD_106659 | JGI IMG/M metagenome (GOLD analysis project Ga0137398, IMG submission 106659) | Vadose zone soil microbial communities from Angelo Coast Range Reserve, California, USA - czorhiz2.16 metaG | ecosystem: Environmental > Terrestrial > Soil > Vadose zone | place: USA...
AACGATCGCGCCTGCGAAGCTGGATTCGAAGCCCTGAAGAACTACGAAGCCAGTATTCGGCGTCGCGCGCGTGAAGTAATGGACCAGCTCGAGCGCGAGGACCGCATCGGCATCGTGATGCTTGGACGTCCGTATCATCACGATCCCGGCCTCAACCACGAGATTCTCGACGAATTCCAAAAGCTCGGGTATCCGATCTTCTCGCAGAACACGCTGCCGCTGGACGAAGACATGCTGGAGCGGCTATTCGGCGAGGAAGTTCGCGCGGGCGTAATCAGCAGCCCGCTCGATATCGGCGATGCCTGGAAGAATTCCTACTCGTGCAGCACCAACCACAAGGTGTGGGCGGCAAAGTTCACCGCGCGGCACCCCAATCTGGTTGCTTTGGAAATCTCCAGCTTCAAGTGCGGTCATGACGCGCCAATTTATGGGGTGATCGAGGGCATCATCGAAAACTCCGGCACGCCATATTTCTGCTTCAAAGACCTCGATGAGAATAAGCCGACCGGCTCAATCCGCATTCGGGTTGAAACAATCGACTATTTCCTCCGCCGCTACCGTGAAGACGTCATTCGCAAGCGCAAAGCGGTGGAGGACATCGAAGCCCAGCTTGCGGCGCTGGAAGCCCAGTTGCGCCGGGAGGGGGGCGTCACGTCGTCGGAAGCGGATGCTGAGAAATCCGGAATGCCACGGTTTGAGCGAGTGGGAACGCAGCCCGAGATCCAGGAGATGGCGGCGGACTAAAGGCGACTCAGACACGTTGTCACGACCACAATTCGCGCCTTCCCGGTTTCAGAACGCCCACACTTCAGGCACTCTTTCCGCTCAGGTTCACCCCACTTGCCTTCCAGTGATAAAATGACTACTATGACCATAATCGCTTTTTTGGGGAAGTATATCGATGAGCACACATACCTGGACAGTCGCTGAGGCGAAAGCAAAATTCAGCGAACTGCTGGAGAAGGCAAAATCTGAGGGGCCGCAGAGAATTAGCAAGCACGGCCGCACAACCGCGGTTGTGGTTGCCGCCGATGAATGGCATCGGAGAATTCCGCGCGAAGGTAACCTGGCAGAGTTTTTGATGGCGTCGCCGCTGCGGGGTTCCAGGCTTAAAATCAAGCGTCTTTCCGGACGCCTGCGCAAGGCTGAGCTGTGAGTTTTCTGCTCGATACGAATGTTGTTTCCGAGCCAACCAAACCGCGTCCGAATCAAGGACTCCTCGGGTGGCTAGCTTCGGTCGATGAAGAGAGTGTCTTCATCAGTACAATTACGATTTCCGAACTGCGCTATGGCATTGAACGTCTTCCCGCAGGAGCACGGAGAACGCACCTCGATGCGTGGCTAAGGAACGACCTGCTTTCGCGCTTCGAGGAAAGAATCCTGCCGGTGAACGTAGAAGTCGCAGACGCATGCGGCAAGCTTAGTGCGCATGCTGACTCTCTCGGCCATCCCATCGAAGCTCGCGACGCATTCATTGCGGCCACAGCGGAAGTTCATGGTTTGACTCTGGTCACACGCAACGTGTCTGATTTCAGAGACGTTCTTAAAACAATCCTTTCCCCGTGGACTTAGTTCAGATCATCTGGTCAACGACGGTTTCAGCGCAGATCCACAGCCTTCCCCGTGCGCACCGATTCGCGCGCGGCGTCCAGGATCTCCATCACCTGGACGTTAAGCTTCGCTGAAAGCGGGTCTTCGACCGGCTTGTTGTTGCGAATGCAATCGATCATGTAAGCGATGGGATTGCTCATCTCATGCGCCACAGGGCCGAGCGCCAGACGCGCGCCGTCCGGAGTAGCGGGAGTGACCTGGTCGGATGCGACGCGCTCGAACAGATCGCTACGCGTGGACAGCAGGCTTCCCTTCGAGCCGAAAACATATGTGCGATCCATGCTGTAAGACCAGTCCCATGAGGGTTCAATCACCGCGGTCGCGTCGGGATAGTCCAGCAGGATAGTGGCTTCGTCATCTACTTTATTGTGCTGGTCGGCCTTTAGCTTTCGAGTGCTGGCGTAAACCCGCATAGGCCGCCCGCGAAGGAGCAGCGCCATTTCCGCGCCGTAGCAACCGAAGTCCATGATGGCGCCGCCGCCATTTTTTACCGGATCGTAGAGCCAGTCGCCGAACTCTTTGGAGATACCGATTTCCTTCGGCCCTTGATGACCGTATTGCACAATAATTTTCTTGACGGTCCCGATTTCGCCCGACTTCACGCGATGAAAGAGTTCATGCGTAGATGCCGTCCACGCATTCCAGTAGTTCACCATCAGCTTGATTTCGCCGGTCTCAGCCAGTTGTGCCATGGTGAGAGCGTCGGCGGCGTTGGTCGCCATTGGCTTTTCGGTGGAGTAATTGATGTGCCGTTTAGCGCACTCTCGCAGGATATCCAGATGCTTGTCGGTCTCTGTAGTGACAAACACCGCTTCGGGTTTCATTAGGTCCAGCATTTCGACATATCCGGGAAAGAACTTCACTGTTGCTGGGACCTGTGTTCTTGCTTTCTCCACCAAGTCCTGGTGGTTGTCCACGATTGCCACCAGTTCGGCCTGCGGTTCAGCGGCGATGTATTGCAGCAACTCCCACACGTGATCATGGTCAAGCCCAACGATTGCGATACGCGTCTTAGCGGTTTGCGCGAAGGAACAGGTGGTAAGTGCGAACAGGATGCCGAGGGTCGAAAGCATTACTCGAGTTCTCATGAGGTCAGTGCCTTTCAATGCGCGTGGCTCGTTGCCAGCTTCTTTTGCATTTCTTCCAGTGACACACTCTTGGTTTCTAATACCTAAGCGAAGAAGGAGCAGAGTTCATTGTGTTAATGCCTCGATCTTCAACCGTCTACGAAGAGCGTGCGGCGTGATACCTAGATGCCGAACGAACGCCCTCCGCATGACATCGACGCTGGCGAATCCACTATCGAGGGCAATCTTTTTTGGCGGTTTATCGCTTCGCTCAAGTTGACGCAGCGCTGCTTCGACCCGAGCCTGTGCGATGTGCTGCGACGGCGTTGTACCGACCTCTCTGGTGAACACGCGCTGAAAATTCCGCAGGCTCATTGAGGTGTGGTTTGCCAGATGCTGTACTGAGAGTGGGCGATGGAGGTTCTCTGCGATCCAGACCTGAAGCTCCTGCATGGTTTTCATCTCCGACGCCTGCGAACCTAACGACACGCTCACCTGGTCCTGTCCCGCGGGCCGCCGCAGAAACAGTACAAGCTCACGAGCGGCCTCATGTGCCAGCGCGCTACCACAATCCTCCTCAACCCACGCCAGGGCAAGATCGATGCCGGCTGAAATACCAGCTGAAGTGTAGATATTGCCATCTTTTACCCATAGGCGATTCAATTCGACCTTCACACTTGGATAAAGCCTTGCCAACTCCCTCACAAATCTCCAGTGCGCCGTGGCTTTCTTGCCATTCAGCAATCCAGCCGCGGCAAAAAGAAAGGCGCCAACGCAGACCGCACCCAGTCGGCGGGCCGACGCCTGCGCTCCACGAAGCCATGCAAACAGTGAATCATCTCGCACTTTGCGGGTACCGACGCCGCATACCAGCAAGACTGAATCGAGCTGGCCCTGCACGCTGCTAAAACGGCGTTGTGCAAGAAACGTCAATAACCCGCCTTCGCCATCCACTCGCAGTTGTTCCGCACTGGTCACAATCTCCACTGAATACACCGGCCTGGCGGCCAAGCGATTCACCGAACTGAAGACTTGCAACGGGCCGACCAGATCCAGCTCTTCAATGGGTGGTACAACCACGACGATGATCCGTCTACATCCCACGTCTCGTTCGCTGTCGTTAAGGCGTTTCATCAGGCACTTTGTAATATGCGCTGTGAATCGTTGCTCCGCGGGTTAGCGCTGGCAAAATGGCGCAATTCATCTGATTCTTGTCGCAATCCCCCAAACGGGCCGTCCGTATTATCAAGCACTGTCTCCAGGGTTATGCAACTCTAGGGTTATACAAGAAGATGAACTCAAGACAATGTGGGGGCACGGTCGGAATTCGCTGACCGATCCGCAACGGTTTTATACGGTAACATTTCGAAATGACAGATCAGAACCCCTGGCCGCGGATCGCAGTTCTCGGTGCGGGAGCTGTAGGCGGATATTTCGGTGGCTTGCTTGCCGACACAGGGGCACCAGTTCTGATGATAGGTCGGCAGAACTTTGTTAACGCCGTCACTCGCGAAGGGCTGCTGCTGGATACACTTCAGTTCAAGAAGCGTGTGCGCGTAGAAGCCTCCACCGATTTGAGCGCTGTCCGTGGGGCTGGATTGGTCCTTTTCTGCGTAAAAACTACCGATAACGCAACCACAGCCCGCGAACTGGCGCCGCTTCTTGCGCCTGATGCAATCGTCCTAAGTCTGCAGAATGGTGTGGACAACGCAGAGCAGATTCGCGCGGCAGCGGGTATCGAGGTGTTACGGACGGTGGTTTACGTTGCAGCGTCGGTCGCGGAGCCTGGCCATGTGAACCACGTAGGCCGTGGCGATGTAGTGCTGGGCCCGCAATGTGAAAAGGTGAAGCGCGTGTCCGAAATTTTCGCGCGTGCGAAGATCCCCTGCCGCATCTCCGACAACATCGAAGGCGAACTCTGGATCAAGCTCATGTCAAATTGCGCGCTGAACGCCGTTTCTGCGCTGGGGCAAGCAAGATATCGCCAGATCGCTGAGAGCGAAGAGGCCCGCAAGGTGGTCGAAGCTGTGGTCAATGAGGGGTTGGCGGTGGCGCGCGCAGCCCACATCGTTCTGCCCGGCATTCAGGAACCACCGGATGCCTTCGCAATGGCAATGAAAATTGCGAATCAAATGGCTGGTGCTTTGTCATCAACCGCGCAAGACATAAATCGCGGTAAACACACTGAGATCGATTCGCTGAACGGGTATATCTCACGACGCGGCGCAGAACTGGGCATTCCGACGCCTGTCAATCACGCGCTGTACGCTCTGGTGAAGCTTCTCGAAAACCGCGCCTAGTTGTACTTGTAGGACTTGAGGCCGATCTTCTGCAGGATGGAATCAAATCGGGGATCGCTGCGTAAAGGATCGACCAGGGGTTCGATGCCAAGATAGAGAACGTGCTCGGAGCGCTCTTGATATCCGCGTTCCAACCAGTTGAATGCTTCGTTCTTATTGCCCAGGCCCATCCAGATGATGGCAAAGTAGGCAGCCGGAATATATCGTTTCTTGGCTGCTTCTGCCTGCAGCTTCTTCAATTCATTGGTTGCGTCCAATCGCCTGCCTGCAACCGCGTAAGCGTGCCCCAGTAGTGCGTGCAGGACAGGAAGGTCAATGGGATGATCGGCCGCGGCGGCGTTGGCCGCTGCGATTAACTTTGCCGCCTGTTCGAGTTCTGAAATAGCTTCGGGGAGTTTGCCCTTCTGCTCATAGGCCAGTGCCAGTTGTATGCGCGCAGGGAGATACGTTGGATTGATCTGCAGTCCTACCTGGCATTGTGCAATGGCCTTGTCGTATTGGCGGGAAAGATAGTACTGTCGCGCAACCCCGTTGTTCACAAACGGCGAATAGGGGTCTAGTTCCAGGGCGCGACCGGCTTCGGCAAAGCTCTCATCCTTTCGCCCGGTTTCAATAAGCAGGTGCGCATACAAGTGGTGCGCCATCGCATAATTTGGATTCAGTTCAATGGCGCGCTTGAATTCGCGCTCGGCACTTTTCCAATCCCAGTCATAATTGTGCAGAATATTCCCCATGGAAGCATGCGCTTCGGCCACGCCGTCATCGAGTTGCAGAGCTTTACTGGCTGCGGCCCGGGCCTGCTTCATCGCTGTGGAAGGCGGCAGGACCTCTGGGCCGCCCAGAACCGTCAGGTAAGCGAAATAATCAGCCTGGCCAGAATAGGCAAGCGCAAAATTCGGATCTTTCGCGATTGCTTCGGCAAAGTATTTCCCTGCTTTATCCAGGCCCTCGGCAGTCCTCATGTTCCAGTAATAGCGGCCGAGAAGATAGGCCTGATAGGCCTCTGGGTTGACGGGACGCGCGCCTGAATGAAGTCGCTGCTGCTGTTGTGGCGTTAACCGCAAATCGATCTGCTCAGCGATGTCGCTGGCAACCTCGCTTTGCAGCAGCAGCACGTTGCTAAGGCCTCGATCATAGGTTTCCGCCCAGAGGTGTTCGTCAGTCGTACCATTCACAAGCTGCGCGGAAATCCGCACGCGATCACCCACCAACTGCACCGCGCCTTCCAGCACCGCATCAACATGTAACTCGCTGGCGATCTCGGGCAATGACTTCTTGGTTCCCTTGTATTGCATGACCGAGGTGCGTGAGATCACCTTCAGATCTCCAAGCTTGGAGAATTGTGTGATCAGCTCTTCCGTCATTTCATCGGCGAAGTAGTCTTGTTTAGGGTCGCCGCTCAGATTCTCCAGTGGCAAAACCGCAAGTGAGTGGAAGGGATGCCTGGCCGAGCTCCCCATGAGCCATGTCTTCAGCCCATAAAAGTTTCCTACCACAAGGACTGCTGCGATTCCGAGCGCAATTCCGAAGCCAACAAGGAGGCCAGTCCAGGAATTCCATAACCCCGGACGAGGCTTTTCCGGCGGCGGTGCGGGAGTGATGTTCGCTGGCGCGGGCGGCTGAGGGTTTTCAATCTTGCCAATGAACCGGTAACCGCGGCGGGCAACGGTTTCGACATAGCGCGGGTGATCGGCAGAATCATTAAGCGCGACGCGCAGCCGGTTCACAGCGGCGTGGAGACCATGATCAAAATCTACAAACGTGTCTGCAGGCCAGATTTTCTTTTGTAGTTCGTCACGGGTGACGACTTCGCCGGCATTCTCCAGAAGCGTTTGAAGAATTAAGAGCGGCTGCTCTTGAAGACGGATGCGCAGGCCGCCGTTGCGGAGCTCTCCGGCGCGCAAATCGAGCTCGAAATTATCGAAACGGATCAGATGGGAAACTTGCGAAGGCGGCATGAGAAGCTCGATTGTGCCCGAGTTACCGCTGACCCCCGGAGTGGCAGAAGTTTAGCACGATCTGTTTCGGTCCCGTGAGCTTTCTTACAAAGGCATTTTATTCAGCCACTTATCTCGTGAGCCACAAATGTAAGGGTGATGATTCCCGTTGTATTGACCGGCCTTGGCTTGAAGCGCAAATTGCGAACCAGAACCCGCCAGCAGTAGGCGTAATGGCGCAGATTGAACTTCAAGGAGCTCGCAAATGAGGCACAAGGCATTGGTGGCAATATCGGTATTCGCGGCGATGTGGTGTGGAGCACAAAGCCCCACTCCGCAAGATCCAACAGCACCCCAAACAGAAAGCGCTTTGCACGTTGAATCCCGAGGTGTGGTTGTCGTTCAGGAATTCACGGTCAGCGACAAGGTCGGCTGGCCATACGAGGTCAAGCAGCTTCAGTCGCAAACTGTCGCGGAACTCAGGGCAAAATCCGGTGACCACTTGGACGTGCTGGTCGGCCCTCCCGCCACAGCTCGTAACCACACCTACAGTCTTGCCGGTGAAATCGTTTCCTGGCATCCAGGCAATCGCGCCAAGCGAATGATGGTGGGGATGGGCTCGGGACGCGAATCTGCGGACATCCATTATTGGCTCACCGACGAGCAGGGAAAGAAAATCTTTGAACACAAGGATACGATTCGCGCTGAATTCTGGGGCAATGCTTACGCCGGCTCGGTCGGGGAACTGGCACATCCCTTTGCCAGCAAGATCGCTGCCCGCTTGAGCGAAGCCAAGCTTTTCTAGGTCCGGATTGATTTTTCTTACGGAGTACTACGGGAGGTGCTCAATGGCAAACCTTGATTCGCTGTTCCGAGAGGCAATGGGCTTCTTTGCACGCCGTGGATGGCAGATCACGCTGGAGGCCACTTGCTGGATAGCCGGTTCGTGTCTTTCAGCCGAACTGCTGGGCTATTGGTTGCACCGGTTGCTTCACAGCGGCCTGGTTGGATTTCTCAGCCGCAATCACATGCGGCACCACATGGTGCTGTATGGCCCGCTCCAGGAGCAGCGCTCCAGCAAGTACCGCGATGCCACAACCGATAGTCCTTCATTGGGGAACATCGGCCTGGAGTGGTTGCTGCCCGCCGGAATCCTGATCAGTTTTGCATTGGCAGTCTTCCGCGTTCTTGGTGTTTCAGTGTTTTATCAATGGATATACTTCGCAACCACACTGATGTGGAGTTTCGCGATGTTCAGCTATCTGCACGACGTTATGCACGTCGAGGGATTTTGGATGGAAAAAAACAAATGGCTGAAGTATTGGTTCGTCTCGGCACGCCGACGGCACGACAGCCATCACCATGTGATCAATGATCACGGACTCATGCACAAGAACTTTGGCATCGGGTTCTTCTTCTTTGACCGGCTGTTCGGCACTCTCGCCAGCTGCGAAGCTGCCTTCAATCGCCAAGGTTATGAAGCCGCGCAGAAGAGGTTCAAGTCAGTGCTGAGGTCGCGATCTTAGAAGTTGCGAATGGTTCTGGTATATAAGCTGTAACGCAGTGCTGAGGGCTCGCAGAAAGGACAATTATGCGTTGGACTAAATTCTGGCTGTTCTTGGTATTGCTGGGGGCAGTTATCGGGATGCCTGCCTGCGGAAGTTTCTTCAGCACCTGCCACATGTGCCCTCCGGTGCCGAAACCTGGGCACTTTATCTACACAGCAAATGCAGCTGGTAACCCGTCGACCGTCTCTGCTCTCTCCACTTCGCCTTCGACCGGAGCGCTGAGTCCCATTAGCGGGTCGCCTTATAACGCAGGGTCGGGGTCGTTCGCGCTGACGGCAGACCTGATAAACCACCGGGTTTACGTGGCAAACAGTCTGTCCGGCGATATTTCTGCTTTTGATCTCGACCCCAATACTGGGGCAATGAGTAAGGTTCTCGGATCTCCTTTTGGCTCGGAGGCCGGGGTCGACTCTCTAGTAGTCTCTCCGGATGGCGCATTCGTCTACGCCGTAAGTGGAAGCTCTGCTAATTTGTGGGCGTTTTCCATCAACTCGGACGGGGGACTCGTGGCGCTAGGCTCACCTATCGTCATTACTCCAAATACCGCAGATTCGGGTTCGGTAGTGATGGATCCTACCGGAAAGTATCTCTACACATTCACCGGAGATTCGTTTACCACCAGCGCCTACGGTTTCAGCCGTAACACCGCGACGGGTGCACTCACGCCGCTCTCTGTTCCTCCTCCCGCCATCGCAGGCGTTGCCAATCGCGGCGTGTTTGACCGTACCGGGAATTTTCTATTATTCACAGGAAACAATGAATTCGGGACTCATGGAGGAGTTGAGGTATTCGGCCTGAACGGTTTGACGGGCGCGCTGACCTTAGTCTCAGGCCCCATACAAATCGGGGACGATCCATCTGGCATCACAACAGACGCGTCCGATAAGTATGTCTACGTCGCGAATACTGCAGACGCCACTATCTCTGCATTTCAGTTCGACAGCGCTAGCGGAGCGCTCTCGGCGGTGACGGGTTCGCCTTTCCCGAGCGGCGGGAAGGGGAACATTAACGGGCCGCTCGGAATCACGACCAGCAGTACCGGTTCGTTTGTTTACGTGTGCAATGCTTCGAATGACATTTCAGTCTTCACCATCAACTCTGCTACCGGCGCGCTAATGCCGATTTCAGGCTCGCCATTTCCGGACGGTGGCACCGGCCCCAGCGCCATCGTGTTCGTGCCTTAACCGGGCTGGTGAGTCCAAGAGGCCGAGACTTTTGGCTCTTAAGGATCGTCGTCTAGACCGTCGACTGAGCTCTGTCACCCTAAAGGAACTCAAAATATGGCCGAAGGAACATGCGTGGGTCTACTCCCGCTACGGTTGGAGGTCTGCGTATGCCGGCAACGTGTGGGCCGAGGATTGCACCGCATATCTCTGTCGCTGCCTTCCCTGTCACGAAGGGTGTAGCCGCGGTAATCCAAAAAATCTTGTTGCTTTTTGCTTCTGCAGCGGCGCTGCTCTCGACAACAAGCATTGTCGCGGAAGGGACAAAAGATCTCGCTGACGACAGCTTGGAAGAGCTGGCAAATATCACAGTTTCCACAGCTTCGCTACATGTACAGAAAGCAACCGAGGCTCCATCCTCGGTGTCGGTGATCACCAGAGACGAGATCCAGAAGTTTGGCTATCGCACCCTGGCTGACATCCTGCGTAGCGTGCGTGGTTTCGACATCACCTACGATCACGGCTTTAGTTATGCCGGAGTGCGCGGCATAAACCGGCCCGAGACCTACAACAGCCGAGTGCTTCTGCTGATCGACGGTCATCGCATCAACAATAACCTTTACGAACAGGCCATGCTGGGCACCGAGTTTCCGCTAGATGTGGACTTGATTGAACGAGTCGAAGTGGTCCGCGGACCAAGTTCATCGCTTTACGGGACCAGCGCCTTTTTCGCGGTGATAAATGTGATTACCCGCAAGGCGGAGCAACTGGATAAATGGGAGCTTTCCTTTGAACCCGCGAGCTTTGGAACCTACAAAGGGAGAGTGTCTTACGGAGGAGAGTACCGGGGAATGAATATGCTGCTATCCAGCAGTTTTTACGACAGCCGAGGGCAAACTTTGTTCTACCCGGAATTCAACACTGCGGCGACGGACAACGGCATTTCCCGAAATTCGGACTACGATACATATCAGCACTTTCTGGCGACGGTAAGCTTTCGCGGATTCACCTTGCAGGGAGTCTACAGCGATCGTAACAAAGGCATGCCCACCGGAGCCTTCGCCACCTTATTTAACGATCCACGAACGCGCACGTTCGACAGCGAGCGCTATCTGGATCTCAGTTATCAGCGCCCCATGGGAATGGGGTGGAATGTGGCGGTACGTACATCCGTGGGCAGGCACATTTATGACGGAATCTATACGTATGGGCCCGCGAATCCAGGCGGTGCCGACCTGCTGAACTACGATTTCGCGCGGGGGACCTGGTGGAGCGGCGAGTTAAAGCTGCAGCAAAGTCTGGAGCGGAACAATCTGACCTTCGGCACAGAGTTCCAGGACAATTTGCAGCAGGACCAGGGCAACTACAATATCAATCCATTTCTTGCCTACATCGCGAGCCGCCCGCCGAGTTCTGGAATCTCGGCAGTCTATGGCCAGGACGAATTTGCAATTACTGGCAAGCTCTCCTTGAGTGCCGGCGTACGCTACGATCATTACTACACATTCGGTGGTACCACGAATCCGCGGCTCGGGCTGATCTACCATCCTTTTTCAAAAACAGCCTTCAAGCTGCTTTACGGCAGCGCCTTTCGCGCTCCCAGCGCCTATGAGAAGTACTACTACGGCCTGGGACAATTTCAGGCAAACCTCCATCTGCAGCCGGAAACCATCAAAAGTTATGAAATCGTACTGGAACAGGGGTTGGGCAGACGCTTCCATTTAACGGGCGATTTATTCCGCAATCAGGTAAACGATTTAATCATCCAAAGACCCAATTCCAGCGGCCTATTGGTTTTTGGGAACGCCGGCGGCTCCCATATAAATGGTGTCGAGGCGGAGATCGACGCCCGTTTTTCGGGTGGTCTTCAGGGGAGGGCGAGCTACAGTTACACCGATAATCAGAACCCGCAAGCCAGGCAGAACCTGACCAATTCTCCGCATAGTCTGGCGAAATTGAACCTGATCGTACCCCTCTTGCAACGGCGAGTCTTTGCCGGCCTGGAGGGACAGTTTAATGATCGAGCCACAACCCTACAAGGAAAAACCACGGGCAGCTTCCAGGTGTTCAACGTAACTTTACTGGGGCACGCGATGGGAAACCATCTGGACCTCTCGGCCAGTGCTTATAACCTTTTCGACAAGAAATATTTTGATCCCGCACCCGTGGGCTTCACCCAAGATCAAATTCAGCAGGACGGAAGAAGTTTCCGGGCGCAAATTGCGATTAAATTTTAGAGTCGACAAGGACAGGGGCGATGTTGCCACCAAAGAGCGGAAAAGCGAGGCAGCGTCGAGATAGATTTGCCCGGACGTGGCTCCTGCGGGCGGCGCTGACCGCGAGTCTTCCGATTCTGATTCTCGGAACATGTGCTCGGGCGGAAGAAGCCAGCGAAAATCAGGTAAAAGCAGCCTACCTTTTCAATTTCGCCAAATCTGCCCAGTGGCCGTCAGCGCTCCTAGCGGAGGGCACCGCGCCCCTCATCATTGGGGTCTTCGGTGGCGACGATGAATTTGTGGATATTCTCAAAGGCATGGTTGCGGAAAAGAGTATTGGGAGTCATCCGATTGCCGTGAAACATGTGAATGCGGGAGACGATCTCACGCGCTGTCAGATGATTTTTTTCAGGGCGTCGGAGCGGCGAGCCACGCGCGCGGCCATAGCTTCCCTGAACTCTGTCAATTTCCTCCTGGTGGGCGAGGAGCCGGCATTCCTGCGCGATGGAGGCATGATCAATCTGATCTTGAATAATGGCAGGATCCAGTTTGAAATTTCTCACGATGCGCTCGACCGGTCGGCCATTCAGTTCAGCTCGAAATTTCTGAGCTTGGCGAAAGCCAATAACGGATCTTCCAATCAGCAAATCGATACTCCTCGCCAGGTCCGCATCAGAATTCCTCCTGAATATCCCTCTATCGCCAAGCGGATGAACCTGGAGGGATCGGTGCAACTCGAGGCCACGGTGGGGCGTGATGGCAGCGTGAAAGGAGTGAGGGTGCTGGGTGGCCATCCACTACTGGCCGAGGCGCTGACGCGGGCTGTAATGCGATGGAAGTTCGAACCGGCAGCGAGGGACAGCACAGAGCTAGTGAAGTACAGTTTTGTGCCAGAACAACCAGAACAATAGGCAATGTCAAAAATTCGATTAAGTGGCCCCTTCGCGTCCTTACCCTAGCGACCTGTTCGGTTAAAATCTTTCGCTTCCGGGTAAAGAAAAGTTAACAGAGGTTAACCGCAACCGCCTGAGCCTTCTCAGATGTGAAGCCGCCAAGTCGGCCAATGAGGAGTCGGCGATCACGTGCTAGAATCGAAACTTTCCAACCAAATTCCAGCCGCGCTCAGGACAAACGTCTTGTCGACCAAGCTGATTCCAGACACACTTCCCAAACCACAGGTACGAGAACGCGCGGAGATGCGGGCAGACGTCATTGTCATCGGCGCGGGGCCGACAGGACTGGCTTGTGCGATCGAGGCGCAAAGAGCGGGATTCAAGGTTATTTGCATTGATAAAGGCTGCTTGGTCAACTCCCTCTTCAATTACCCCGCAAACATGATTTTTTTCACCACGCCGGAGCTGCTGGAGATCGGAGACATTCCGTTCAGCACCGCCAATCCCAAGCCGAACCGGCCCGAGGCGCTTGAATATTACCGCAAGGTAGCGGAACACTACAA
>Ga0137398_10000593_pt1 | contig 13282 bp, 15 predicted proteins | sample czorhiz216metaG_FD_106659 | JGI IMG/M metagenome (GOLD analysis project Ga0137398, IMG submission 106659) | Vadose zone soil microbial communities from Angelo Coast Range Reserve, California, USA - czorhiz2.16 metaG | ecosystem: Environmental > Terrestrial > Soil > Vadose zone | place: USA...
TCCTACGCGAGTTCCGCGGACCTTTACACAGGAATCGCCGAATTCCGCCGTGTCCGCCGTCCGCAATCAGGTGATTTGGTTGTCTGGCCGGGACATGTGGGAGTCGTAGTCAATCCGGCACAGAGCTCGTTCTTCAGCGCGTTGCGTTCTGGCCAAGGCGTCGATTCCTACAATTCGGCATATTGGAAGGAGCGCGGCCGCCCTCACTTCTTTCGTTATGTTAAGAAGGCCTCGGCAACGGTACAGGTCGCCTCAAGCCGTGCTCGAAATCTCAAGCCCAATGGGATGGCGAGTCCCAGGTCACAGCCGCCGATGCCCCGGAATGCGGGTTTCAATGCAGCGCAAGAGACCGAGGCCGTGTTGTCCCCGAGACCTGTTGAAATCAGTCCGGCAAGCGTTGCCGTTGCGCCTATTCAACTGTCGAATTCGAAGCGCCCCAAGCCTGCGGACGTAAGTGCTGCTCTGGAAAAGAATTTCAGCGAGACCGGAGAAGCGCTTCAGGGCGAGAATCTACTTAAGCTCTCCCGCCGCGTCGTCGTCTTTGACCAGGTCAAAGTGGAACGGGTGCGCCTCAAGCGCGCGGAGGGTTGGGCCGACATAGTTATCAATGGTGCGTTTTCGTTGCCCCGGCAAGACGCGAATTCGAAAAAACATACCGAGCGGCAGCGTTGGCTTCTGAGGCGCGGCCCACACGACACCTGGGAACTAGCGCTTCCGCCCCAAGTCACTTACGTCTCGAACGGCTTTGCAGTGCGCCTGTTAGTTCACCAACTTGCCGCGCTCACCGAAGATCCTTCGGGCCCGCCCGATAGCATTGACGCGAAGATAGAGTTGGCGCATCTCCTCGGCGCACTTCTGCAAAACTAGTCCTTTCTTATCCGTGTAGCTAGGCTCGGTCGGCCGCGGTCTCCCAAATATTCCTACCCCGCTATGGATTTTTCGAGCCGATTCCGCACCCAGGGCGAAACCTAGAACCGGTCTCCCAAGTCCGATTTCGCCGATGGGATGATCTTCATCGAATAGCCTAACGACCCGGCAAGGCTCGAGGCTCCGGCAGATCGCACTTAAAATATTTCCTTGACTCATTCGTCTACAAGGTAGATGGACGGTACGCTCAGAAAACAGTGGATGATGGTGCAGCAAGACCAGCAGATCTCGGAAGCGATCGAGCGGGAAAGACCTCGACTGCGCAACTTCATCCGTAGGCGGGTTCCCGACCAGAGTGACGCAGAAGACATCCTGCAGGAGGTCTTCTCTGAACTGGTCGAGGCCTACCGGATGATGAAGCCGCTGGAGCAGGTTACCGCCTGGTTGTTCCGCGTCGCCCGCAACCGGATTACGGACCTGTTCCGCAGCAAAAAGCGCGAGGCCTCCAGAGAACCGGCAGTCACGACGGAGGACGGCGAGACACTCCAGTGGGAGGATCTGCTGCCTTCGCCAGATGCTGGACCCGAGTCGGCCTACGCTCGAAGTGTGTTGCTGGAGGAGATGGATGCGGCCCTGGACGAACTGCCCGAACAGCAACGTGAAGTGTTCGTGGCTCACGAGTTCCTGGGTTACAGCTTCAAAGAGATCGCCGAACAGACTGGTGTCAGTATGAACACTCTGCTCTCCCGCAAGCATTACGCAGTCCTGCACCTTCGCGAGCGCCTTCAATCCATCTATGACGATTTCAGGAAAGAATGAGGACAACAAACATGAAAAGGCATTGGGTTCTGCGGGGATTGAAGTTCGTGCTGTTTGCCGCGCTGTTCGTCACCGTGTTCAGTTTCGTCGTGATGAAACTTTGGAATTGGTTGATGCCCGCCCTTTTTGGCTGGCATTTGATCAATTTCTGGCAAGCGTTTGGGATTTTAGTTCTTAGCAAGATCATTTTCGGCGGATTGCGGGGCCACCCGGGGCGGCACATGTACTGGCGTCGCCGCATGATGGAGCGGTGGGAACGGATGACCCCCGAGGAGCGAGAGAAGTTTCGCCAAGGCATGCATGGACGCTGCGGATCATTCGGGCCGCCCACAGCGGAGCGGAAGGCGTGAGTGGAGGGAGAAGTCCCCTGACCAAACATGGACTAGTTGGGCACCGCGTGATTGATATTCCGCTTCCACTCTCTAACTGAGTGGGACACCCGCATTAACTGCGGGTTTCGGGAGAATTGAAAACATGCTGACGATAAATGTTGAAAGTATCAGTGAGGTCGTGGTTGTGCGCTGCTCGGGCAGAATTGTGTGTGGTCAGGAGACTTCTCTTTTGTGCTCGGTTATGCAGCAGGAGTCGCGGAACGTCGTTCTTGACCTTACCGAGGTTGATGCCATCGACGCGGCGGGAGTCGGGGCTCTGCTCTCGCTGCAAGCCGCCGGTGTTTATCTCAAACTACTAGACCCCTCGCGACCGGTGCGGGAAATGTTGAAGGTGACCAGACTGAACTCCATCTTCGAAATCTCTGAATCTCAATCGATTGCCGAGACAGAGCCATCAATCGAGGAGGGCAGACCGGACAATCAGTCTGGCAGATTGACATTTGCCTCTAGTCCGAACCCTTGAGCAAACGTGCTCGGGAACAACTGGGCACGCTTGACCGTGCACGCCGTCCGAGGTGCGGCAGCTGAATCGCATGACCGTTGTCGGGTATCGAAAAGAGGCGGCGGCGAGGTCCGAATCAGGAAATGCGAAGCATCGGAAGAGGCTCGAACAGGATGTTTCCGTGGGGCCGGCAGATATCGGCTCACGGCGCACCGCTTTGGCGGCAGAGAATTCGGTTTCGGACGGGCAGGACGGGCACGCGCTACGAAGGCGCCGCTGTTCCTGTACAGGTCTTGGAGAATTTTTCAGATTAGGCATTTCAAGAGCCATGATGAACGATTAATGGGCTCCTCGTTAGCTCGAGTAGTGGCTGATCAAGAGCCATCCAAAGGACTAAAGGACTAAAGAGACAAGGCGGAGCTAAAAACGGAGCACAATCCCCGTACTTATGCGCGGATCGTGTTGGGTGGAGTCGAACAGCTTGGTTTGCAGGTAGTCCGCCTGCACGCGCCAAGCTACTCTGCTGACCAAGCGGAAGTCGATACCTCCTCCGAGATCAAACGCAAAAGCACTATCTCGCTGGCCGACATTGGCGATAAATGCGTTGGCCGAAACGCTTTGGTGAGCCAACCCGATTAGGGCTTGTCCAAACGGCGCCAACCTGCCGACAGAGGCGGAAGCGCGCAGGCCGAATAGGTAGGTATGCAGATTCGTGTTGACGTTCAGCTTCCCGGAACCAAGAATACTGGAGAAAACCACTGGTACCGTTCCATAGCCGCCACTCACGTCCCCGACCCCTCGGAGCCAGGGGAGGAACATGACTGAAGCCGACGCTTCCCAACCGTTTAGCGAAGCTCGCCCCGCGGAAGCCAAGCCCACTGCGCCACTGAAACAGCAAGAGGGGACGGTTAGGTCGCTACTGACGAACGCGTAACCGAGGTAGACATCTCCTTTTGTCTGTCCGCTCACCACAGGCGAAAAGATCAGAAGGAAAGAGACGAGAACGATAGACAACACACTCGACTGGCACAACAATCTGAACATAGAATCACCTTCAGTCTTGGAGAGAACTGTGGGCATTGTAAACGGTCCCGCTCGAAAGTTTACTCGGGCGTGGGAGCCGACATTGTTATGGAATCATTTCACTCGTGACGGGAGGTGAGGTAACTTTAGTGCGGAGTCATCCCGGGACGAGCGACTATACTTGTAAGGTATGAGACATTACACCATCAAAATGATGAACGGCTTTAGCACATTCAAGTGCCTACTGTGTAAGCACTCCATCACCACACGAGAGTTCAGCAGCCAGAACGGCAGCTGCCGCACCCAAGCGGCAAAGGCAATGAACGAACACGCGACGGCTGCACACAACCGCTCCATACCCATGTCACCGCGTGATGCGCAGATGTGGCACGCCCATTAAATGCGCATTTGCCAGAGGCAATGAAAGGCAGAGCGGTATGACACCTGAAACGGATTACACAATCCGGTAAATCCTGTCGCCCTGCGGATCTCGCCCGGCCCTGCTCTCGAATCTCACTTTGCCGGCGCCGGTGGCGCTCGGAACTCAGCCATGAAGGTCAGGGGTGCGACTTGTTGGTTGAACAGAGGGAAGTTGGGAGCCAATTCGCTGCCACACAGGACCGTCGTCGTTGTTCGAAATCGCTCAGCTCTTAAAGAAGAAGAACCACAATTCTCAGCGGAGATCGCCGACAACGCCGACAGCGCCGACAACCATCGAATTGACAGGCTTAGGGGATCAGCGTAGCGTCAGAGATGAGTGAGTTACGTCCTTTCCTCATTCAGATCCTCTGAAACTAAGTCAGCCCATCTGAAGTTTGCTTTCCTTAGCTTCGACAACTCAGGAGGTTTATGTGATTGATCCAAAAATCAACATTCGCACGAAATCCGCAATTTCCACTCCAGTCAACAATAATGCGGGTATCGTCCTTGCGGACTCTTCCGTGCAAACCCGGGCCTACGAACTGTACGAACTTCACGGCAGAATAGATGGTCGTGCGGAACAGGATTGGTACCAGGCAGAAAACGATCTGAGAGCCCGCAGCCAACAAGCGTAGTGGACAAAAATGTACGCCGGACCTTTTAGTAAGGCGTTGCGTGAAACCCACGCTGCCTGAAATAGAGAGTGGTCGAATCACACACCGATCGGACTCTTCCTGATTTACGCTGCTGTTCGAGGTCGTCACCAGCGGAAGCGGTCGAGGTATGGGAAACCTGTTGGTGCTGATGCTGCCCGGAGTGCGGCCTGATGCGCTTCCACGGTTGGTTTCCATGTTCTAGTCATGAACCTACTGCGCGGACGACGAAGTGCGAAGAAGAGTATACGAGTCCTGGTACCCAAGCAAACCGCCTCCACCACCTAACATCAATAAAAAGGCTACCCCGGCGGCTCTTGGGTAGCCCAGCTTTTCATCTGCCTTGAATTCCAACTCTGCTCGCAACCCACGAGTTGTAGGTGCCGTCGTTCGTGTGGTTCGAAGCCAGTTCCCTGTTGGAAAACGTGAGCGTGGCCATGGCAAAAGCCCCGAATGGCGCGTTCAGCTTCTTGTACATTTGCGCAAGAGAGACGAAGCTCGCGCTTTTCTCCAAAGCCTCGGAACCGCATAGCCTTGAAGTATTTCAGAGATGGCGCGCCCATCATGGACATGGTCATCGTTCAAGCCGGCAAGTTCCAGGATGTCGGGCGCATGTCGGTGTGATCGGACCAGGTGTTGCTACCGATTCCAATACTATCGACCTCAGTTATTCCCCCACCACGCGCGCCGCACGCCGCCGACGGCACCACACCCCAAAAGACCGCAGTCTACCCACCGAATAATCCCAAGAACTGGTCAGTTTGGTACAGTCTCGGAACTGAAACCTAGCCATACTCTTCTATGCTTCACCATTGAAGCCCATGGCAAACATGCCACACTAGTTCAAGGCTACTCCGCTGGGATGTTGGTGGATGGCTGCGAATGCTTCAGATGAGCTGGCTTCGGGATCTTACAGAAGAATCTGAATGCTCTGGATCTCAGCCTGCTGCTTGACGCCACGACCAGCGGGGATGAGGGCGGATTCGCAGTTGACGCAGTTGACACTGTCAAGCGGATAGGTACGTGAAAGTCGTGTGGATGCCAGCAGCGGCGTAGTTAGTCTGCCCATCAAGCGAGACAAAGACAATGAAGACGAAGACATGGACGGTGATTACTAACACGGGCAAACAAGCAGAGCTTGAGTCTGGCCTTGAGAAAAGGGAAGTTCGAAAGCCGACGCACATCAGCGCCAGAGACTTTGTTCATTGGCTAGCGCCGGAGAGCCATATTGATGACGATTCTTTGCGATCGCTATTCAAGCTGTAAGAGTCTCCCGGTGGAGCTCGAACTCCAGCTTCTGCACTCGTAGATTCCATTATTGGATTAGTCTTGCGGTCAGCGGGCGCCACGCGTATTTGCGTCGAACTTTTCCAGGGCATTCCCGGCTCGGATCCAGTATTTTCGCCACTCCTAATAATGGCGTCCCTGCCTTACAGCCGTCTGCTCTGGCAGAATCTGTGTATCCCAAATGCGCAAAAGCAGGCAAAGGAGTGTACTCGCGAGGCAATCAGAGGAGTAGTTTTCGGGTGAGCCGAACAACGTATAGTTGCGACCTCACCCTGATCTCGCCTTGAAAGAGATACGAACGTGCCAGAGGAAGAGTGGATCAAGACACTCGCAGACAGCTTCGCCTACCAAGAACTGCCGGGAGTTGTGTTGTGAAGATGTTGAAACTCATTTCGAGGTTGAGCTTTCGAAGAAGAAATAACTCTTCCATTACAATTGGCCAGCCCAGGCATTCCGCAATCCTCGAAAACCGTGCGAGTGCGCACCTCTTGACCGCCGAAAATCTCGCTTGACGGCGGTCAACATACGAGAGGAACGTCTCAGATCGTGGTCTTGGACACCGCAACCTGAGGGATCGTTCCATCCGAAAAGCTTACAGTTCTACGGTTTTACGCTGTTACGAGTACGGCGCTGTTGTGATCGGCGCTCTTGTGAAAGTCGAGTTGACAACATCCGACGTCTGAACCTTGGGCGTCCCCTCGATGAATCTCGCCAACGTCTTCAACACTTGCGGATAGATATTGGCGTTGTAAGCCTCGGCATCAGCTTTGTTTTCCCACAGACTGATTGCAGTCACATCAACTCCGCCGGCACCGGCGAATGTGATTTCGTCCGTGAAACCATTCTGTTTACGAAGCAAGGGAAGGATGTCCTTCTCAAAAGCTCGCGTGTAATCGGAGAGCGTATTCGCTTTCAGATGAATCGAAACATTGCGTGCAAACATAGGCAACCTCCTAAAGAGTTGGGGGGTAGCTAAGAAAGACAACTTCAGATGGCTGACTTAGTTCAGGGAACCTGAAAGAGGAGAAGGATGCTCACTCTCTTCAAACGGTGCATTTAAGTGGCCCTCTGCATCGCCGCGCAACTTGTTGCATCGATACGTCAAAAAGCGGATCCGGCAGCGCAGAGTCAGCGAGTCGTCGAGTACTTTTGGCGGCAAGCAAGCATAAACGGGGCAGTGGGAGTGATGGAGCAAAGGAACAAACGCACAAAACCGCGCGAAAGAAAGACTCGGCACAGCCCGTGGGAGTGCACAAGGCCGAGGTGGTTGGCGAAAAGTGGGACTTTACAGTGCGCGACCATAACGATAGAAGCACTACTCCGTCGGCAGGTTTAGACGCTTCGCTGTGCCAGTTGACCGTCAACTGATCGAGGCGAAGCTCGGGTTCAACCTGAATCGCCTCAGGCGATATGCCTAGCATTGCTTGACAAATCCACTAGTTGTGAGCGTCCGCGAGTACAATCGGATCCTCGAGGACAGCTCACACCGGATGCTGGGCACTCTAGGCGGTTCTATGGTTCGTGATCCGCCGTGAATGACGCATCCCTGTTCGGCGAGCAGTAATGCCAACCCTTTTCTTCCGTCGAAGATCTTGTTTATGTCGGTCCAGCCTGCTGTTGACCGTTGTCGTCGTCACCCTGCGGATAATCGCGCTTGAGAGTGGGGAGTTCCATCGAGGCTGCCGTGAGCTGGCTAATCCGAAGGCAGGTGCTCGCTGTTAGCAAAGAAATTGTGACAGCAACTCCGCGCTATACCAGCACTGAGTCGGGTGGAGAAATGTTATGCATCGCAGTAGTGGCCGCGGCCACTGCGGGCATTTCAAAATGATCTTGCGTTTCTCTCCCCGCACAACGGGCAGCCCGTACAGCTCGCAAACCGAATTTTGCGAGTCATCTATGCGCAGGGGGGCGGCACATTCCGGGCGGATGGTCGGCAAACCTCACCTTACCGAGGTACGGAAGAGTCGCCAACGCCAGCCGGCCGGGAACTCCCCGCGAAAGCGGATGAACAGGGGTATGCAGTATTGCTTTCCCCCATGGTGACGATCCGCGCGAGAGTTAATTGAAGAGCTCATACAAAAGGGAAAAGTGTTCTCATGAATCGCAGCATGAAACTCCTGCATACCTTCATCATGATGGTCGTAACGCCGCTTGCGATTAGAGTGTCCGGTTTTCTAACCGCCCCCCGCGCGCCTGGAGGGTTTCAGTTGCAAGCCGAATCGTCGCAGTTCTGGAATCTGGTGGATCAGAAGGCCAAGCTGAGGTCGTCGGCACCGGCTTCGGGTTCACCGAGGGCCCGGTGTGGGACGAGGCGGGATTTCTCTACGTAAGCGACGAAACCATCAACAAGATTTACCGGCTCCATCCCGATGGCAAGAAGGAGGAAGTAATAGCGCTCGGCGACCCCGACGGGAATACCTTCGACCGCCGACATCGGCTGATCGACTGCGCCAGCGTGTTGCGCGCCATCATCGAGGTAACTCCCGATGGAAGATACAAAGTTCTGGCCGACCGCTATGACGGCAAGAAATTTAACAGTCCAAACGATGTGATCGTTGGGCCGGATGGGGCGTTGTATTTCACGGATCCGACCTTGGATCTGGTTGCTGGCGAAAAGCAGGAGATCCCATTCCAGGGCGTCTACCGCTTAGACGCTAAAGGCAACGTGCAGTTACTCACCAAGGATCTGAGCCAGCCGAACGGTCTCGCTTTTTCGCCGGATGGCAAGCGCTTCTACGTCGACGACAGCGAAAAAAGAAACATCCGCGTGTACGATGTTGCGGCGGACGGAACTCTGAGGAACGGACGCATCTTTGGGGAGGAGCCAGGGGGGAAAGGCGATGGCGTGCCCGATGGCATAAAAGTGGATAAGAACGGCAACCTCCTTGTCACCGGGCCGAAAGGCATCTGGGTCTGGGACGCCCAGGGCAACCATCTTGGCACAATTGTGATGCCAGAGCAGCCGGCAAATCTGAATTGGGGCGATAAGGACTATAGGACCCTCTACATTGCGGCCACCACGTCGGTGTATCGCCTGGAGATGAAGACGCAAGGCTTCGTGCCGTATCTAAGACCGAGCGGTCCGGGAGTGATGCGTGGGGTGCGCGACTGAAACGAAGTAGAACGTCATTGATTTACACCGCTGGCGAGATAGCCACCATCCACGGCAAGCAGAGTGCCGGTTACGAAGCTGGCAGCGTCTGATGCGAGAAAGATCGCCGCTCCAATCAGTTCCTCCAGTTCGCCGAACCGCTTCATCGGAGTACGGATCAGAACTTCCTGTCCCCGCGGCGTGCCCATCACCAATTTCTCGGATAGCGGTGTGTGGAAGTAGCCCGGTGCAATTGCGTTGACACAGACTCCATGCCGCGCCCATTCGATCGCCAGCGATTTCGTCAAAGAGGCCACGCCAGCTTTACTCGCGCAGTACGCCGCCACTTCATAGAGCGCCAGGAACGAGCCCATGGAGGCGATGTTGATGATGCGGCCATAATTGCGCTCGATCATATGACGTCCGAAAACCTGGCACGCTCGCAATGTACCGGTCAGGTTCGTATCGATGAGCCGGTCCCAGTCAGCATCGGGAAAGTCCAATGTCGGAGCGCGCTGGTTGAATCCCGCGGCATTAACCAGGATATCCACTTTCCCCAGCGTTTGAACCGAAGCCTGCACCAGTTTGGTCAGCGATTCGCGGTCGGCCACGTCGCAGCTTACACGCAGCGATCGGCGGCCCAGAGACTCAATTTCGTCGGCAATCACGTTCACGAGTTCCACGCGCCGTGAGCTGGGCACGACATCGGCACCTGCCTCGGCCAGTCCGCGCGCGAGGGTGCGGCCGATTCCAGAACTGCCACCTATCACGACCGCCACTCTGCCGTTGAGATCCAGTTTTTTATATCCCATGGTGGTTCCAGAACGAATCTCTTTCCCTGACCGTGATTACCAGTTGAAAATGGTTCCGTCCAGTTTCCGGTTCACCGGCAGGTACGCTCGCTGGTAGGGAAACTTCCCAGCCAGCTTCTCGTCATAGTCGACCCCCAATCCCGTCGCTTCGCCCGGATGCAGATATCCATCCTTGAAATAGTAAGCGTGAGGAAATACGTCATCGGTTTCGCGAGTATGCCGCATATACTCCTGAATTCCGAAATTACTCACCGAGATATCGAAATGGAGCGCCGCCGCCATCGCAACCGGGGAGAGATCCGTCGCGCCGTGACAGCCCGTGCGGACGTGATAGATATCGGCCAGGGCAGCGATCTTCTTCAGGGGCGTGATTCCTCCTCCGTGAACTACCGTCATTCGGATGTAGTCAATCAACTGTTCGCCAATCAAAAGGTGTGCATCCCAAACCGAATTGAAAACTTCCCCTACTGCGAGTGGCGTCGTCGTATGCTGGCGAACGATGCGAAATCCCTCCTGCAATTCCGCCGCAACCGGATCTTCCAGCCAGAACAAGTGATAAGGCTCCAAGTTTTTTCCCAGTCGGGCGGCCTCAATCGGAGTCAACCGGTGATGCACGTCGTGAAGCAGGTGGATCTCGTCCCCGTGTCTCAACCGCAGCGCCTCAAACAGCTTGGGGACGTGCAGAAGATATTTCTCGCTAGACCAGACATTCTCCGGCGGCAGCCCTTTCTCCGCAGGCTCGTAAAACAGCTTGTCCTTTGCCACTCCGTAGGTCGAGGGTAGACCCGGCACGCCGGTCTGCGCCCGCACAGCCAGATAGCCCAGCTCCTTGTACTCGGCCACTGCGTCTGCAGTCTCCTCGATGTCACGTCCATTGGCGTGTCCATAGACCAGCACCCCGGTTCTGCTCTCACCGCCAAGCAGGTTGTACACCGGCGTGTTAAGAGCTTTACCCTTGATGTCCCAGAGCGCCATGTCGACCGCGCCGATGGCGGTCATCGTCACCGGCCCGCCCCGCCAGTACGCACCACGATAAAGGTACTGCCACAGATCCTCAGTTTGGAACGGGTTGCGCCCTATGAGACAAGGAATCACGTGGTCGGTTAAGTACGAGCCAACCGGAAGTTCCCGGCCATTCAGCGTCGCATCCCCAAGGCCGTATACCCCCTCGTCGGTGTAAATCTTCAAGGTGAGAAAATTCCGGCCTGGGCAAGAAACCAACACCTTGGCATCTGTGATCTTCACCTTGCCTCCTCAACCGCTTCCAGTGTATCCAAGGCGTCAGATTCGCCGCACCAGCCCTTGATCTGTCGCTTGCGTGTTACGCACCAACAGCAAGACCAGAATCATGCCGACCAAGGGAACCAGCCCCGCGAGGATCAAAATCGGGTCGAAAGAATGGGTGCCCGCGGCTTGGCGGGCGTCGGAAAAATAGCCGACAAGTTTGAAGGCAACAATCGTTCCGATGCCAGCCCCGGTACCGCTCAGTCCGCTAACCGACGCCACCGATTCGCTGTTATACAGGTCCGACGGCAGCACATTCGCCATCGTGGTGAAACCCGCATAGGTAAAGGTCGCGACTGCAAACAGAAGAGCGATCAAGTAAAGGTTGGTCGTGAGAATCGTGGGGATGAGCATTGTCATGCCGCTGCCGCCAAAAACAATCAGCGCTTTGCGCGCCGCGCCCAGCGACCATCCCCGCTTGATCAAATAGCCGGAAATGCCACCCGCGAAGAAGCTGCCCAGATCCGCGGCAATGAACGGGATCCATATGGCGATCAATCCGCTCTTCAGCTCGATGCCCTTCGCAACCAGGTAAATGGGGAACCACTCCGTGATGAAGAAAAAGACCGGGTCGGTGGACGCTTTCGCAATGATGATCCCCCAGGTCTGCGGAAGGGTCAACAGGTCAGTCCACCGGAGCCGGGCTTTGCCTTGGTGGGAAGCATCCGATTCCTGCTTGTCCGCAACGATCATTTCGAGTTCAGCCTGGCCAATTCGGCTGTGTTCCTCCGGCGGGTAGTACAGCCATCGCCAGACGATCAACCAGAGAAATCCAAGAATGCCCGGGAGCATAAATGCCGGGCGCCATCCCCAGCGAAAATAAATCCACAGCACAACAAAGGGAGCGATGGCTCCCCCAATCGAAGAACCGCTATCAAAAAGAGCGGTCGCGAGCGCGCGCTCGGGTTTTGGGAACCACTCGGAGACAGCCTTCGTTGCCGCCGGCCAGTTGGCGGATTCCCCCGCACCCAGCAGAAACCGAAACGTGGCAAAGCTGTAGAAGCCGCTCGCCAGCGACGTCAGCATGGAGACCAGCGAATACCAGATTACAGTGAGGGTCAGGCCCCGGCGGGTGCCGATGCGGTCCATGAGTCTGCCGAAGACGGTCTGTCCGATCGAATAAGCCACCCGGAAGGCGATGGCAATATTCGCGTAGTCCGAGTTGCTCCAGTGATACTCGAGCTTGAGGTAGGGCGCGAGAAGGGAGAGAGTCTGCCGGTCAACATAGTTGATGACTGTGGAGGCAAACAGAAGGCTGCCGATCCACCAGCGCAATGAAGCAATCGGTTTCCCGGCAGTCACCATGCGTGATTGTTCGTAAACCGCGGGCTAAGAGCTGACCATGACCTGCGCTTCATGGTTGAGCGCATTCTGCAGGGCCGGACCCAGGAGCGAAGCAGAGTTCTTGTCGAGATAGACGGTGGCATTAGGATGCGTGCGCAGGATCGACGCTGGCGCCATGGGGCTGATCGGGTCCTCGAAGCAAACCTTCACCGCGTGGGCTTTGCGGCTGTCGGGCACAACCGCCAGTATCTCCTTGGCCTTGAGAATCTGGCGCGCCGACATGGAGATCGCTTGCTTCGGCACTTGTGAAATGTCTGCGAACCAGGCTTCGCCCACCTGCTGCTGGCGGCAGGCTTCATCCAGGTTCACGATGATGTAGGATTCCTCAGTCTGGAAGTCGGCGGGCGGATCGTTGAATGCGATGTGCCCGTTCTCGCCAATACCAAGAAACGCGATATCCACGGGCCGGGATGCCAGTTCTTTGCCTACGCGGCCGACCACCTCCAACGGATCCGCAGCATCGCCGTCGAGCAGATGGTAGTTGGCAATTCCGGTTTTCTCGAGCAACTGCTCCAGCAGCATCTTACGGAAGCTTCCTGGATGGGTGACCGGCAAGCCGATGTATTCGTCGAGATGAAAAGTTTCCACCCTGGACCAGTCGATCCCCGGCGCTTTCGTCAAGGCATCCAGAAATTCGAGCTGCGACGCAGCCGTCGCAGCAACGATCCGCGCATTGCCCCGTTCTGTGATGGCGCGGCGAATGGCTGCAGTCGCCTGTTCGGCAGCCGCGCGCCCCAGCGCCACCCGATCATTGAATACTTTGAGTAGCATGAAGAATGCTCCGGTTGCACAGCGGGGGATTGCGCTTCTCAGAGACAATAGATTATACAAAAGTGTGCGGCCAACAA
>Ga0137398_10000594_pt1 | contig 13268 bp, 10 predicted proteins | sample czorhiz216metaG_FD_106659 | JGI IMG/M metagenome (GOLD analysis project Ga0137398, IMG submission 106659) | Vadose zone soil microbial communities from Angelo Coast Range Reserve, California, USA - czorhiz2.16 metaG | ecosystem: Environmental > Terrestrial > Soil > Vadose zone | place: USA...
ACCCGAAATCCACCACCGTCCGTTTCAGGAAGGGCACGTTCGTCTCGGCCGGATCGAGGAGGCCGTGGCTGGGATAGAAGTAGACGGCCGCGAACACTGCCACCCCCAGGAGGATCTGCCCCGCGAGCTTGTAGCGGCCGAGGAGTCCCTTCCGCATGCGCTTCACGACGCGGAGGTAGTCGTCCACGAATCCGACGAATCCCATCCAGACCGTGGCCAGAAGGGCGATCCAGACGTTCCGGTTCTCGAGGTTCCCCCATAGGAGCGTCGGGATCACGATCGAGATCACGATGAGCACGCCCCCCATCGTGGGCGTTCCAGCCTTCGGGAGATGGCTCTGCGGGCCATCGTCGCGCACCTGCTGCCCGATCTTGAGCGAGCGCAGCCGGCGGATCACGGGCGGGCCGAGCACGAAGGCCAGGAGGAGCGCCGTCGCGGCCGCGTAGAGCGATCGAAACGTGATGTAGCGGAACACGTTCAGGATCGGCCAATGCGTGTGGAGCGGGTAGAGGAAGTGGTAGAGCATCCCTAGCTCCTCCCCGCCGCGTGCATCGGCGCGAGCCGTTCCACCACCTGCTCGAGACGCATCCCGCGCGAGCCCTTGACCAGCACCAGATCGCCCGGGCCCGTTTCCTTCGCGACCGCCGCGGCCATCTCCGATACCGAGGCGAAGCGGCGGATCCTTCCGGGATCGAGGCCCGCGGCGCGCGCGCCCCGCTCCACCGCCTCGGCGAAGGCTCCCGCCACGTAGAGCCGCGCCGAGGGAGGCACCTCGCGTCCCACCTCCTCGTGGAAGCGGTCCGAGTCGGGCCCCAGCTCCAGCATGTCCCCCAGCACCGCCCGGCGCTCCCCGCGCGTCTCGATCTGCGCCAGGAGGAGGAGCGCCTCCCGCATGGACGCGGGGTTGGCGTTGTAGACGTCGTCGAGCACGAAGATCCCGCCCGAATCGAGGAGCTCGAGCCGGTGCCGCTCGGGACGAAGCGAGGCCAGCCCTTCCGCGGCTCGGGCCCGCGGAACATCGAAGTGGTCCCCCACGAGGATCGCCGCGAGCGCGTTCCGGACGTTGTGGCGGCCGAGGAGCATGAGGCGAACCTCGGTCCCGTCGGGAAGCGCGAAGGTGGCGCCCCCCTGCGCCGTGAGGGCGATGCGGGTCGGCACGAGATCCGCGTCCCGGTTCTCGAGCGCGTAGCTCTTCTTGGCGACCGGACGGTTCCGGTTCATGCTCCACAGCCGCTCATCGTCGGCGTTCAGCACCAAGAGCCCGTCGCGCGGGAGCGATTCCGCGAGCTCGCTCTTCGCGCGCGCGACCTCCTCGACGGTGCCGAGCGAGGCCAGGTGCGCGGCGGCCGCGTTGGTGAGCACGCCCACGTTCGGGCTCGCCAGCAGGGCCAGCTCGCGGATCTCGCCGCTCGCGCTCATCCCCATCTCGAGGACGAGCATCTGGTGCTCCGGAGTGAGGCGGGTCAGCGTCAACGGAACTCCGATGTGATTGTTCAGATTGCCCCGATTCTTGTGGACGCGATAACGCGTCCCCAGCACCGCGGCGATCATTTCCTTCGTCGTGGTCTTCCCGTTCGATCCGGTCACCGCCGTGACCGGGATCCCCGAGCGCGCGCGGCAGTGCCGTCCCAAGGCCTGGAGCGCGCGGAGCGGATCCCGAACCTGGATCACCGGCTTCCGGGGCCGGGCCCAAGCCGGATCCACGGGCCGCGCGTCCGAGACGAGCGAGCCCGCGGCCTCCCCCGCCAGCGCCGCGGCGACGAAGTCGTGGCCGTCGGCGCGCGCTCCCGGGAGCGGCACGAAGAGCTCGCCGTCCTTAAGGCTCCTCGTGTCGATGGAGCAGGCGCGAAACGGGGCCACCCCCTCCGCCTCGACCGGAAACAGAAGACGCCCCTCGGTCACGCGAAGCACTTCCGAAAGCGCGAGCCAGGGACGGTCTCTCCCGCTCAACGCCCGAATCCCTTTCTTCCGAGGGCGGCCCGAGCCACCTCGCGGTCGTCGAACGGTAGCGTCTTCGATCCCAGGATCTGGTAGGTCTCGTGCCCCTTCCCCGCGATCAGGAGCGCGTCCCGCGGCGCCGCCGCGTCGATCAAGGCCGCGATCGCCTCCGCGCGATCCGGGATGGTCCGCACGTTCTTGGCACCGGACACGCCCGCCTCGATCTCGCGAAGAATCGCCAGCGGGTCCTCGCTCCGGGGGTTGTCCGAGGTGAGGATCACCTCATCGGCGAGCCGCGCGGCCACGGCGCCCATGAGCGGCCGCTTTCCCTTGTCCCGGTCCCCGCCGCAGCCGAACACGCAGAGCACGCGCGCGGGCCGGAACGCGCGGACCGCCTCGAGCGCGCGCTCGAGCGCGTCGGGCGTATGCGCGTAGTCCACGAGCACCTGGAACGGCTGCCCCGCGTCGACCGGCTCGAGACGCCCGGGCACCGAATGAACCCGCTCGATCCCGGCGACGATCGAGGCGCGCGGGATCTGGAGCGCCCGGCCGGCGGCGAACGCCGCGAGCGCGTTCATCGCGTTGAAGGCGCCCCGCAGGCGCAGGGAGAGCTCGGTCACCTCGTCCCCTTCGCGGATCCGAAACGACGTGCCGTCGGGCCGAAGACGGATGTCCTCGGCGCGAAGGTCGGCTGCCGGCCCCGTGCCGAAGCCCACCACGGGGCAGTCCGCGTGCGCCTTGAGCCAGATTCCGGCGGGATCGTCCACGTTCATGGCGCCGGAGAAGCGCTTCGTCCGGTCGCCGCGGCTCTCGGCGCGAAACAGGCGGGCCTTCGCGTCGCGATAGGCCTCGAGGGTGCCGTGGAAGTCGAGATGGTCCTGGGTCAGGTTGGTGAACACGCCCACGTCGAACGCCAGGCCGTACGTGCGCTCCAGGGAGAGGGCGTGCGAGGAAACCTCCATGGCGACCGCGGTCGCTCCCCGCGAGCGCCAGTCGCGAAGGAGCCTCATGAGATCGGGAGCCTCGGGCGTCGTATGGGGCGCCGATTCGTGGCGGCCGTCGAATTCATATCCGACCGTGCCGAGGATTCCCGCCTTCATCCCCGCTTCCTCGAGCACCGCGCGGATCAGATGCGCCGTGGTGGTCTTTCCATTCGTCCCCGTCACGCCGGCCAGCGTGAGCTCGCGCGAGGGGTGGCCCGTTTCCTCGCCCGCCAGGATCGCGAGCGCGCGGCGCGCATTGGGAACGCGGACTTGGGGAAGATCGGCCTCGGGTACGAAGCGCTCGACGACGGCCGCCTGAGCGCCGCGGCGCGCCGCCGACTCCACGAAGGCGTGTCCGTCGTGCTTCAAGCCCGAGACCGCGACGAAGAGGTCGCGCGGCCTGACGTCACGCGAGTCGTACCGAACCATCTCCCATTCGCCGCGCAGCGTCCCCTTCGTCTCCGAGCCCCCCAGGATTCCGGGAAGCGCCTCGGCGCGCAGGGCGGCGAGGGCGATCACAAGCTCCGAGGCGCGCACTTGAGCGCGCACGCCTGTCCGGACCGGACCTGTGCCCCGGCCGGCGGATCCTGTTCCACGACCTGGCCGCTGCCGGAGACGGCCGCGACACGGATGGAGAGCGCGCTCAGGCGCGCCACGGCCTCGCGGAGCGAGAGTCCCTTGAGATCGGGGAATCCCGTGTCGGGAGGCGGATCGGTCGAGAGCACGATGCGCACCACCTCGCCGGAGCGCGCATGGGCCCCCGGCTCCGGCGACTGGACGGCCACCCGGGCGCCGCTTCCCTCCATGGCGCAGTCCATGCCCGCCGACCGGATGACGAACCGAGCCTGCTCCGCTTCCATCATCCGAACGTCCGGCACCTGCCGCGCGGACGGCCGCGGGGCGGACGCGGTCACGAGGGTCTGCGCGGGAATCCGCACGGGACCCCGGCCCAGCGTGGCCCAGGTCGCGACGATGTCGCGGAACACGGGCGCCGCCACGGCACCGCCGTAATAGACCCCGCGAGGCTCGTCGAGAACGATCAGGCCCACGATCTGGGGATTCTGGGCGGGCACCATGCCCACGAAGGAGGACATGTACCGGCCCTGGCCGTATCCGCGCCCTCCGTCTTCGGATTTCTGCGCCGTCCCGGTCTTGCCCGCGACCTCGCACCAGGGGAGCGCCGCTTCCTGCGCGGTTCCCATCACCACGGCGTCGCGCAGGAACGAGCGGAACGTCTCCGCGGTCTCCGGGGAGATCACGCGACGCACGCGCTCGATCGGATAGGTCCGCTCCGGCTCTCCGTTCTCGTTCACCAGCGCCGAGGCGATGCGCGGCCTCATGAGGATGCCGCCGTTCGCGATCGCGCAGTACGCCATGAGCACTTGCAGCGGCGTGGCGGTCACCTCCTGGCCGATCGAGATCGTCGCGAGCGAGCGGGCGGACCAGCGCGAGGGATTCCGGATCTGACCCGAGGTCTCGCCCGGGAGCTGGATGCGCGTGGGCTGTCCGAATCCGAAGAGCCGCGCGTACCGGTAGAGCGTGCTGGCGCCGACTTTCGTGCCGATCTGCGCGTAGCAGACGTTGCTCGAGAGGGCGGTCGCCTGGCGCACCGTGTACCAGCGCGTCTCGGGGTGGGCGTCGTGCATCGTGAGCGCGCCCATGTTGAGCTCACCCTTGTTCACGAAAAAGGAGTCCTCGGGACTCAGAATGTGCTCTTCCAGGGCGGCGCATCCCGCGAGGAGCTTGAACGTGGAGCCCGGCTCGTACTGATCCGCGATGACGCGGTTTCGACCGGGCGATCCCGCCGGCGGATTCGCGCCGTCCACGGTCGCCATCGCGAAGATGTCTCCGGTGTGCGGATCCGCGAACACCGCCGTGCCGCTTCGCGCGCCGGTGCGGATCACCGCCTGCTTCAATTCCATGGCCAGGACCGATTGCGCGTCCCGGTCGATCGTGGTCACCAGGCTCAGGCCCGGCTCGGGAAACTTCACCATGCTCTGCGGCAGCTGGTGCTCGAGGCCGCGACCGTCCCTGAAAAGTGTAGCCCAGCCGCTGACGCCGCGCAGTTCCCGATCGAAGATCTGCTCGATGCCCTCGAGGCCCGTCCCATCCAGGCCCAGCACGCCCACCACCGGGCGGGCCACCTCGTCCAGCGGGTAGACCCGGGACGGCACCTCCTCCACCTGAACGCCGGCGGGGAGCGTCGCCTTCCGGAGCGCGATCTCCTGCTCCGGACTCACCTGCGAGGAAATGCGAACGTAGGCGTTGCGGCGCCCGCGCTTGAAGCGGTCGAGGCCCCGGGCGCCGGCCGCCGTCCGGATGAATTCCTTCGCGGCGGACGCGTTCCGGACCTCCGCGGGACGAACCGAGACCTGGCTCAAGTCCACGTTGTCGGCGAGAGGCAGGAGGTGGCGGTCGTAGATGAGGCCGCGCTCGGGCTCGAGGATCACGCGCGAGGTCTGCTGCCCCCGCGCCTCGCGTTCCAGCTTGGCGTGTCCGAAGACCTGGATCGAGACGAGCCGCGCGAAGATGACGCCGTAGAAGAGAATCCCGATCACGGCGAGGAGCTTCAGACGTCTGAGGTGGAGCGGGCTCATGGGGTTCCTCCAGCTTCGACCGGTGCCGCGGGCAAGCCCACCACGCGCTCCGCCAGAGACTGCGGCAGCGCCCGGCGCAACGACTCCAAGATTCTCGTGCCGAACGCCCGGCGGAGGCCGGGGCGGGCGCCGGCCGCCGCGAGATCCACGTCCACGACCCGCGCCGGGTCGGGGTTCTGGAACCCCAGCTTGGCCAGGCTCTCGAGATCGACGCCGTTCCGGAACGCCGCCTGCTCCTCGAGGTCGCGCGTGATCCGTATCCTGTTCTCCAGAGACCTCACGTCCCGCGCCAGGTGGTCCCGCTCCATCGAGAGCGAATTCGCGACCGTCCGCTCCCAGACTTTCGTGAAGAGGAGCGAGGCGGCGACCAGAAAGAGGACCACGACGCGGCCGCTCAGGCGGCGCTTGGCCTGGGTCCGAAGCCTGAGATAGGGGCCACGGGGCCCGCGGCCCGCTTCGTCATCGGGCGTCTCGGGGGCGTGGGCGAGACGCGCGGCCAGGCTCATGCCGCCTCCCGCTCGAGCCGCGCCGCCCGAAGCCGGGCGCTTCGCGCGCGCGGGTTCCGGCGCGACTCCTCGTCGCTCGGACGGATGGGTTTCCGGGTCAGGGGCTCCCAGGGGGTCTCGGTCAGAGGCTGGTTGGGATCGGAAGGACGCGGCGGGCGGAACGCATTCTTGACGATTCGGTCTTCGAGCGAGTGATACGCGATGACACAAAGCGTCCCGCCCGGCCGCAAGAGCGAGGGCGCGCCGTGAAGAAGTGCTTCGAGCTCTTCCAGCTCGTGGTTCACGGCGATGCGAAGGGCTTGAAAGATCTGCGAGAGGCGACGCGGACGAACGGGCCCTGGGTAGAGAGGCTCGAGGGCGAGGCGGAGCGCCTCGGCGGTGAGCGGAGCGGTGCCCACCTGGGCGCGCCGGATGGCGCGGACGGCGGCGCGCGAGCGTGGGATCTCGCCCAGCTCCCGGAGGAGAAGGGCCAGCTCCTCGTCGTCGATCCGACGAAGGAGCGCGTCCGCGCTCACCGGGAGCGATGGATCGAGGCGCATGTCCAGCGCCCCCGGCGCCGAGAACGAGAATCCGCGCGCCGGATCGTCGAGTTGAATCGAGGAGAGGCCCAGATCCGCCAGGATCCCATCCACCTGTTCCACCCCCAGCCCCCGCAGGGCCTCTCCCACTTCCGAAAAGCGCGCGCGCCGCGCCACGAACCGGGATTCCGGTCCGCCTAGCAAGGCGCGCGCTCGATCAACTGCAGCCGGGTCACAGTCCAAACCCACCAGCCTCCCATCCACCCCCAGCGACTCGAGGATTGCCGCGGCGTGACCGCCGCCCCCGAGAGTCGCATCCACGTAGGTCCCGTTCGGATCTGTCAGGAGCAACTGGACGGTCTCCTCCTTGAGAACCGGGACGTGACCCGGCATTCAGTGCCTCGGTCCGTTCCTCAGCGAAAGATCTCGCGGTGCGTCGCCACCGCCTTCCATTCCAGACGCCGCAACGTGGGCCCCTGCCCCGCGACGTCGAACAGGCTCCGAACGTAGGAATTCAATCCGACGAGACAAACGTCGGCGCCCGTGCTCTGCTGGCGCGTCAGCGCCCGCGCGAAGTCCGGGACCGCCCGATAATCGAGGTGCGTCACCTGCTCGAAATCCAGGCAGATCAGATCGCGCGGCGACCGGCCCCGATCGCGGAGCGCCTGCGCCATCTGCCGAAGCTCGCGCGCCATGAGCCGCCCGAAGAGGCGAACCACGAGCGGGCCCGCGCCCGGCCGCGCGTCCCACTGGAACACCGGCCGGTCGAAGGCGAAGTGTCGCCGCGCGGGCGTCGCGAACGCGAGGCTCACAGGAGCAGCTCTCCCGCCATGTCTTCATAGCTGCGGTTGGAATTCTTGAGGTATTGGTCGAAGCGGGCCGGATCCCAGATCTCGATGTGATCCACGACGCCGTTCACCATGGCGTCTTTCGTGAGCTCCGCATGCGCGAGGAGTCTCGGGGGAAGGGCCACCCGGCCTTGCGCATCGAGGGTTCCCTCGTTCAGATCGAGCGACATGAGGCGCAGGAACCGGCGGTTGGTCTCATCGTGGAAGGACCGCGAGCGGAGCCGGTCTTCCATTCTCCGCCACTCGTCGAGGGGATACAGCGCGACGCAGGTCTCGAGACCGCGCAGGATGATGAACGTGTCGGAGGCGTCGCCGGACAGGACCTTGCGAAAACGCGCAGGAATACTGATGCGGCCCTTGTGGTCGATCGAGTGCTGGTAGCTCCCCCGAAACGTGGCCATTCCCGTCCCCGACCGCCCTCCCAGCCGCCATTCAGCGCGGCTGCTTCAAGACCCACGATTCCCCACAAATCACCACCGCGGCATCCTATTCTCCTGGCCGAGGAGGTGTCAACGTTATTTCATGGGATCGTGAAAATTTTTAGCTCCTTGGAAGGCATAGGCTTGGGGGGCGGCCTGCGGCCGTCAGGAAACCGGGCTCAGCAAGGCTTGTCGGAGGCGATTTCGGAGAGGATTCCGGAGGCCTGGGCGGCCAGATTCCGGCGCTCCCAGCGGTCCAGGAGGGCGGGTGAAACTTGGGCGGACGGGCCCTTCCCGGCCCTCCACGCCTGGAGCCATCCCAGGAGCGTCGAGGCGGCGCCCTCCGCGTCGCCGGGCCGGATCACGGCGCCCGCGCCCGTGGAGCGGATCAGCTCGGCCGCGGGCCCCTCGTCCAGGATCGCGAGCACGGGCCGGCCACTGCTCAGGTACTCGTAGAGCTTTCCCGTGTAGAGGAGGGAGTCCGCGCTTCCGCCGTGTCCCAGGAGCAGGAGCGACGCGGCGCGCCGCATGGAGACGAGCGATTCGACGTGCGGCTGCGAGGGAAGAAGCTCCAGGGCCTCGCCCAGGCCGTAGCGACCCAGCTCCCCTGGATCGATCTCCTCGTTCCCGCCCATGAATCGAAGGAGAAGCTCTCCCCGTGCGCGGGGGTCGCGGTCGCGCACGAGGCGCGCGGCCTCCAGCAGGGTACGCACCGTGGGGCGGTGCGCCAGCTGCCCCGCGTGGAGGAGGACGAAGCGCTTCGGCGCGTCGGGGTCCACCGCCGCGCGGTCCGCCCGCAGCCAGTCATCGGAATCGAAGCCGTTCGGGAGGCAGATGAAGCGTTCCGGAGGGATCTCGGGATATCGCTTCCGGTAGAGCGCGGCCATGGCCTCGCTCACCACCGTCACCCGATCCGCGGCGGTGACGACACGGCGCTCCATCGACCGGTTCCTCGCGTCGTGCCAGGGCGTGGGCGGGCGGTACGTCACCCGTCCCACCCAGGGATCGCGGAAGTCGGCCACCCAGGGAAGGCGATGTCTCTTCTTCAACGCGAGCCCCGCGAGATGGGCGCTCTCCGGGGAGGACGTCGTCCACACCGCGCCGATGCCGCCCTCCCCGATGCGGGATTCGGCGGCCCGCTCCGCCGCGCGCGCCCATCCGCCGTAGGCGTCGGGCACGAGCGCCCAGCGCTGGATCGCGCGAAGCGCTCCGAGCGGACGGGCTCTCCTCCGTCCCTGCGGCTCCTGGACCGGGACCCCCGCGCGACCGAGGGCACGGAGGAGTTTCCCCGCGGTGAGCCCTCCGACCCGAAGGACCTCGGCGCCGCCCGGGATCTCGCTCTCGAGGGTGGGATCCAAGATCCAGTAATCGCGGTCTCGCGTCGTCACCACGGTGGAGCGCCATCCTTGGGGCTCGAGGTAGCGCACGAGCTTGAGGGTGCGCTGACACCCGCCGCCGCCGAGCGGAGGGAAGAAGTAGGCGAGGACGAGGAGGCGCTTCATCGCTTCCCCTCCGCGGCGAGACCGCGAAGCCTCTCCTCGAGCTGATCGAGGGTGTCCGCGAAGGACCCCTGGGCCAGGACCCGCGCGCGGGCCCGCGCGGCCATCGCCCGGCGCTCCGGCTCGCGCGAGGCCTCCGCGATGGCGCAGGCGATCGCATCCTTGTCCCCCACCGGAACCAGATAGCCCTCGCGGCGGTGCGTCACCCACTCGCAGTTCCCCGCGATGTCGGTGACGATCGGAAGAAGTCCGGCCGCCATCGCCTCGAGGAGGGATTGCGACGTGGAGTCCGACCGCGAGGCCGAGACGTAGACGTCGGACTGGCGGTAAAGGGCGCTCAGCCTCTCCTCGTTCACGAATCCCTCGAGCGTCACCTCGCGCATCAGGTCCTCCTCCGCGATCCACGCCGAGACCCGCTCCCGCATCGGCCCATCGCCCGCCATCGAGGCGCGGAACGGAAGGCCGCGCCGCTTCAGCGCCCCGAGCGCGCGCACGAAGGGCTCGGGGTCGTAGATCGCCTCGAGCTGGCGCGTCCAGAGGATCCGGATCGGCCCACCCTCTCCCCCGTCATGCGGAGCCGCGAGCGCCGCGACGTCCACGCCCCAGGCGCGGGTCCACACCCGGCCGGGAGGGGCGCCGAGGGCCACCGCGGCCGAGGCCAAGACCCTGGCGTCCACGTGCACCAGCGGGGCGCGCCGGAGCACCCAGCGCGCGCGCGCGCGATGGAGGGGCGAGCGATGGGCGTTGACCAGGAGATCCGAGCCCCAGCACGCGAGCATCCAGGCTCGCGCGCCCGAGAGCGCCGCGAGGAGGCCGTAGTTCGGGAGGAAGTGCGCGACCGTGACGTCGGGCCGGAACGCGCGCGTCTCCTCGCGCACGGCCGGAAGTGCGCTCAGGTAGCGGAGCGCCGGCACGGGGTACGGGCGCCCGACCACGCGCTCCGGGACCTCCGGCGAGGGGCTTCCGTGCGCGGTGAGGAGACGGATCTCGTGCCCGCGGTCGCGCAGCGCGCGCGCCCACCGGCGCGTGTGGACCGAGGGCCCGTGCGCGAGGAGGAGGATGCGCAACGAGGCGCTAGCCCCGGAGATTCCGGTGGACCGAGCTTCTCCGCCCGGCGATGACGAGCGGGCGCGGGGTCGCGCCCCAACCCTCCTTGAACCGGATCAGTCCCGCCGCATCGGGCGGCGAGGCCCCGAAGTTGTACTCGATGTAGCCGGCCTGGCAGAGGGTCTCGAGCGTGCGCGCGACGAGGAAGTTGTTGGGCCGAAGCGGCCAGCTCGACTCGAGCGACACCGGCAGCCAATTCATCGCCACGCCCTCGTGGAAGAGATGAAGGCTCCCGGCGACCGGCTCCTCCCCGTGGTGCACGAGATGAAATCGCGCGAGGCCCGTCGGCACCAGCGAGCGATGGATGCGCCGATAGAGGGAGTAGGGCTTGGGCTTCCCTCCTCTCCGGCGAACGGTTTCCGACGCGAGATCGTAGAAGACGCGCACGTCCTCCTCGCTCGTGGCCGCGCGGATCGTGAGCCCGCTCTCCTCGGCCTGGCGGACGAGGCGCCGCGCCGCGGGGGAAAACCCGCCGGCGAGCGCTTCGAAGTCGCCCTGGAGCGGCAGCACGTGCGTGAAGCTCTCCCGGGGATCGAGCGAGGAGGGAACCTCCTCCACCGATCCCCGATACCAGGTCATCTCCGAGCGCAGGGTCCACCGGCTTCCCATGAGGCGCGCGAACGACTCGAGCAGCTCGCGGCGGACGGAGGCGGGATCGGGGTGCCCCTCACGCACGAGAGGGCCCCCGTAGGTGCCGAACGGCATCGAGAGCACGATGCGCCCGATGCCGCGGTTTCGAACCACGGCGCCGATTCCTCCCACGTACCCTTCCCCGTCCTCGATCACGTGCGCGACCCAGCGCGCGCCGCGCCATTCCTCGAGCCAGAGATGGGCCCACGCGGAGGTGTGAAAGACCGTGGCGCCGGGGGCCCGGGCGATCAGCCCGTCCCAGGCCGCTCGGTCCGGAGGCGAGAGCGCGCTCGTTCTGCCCTGGACCCTCACCGCACCACCGCGGCGCGCAGGGTCTTGGATCCCCCGCTCTTGTCCCGGAGCACGACCAGGTACACGCCGGAGGCCGCGGGCTCTCCATTCTCCCGCCTCAGATCCCAGATCTCGTTCTGGGCCGGGTCGCAGTGGAATCGATGCACCACATTCCCGGCCAGGTCCCGGACCTCTCCATCCACGGTGTTCACGATGCCGCCGAGCTTCAGGGTGCCCGCCACGCGGGAGGGATTCGGATACACATAGGTCGCCGCCGTGATGGCGGGATCCCCGGTGGCCGCCACCACGCGCGAGATCCCGTTCGCCGTGCCCACCCAGAGCACGCCGCGCTTCACGTCCCAGGCCAGCGCGCGAACGTCGTCGTCCACGAGCCCGTCGGCCGCGGTGAAGACCTCGATCGACCCGCCCCCGTTGGCGTCCGCGCGCGCCAAGCCCGCCGAGGTGGCGATCCAGACGTTCCCGAAGGAATCGAGCGCGAGATCGTTCACCTGTCCGCCGGGGAGCACGGGGGCCGCGAGGACGCGCGTGAACACTCCGTTCTGCATGAGCCCGGCCCCCGAGCTGGTGCCGATCCACGCGGTCTGAGGCCCCAGCACGACCATCGCGGTCACCTGATTGCTGGGCATCACGTCGTGATGCACCCAGACGTCGTCGCCGTGCGTCGAGGTGCCGGCGCCGTCCCACACGTCGACCCCGTTGAACGCCGTTCCGAACCAGCCCTTCCCCGCCGCGTCGAACCGCACGGCCCGGAGATTGTTGCTGGTGATGCCTGAATTGACCGGCGTGAGGGAGTCCAGCAGGGCCCCGCTCACGGCGTCGAACACGTACACGCCGTTCTCGTGCTCCACGCTCGCCGCGTACACGCGCCCCGAGGGCGCTTGATCGATGGCCCAGATGTTGTACGCGGGGGGCGTGTCCCAGATTCCGGTCGCCGGGTCGAAGCGATCCACGCGCGGCCTGGGGCTCGCGTCCACGCAGCAGTGTCCGATCCAGAGCCTCGAGTCGCTCGCCGAGAGGAGCGCGAAGGCGTCCGCCTCCTGGAAGGCGCCGCTCGTGGTGCCGCTGGTGAGGGCGCTCCAGGAGGCGCCGTCGAAGTGGAGCACGGCGCCGCGCGTGGTGCCGACGGGAAAGTCGTTCCCGGTCGTGAACCAGACACCGCGCGAATCCACCACCGCGCGCTGCGTGCCGTTCACGAGCGGACCGTCGGAGAGGTGCGGTTCCCAGGATGTGCTCGCGGCAATGAAGCGGGCGGCGCCCACCGAGGTTCCGGCCCAGAGCGCGCCGTCGGGGCCCGGAGCGAGCGACGCGACGCGCGGACCCGGGAGCCCCGTCGAGACGGAGGCCCAGCCCGAGGCGGGGGCGTAGCGGTACACGCCGAGGTCGGACGCGCCGGAATAGAGGGTTTGCGCGCTCACGCCCAGGGTCTGGCTCGCGAACGGATGCCCCGCGTTCGCCGCCTGGAAGAGGCCCGAGCCGTAGCGGTAGGGCCCCGCGCTGGTCGCCGCCCAGAGCGTGTCCGCGTAGAAGACGAGCGACGTCGCGGCCGGAAGGAGCGCCGCGGCGCGGCTCTCCCACGCGCCCGCCGCGAAGGTCGAGAGCCCCGCGGTGGTGGCTGCCCATAGGGTATCCCCCACTTCCGCGAACGCGCGCACGTCGTCCCCTGCGAGGGCACCCGACGTGGTCGCGTTGGTGAAGGAGCGGGTCAGCCCGATCAGCCCGGTGCCTGGGTTCTCCACGAAGAGCGCCACGCCGCCGCTCGTTCCGACCCACACCGAATCTCCCCGCACGAAGATGGCCTGAACGTGATCGCTGGGCAGCCCATCGAAGGAGCTCAAGGCGCGGCGGAAGGTGCCGTCCGGGCGAAGCCGCGCGATCCCGGACTCGGCGGTTCCGGCCCAGAGCATCCCCGAG
>Ga0137398_10000595_pt1 | contig 13264 bp, 13 predicted proteins | sample czorhiz216metaG_FD_106659 | JGI IMG/M metagenome (GOLD analysis project Ga0137398, IMG submission 106659) | Vadose zone soil microbial communities from Angelo Coast Range Reserve, California, USA - czorhiz2.16 metaG | ecosystem: Environmental > Terrestrial > Soil > Vadose zone | place: USA...
CGCGGTGATGCCCTCGCGCGCGAGCACCGCCTTGAGCCATTCGGCCGTCTTGAGCTCGTTGCCGGGAGGATTGGTGGTGTTGATCGCAACGTACTGCGACAAGAGCGCCGCCGCCTCCCGGCCGACGGCGCGCCACTCGGCATCGTTGCGCGGGAGGCCGGGCTCGCCGAATCGGGGCGGCAACAGCACGGGCTGGCTGGAGGGCCCAAACAGGCCGGGCTGAGCCGGTGTGATGGCCTGGGGCGGCCGGGCGCAGGCGGCAGCGACGACCAGGGCCAGCAGCGGAGTGCGGCGCACGAGTCCTCCCGACAAGGGCACGGGGGAACCCGCAAACTACGGGCCGGGGAGGCGCGGGGCGAGCCCCCCCGCGTCAATGCACAGTGATCGTCGCCTGGCCGGTCTTGCCCTCGCTCGTGGCGCGCAAGAAGACATTCCCCGCGGCCCGAGGCTGGACGAGCGCCTGGTCGCCGAACCCAAACACGCTGATGATCGTGCTGTCGCTCGTGGACCAGGAGACGGCCCGGTTCCTCAGCAAGTTGCCCGCAGCGTCGCGCAGGTCGGCCCGGAACGTTACGCTGTCTCCCACGGTCAGCGTCGCGGTATCGGGCACCACGGTGACGGTGGCCACGGGAGCCGGGACGGCGACGCTAATGCTCGCCTCGCCGGTCTTTCCCTCGCTGGCCGCGCGCAGCACCGCGGTTCCGGCGCTGAGTGCGTGAACGGTCACGGAGGCACCGGCCGTGCTCGTAATCGACAACACCGACGCGTCCGTGCTCGACCATGACACGGACCGGTTGCTGAGCACGTTGCCGGCTGCGTCCCTGACGTCCGCCGAGAAGGTGGCGTTGTCTCCCACAGTGAGGATGGCGCTCCCGGGCACGACCGTAACTGTGGTGACCGGGGCCGGCACCGCCACCGTAATCGTCGTCTGCCCGGTCTTCCCCTCACTCGTCGCGTGGAGCACGGCCGTTCCAGCTGCCCGAGCGAAGACAATGCCCGTGGTTCCGTAGGAATACACTTGAATGATCGTGCTGTCGGCGGTGTACCAGGACACCGATCGATTCGACAGGAGATTGCCACCGGAGTCCTTGAGGTCTGCACGGAAGGCCAGGCTGTCTCCCACGGCTAGGTTAGCGCCCGCCGGTACAACCGTGACGGTCGCCACGGGCGCCGACGAGGCGGTTACCTGCACCTGATGGACGTCGCTGAGGCCACCGCTCGTCGCCGTGATCGTGGCGAAGCCCTGCAGCCGACCTGTGACGCGCGCCGAATCGCCGAAACCCGTCACGGAGGCCGTGTCGGCTGGGCTGCTCGTCCACGTGACCGACGGATTCGGCACGGGATTGCCGTTCGGGTCTCCCACGGCGGCGAACAGAGTGATCGTCCCGCCCACACCGACGGAGGTCGGACCCGAGATGCGCACGTACGCCCCCCCGCTTGAACCCGCGTTGGGAAGCAGGACCGACAAGGGCGTCGTGTTGCCAGCCGTCACCTGCACGCCCGACGTGATCACCGGATCGAGGTTTGGGAGGAACGGCTCTTCGATCCGCACGACATAGCTGCCCGGTGGCAGAAAGGCCACCTTATACCGGCCGTCGCCGTCGCTCCGACCCGTGGCCTCCAAGTAGGCGCTGTCCGCTCTGCCGGGATAAGTGCCGTACACCCAGACCTGCGCGTTCGAGACCGGCTGCGTGGTTCCGTTGGCGCCCTGTGTCACGACCCCGGCGATCGCGCCCGCCGCCGCCGAGTTGATCGCGCGCAGGTGGGGTGTGAAGTCGAACTCGTTGTTGCTGCTGTAAAAGTTGAACACGAAGCTGCGGCCGACGTCGAAGTCGAGCACGATGTCGGCGCCCTGCGTTGGCACGTTGACCGGATACTCGACGAACGCCAAGATCGTCGACCACCCATGCCAATTCACCGGCGCCGGATGCTGCGCCGCGTCGTTCCACGTGATCGAGGACAAACTCGTGTCGATCGTCATCCGGACCGCGCGGTATTGCCCGGCAGCCATCTGCCCCTGTCCCAGAATCGCCGTGGCCCCCTGCTGCAGGGCGAGCAAGTCGAACGTCTTCCGGGGCTCTGTGATGACCGTCCACTGGCCGCCACCGCTCGTGTCAGCGGTGTCTGCCTCGGCCTCGATCCGCACCACATAGATGTTGACGCTGTAGAGCGAGTCGTACGGGAACGGCGCGTCCGTGAGCCGCACCGTGATCTGGGGCCGCACGGCCTGAGGGGCCGTCACGCTCGCGTCGTCCTGGTAGCACCCGGCGAGGACGGCGGCGGCGACCGCATAGCGCGTGATATGTTTCGACATTGGACTCCCTTTGGGGCCGGGCGACCCCCCGCTTGAGGATACCTCGACTCGCCGCCCCGCGTCACACCGGCCGACGGCCCTGCCGGAATGTGACGGCGCGGGGGCGCGCATGGGTATAGACAGAGTGGGGACGAGCGACGTGGAAGCGGTGCGCCGGGTGCTCGGCGGCGACACCGACGCATATGCGACGCTCGTCGCGCGGTACCGTGACCGCCTAGCCCGCTACGCCGTGCACATGCTCGGCAATCGCGAAGACGCCGAGGAGGCGCTGCAGGACGCGTTCGTCCGGGCGTATCGCTCGCTCGAGCGCTGTGATGACGGGGCGCGGTTCGGCGCATGGCTGTACGGCATTCTGGTGAATCGGTGCCGCACGACGGGCGCCCGGGCGGCAAGGCGCGGGCGCGTCTTCGTGCGCGACGAAGCCGCGCTCAACGGCGTCGCTCACCCCAGTGCCGCCGAGCAGACCGAGGGGGAGGACGTGGTGCGCTGGGCGCTGGCGCGGCTGACCCCGGAATACCGGGAAGCTTTTCTCCTCAAGCACGTCGAGGACCTCGAGTACGAAGAGATGGCGCAGCTGACCGGTGCGGGCGTGTCGGCGCTCAAGATGCGAGTGAAGCGGGCGCGCGAGCAGCTGCAGGCGATTCTCAGAGAGGCGGAACGTGTTTGAGCCGGACGAGGAGCTGATCGGGCGCGTCGTGCGACAACTGCGCCGGCCGGTGACGGTCGATGCGGGCCTCGACGCGCGCGTGATGGAGCAGATCGCGCGTTTGCCGGCGCGCCGGACGGGAGGGCTCCGGGCGACGTGGCGCTGGATCATCCGGCCCCGCACCATCCGGCTGTCGCCGTTGGGGGCGCTCGCGATCGCCGCGGTGTTCGTGGCGGTCGTCCTGTGGCGCCCCGATCGGCCCTCCAGTCCCGCGCCCGCGAGCGCGCGCGCGTTCGGGTTCGTCGTCGTCGCGCCGCGTGCCGCGACCGTGTCGCTCGTCGGGGACTTCAACGACTGGGATGCGGCCCGCACGCCGATGCAGCGGACCCGCAAGGACGAGTCGGTGTGGACCACCGTCATTCCGTTGACGCCGGGCCGGTATCGCTACGCCTTCCTCGTGGACGGCGTCGCGTGGCTGGCCGATCCCGCGGCTCCGGCCGCGCGGGACGACGAGTTCGGCGCGCCCAGCTCGGTCGTGACCGTGGGGGGCTCGTGATACTGTTGGTCGCGGCGACCCTCGTCGCGCTCCAGGCCCCCGCCCAGGGGATCGATCCGCGGCTCGAGCGTCTCGACTCGATCACGCGGCCGATCGTGGCGGCGCTCGTCGATTCGGCGCGCGTGGCCGCGCTCCCCACCGAGCCGCTGGTGCAGCGCGCCCTCGAGGGTGCGACCAAGCGGGCCCCGGCGGACCGTATCGTCGCCGCCGTCCGCCGCCTGGCCCTCGATCTGGGCCACGCGCGGGATGCCCTCGGCCCCACGGCCTCGCCGACCGAGCTCGGAGCCGCGGCCGCGGCGCTGCGCGCCGGAGCGCACCCGGCGACGCTGACCGAGCTGCGGCGCATTCGCCGGGAGTCTCTCACCGTGCCGCTCGCCGTGCTCACGGACCTGGTCGGGAGCGGCGTTCCGGTCGACAGCGCCGCGGCCGCGGTGCTCTCGCTCGCCGCGAAAACACGAGACGCGGACCTAGTCGAGTTCCGCCGCGCCGTGGAGCGCGACATCGCCCTCGGTGCGCCACCCGCGTCCGCGACGGCCGCCGCCGCCGCGGTCACTGCTGAAGCCACAGCCGTGCAGGTCAACGCGGGGGCACGCCAGCAGCGCCCCGGCCGTCCCTGATAGCGTGCGGCCGCCCAGGGCCGCGCGACATGCATGGGCCGCGTCGGTCGCCGCGGCATGGTCGCTCGTGGGCGCTCGCGCCCCGGCGGCCCAAACGACCGGCACGATCGACGTGGGTGTGTCGTCCGTGCGCTACGACGGCTTCCTTCCATCGGCCGGACGTTCCCACCGCAGGGCGGGCACCTACCTGCGGTTCGAGAGCGGCCACCGCAGTCTCCAGAGCCTCCTCGCCGGCTCGTTTTTGATACGTCCCGCCGAGCACCGCTGGCGCGGAGAATTGGGCGGCTCGTTGGGCGCCAGCCGCTACCTCGACTTCGCGAGCTTCTGGCACGCCACTGCCGATGCGCGGCTACTGATCCTGGGAGCGGACCGCGGCGTCTGGATTGGAGGCACGGCGGGACGCACGTCGTACGGAAGAGCGGCTCGCCCCGTCACCGCTGTCGGTATCGGAGCGTGGATGCAGCGCTCTCCCGTGATGGTGGGGGGATCGGCGACGCGCTCGTTCGTGGGCGACACGGCCTATAGCGATGTCGTATCGACCGCGCACACCCGTCGCGGGCCGCTCGCCCTCGATGCGTCCATCGGCGCGCGATTCGCAAGCCGCGGGGGCGGGCGTGGCGTGTTCGGAGAGGCGAGCGCGACGCTCGCGGTCGGCGAGCGAACCGTGCTGTTCGTGGCCGGAGGCCGCTACCCCACCGAGCCGGTCAGCGGCAGCGTCGCCGGTCGCTACGTGAGCGGCGGCGTGCGGCTACGCCTTGCGAGCCCGGCCCGGCTCAGCGCGCGCACCACCATCCCGAGTGCGTCACGGCCGGGGACGCCGGCCGACGGAGACCCCGTTGCGGGCGTGCGGCTCGAAGTGCTGCCGCGGCCCGACGGCGTCGTCCGTCTCGTCCTGTACGTCGCCAACACGGCGGCGGGCGTCGAGCTCGCCGGTGACTTCACAGACTGGCAACCGCTCCAGCTGCGTCGCACCGCGGACGGGATGTGGGAAACGGTGTTGCCGATCCCGAGCGGCGTGCACCGGCTCAATGTGCGCATCGACGGGGGCGGGTGGATCGTCCCGGCCGGTCTGACTCGCGCCGCCGATGACTTCGGCGACGAGGTCGGGATCATGACAGTGCCGTGATCGCTCAGAGATCCGTCGGGTGGTCCAAGAACGTCCAGGGCAGATCAAACTCGGTACAGAGCCGCTCGGCCAGCGCCTTCACGCCGAACGTTTCCGTCGCATAATGCCCCGCGTAGAACACGTTCAGCCCCAGCTCCTCGGCATCGAAGAACGTGTGGTGCGCGCCCTCACCCGTGATGTATGTATCGAGGCCCTGCGCGGCGGCCTGCCCGATCATCGAGCCCGCCGCTCCCGTGACAATGCCCACGCGCCGCACGCGCTCGGGCCCGAACGCCATGAGGCGAGGGTGCCCGCCCACGACCTCTCCCAGGCGCTGCGCCAGGACCGCGCGCGGGATATCGACTTCTCCCCACACGCCGATCCGCATCCCGTACTCCTCCCCGAATTCCCCCCGCCGGGCGACGCCGAGCCGATGCGCCAGCGCGGCGTTGTTGCCGACCTCGGGATGCACGTCCAACGGGAGGTGCGCGCTGTACAGCGCGATGTTGTGCCTGATGAGTCCCGCCACGCGCCGATACGCGCGCCCGGTGAGGGGCTGCAGGCCTCCCCAGAAGAGACCATGATGCACCAGCAGCAAGTCGGCCCCCTGCTGCGCCGCCATCTGCACCGTGGCATCGCACAGATCCACAGCGGCCGTCACACGACTGATCGTTCCACCGTTCGCGAGCTGGAGCCCGTTGAGGGCGTTGGGCGCGTCGGGCACCTCGCTGGTCCGGAGGTAGCGGTCGAGGTACGACACCACCACGGCCAGATCGATGGCGGGCATCAGGCCAGCCAGTATGGAGACATTATCTCACCAGATTATCGACAGTGGCGTGAGATACCGACCTGACAACAGCAGCTAAGATATTTATTCGCAATGAGATACAAAATCCACACGGACAGCGTGTGGAGTGTGGATATCCCAAAGACCGTCTAGAACGACCTCGCCGCGCTGACCTTTTCGCCGGGCTCTTCTTCCAGCGCCGCTTCGCCCATCCGCACCACGCCGTTGATCTCCCCACCCTCCTGCACCAGCAGCCGCTTGGCCGCCACATCGCCGTGCACCACGCTGGTGGACTGAATCTCGATGCGCTCGTCGGCCCGGATGCTGCCCCGCACCTCGCCGCCGATGATCGCCTCGCGCGAGATCACGTCTCCTTCGACCTCGCCTCCCTTCCCTACCAGCACCTGGCGGCCGGCGCGCACCGTACCCACGACGGTGCCCTCGATCTTCACGACGCCGTCAGCGGTGATGTCCCCGACGACCCGCATCCCCGTGCCGATGATGGAGAGTCCCGCTTCGGTCTCGGGCGCGCCCTGCCCTTTCTCAGTGAACATCGCCATGTCAGTTCTCCTGTTTGACGACCGTGAGGGGATCGAGTGACTTCCCCTCGCGGCGGATTTCGAAGTGGAGGTGCGGCGCGGTGGATCGCCCGGAGTTGCCGGACAGCGCGATCACCTGTCCCGCCTGCGCCGAATCGCCTTCGCGCACGAGAATGCGCGACGCGTGCCCATACATCGTTTCATAGCCGCCCGTATGGCGCAAGAGTACGAACTGCCCGTAGGCGGGATCAGTGCCGGCCGCCTCGACGACGCCGCCGCCCGCCGCGCGCACCGGCGTGCCCGGGGGCACGGCGATATCGATGCCGGGGTGCGACTCCGCCGGATCGCCGGGCCGGACCTGGCCGCGCGTCACGAAGCCGGCGATGTCGAGTGGCCAGTGCGTCGGCTCTGAGGTGCCGCTCTCGTAGCGCAGCGGCGCCGAGGGCGGTCGCGCGCGTACGGCGACGCTGTGCATCAGATCCGCGCTGGCGACGGGCTTGTCGGGGGGCGCCTTCACGCCGAGCATGGCGCGGAGCTCCTGGTAATTCGATTCGGCCCGATTCAGGGCCGCCGCGAGCTGCTGCACGCGGCTGTTCTCCGCTTCCAGGCGCGCGATTTCCCGCTCCAGCCCCGGCACGCGGGCGGCGGCGCGACCGATCGGCCCGGCGAACGCAAAGAACAAGACGATCAGCAAGCCGATCACCAGCGCGCTCCACTTTCCCGCCTCGAAGGCCCAGAGGGGCAGGCGGTACTGACGGGAGGCGAGCTCGCCGTCGGTGTGGACCACGATGGTGACGCGGCGATCTTTGTGCCTCATCCGTCGAACGGCGCACCGAGAATCAGCTCGAGCAGGCGCGCGAGATCGTCGTTGGAGTAGAAGTTGACGTGCAGTTGTCCCTTGCCCTTGGCGCGGAGCGTCACGCGGACGTCGGTGCCAAGCCGGCGCCGCAGCGCGTCTTCGATACGACGCACTTCGGGCGCCTGGCCCTGCCCTTTCTTGAGCCGCGGGCGTCGGACCGGCGCCCGCCCCCCGCGCACCCGGTCCTCGACATCCCGCACCGACAGCCCGAGGTCGACCGCCTCCTTGGCGAGCGACGTGGCGAGACGCGCATCCTCGAGCGCGAGCAGCGCGCGCGCGTGGCCAACCGACAGCCCGCCGTCGTGCAGCAGGGCGAGCACCGCCGCGGGGAGCTTCAAGAGCCGGAGGGCATTCGCGACGGTCGAGCGGTCACGTCCCACCGCATCGGCCACGTCCTGCTGCGTGAGGTTGAACTCGGCGATGAGTCGTTCGTACCCGCGGGCTTCGTCCACGGGGGACAGATCGTCGCGCTGCAGGTTCTCGACCAGCGCGAGCGTCAACACGGTGCGGTCGTCCACCTCGCGCTTCACGGCGGGGATCTTCTCCCAGCCGAGCGCTTGGCAGGCGCGCAGCCGCCGCTCGCCGGCGATCAGCTCGAACCCGCCGCTTCCCGCCGGCGCCTGCCGCACCACGACCGGCTGCAGCAGACCCGCCTTGCGGATCGACGCCGTGAGCTCGTCGAGCTGGGCGGGGTCGACGTCGCGGCGCGGCTGATACGGGTTGGGACGGATGTCGGCGATGGCCAGCTCGACGAGACTGCCCTCGCGCTGCGCTTCCTCGCGCGTAGGTCCGAGCAGGGCTTCGAGCCCTCGGCCGAGACGACGGCGACTCGTGATGGTTTCCGTCATGCGGGCACCTCCGGCAGCGGTTGAGCAGCGGGCGGAGCAGGGGAGGCGGAGGCAGCGGACGAGGCCGCCAGGCCGCCGCGTTCAACGCGCCGGATGAGCTCCTGCGCCACGGCCAGGTAGCTCTTGGCGCCCACCGACTGCACGTCATACAAGAGGATGGGTTTCCCGAAGCTCGGCGCCTCGGCCAGGCGCACGTTGCGCGGAATGGTGATCCCGAACATCTGGGACCCGAAGTATTCCTTCGCTTCGTCCGCGACCTGACGCGAGAGGTTGAGCCGGGCGTCGTACATGGTCAAGAGCGCGCCGTCGATCGCCAAGGCGGCGTTGAAATTCCGCTGCACCAGCTTGATGGTGTTGAGGAGCTGCGAGAGACCCTCGAGGGCGTAGTACTCGCACTGGATCGGGATGAGCACGCTGTCCGCCGCCGTCAGCATGTTGAGCGTCAGCAGCCCGAGCGACGGCGGACAGTCGATGATCACATACTGGTACTGATCGCGCAGGTCGCGCAGGGCGCGGCGCATCACGGTCTCCCGCCCTTGTTTGTTGACCAGCTCGACCTCGGCGCCGACCAGGTCCTGGGTCGCGGCGACGACATCGAGGTACGGGAAGTGGACGTGCGCGAAACGCGCGTCGGCGAGCGCCCGGCCGTCGAGCAATGCGTCGTACAAGGAGTGTCTGATGCGGTCGCGCTCGATGCCAACACCGCTGGTCGAGTTGGCCTGTGGATCGGCGTCGACCAGGAGGGTCTTCCGCTCCGCAGTCGCGAGCGAGGCGGCGAGATTCACGGCGGTGGTTGTTTTTCCAACGCCGCCCTTTTGATTGGCGATGGCGATGACGCGTGACATCTCTATAACATGTTGAAAATAAATGTTTTATGTTGTTAGATCGCTGGAATGGCCCCAATATAGGGGGCCGGCGGAGTGGCGTAAAGGCCGAGTTTCACGTGAAACCGATGCGACGTTTCACGTGAAACAAATACGACGGCCCCTGGGCTAGGCCACGCGCCGGCGCCAGCGCGCCGTTTCGACCACCAGGTTGTGCAGGTCGCTGGGCGAGACGCCGGGAATGCGCGCTGCCTGCGCCAGCGACGACGGGCGGATGCGATCCAGCTTCTGGCGCGCCTCCGTCGCCAGACTCTTGAGCTCGAGGTAGGGAAGCTCCAGCGGCAGCGCGAACGCGGCGAGCTCCGCCAGTCGCCCGGCCGCCTCGCGCTCACGCGCGAGATAGCCGTCGTACTTGAGCTCGATCTCCGCGCTCGCGATGGCGTCCGCGTCGGCCGTGAGCGCCACGCCCGCTGCTGCGAGCAGCGCGGCGAGCGACGCACCGGGCCGGCGCACCACGCTCGCCACCCGCTCGGGCTCGCTCAACGTCGTGCCCGTGGGAAGGAGCACCGGCGCCGCCGCGGCCGGTGAGATCGTCGAGGCGCGGGCCGCGCCCACCACGCCGTCCTCCTCCGCCCGGCGCCGCTCCGCGGTGCGCAGCTCCGCCGCGCTCAAGAGACCGAGCCGCTCCGCCAGCGGGGCGAGCCGCCGCAGCGCATTGTCCTGCCGCAGCAGCAGCCGAAACTCGGAGCGCGACGTGAACAGCCGGTACGGCTCGTCCACGCCGCGCGTCACCAGATCGTCCACCAGCACGCCGATGTAGGCGACGTCCCGCCCGAACAGCACCGGCTCCTGGCCGCGCAGCCGGCGCACCGCGTTGATGCCCGCCACCACCCCCTGGCCGGCCGCCTCCTCGTAGCCCGTCGTTCCGTTGATCTGCCCGGCGAAGAAGAGCTGCTCCACCGCCTTCGTCTCGAGCCAGGGAGTGAGCTGGGTGGGTGGATAGTAGTCGTACTCGATCGCGTACCCGGGGCGCGTCATGCGCGCGCGCTCGAGCCCCGGCACGGCCCGCAAGAATTCGAGCTGCACCGACACGGGCAGGGAAGTGGACAGCCCGTTCACGTACAGCTCGTGCGTGTCGAGACCCTCGGGCTCGAGGAACACTTGGTGCCGCTTGGCGTCGGGGAACTTGACGATCTTGTCCTCGACCGACGGGCAGTAGCGGGGCCCGCGCCCGCTGATCGCGCCCCCATACAGCGCCGACTCCTGGAGATGGGCGCGGATGATCGCCTTCACTTCGTCACCGGCCCACGTGATCCAGCACGCCACCTGACGGGGCAACGCCGCGCGCTCGTAGAAGGAGAAGCGGTAAGCATCGCCGTCGCCGTCCTGGCGCTCGACGCTGGACCAATCCACGCTACGACCGTCTACACGCGGGGGCGTTCCGGTCTTGAAGCGCAATGCTGTAAGTCCAAGTGATTCAATGTGTTCCGCGATTGCAACGGCCGGCTGGTCGCCCGCGCGACCGGCGGGAATCTGGGTGTCGGTGCCGAGGTGAATGCGCCCGCGCAGAAACGTTCCGGCCGTGAGGATCACGGCGCGCGCGCGAAGGGTGCGGCCGTCCGCGGTCGTGACGCCCGTGGCGCGCGTGCCGTCCAGCAGCAACCCGCTGACCATCCCTTGGGCGAGCTCGAGCGTCGGGAAGCCCTCGAGCAGCGCGCGCACGGCACGGCGGTACAGCGCGCGGTCGCACTGGGCGCGCGGAGCCCATACGGCGGGTCCCTTGGAGCGATTGAGCATCCGGAACTGGATGGTCGCGCGATCAGCGGCCCGCCCCATGATGCCGCCGAGCGCATCGACCTCGCGCACGACGGTGCCCTTCGCGATGCCGCCGATGGCGGGGTTGCACGACATCTGGCCGATCGTGTCGAGGTTCGACGTGAGGAGCAGCGTCCTGGCGCCGAGTCGGGCGGACATGACGGCGGCCTCGCAGCCGGCGTGGCCGGCGCCGACGATGATCACATCGTAGTCAAGCGACATGCGAACAAACTACGCGGCTGGGCCAGGCAAAGGCTAGACGCACAGACGCGCCGCGGACAACAGTCAACGGGGTTTGGGTCGATCCGCTGCCTGGCTGATCTTTCGGAGTAGACCGAACAGGGTCTTGCTAGTCTCCGTCGCGAGCGCTTCGAGGCGTCCGAACTCCGCAGGCTCTAGGTATCCGACGTCCCGAGCGATCGCGAGTGCCGACTGGACCTCCGCCAGCGATCCCCACGCAGTATCGAGGAACTTTCGGTACTCGCGAGTCCCCTTCCGACTGGTCCCTTCGGCGATGTTCAGCGGGATGCTGTAACACGCTCGCCTCAGTTGGTCCGCCAGCGCCGTCTGCTCGACGTCCGGAAACCGATTGGCGGCCTTCGCGCACTCGACCGCGAGTCGCTGTGCATGCTGCCATGCTTTGAGGGTATGATGGATCGGCACGCCAGGAGTATGTGCGGGTACCGACGAAGGTACGCAACCGTTTCGCTGCACCGAGGATCCTGTTCACGCAAGCCTGTTTTCCGCTGCGCCCCTGTGCGTCTAGTTTATGCCCGTCCTAAGCCGTTCGGACCCAGCGCACCAGTTCCTTGAGATTTGGCCGCTTGCCTGTCATCAAGATGCCGACCCTATAAATCCGCGCCGCTACCCACGTCACCCCCCCGATCGCTGCCAGCAAGATGGCCAGCGAGAGCGCCAGCTCTGACGCCGGCAGATTCCCCGCGGCCCACCGCACGGGCATGGCGACGGGTGAGCTGAACGGGATGAGCGAGAGCGTCACGGCGAGGGTCGACCCCGGGTCGTTCAGCATGGCGAACATGCTGATGAACGACAAGACGAGCATCCAGGCCACCGGCTGCTGCGCCTGGCGCGCCTCCTGCTCGGTGGACGACATGGCGCCTACCGCCGCGAACATCGCGGAGTACAGAAAGAAACCGCCCAGGAAATACGCCATGAAGACCGCGAACGTCGCGCCGGTCACATGCGGCATCTGGAACAGCTCGTCCGCTCCCGCCGCCTCGCCCGCCGCGACCGGCGCCCCGCGCGCCAGCAAGAGGCGGCCCGCCACTCCCCAGATCAGGAACTGGAAAATGGACACCGCCCCGACCCCGAGGACCTTGCCGAGCAGCAGCTGAAAGGGACGCAGCGACGACACCAGCACCTCCACGATGCGGGTGGTCTTCTCCTCAAGCACCGAGCTCATGACGTTGATGCCGTACAAGAGGATCGCCGTGTAGAGGATGATCCCCATGAAGTAGGCGAGCGAAAACGACTGTGCGGCGCTCTCCCCGCACGTCGCACCGCGTGAGATCTTGCACGTTTCGAGGCGCAGCGGGATGCTCGCGCGGGCCACGAGCTGGGGATCGACACCGGCCCGCTGCAGGCGCACCACCGTCAGGGCCTCGCCCACGGGTCGCTGCAGGGCCCCTTTACCGGCGAACACGTTGGCGCCGCGGTACTCCACCTTGCCGGAGTCGAGCGCGGCGTCGGTGACGATCAGGAACCCGTCGAGGCGCTTGGCCCGCACCTCCGCGGTGAGGGAGTCGATGACGCGGGGGACCGCGGGGACGCGGATCGCCCAGTTTCCGCCGCGGCCGAGCTGCTCGGCGATGCGGGCTCCCACCTCGGTCGCGGTGGCGTCGACGATCGCGATCCGCTTCGGTCCTCCGCCGCGCCCCAGCTGTCCGGAGAGGAAGAAGACGACGCCGAACAGCACGGGGCCGAGCAGCGCTCCGATCCAGAACCACCGGGTGCGCACCCGTTCCACGAACTCGCGCCGCACGATCGCCCAGATCTTATGCATCGGCTCGTACGCCGGCCTGCGCCGCCTCCGGGCCGACCAGGTCGATGAAGATCTTCAGGAGCGATGGCTCGCGCAGCTCGAAGCGCGCCAGCCGCGCCCCCGACGCCACCAGGTCGCGCAGGATGCGCTGCGGGTCGGCACCGGAGGCGAGCTCGACTTCGGCGTATTGACCGTAGTCGTCCACTTTTTTGACGAGCGATGGGTCGGCAAAGACCTGCGCCGCCGCACCGACGCTGCCGTCGAACTCCACGACCAGATGGTGCCCGCCGCGGGTGCGCTTGATGTCGCCGAGAGGGCCGTCCACGAGTTGGCGGCCGCGCGCGATGATGCA
>Ga0137398_10000598_pt1 | contig 13250 bp, 12 predicted proteins | sample czorhiz216metaG_FD_106659 | JGI IMG/M metagenome (GOLD analysis project Ga0137398, IMG submission 106659) | Vadose zone soil microbial communities from Angelo Coast Range Reserve, California, USA - czorhiz2.16 metaG | ecosystem: Environmental > Terrestrial > Soil > Vadose zone | place: USA...
CTTGTCCACACGAGCACGCAACGCGGTCGCATCAACAAAATCAAACACCGCAGAGCTGACTCCAAGACCAAGAGCCAGAGTGACGACGACTGTCGTTGACAGCAACGCGTGCTTCCTCACGCTTCGAAAGGCGAAGCGAATATCGTTATGCAGATCATCAATAAGACGGAGACCTCGCAGCTTCTGCAGAAACGAATCCATGATCTCCTCACCGCTGTACAACAGGTCAGACATTCCCATTCATGACCAATTGCCATACTTCGGTCAATCGCCACGCGCAAGCTGGGTACACACATACTCACGAAAACCATGGAACGCCGCCCCGAAGTCGGTCTTGAGATCCTGTCGATCTCGGTCCTGAGCGCCGGGGGCAGGTCATACAGTTTGATATTACCCCGGAGGAAGCGTGGGCAGTATCGAACTTCTTGAGGATGGCAATCGCGGCCGTTCGGTCTAGGCTTGAGTGGAGCGCCCAATCACAGTGCAACCGGAGGTCCGCATATTCCCTTCCGATCTTGTCCTGCTCGATGATTTTTCTGATTCCGACTAGGAGGTAGACAGCCTGGGCCTCGGTCGTGATGGCCTTGTCGAGTTGGCTCGTCAGTTTCGAGATTATGTCGCGCGTCGTCATGGTGTCAGTCGAACGCCAGGACGGCCCTTCTCGTGTCTCCCCTCATTGTTGATAGCGTGCAGGAGCTTGGCTTCATCATCGTGGCCTCAAAGATCTCTGCGACTGCAGTATCTCTTATTGCAGGAGGTGGATGCGGCGGACGAAGCTTTGAAACCGGGGATCTGAGCGCAGCGGATCGAACGCAGGATCGACGGAGAGCATCACCATCCAAACAGCACGCCCCGCCCAGGCCGTCTCCAACCACTGCAGAGCTTCGTTTTTCTCGCCGAGATCCGCGGCGATTTGCGCCATCCAGTATGGCGAAACGTATTTTTCGCCGGGACGTTTCAACAGTTCGTATATTTTTAACGCCTGGTCCTTTCGCCCGGAAGCGGCGTAGCCCCGGGCGACGGCGGCAATGTAAATCGTGGCGCCGCCGGAGAGCTCTTTGGCTTTCTGAAATTCGGCGATGGCCGCGCCATAGTTCTTCTGTTCAATGTCGATCAGTCCCATTTGATATCGCGCCGGGGCAAAATCGCCGTTCAGTTCCAGCGCCTTACTGCACTGGACTGACGCGGCGTCAATTTGGCGACCGAAATAGTAGCGGCGAGCCAGCCACGTATTCATGATCAATGAGACCGGCTCGATTCCCAGGGCGCGCTTCTCCTCGGAGATCGCTTCCTGGTGCCGGCCGGTGGCGCCAAGAAGATCGCCGTACCAGTGATGAGCGTTTGCGTAGTTCGGATCCAGCTCGATGGCTCGAAGGAACTCCTTCTCCGCTCCGGCTCCGTCCCAGTCCGAGTAAAACAGCCCCATCGCCAGCGAAGCATGGCCCTCCGCCAAGGAGTCGTCCAATGCAATCGCTTTTAAGGCCAGTTGCCGTGAGCGGACAAATGATTGCGGGGATTCAAAGCCGTACCAGCTCAAGGCATCCGCCACGTCTGCCAGGCCGGAAAGCGCAGGGGCATAAGTGGGATCTTTTTCGATGGCTTGTTCGAAGTACTCTCTGCCACGCTTGATGCTGGTTTCACTGCGTTGATTCCAGTAGTAACGGCCCTTCAGATAGGCCTGGTAGGCGTCAGGGTTCACAGAACGGCGCTGCGCGAGTTTTTCCTTTTCCTGCGGCGTTACGGCAACGCGGATCTCGCCTGCAATGGCCCGTGCTACCTCGCGTTGAAGATCCAAAACGTCACGAAGATTTCGTTGGTAAGACTTGGCCCACAGATGTTCGTCGTTGGATGCCTGGATCAACTGAACGTTAATCTCGACTCGGTCTCCCGAGCGTTGTACGGAGCCTTCGACCACGGCAGCAACATCCAGTTCCTTGGCGATTTGGGGGAGCGTCTTCTGAGCGCGCTTGTACTGCATTACCGATGTTCGCGAGGTCACCCGCAGAGCGCGAATTTGCGCGAATTCAGTGATCAGGGCTTCGGTCATGCCGTCGGCAAAATATTCTTCTTCGGGATCGTGGGAGAGGTTCTCCATCGGCAATATGGCAATCGATCGGATTTCGCCGCGCCCCGACCCGCTAGAGAAACGAGAACGGATTCCACCGGCATCGAGTCCAAACGCAATAGCAGCAAGAATCACGATGCCAACGGCTGCCGCCAGGACGGGCTTCGCAATGGACTTCTTTACTCTCGTTTCGGGAATGGGAGTAGTGGGCATCCTCAACCGTTCCAGGTCCACGCGAAGCTCGCGCGCCGTCTGATAGCGCCGTTCCGGATCCTTATCCAGCAATTTCAGGATGATCGCTTCGAGTTGCGGTGAAACTCGACTGTTCACGGCGCGCGGCCCCACGGGTGCCTGATGCAAGATTGCATCCGTCAACCGTGGCGCTGAGTCCTCCAGAAATGCCCGGCGTCCCGTGGCCATTTCGTAGAACACGCAGCCTAACGAGTAGATGTCCGCCCGCGCATCAGGTGTTTCGCCACGCAACTGCTCTGGTGCCATGTAAGGCAGGGTCCCGCTCAACCCCCGTGTTTCGGCAAACGTCTGGGTTGCTGCGAGATCAGCTGGCGACCGCAATAACTGTGCCAGACCGAAGTCCATCACCTTCGCCTGCCCCTTTGGGGTGACCAGAATGTTGCCCGGTTTCAGGTCACGGTGGACAATTCCCCGCTCATGCGCTTCTTCGAGTGCTGCGGTGATTTGCGTCCCCAGTGACACGACTTCTTTCTCCGGCAAAGCGCCTGCATCCAGCTTCTGGGCCAGCGATTGCCCCACAACAAGTTCCATTGCCAGGAAGTTCACGCCGTCTTGCGTATCGAAGTCGTAAATCACACAAATATTGGGGTGCGAGAGCTTGGCAAGAGCCAGCGCCTCTTGACGGAAACGGCGCCGCACGGCTTCATCGACCAGCGCGCCCGAAGGCAGGACTTTTACCGCGACGTCGCGCTCCAGTCGCGCATCGAGGGCGCGGTACACCACACCCATGCCGCCCCCGCCAATCTGTTCGAGGATCCGGTAGCGCCCCAATGTCCGGCCAATCATGAGGAAACGATCCGCCTCAGGCGGCAATCTTAGGCTGTGTACACAGGCCCGTCAACGCGCGGGCGTTTACTCGCGCGCGGCGTTTACTAGATAGCGATTCACGCAGGGACTCCGAAAAGCAAAATCTAAAGACAGCCGGTGAAGGCTGTTTCGCAGTCCGGCTTCCCAAACCGTAGCGTTCACCGTAACGGTCATCGAAATGGTTGGACGTGTAGTGCCCGACATTCTTCATGCAGCCAGCGACAGGCTGAAGGAGTACGGGCGAGCGGTCCGAACCGGGCCCCCGGCACCCGGAATGCGCCAACTCTACTTCGCCAAAGAAATCTGCTTTGCCATGAGCAAGATACGTCTTTTTTCCGTTTTCGTTCGGCAAGCGCCTCATGCGCCTCCTGGATGTTTTCAGGGCGCGCCAATAGCTCCCGAATTTTCGACAGTCGTGACGGTGTCCCTCCGCGCCACACCTAACGCCTCACTCCAAAAGGGATTGAGCTGGTTCGCAGCTCCGTCGTAGCAGCTCCCGCCTCGGCAAAAGTCCGCCGGCCCGCCTTCAGCGGAGGCCGCGCATGATGCCCGTCCCCTATCCCCGCCGCGTGGCCACTCAACTCTTGCGCTTCGCGATTTGGATCGCGCCGCACGACACCCTCGACTGGGGCCACGGCATGCTCAGCGAGCTAAATCACGTACAGGGGAGTTGGGCGGCCCTCATTTGGGCCATGGGCAGCGCGGGAGTTCTCGCGAAACACGCGCTGCTCTCCCTCGTTATTCCAGGCGGCAGCCGCCAAACGGTCCCATCTGCGGGAAAACTCTTCGCTAAGGAGGGTCCTAGGCGCTAACTCTATACTTGTCGCCGTCGGTTCTTGTGTCGTGGCATCCATGCTATTTTTCCTGGCTCCTGCGTTATCGTGAGCCCGGTCTGGAAGCTTTGGCGCAGCGAGCCGAACAGAAACAGGACGCTGAGGCGCTGGTTTTCGTCGCGGTGCGGGATTGGGATGCATCCGAGGGCGCGCGGCTGGCCCAGGAAGCGGTGCGTCTCGATCCGAACCTGGTCTGGGTGTACGGGATCGTTTATATCTGCCCCACAAAACCTTCTGAAAGGGACCAGCGCATACAGAAGCTCGAGCAATGGGATCCGCAGAATGCGCTTCCATGTTTCATCATCGCAGAGTGCCTTGATATCGATGAGGTCGTTCGCGAAAAGATCCCGAAGCGCGTGGAGGACGAAACCCCGGCTTGGCGGACCGCCTTGGCGGCGGCCTTCCAGTCTCCGAAGCTCGATGGCTATCAAGGCCGGCTCAAGGAACTCGACCGAAGAGTCCTAGTTCGCTATGGGATTGAAAACCCCTATCACGCTCTTGTATGCGAGAATCCGTGGTGTAGTTTACCGAGCTACACTGCCTGGGATTCCTCTCGTTACGCGAATTTTCTCCTCGAATCCGGCGACATGCTTGAGGCCAGGGGCGACCGCAAAGGCGCTGCCCTCATCCGAATTTGGCCGTGCTTTTTTGAGCTTTCTCATGACGGGTCATTTCTCCTGCTTCTTACAAGTTCGCGCCATCGGCCAGGTGAAGCGAATCAAAGCCAGGGGTGACGAGCCGGGGTGAAGTCCACTTCACCTCGCGGCAGCTGAAGTGAACACCTAGTGCGCCCCCGCTACGGGAAGGTTATCGAGTCATGCCCAGGTCGAAATCGAAGATAACGTCGACATAGCGGCCGGAGTAGTCGGGCGGGAGAGGGGGAAAATGGTCGATGCTGAGGAGGGCACGCTGCGCGGAATCGTCCATCGAAGGATTGCCGCTGGGTTCGGTGATGCGGATGTTTTTGACCGAGCCATCGCGATTGATGCTAAAGGTGACAGTGGTTTTGGCGCGACGAGCGGCGCGCACGGTGGGGTCGATGGTGTTCTGCATCCAATTCTGGCTGATAGCGCGAACGATGGACTGCACGTACCAGGGATAGCGTCCGGCGAAGTCGCCACCGCCCTCGCCACGAGCGACGGGTCCGCCGTAGATGGGGCCGGGAGTATTGGTGTAGCCGGAGGAAATGCTGGCGGAACCCTCTTTGCCGGGGACCGCGTTGTTATCATCGGGCGTTTTCTTTTCGAAGACTATGGACGGGCGGCTGGGGCGAAGCGGCTTTCCCCCCTTCGTCCACTTGGGAATTTCGGTGACGGTTTCGGGTTTTATTTCTGGGGCAGGGGGAAGAGGGTCCGCCTTGTGGAGACTCTTGGTGGGATCGACAACGCCGCTGTCGGTGGAGTTAGTGGGCTGAAGCATGGGAATGCCAGCGGGGGAGACGATATTGACTTTGAAGCCGGAATCGCCGCCACCGATACTGCCCCATTGATTGCCGGAACGTTGAAGCCAGACTCCCGCGAGCATGACGACGGAGACAGCGAGGTGCAGGAACACAGAACAAAACAAAGAGCGCTGGAAGGGGAATTGGTCGGTGGTGGAGATGGCGTAGGACATTTTCGAGTAGTCAGTTATCAGTTCTCAGTAAGAAAGCACCCTCGATTCTGTTGTGGCCTGCCAATCTTATTTTACGCTGGGCCGCGGCCAGGGGGTGAGCCAATTTAATCAGCTATTCAGCCGAAAAGTGAGCCGGTGCTGTATGCATTCGGTCTGCTATGAGCCAAGTCTTGGCTGAACTCGGTGAGAACGGAAAGCGGTGATGACCTGAATTCAGCGTTACTGACTCTGAAAACTGTTTCGATGCCAGATGGGATAAGTGGTACGAACAGATTGAAGCAGAAAGATCTGTTGACGGTTGAAATCGACCCGCCCGGTTGTCACCCGTGCCGCTGGAAAGGAACACAGAACCGGATCATTGGCCAAGATCGACGGAGAGCAACAGAGCCGGGGAATTATCATTCCGTTCGGCGATCTGTTGATCGGAGCGACGGCGCTGGAAGTCGGCTACTCAATGGTGACTGCCAACGTGCGGCACTTCCGGCTTATCCCCGGCCTCACCGTCGTGCAACTCTGAACCGTACCGGCAGCTAAAGAGAGAATCCGAGAGAAGGGCCGGCGAGTTGTCTTCAGATGCGAGCGGCGGTTGCGGCTATGGGAATCGAACTCAACGCCGAAGCTTGGGAAGCTCTCCTGTTTTGATTCAACCCTTCATTGCAACGTCCATCAGGCCGCCGCCAACCACTCGAATTGGACAGGCAGACGTTCGGTCCATGCCGGGCCCCCGGCACCATCCGAACGTCCGCCGAGTAGGTTCCAATCTCCCGCAATTCGAAAAGTCGACCCCTCCGGCGCGAGCGTGATCGCCGTGCAGTGTTTCGACAGTTCAGACTTGGCCCGGGGCACGTCGGCCATGAGGAGCCCCCGAATATCCTGCAGTCGTTTCTGAACGAATTCCTCAATCTCCCGGATCCGTGCGTCGAGCCCGCGGCCGTCAGCCGCGAGGAGTTCTTCGCTGATAGTGTCGAGCTCCCTCTCGCGCTTCCCCAACTCCTCGAGCAGCGCGGTCGATCTGTGCCCTTCCGCAATGGCGCGCGCCAGATTCGCTATCTCTGTTGTTAGCTCCGCATAGTGGCCAGGTGTGATCGGGTGTCCTTCAGACGCGCCGGCAATTGGCGCTTGAATTCCTCGAGGCCGAATGCGGCGACATCTTCGAGCAACACTCCCCGTTGCAGGACTGAGATTAGCTCTTGCTCGATCCTGTCCCGGCGGACCACCATCTCATTGGCGCACATTCCGCGATTCTGATGTAGCGGGCATCCGTACTTTGCCCATCCCGCTCGCCCGCGTCCTGAAATCAGCACGATGTTGGAGCCACGGAGACCACACTTTAAAAACCCAGAGAAAAGATATCGTGCCGTGTGCGACCGCGAGCACAGGCCAGCGCCAACCCCGCTTGAGAACGCGGCATTGACAGACGCGAGGCGATTCGTGACTGCCTGCCACATTTCATCCGACACGATTCTAAGATGAGGAGCGTCCATGACGGTCCATTCCGTTCGCTGGCGAAGACGCTGAACCCGCCGGCGAACCTCCCCGTCCAGGGCTCGGGCGACGACTTTTGCCCTTATTCTGGATATGTCCGAGCCGAGTTTTCAGCTAATCTGGACAGCAGTGATTTCCACTGACCTGAGCACCTCGGGCCTTGGTGCAGTAATTACGCTACTGCATGCAGACGGAAGATGTCCGAATCTGGGCAAGGCATCCCAAAATCGCGCAATTGGAGACATACGACCGCCGGGTATATTGGAGTAACACTATTACAGGAAAGAGCTTAAATTGATCGGTACGCTGGATTGCTAATTGCATTCCTATCCTCAACATAAGTTCGCTAAGATGAAGCAAAACGCGTGAAAAGCTGGTGGTTGCCTCTATCGCTTGGCAGACTGACTTCCGGAAAGGAAGACCAAAACTATGTCATTCCTTAGAGATCTGAGAATCGCGTTTCATTCGCTCATGCGGACGCAAGGGCTAGCGGTCACCGTGATCCTGACGCTCGCGTTGGGCATTGGCGCCAACGCTGCCATCTTCACGCTGGTGCGCGGCGTGCTCCTCAAGCCTCTTGTCAACCGCGACGAGGACCGTCTCATCTACATCCGCCAGAGCGCCCCGGCTACGGGCGACGATAACGCGGCGTTCTCCGTCCCCGAAATCCAGGATTTGCGCGCCAGCGTCAAAACCCTGAGCGCACTCGGCGAGTTCTCGACCCTCGAGTTCACTATGATCGGTCTGGGTGAGCCTCGCGTCGTTCAATCTGGCGTTGTCAGCGGCAACTACTTCGAAGTTATGGGCCTCCACCCTGTCCTCGGCCGTCTCATCGGACCACAAGACGACGGCCCCAAAGCTGTCGGCGTCGCCGTTCTCACCTATCGTTTCTGGGCGACCAGTCTTGGGAAGGATCCTTCCGTCATCGGCAGAACGCTTCGCCTCGGCTGGGGCCCCATGGGCGATCGATCTGCCACCATTATCGGCGTCCTCGAACCCTCCGTCCCCTATCCCCAAGATACCGAAATCATGGCCAATATCGTCACCAGCCCGCACCACCTCTCTGCAACCATGGTCACTAGCCGCCTCCACCGCATGACGGAACTCTTTGGCCGTCTCGCTCCCGGTGCCACCCTCGATCAAGCTCGCGCTGAGTTGCGCTCCGTCTACGGGTCCATTACCAATGCACATCCCGAAGCATATCCGGCCAAGGGGAACTACCAGATCAGCGCCAAGCTGCTTCGTGACCAGATCACCTCGGGCGCCCGGACCGTGCTGCTGGTGCTGCTCGCAGCGTCAGCGCTGGTCTTCATCATCGCGTGCTCGAATGTCGCCAACCTGATCCTCACACGGACTGTTCGCCGCGAACGCGAACTGGCTACCCGTGCGGCGCTCGGCGCGAGCACAGGCGCGCTGCGCCGCATGCTGCTGGCCGAAGGCCTTCTGCTCTGCGGCGCTGGGGCCGCGGTCGGTGTATTGAGCGGGCAGCCGCTGGTGGCTATCCTGGCCCGCTACGCCTCGCGCTTCTCGGTGCGCGCGCTCGATTTGACGGTCGATTCCAGCCTGCTCTGGGTGGGAGCAGCGCTGGCTGTGGTCGCCGCGGTGATTTTGGCGTTTGTCCCGCGCCTGCCGTCGGCCGACACGTCCAATGGCCATAGCGTGTCGAGCGGCAGCGCCCGGATCACCGGCAGCACGAGCCGCCGCCAACGGATCTTCGCGGTGACACAAATCGCTGCATCCTTCGTGCTATTGGCTGGCGCAAGCACGGTGATCACCACGCTGATCGCGCTGCAAATGGCGCAGACCGGTCTCGACATGCGCCACGTACTGACCATCAACGTTCCCGCTATGTCTTACGGAAGAACGCCTCAGCAAGTGGTCGATTTCTACAGGGAATCGATTCGCCGCATTGATGCGCTACCCGGCGTGAACAAGACCGCTTTCGGCATGGTTGTTCCCTGGCGCGATACCGGCTTCGGCCTCCAATTCTCCGCCGACGGTCATGTCCATACCCCCGGAGAGGACCCTCGCGCGCAGTTGCGCGTCATCTCTCCCGGATTCTTTGCCTCGCTCGGCGTTCCCATCATTTCCGGCCGTGACTTCAACGGGTTCGACGGCCAAAAAGGTAAAGAGCCCGTCGTTATCGTAAGTGAGACTCTCGCACGGCGCATGTTCCCCAATCAGGATGCCGTCGATCGGCACGTGTACTGGACGGATCCCGTGCTCCAATTCGCCTCTGGGATTAGCCCCGCCCCACACCGCATCATCGGCGTCACCGCCGACATTGACGACCAACACATCGTTCCGGAACCCGTCCTCACTGTCTATAATCCCTTTCAAGAGGGTCCACTCTTTGGTGGCCACCTTTTTATCCACACCAGCGCAGATCCTTATTCGCTGGTCACGCCGGTCACGCGCCTCATTCGCGGAATGTCCGTCGACCAGCCCATTGAGCACGCCGCCACTCTTGAAGACGTCCGCGCGGAGGTGCTCGCGCCGGACCGCTTGAACTCCCTGGTGTTCGGGGTGTTCGCGGCTGTCGCCCTGGCCATTGCCTTGGTTGGCGTTGCAGGCGTGCTGGCGTTTTCGGTCAGCGCGCGGACCCGCGAATTCGGCATCCGGCTGGCGCTCGGATCGCAGCCGCGGCATCTCCTGAAAGGTGTCATTGCGGAAGGCGCCGTGATGGCTGGGGCAGGCGTCCTCGCCGGCGCAGCATTCGGGTTCGTGGTAGCGCGTTTTGCGCGCAGCTATTTCGTGGAGGTGAAAATGCCGGGCGTCCTGCCTGTGGTTCTCTCTGCGTTCGTGCTGCTCGCAGCCGCAGTCGTCGCTTCATGGCTCCCCGCGGCACGCGCCGCGCGCATCGACGTAATGCAGGCCCTTCGCGCCGAGTGAAATGCACAGGGCGATCCACCGTCACTGCAGAACGGATTCGAGCTGCTTCGCCCCAGTTGGTGAGAAGAATCAGCGACCTTAACAAATCGTCGGTCATGCGCAACGATCCAATTGTAGCGTTAAGATACGATTAGTCCTTCGCACAAGAGGGCATGATAGTACCCAAATCTGATTCGTGGACATTCATGACGATTGTCCCCGAGTAAGGCGCTTGTGTAGACCGAACCGATCGATTCCGGATTCAAAAACTCTTTAGAAGGGACTGTATCTGACGCTCAGTTCCGGGACTTAACAGCAGATTGCATTTGCTCAGGGTATTTCTGAGTCTCGATAATTGCTCTGGAGTTGGCGTCACAAAGCTTCGGTTGTATCTAGCGAACCATCGGGCAATATACCTTCGACTCAGGTCGACGCAAGAATCGCTCTGATTCGTGAGCGATTGGATGAGGAAATTGATGCTATCCCACTTGCTGATGCGGGCTATAAGGAAGAGAGCCCAGCGTTGCCCATGCAAGTAGCGACATTGATCGTAAACCTCCCAAAGGCGCTGCCCGCCTACCGAATTCGGCTTCTTACTCAGCGCGACCACTGCTTCATGCGCAACTTTGCTGCTTGAGTCGCGCAGTGCAAGTACAAAGGTATCTTGATACGCATCTGGATTTAGCTTCGTAGCCGCGTGTAGCGCAGCGGCGCGCACCTTCGAGGATTCGCTTCGAAAGAAACGCTCAACGAGATGAGAATCCTGCATGTGTCCAGTCTCTCCAACGCCGGCAATTGCAGCGCAGAGCTCACGATTACTGGACGCCTCCAGGTTTCGGCAATAGTAAGCAAGCAGATCAACCGTTCCTTTTTGCCGAAAGTAATACTGCGCTTCTTCCCGCAGAGCGATGTTGCTGTCGAGCAATGCCTCTTCAAATTCCTGGGTAGCTTCGTTTGCATACTTTTCGGCGAATATGCGTACCGCCTGCCGCCTTACCGGCATATATCCGTCATTCCTAGCTCGAGCGAGAAGCTCTTTTGCTTCGGTGCTTGGGAGAATCGCAGGCAGCTTTTCTACAGCTTCCCTGCGCACCTGTGGATCGGGACTCTTAAGTGCGCGCTGCATGACAAACAAGAGGTCATGTGCGCTTGAATTCAGCGCCACCTGAAAGCAGAACCGGCGGACTAGTTGGTCTGCTGATTGGAATCCTTGATGCAGAGCCTCACGCGCTTCCACACTAGCAAAGAGCTGTCGAACGGCTTCAATAATCGCAGAGTGGTCGTCCCTCGCCGCATAGCGCAGACGCAGCACAAGGGGCATCCAGGTCGCGAGGTGAGAAACATAGTCAGTTCGGATACGATTCAGCAACAGATTACGTGCGGCGGAACGAATCTGAGGTACCCAATCATTCACCCGGATTAGGAGAAATGGGAGCTCGCCTCCGGTGCTCGATTTTCCCAACTCCTGGACTGCCGCCTCGCGGACGTGTCCGTTCGTGTGACAACTTGCAATTCCAAGCAGCGAGATTGACACCTCTCCCATGCTGGCGAGGTGACCCACGTCTTCGGGGTTCATCATGTACCAAGACTCACGCCTCACGCGCCAATCAGAGTAGCCTTGCCTCACAAATTCGTCGAAGCGGGCAAAGTCAGCGGGCTTGAGTTTTTGTAGTAAATGGTGAATGGCTTTGGCGGTAGCGAGGATCGACCTTCGGTCCCCAATTATCAGGAACGGAAGCAGGTCGGGGATGGCTGCGGGTTCTCCCGCATCTTGTATCAGCCCAATGATCTCGTCCGGCTGGGTGGGCTTAACCAATCTATCCCACAGCCGTTTCCTTGCGTAAAGAGACTCGATTAGCCTCTCCGTTGACTCTGAGGGTTTCTTCATCTGGGCTAACTGACAGGTCAAACTACACTCCGCACGAATTCTAGCCCTTTTTTCATCTTCGCTTCAGTCTGTTCCTTATGGCTTATAGGATGGGTGATACTGGTGATATCGGCTTAACTTCTCTTGGTAGGCCGAGTGTACCATTCGGGCACGTCGTTTCGAGTTTCTAACGCTTTAACAATCTCTGTGAGACTCGGGTTCTTATCGCTCTCGCCATACTCGGGCTACGGAGGAAGTTCAACTTTCGGATGCCAAGGGCGCTCTGGTGCATGGCGATTACACTTTCAATTGGGTCTCGCCTTCTCAGTGGATAGAAGAGATTCGATTTGGAAGTTATGAGCGCCTCCGCGTGCGCGATGCAAAGGGATATTGGCAGAAAAGCGGACTGAGCTACCAGCCGGAAATCATTTTTTACTTGGATACGATGTTGCACCTAAAGGATGCGGTCAAAGTTGGGCCAAAGCAGACCCTCGGAAAAGTAAGAAATCGCGAGAAGTCTGGAATCCGGCAGCAATGCACGGAAGTGAAGTGGGCGGCGGGCACCGAGCGGATAATGTGCTTCGATGAGGCCAATGGCGCCCTGGTAAGTGTTGAATATCCGAGAGGTGATAACCAAAACTCGCCCGAGATCTCTCGCATCGAGCACGGTGCGTTTAATTCCGTGGGTGGAAAGCTTGTTCCCTACGAAATCCGAGCCCTAAAGGACCGGAAGGTCATTGCCGCTGTAAAGGTTCTGGAAATTGCCAAAATCACCGAGGAAAATCCGGCACTGTTCAATGTACCGATGAACGCAGAATTTTGGGCACAGTGCGATGATATGCAGGAAGCAGAATTGGCAGACCGCGTTCAGCCGAGATATCCGACCAGTGCGCGCGCCAATCATGAGCAAGGGAGAGTAATACTTTACGCAGTGATCGAAGCGGATGGCTCGCTATCGCACATGACAATCATTCACCGGTCAACACCGGATCTAGAAGCGGCGGCAGTCGAAGCCATTCGTCATTGGCACTACAAGCCGGTAGCGTGTGGGCAGACGCCGATTCGCGTGGAAACCTCAATCGCCACGGATTTCCGGCTCCAGTACTAAGGTGAAGAACGATGTACCTCATGACCTCAGCTTCAAACTCCCGGTAATGTTGGCCTAACCGGAGAAGTCAAGTTCCAGGACTTCAAATGAACGATTAGCGCATTTACCAGCCTCTCATTTAAAATCCCCTAGCGATCACCCGACCGCGAATATCGGGAACGGGAACCTTTCCGCGCCAGGCAACAGTCCCTGTATGGCCGGAGTGGATGACCTGCAGGTTTGAAAGGACCACAGCGTGCGCAAGCTACTCCTTGTTCTTCTCTTGATGGGCCAGTGTTGCTGGGCGCTCGAGCGCCAGCCCAACGCCGACTACCATGCCCGCCGCGAGGCGCTGGCGAAGAAAACCAA
>Ga0137398_10000599_pt1 | contig 13250 bp, 16 predicted proteins | sample czorhiz216metaG_FD_106659 | JGI IMG/M metagenome (GOLD analysis project Ga0137398, IMG submission 106659) | Vadose zone soil microbial communities from Angelo Coast Range Reserve, California, USA - czorhiz2.16 metaG | ecosystem: Environmental > Terrestrial > Soil > Vadose zone | place: USA...
TCACGGAAATGACCTGGAGCGCCTCGGCAAGCTCTTCGACACTCTGCCGAACATGTACGTGGACATCGCTGCGGTGCTTGCCGAACTCGGCCGCCAGCCCTATGCTGCGCACGATTTCTTGGTTAAGTATCAGGATCGCGTGCTGATGGGCAAAGACATCTACGATGTTAGCGAATACAAGTGGTACTTTCGCGCGCTCGAGACCCGGGACGAATATTTCGAGTACTACCGCAGGCGCCACGCCTTCTGGCGCATTTACGGCTTCGAGGTTTCCGACGAGGTGCTGAAGAAGGTGTACTACAAAAACGCTTTGAAACTGCTGCCGGGAGTCGACGCGAAAGCCTTTCCCGAATAAAGCCGAGGTCAGCTTTTCCTTTTCTCAATCTTTAAATTAAGAACGATCTCCTTCTTGCTGTCGAAGCTGGAAATGGTGTGCGTGGTGGATTTCGCACCGTCTTTTTCCGCATGAATTTCGTAGTCGGTATTGAGATCGAGACCGCTGAAGCGAAAGTTTCCTTCTTCGTCGGCGATGTAACTGCGGACCGCATTGGTCCGCGTATTCTTAAGGAAGACCACCCCGGAAGGAACCGGGTTCTCAGACGATTTGTCGCTCACCACGCCGCGCACGGTGCGCAGTTGCGCTTCACGCTTGGCATCTTGCGCTGCCGCCATCGAAACGCAAAGCGCCAGGCCCAAACCCAGGGCGCAAACGCGCCGGAAGTTCATTTTTTCCCTCCTGCTGCCGGTTGCAAGCGAAAGACCAAGTTATTGTTGGCGTCGGGGCCGCTCTTAGCGTCGACAACCTTCGTTTGGTCGGTAAAGCCTTTGGCGTGCGCTACCATTTCATACGCAGCACCCTGCGGCACGCGAATGGCGAATTCTCCTCGAGAATTGGTGTAGTCCGCCCACCGAAATTTCTTTTCCCCCGCACGGCGAATGCGCAATCTTACGCCGGGGAACGCGAGAGCTTTGTCCGTAAAGACCGATCCGCGGAGCACAAAATCGTTGGCGTGACCGTACTCTTGTTTGGCGTTTTTCCCCGGCTTGGCAGCCGGTCCCTGAGCTAGATCAGGACGAACCGAGGACAAGACAAAAAACGCCACGCTCAACAAAGCGACACACCAACGCCTGTCCATGTAGCGCTCCTTATCACTTTAGATGTGAGCAGGCAGGTAACAGATGCCACGCACGGAAGCGCAAAGCTATTCTTCGTCGTCTTCCTCGTCCTCTTCTTCCTCTTCTTCGGGTACATCGCCATTTTCGCCGGCCTCGCCCTCTTCCTCTTCGTCCTCGTCGTCATCCAGGTCTTCGGAAATGATGTTTAGGTGCACGGGATGGGTCTGCGACACTTCGAGCTCCGATTCACACTCCGGGCAACTCAATATCTCGCCCTCTTCCACCTCATCTTCGTCGACATCGATCTCCGCGGAACACTCAGGGCAGCGAATCACGGCTCCATCCTCCGTACACTCTCTTGAAAGGGTTGGCGCCGCCTGGACCGCGAGCACCACCGTCGAGCGTATTATATAACGTGGGATATGAAGTCAACTCCCCGGGACGAAATCGCCAACGATTGCGCCCGCAAGGGCCCAAGTTTAGCCAATAAATGGCCTCTTCGCGCGAATATCCGGACCGTCCGCTCGTCGGTGTGGGAGGTGTGATCATTGATGACGGCCGCGCCCTGCTGATCCGGCGAGGCACGGAACCGCTGCTCGGCGAATGGTCGATTCCTGGAGGCACGCTGGAATTGGGCGAAACCCTCGAGCAAGGTGTAGCACGAGAACTGCTCGAGGAAACCGGTTTGGAAGTGCGGGTTCTCGAGTTGATCGAAGTGTTTGACCGCATTTATGTCGAGAGCACCGCCGGTGAACAGCAGCCGAAAAAAGGGCCGCGATTTCATTACGTAATTGTCGATTACCTTTGCGAGCGTATGAGCGGGCAGCCACGCGCGGGGAGCGATGTTACCGACGTGGCTTTTTCGCGTGAAGATGAGTTGCACGGTTACAATCTGACGGAGACAGCCACGCGGATTTTGCGGAAGGCGTTCGCTATGGATCGGCTGCGCCGCGAGGCAGCGTCAAGCCCTAAGGTTTAGTTTCGCACCACTAATTGGCTTTCGTAATTTCGATGCTGCCGTTGGCATTGGTGAGCTGAAGCTGGCAGCCACCTGACCCGACCGTGCCGTTCAAAGAGTCGGCGCCAACACTGCCTGTCGCGGTAATCGGCAGATCCGTCGAAATGCGCCCAAACGAGGTGCGCGCATTGACGTTGTAACCCACGCCTTCCGGAATCCGCACACGTATGGACGAAAAGGAAGTCTTAAGGGAAATATCACGGCAGCCGCTGGTTGGGCGCATCGCAGAAACCGCAACTCCGCCATTTTGATTGTTTACCATGATTTTGCCGCCGATGCCCTCCAAGGTGACTCCCGCAAACGAAGTGCTCACCTCCGTGTCTCCTTTTACGTTACGCGCCGTCACCGACCCGTTGGTGTTTTCAGCCGTCAGATTCCCATTAATACGATCCGCGGAAATGCTGCCGAAACTGTTCTTCGCAAAGGTGTCGCCCCCGATGTCGGTCAGCGTAACGCTCCCGTTGCCCGTAACCGCCCGAATGCCTTTGGAGACATCCGCAGCTTCAATGGCGCCAAAGGAAGACTTCAGCTCAACCGTGCCGTGAGCCGAGCGCAGCGTGATTTTTCCATTGGAGGTCTCGGCGTTTAGCGCGCCGGCGATATTGCTCAACTCCAAATTCCCAAACGAATCTCGGATGGTGACCGAGCTTCCCGAAAGCGAACTGCCGTTCACGCGGCCGTTGCTCGTCGTGCAGTTGACTCGGCCTTTTACATCTGAAAAGCTCACGTTCCCAAAGCTGTTGGTGATATCGGCGGCCCCACCGACCGCGGAGACTTCCACATTGCCGTTGTTGTCGTGGACCGTCAGGTCGCCGCGAATGTTGCGCGCCTCGACGCCTCCAAAAGAAGAAGTAATACTGGCGGAAGCGGCGTCGGAAACACCCACCGTTCCATTGCCGCCGGTGATGGTGGCCGCGCCCTGGATGTTGCGCACCGTGATGCTGCCGAAGCGGTTACGCAATTCCAGCGAGCCTTTTACGTCGGAGACCTGCACGGAACCGTTGTTGTCGGAGATAGAAGTGTTGCCGGCGGCCCCGGTGAGTTCAATGCTGCCAAACGAGTTGCCCAGTCGAGCCGGGCCGGAGTCGCGCACGGTGATCGAACCGTGACTATTCTCGACCTCTGCGGCGCCGTGAATCCCCGAAGCCTCGACGCTGCCAAACGCATTTCGAATGTTGAACGCCGCATCCGACGGCATGCCAATGTCATAACTCACCGACCACGAGGAGCTTTTGCTGACATGAAACCAGCGCTTCTCTTCATCCGGGTAGACGGTCTTGATACGCACGCCTTCGGAGGTTTGCTGCACGTCGATTTGGATTTTCTGCGCGAACGACTCGGCTTCCTCTCGCGAACTGGCTTGCGCCCGGATGGAGGCGGAGATTTTGACCTCGCGTCCGGACTCCCCATGGAGCTTGACCTCGCCAAATTTATGCTCCACCCGCACCGACTGGCCGGCCCCGAGAGAAACGGTCTTCTGGAAATCGCGACTGACCTCTTCCTGGCCAGCATCGGTGGCCGCAGACGTCGCCGGGGGCACCGCAACCAAGACGGTCACGCAAAGGAATGCGCTCGTGGCGCAACAGCGGAATGCGGCCACCGGCGCCGAGCGTGGGGTCTCATATACCGGGCCGGTCATCGCTTTTCCTCCACAATCTCTTCCAGCGTGCGCTGCTTTTCTTGGTACATGGCCAGCAATGCGTAGCGCAGATGAGCGTTCGACGGGTTTTGCCCGGTCTGCGCACGAATATCGTCGATGGCGCTGTCGAGCAGCAGCAGCTTTTCGCGGTAGTTGGCCATCAACGGAGTCTCGGAATTCTCCAGTTGCGGCTTGGCTTCCGTAGCAAGTTTGTCGATGGCTTTCACGTAAGCGGATTCGGCGCTCTCGACATCCGCAAGGGCCTTGTTCTTCAAAAGCCCGGCCGATTGCAGCGGCGATTTCGCTGGAGGCCTCAACAGCCAGCCGGCCGACGCCAGCAGCAGCACCACAAACGCGGCGGCTGTGACGGTTTGCCAGGAAAGCGAGGGGCCCGGCAACAGCGAACGCCAGCTCCAGCGGGCGCGCTGCCGCTCCGCCATCTGTGCCGCAAGGGACCGTCGGATGCTCGGCCAGAGCGTGGGGCTATCCGAGTAGTCGCGCAATTCCGCGGCAGCAAGGCTCAAGGAACGCCACGCGCGGAGCTGTGCGGCGCAGTTGGCGCAGTTCTCCGCGTGCGCTTCAAGCGCGACCCACTCCGCCGGCGTGCCGTCTTCAAAAATCCGGTCCCGATCGTCACAGTTGACATTCATCTGATTCACCGTGCTCCCGCGGCATCGCTATGCCGTGGAGGTTCGAGCATGTGCCGAAGATTTTTCTTCGCCTGAAACAGCGTGTTCTTCGAGGCCGCTTCCGTAATCGCCAGCATTTCGGAAATCTCCGCGTGGCGAAACCCCTCCACCTCGTAGAGCAGGAAGACATCGCGCTGGTGGCGCGTCAACTTGGTCAAGGCGCGATCCAGCGCCAGACGCAGTGAGGGGTGTGCACTCGCAGCGCGTGGCTCAGGTCGCGGGGCCGCGTCCTCGCGTTCATCGTTGACGGCCACTTCCTTCTTGCGCAAGCGGCTACGCCGCGCGTCATAGCAGGTGTTCACCAGGATGCGAAAGGTCCAAGTCACGAAACTCGATTGCCCGCGAAAACTCCCGACGCTGCGCTGCACTTTGAGGAACGTCTCCTGCACCGCATCTTCGGCATCTGTCGAACTGCCGAGAATGTTGCGCGCCAGATTCTTCATCCGCGCGCCATGCAAAGCATAGAGCCGCTCGTAAGCCTGCAGATCGCCGGCCTGACAGGCGGTCGCCAGCGCGAGATCTTCCGCTCGTGCGGCATTCGCCGCCGGATCCACAGCTGCCACCTGTTCCCGGAAAAGTGCCACTCGCCTCTCCCGTTGCGCTACGGGAAGGATTCTAGTCTCCCAGCCCAGCGCAAGTCCCATCATTCCCATGGGTTGCTCCTGGGGAATAGACGCCTGCCGATGGGCAAGTGTCAGGGCAGGGGGGTTACCGAAGCGGACCTTGTGCCCGCCTTCGGCCCTATAACCTGATGGCTATGAAAGAGTTATTAGGGTACGCAATGCGATGGAAATAGGGTCGTTCACAGCCAGGGCCAAATTTTATCAATGCCGCCTGTGCCGCAACAGACGGCCGTGCACTCGTGTCCCCGCTGGTCGACAAGAATCACTCGGCGGGGGCTAGGGTCAGCGGCGCATTTCCGATACGACGATATTGTGCCGGGATCGAACCAGGTGTTTATCCTGCGACGGCGTCAGGCAGAGCGCCGCGCGTGCGTTCGCGGCGCGAATATTCCCGCAGCGCCGCCTCGAGATCCGCGGTGGTGAAATCCGGCCAGCGCTTCTCTACAAACACAAACTCCGCAAAAGCGCATTCCCACAGCAAGAAATCAGAGAGTCGCTGCTCTCCGCCGGTGCGAATCAGCAAATCGACCTCCGTCGAGCCACCATGCAAGACCTCGGCGAGTACATCGCCGAACGATTCCGGCGAAAGCCGGGTGGCTTTGTAAAACCGGCAGGCCGCGTGGAAAATCGCTTGGCGGGCGGAATAATCAACCGCCAGCCGCAAATGCAGGCGCGTCCCCCGCATCGTGGCCGCTTCAGACTCAGCAATCGCCTGGCACAACGTGGCGGGCACGCGGTCACGCCGGCCAATCACGCTCAGCCGCACGCCTTCTTCCATGCATCGAGAGGTTTCCGTCAAAAGATATTCGTGAAGCAACCGCAGGATGCCATTGACCTCAGCCGCGGGCCGCTGCCAGTTTGCGGAAGAGAGCGCAAAGAGGGTCAGCGTATGAATGCCCAGGCTAGGCGCCGCGGCTATGATTCGGCGGGCAGCCTGGGCACCGGCACGGTGTCCGTGCGAGCGCGGCAGTCCGCTCGAGGAAGCCCATCGGCCATTCCCGTCGGAAATAATCGCGACGTGGAGGGGGCGAGCGGTCATGGTCGAAGGGACGACTGAGGGTGGTGGCAGCAGAACGATGGGTGAGGTGTGCATGGTATGGCTCTTGTTTTCTCCGCCGCGAATCATTATAGTTACAAACTACTCTGCATTACAAAGTACATAGCCAAAAAAAATCCATTTACCCTTCGCGTGTGGCGCGGATCAGCGCTTCCATGTGATTCAGATAGCGCTCGAGCGCACGCCTCCCGGCGGCCGCCAGCCGGTATTCCGTTTTCGGCAGACGCCCGTCGAAAGACTTGGTGCACACGATGTAGTCGGCTTCTTCGAGTTTGCGCGCATGAACGCTCAGGTTGCCGTCGGTAGTCTTCAGCATGGCCTTCAACTCGTTAAACGTAAGCGAGCGATTGACCGCCAATGCGCTCACGATGCCCAGCCGCACGCGCTCGTGAATCAGACGATCGAGATCAGCGGGGACGGCCTCACGCGATGTGCTCGCAGCGTTAGGCAGAGAACCCTCGCGCGCTCGTTGGTACCGTTCGTCCCGCGCTGTAGAACCTTTAGCCATAATCTCTCTCTGCGCTCGCCGGTAACGACCGCTATCCTCCGTGGTGTCGCGCGATCCAGAAACCAAATGCAATCTGTAAAGCGCCGAAGCCGCCAGCCATAAACCCGTTGCCCCAGCTCGCCGGAGCAAACAGCGCAATGCCCCCGAGTGTCATAAGGCACATGCCCATCACCGGGACTACGCGCACTGAAAACGCGCCACCGGTCACAATCGCCGTGCCATAAAGAAGAAGCCAAACCCCCGGAAGAGCCACGTACGCACCAGCCTGAAACAATGCAAACGTAAGCAAGCCTCCGACCAAGATAGGCGGCGCGAAGCTCAGCAGGAACTTGCGACCCGGGCCGGAAAACAGCGCGGAGTTCGCGCGATGCGCTTTGGTGGCCGCGGACGGCGCCGCAATAGCCACGGCCACGAAGGCTTCGATAAGCCATACCGTCAGCCACGCGCGGGGAGATTTTTGTCTCGACGCAATAACCGACGCGGCGACGGCGGTAAGGCCCATGGCCACGCCGCCCCAACCGGGCACCGCAGTAAACTCCGCAGCGCGTTCCATGGTCTCGCGGATATAACGCAGATGATCGGCGGCGCGAGCATCAATGGGGATGGGCTCGCGGTTGGCGGGGCGCAAAGAACTGGCACTGGCCATAGAGCGCAAAGTAGCACTGGGAAAGCGGCGTGTCAAGTACTTTGTGACACAAAGTTATCCTGCCGCCGCTTATGCGGATAGCGGCCCGTAAGGGTATTCCACCGGATCAGGAACACATCCAGAAACATGCGAATGCTGTCGCGCAGCATGCTCACCTTGGTGTCCGGCGAGTGCCCCCAGCGCACCGGGATTTCCACCGACCGCAGTCGGTGATGACGCGCCAGGTACAGTATTTCCGGATCGAAACCGAAGCGTTCAATGCGCTGCTGCTGAAAGATAATGCGGCAGGGTTCGCGTCGGAATGCCTTGAAGCCGCATTGCGTGTCCACAAAGGGCAAGCGAAGAACGATTCTCACAATCAGGTTGAACAGCATTCCCGCGTATTCCCGAAAGACCGATTGGCGCACGCTGATGAGCTTGCGATCCATGGCCCGCGAGCCGATGGCCACCTCGTGCTCCAGCAGCGCCGCGAGAAGCTTGTCGGCCTCTTCGATCGGCGCCGATAAATCCGCGTCCGTAAACAACACGAGCCTTCCCTGTGCTTCGAGCATTCCCCGCCGGACGCTGAAGCCCTTGCCGCGATTATCCCCATTGGAAATTACGCGCAGGTGCCGGAAATCCTTCGCGAACGAATGCGCGACGGCGGAAGTGCGGTCTCGTGAGCCATCGTCCACCACAATGACCTCGGTCTCGCGTTTGCTCCCGCGAATATATTCGGAGATTTTCGCAAGCGTGGCGGGGAGGCGAGCCTCTTCATTGAAGGCCGGAATCACAATGGAAAGCTCCGCAGCGGCGCTCATCGAAACGGAAAATCCTTCCATCCATGAGCGCCGATAAGCGGAACAAAACGGCACGGCTCGAGAATCGTGGTGCGCAGGGCGCGGTCCGTGCGCTCGACAAGTTGCAGCTCCTGGTTTTCCGCATCTCCCACGGGGACGATCATCCGACCCCCGGCAGAGAGTTGCTCGATCAGCGGACCAGGCACCGACGGCGCCGCAGCGGCCACCAGAATGGCATCGAATGGCGCCAGCTCCGCCAAGCCGAGCGTGCCGTCGCCGCAATGCACATGCACATTGGCACACCCCAGCCGCGCCAGCCGCTCAGACGCTTCCGCCGCCAGCTCCGAGCGGCATTCGACGGTGTAAACCTGGTTTGCCAGGCAGCCCAGAATGGCCCCCTGGTAACCGCACCCGGCGCCGATTTCCAGCACCTTTTCCCTCCCGCCGAGGCGAAGCGCTGCTGTCATCGCCGCAACAATGTACGGCTGCGAAATGGTCTGGCCCTCGCCAATGGGCAGCGGCGCGTCTTCATACGCGCGGCCGCGAAATTCGGCGGGCACGAACTCGTGGCGCGGCACCTGCGCCATCGCCGCTAACACATTCTCGTCATTGATGTGGCGTCGGCGGATTTGCTCTTCAACCATCGCCCGTCGCGCGTCCGCGAAATTCGCCGGCAACAGACTCACCGCCGCCCCGGGCTTTCCCCCCGGCTTTGCGCCGCGAACCTCGCTCCCGTCATCCATAAACTTAAATCTGAGTCGCGGCAGCCGCATGTTTCTCCCAAGCGCGCGTGGACAGGATTTCTTCGACCTGCTCGAGCGCGAAGTCGCACTCTTCCTCGCGATTGTAAAAGTGCGGCGAAAAGCGCACACCCGCCTTCGGTCGATAGTCCACCAGAATCTCGCGCGCCAGCAGTTCGCGGCATACCTCATAAGCATGCGGGCAATCGATCGAGACCGTGCCGGCACGTTCCGCGGAATTCTCGGGCGTGTTGACTCGCCAGCCGCGCAATTTCGCGCCTTCCAGCAAGCACGTGGTTAGGCGCACCGATTTCGCGCGAATCGGGGCGATTCCCACGGAGTTCAAAATATCCAGCCCCGGCTGGCATGCGTACAGCGCCGGAATGTGCGGCGTGCCATTGAGGTAGCGAAACGAATCTTCGCGCGCGTCGATCGCCCCTGTCTCGAAGCCGAAGGGTCGCTGGTGCGCGATCCATCCCGTCAGCGCCGGCCGCAGCTTCGCCCGCAAATCTTCGCGCACATACAGATAGCCGACGCCCGGACCTCCGCACAACCATTTCAGCACGCCACCCACGGCAAAATCGGCATGAAGCGCGCGCACATTGATGGGAATCGTGCCCGCCGCTTGGAACACATCCAGAATCACGTGTGCGCCAACGCGGTGGGCGCGCTCGATAATCGCTCGCGCATCCACTATGTGCGAGCTGCGGAAAAGCACCATCGAAATGGGCACCAGCAGCGTAGTCTCATCGATCGCCGCAAGAAATTTCTCCAGGTTCAAGCGCACCGGGTCGTCGGATTCGACCAGTTCCACACGCGCGCCAAGGCGCCTCTGCTCGTGATAAAAATACTGGATCGACGGAAACTCCAGATCGGTCATCACGATCTTGTTCCGCGGCCCGCGAAAATCGAAACACGAAGCGATTACCGCCTGGATCAAGGTCACATTCTGATGCAGCGAAATCTCCCCGGCCCGCGCGCCAATCAGCGGCGCGATTTTGTCGCCCACGCCGACGGCCATCTCCCACCAGCCCTCTTCCCAGGCGCGCACCCCGCGCTCCGCCCAGGAGTCGGCATACGCGCGCATCTCCTCATACACGCCGCGCGGCATCGCGCCCAGCGAATTGCTAATCAAATACGTCGAGCGCTCCAGGATCGGGAATTCGCCCCGCCATTTCAGAAGTTCATCCATGTTCACTCCCAGCAACTGGGGGACGAGAGCGTACCTTGCTCCAAACAAGGTAACACAGCGAAATGAACAGCAGCCACGGCAGTCCTGCCGTCAGCGTGATGCGCAGCTCCGGTATCCACCAGGTGGAAACCAGCACCGCGCCAAGCGCCGCCAGCCCGAACAGTGAGCTCCAAGGTCCCCGCGGGGCAAAACTTCGCGGTGGCTGCGGCCATTTCGCCGTGCGTCTCCGAAAAACCAGGTGCGTGACGAAAATCATCAGCCACACGAAAATCCCCCCAAAAAACGCCGACCCCAACATGTACACGTACGCCGTCGCGCTGTACCGATGTTCCAAAAATAGTGCCGCGACCATGCCAATGCTGGAAACGAGCAGCGCCACCACCGGTGCGCCTCGCTTGCTCAATCGGCCCAACACCGGCAGTGCATACCCTCCGCGCGCCAGCGAAAACAACATTCTCGCCGTCAAGTATAGGTTGCAATTGACGCTCGAAAGCGCCGCCGTCAGCACCACGAAATTCATGATTGCCGCCGCGGCAGGTATCCCTGCGGCCTCGAAGACGCGCACGAAGGGACTCTCCCCGAGCCCCACCTGCGTCCACGGCACCACACCAACCACGACCGCCAAGCCGCCAATATAAAAAATCCCCAGCCGCGCAAACGTCCAGCGCATGGCCTTCGGCAGCGTCGTCGCGGGATCTTTCGCTTCGCCCGACGTCACCGCCACGATCTCGAGCCCCAGGTAGCTGAACACGGCCATGGCCACGCCCAGGGCAACCCCCGTCCAGCCATGGGGCAGAAATCCGCCGTGCACGAAATAATTCCTGCTGCCAATTCGTGGAAATCCCACGCCCAGCAATAGCGCAGCCCCGAGAATCAGAAAGAAAACAATGGTCACCACCTTCAGCATCGCAAACCAGTATTCAAACGTCCCAAAATTCGAAACGCTACTGGCGTTCACCCAAATGAGCGCCGCCGAAAATCCCGCTATCCAAATCCATGAAGGGATGCCCGGAAACCAGTGCTTGCAGTAAATCGATGCCGCCACCATTTCGCTGCCGATGGCAATCACCTGCCCCAGCCAATATGAATACCGCATCGTAAAGCCCGCCCAGGGATGTATGTACATCTCGGCATACACGCCAAACGAGCCGGCCACCGGATGCGCGATGGTCATTTCCCCCAGCGCCCACATCAGCGTGAGCGCAATCCCGGCCGCGCCGATGTAACTCAGGATGACACCCGGACCCGCCAATTGCACCGAGAGCGCGCTGCCGAGAAAAAGCCCCGTGCCGATCGCGCCGCCGACAGCAATCATGGAAAGCTGGCGCGGCGTCAAATTGCGATGCAAGCCCGCCTCTCGATCCACAAGATGCTCAGGGTCGGCCGGGTTCGCAACCATGGAAACCTCGCGATGTGCCATAGGCCGGCATGCTAACAGACGTTCCCTCCAGCAACCACCGCCAGAGGAACTGAACGGAAGGACAGTTACGCGCGGACAGGTGCGCGCCGTGCCCATCCTGTACTTCCGCACGTTCCTCGAAATCGCGGCCTTTTCTACAATCGCAAGCGTGGCGAAGTGACGAAAGTTTCCCTCCGGAGGCAGTTATGAAGGCGGTCCTGGCACTCATCGTTATTTACCTCGGCGCATTTCTCATCGCCACGCAAGGCTCGTCGCAAAATACCGCGCCGCCTGCGAAACAGGGCGCCGCTGCTCAGACGGCGTCCATCGATCCCACCAAAGAAGCCGATATCCGCTCTTTGATGGAACTGGTAGGAGCTCGCGATTCCTTGCAAGAGCTGGCAAGCCGTGGTGTAGAACAGTTCCGCGAAAATCTGACGGCTTCCGTCTCCGACAATGAGCGCGGTCAAAAATTCGTAAACGCCTTCGTGGAAAGCTACAAAGCCAAATTTGACGCCGATGCCGCCACCGGTCAGTTGGAAGCCATTTACGATAAACATTTCAGTGACGACGAAATTAAAGGGCTCTTGCAGTTCTACGGTTCGCCGCTCGGCCAAAAGTTCGCCGCGGAAATGCCCAAGATCAATGTGGAAACGCAAGCCGCCAGCCGCGCCTTCAGCACACGCATCGCCAAGGATGTCCTTCAAGACCTCCGCAGGCACTACCCTGGCGTCGCAGCGCACGCGCGCCTCGCCAAGCCGCGCCCAAACCAAGCTGAGCCGCCCCAGCAACTGGCCCAAACACAACCATAAGTCCCCTAAAAGCGTCTCATCGCTGACGGAACAGTGAGCCGGGCGCGATCAAACGAGCTGCCTCGAGTCCGCCCTGGCGCTCGTTAACTTAATTGGAGATCTACATGCGAATTCTAATCGCCGGTTGCGGACTTCTCGCCGGCCTGCTGGCTGCGCTGGCCGAAGCGCCTTCCCTTCACGTGGTCGCTCAGGAAAAAAGCGCGGCCACCGCGAAGCCGGACTCATCTGGTTCGACGCACAGCATGGATCCTGCAAAAGAAGCTGCCATCCGCAAACTGATGGAGCTCACCGGCGCCAACCGTCTGGGCGAGCAACTAATGGCCGCCGGCATGGAGCAGTTCCGCGCCAGCGTGCTCGATTCTCAGCCCGACAATCCCCGCGCGAAGCAGTTTGTGGAGGCCTTCGTAACCGGCTTTCAAAAGCGTTTCGACGCTAAGTCTCTCAGCGAAACCGAAATTCCCATCTACGACAAATATCTCACCGCGGAGGATCTCAAGGGCCTTCTTGAGTATTACAGCTCCCCCTTGGGCCGTCGCATGCTGAAGGTTCTTCCTGAAATCGCGCAAGAGTCTCAGGCCGCGGGTTTCTCCCTCGGGCAGAAAGCCGCGCAGCAAACCATGGAAGATTTAAAGGCGGACTATCCCGAGTTCGTCAGCGGTTCAAACGAGGATGAGAAGCGTCAACGACCGGCGCCCGACGATCAAGACTAATCCAAAGCCGCTGATTTCAAGGAAAGCGCTTCTTGATCTTGATGTCGATGCCAAACGTGCCGTTGTAGTCGCGCAGCGCCACAATCGAGACATTCCGGTTTACATTGTATTCCACCTGGATCACCTGCTGCTGCGTCGAGCCCACGTTGGAAACGTAGGTAACCGTCAAGTTTCTCGTGACCTGCTGTTGCACCGTGACGCGCGCCGCGGCGTTTTGCGTTCCGGTTGCACCGATCCCCGCAAGGCCCGGATCGACGCGAAAATTGGTAATGCCAAATAGCTTTTCCAGCCGCCCGCCAACCTGACTCGAAACTGCTTCAGA
>Ga0137398_10000601_pt1 | contig 13244 bp, 7 predicted proteins | sample czorhiz216metaG_FD_106659 | JGI IMG/M metagenome (GOLD analysis project Ga0137398, IMG submission 106659) | Vadose zone soil microbial communities from Angelo Coast Range Reserve, California, USA - czorhiz2.16 metaG | ecosystem: Environmental > Terrestrial > Soil > Vadose zone | place: USA...
CGCAGCGAGCTCGCCGAGAAGCCGTTCAAGAAGGCGCAGGGCAAGACGGTGCTCGACCCACTCGCCCATCCGCCGAGCATCTTCGCCGTCGAGATGCTGGCGTACCTCCCCCCGGTGCAACGCGAGCGGGCGGGGTTCATCGAGCGGCTGGGTCATTATTTCTCGGTCCCCGCGCCGCGCCGGGCGTTCTTCGTGCTCGCCGGCCGCAAGCTCCTGAAACCCGTCTTCGAGCTGCTGGGTGACCCGCTGCGGTCGGACGCCCAGGGCCATGTGACGGACATTCCGTTCGCGCTCTATTGGCTCGAGCTCTTGGCACGGCTCGGGCTGGTGCGCCAGATCCCGAGCGCCAACCGGGTGCTGGCACGCCTGTTCAGCGAGTGCGACGACCGGGGCATCTGGAGCCCAAAGAGCCTGCGCACCATGCCCAAGGCGGCGAGTCCGCTCACGGCACACTACTTCCCGCTCGAAGGGGCGGGGAAGAGCCCCGCGCAGCGGCAGACGGACGCCACCTTCCGGCTCGGGCTGATCGCCCGGCTGCTGGGGATTCCCGTCGAGATAGTCTAGCGACAGATCTCAGTAGTAGCGTATACTACTACTAACATGCCGACAGCGGTCGACCTCACGCCCTTCGGTTTCACTCCCACGGAGTCGCAGGTGTACGGCGCCCTGCTGCGGCTGGGACCTTCGACCGGGTACGCGGTGGCGCACGCGACGCGGGTCGCACCCGCCAACACCTACGGCGCACTGGAGGGGCTCGCCGGGCGCGCCGCCGCGATCCGCCTCCCGGGTCGGCCGGCGCGCTACCGCGCCGTCGATCCCCGGGCGTTGATCGCCCAGCTCGCCGCCGAGCAGGGTCAGGCGCTCGACCGGTTGAGCCAGGCCCTGGGGGATGCCAGCCAGCCCGTCGAGCCCGAGAGCCGGACCGCCACGGGGGCCCGCGCGGCCGCCAATCTGATCATGCAGCTCGTCGCGCGAGCGGAACACCGGGTCGAGGGCGTGCTCGCCGCCGAGCTGCTGCGGCCGTCGCTGCCCGCCTGGCGGCGCGCCCGGGAGCGCGCGACCGTCGACCTCCGCGTCGCGGGCGACGTACCCGACGAGGCAGGGACCCTGGTCGCGGGAAGCGCTTCCTCCGACACGCCCACGATTCTACTCATCGACGACGGCCAGGCAGTGGTCGCCAGCGGGGCGGGGGACGCAGTGGCGGCGATCTGGAGCTCGCATCCCGCGATCGTCGCCGTGGCGCGGCTGGCGCTACGGAGTCCCGCGTGAACCGGTTGGTCCGGTGCTCGCTTGCCTGCTGGGTTGCGGGGGCGGCGTGCCGTTCACCCACCATCCCGGAAGCGAACCGGTTTCCCGCGGGCACAGGCTTCACCGCCCGGCGCCTCACGATCGACGGCACGACGGTGCGCTACATCGACGCGGGGCGCGGTACCCCCGTCGTCTTCATACACGGGCTCGGCGCGTCCATGTACGCGTGGCGCAAGAACCTCGCACCCGTCGCCGCGGCCGGGTACCGCGTGATCGCCTTCGATAACCGCGGCTTCGGATTCTCGGACAAACCCGACACGGGCTATGCCAATGCCTCCTACGCCCGTCTCGCCGTGGCCCTGCTCGACTCGCTGCATCTCCCCGATGCCGTGCTCGTCGGGCACTCGATGGGCGGGGCGATCGCCGCGGAGGTCGCGATCGTACACCCCGAGCGGGTGCGTGGCCTGGTGCTCATCGGCTCGGCGGGGCTCGGTGCCTGGGAGCCGCCGTTGTTTCGTGTGGGTCGGTGGCCGCTGGTTGGCCCGCTGCTGTTCGCGTTCCGGGGCCGGGGGCTGACCGAGCGCTTTCTCAAGGCCACGTACGCCGACCCCGGCAAGGTCAGCGACGCGGACGTGGACCAGTACTACGCGCCGGTGGCGGAGCCCGAGTACGGCCGGGCGCTGCGTGCCGTGTTGCGCCAGTTCCGATTCGACGGGCTCGCGGGGAGGCTCGACCACGTCGGCGCGCCGACGCTGGTGCTGTGGGGAGAAGCCGATCGCCTGGTGCCGATCGCGCTGGGGCGCGCGCTCGCGGCGGGGATTCCCCGGGCAGCGTTTCTGAGCGTGCCGCGGGCCGGCCACGCGGCGCAGGAAGAAGCGCCCGACGAGGTGAACCGGCTCCTGATCCAGTTCCTGAAAGACGGGCTGGCACGGGTCCCCGGCGACCTGGCGCTCGGGAGGCGAGGTCCTATATTTCATCAACCGCACGGTTGATGAAATGCCCTTGTGAAGCCGAAACTCAGTAACGGCAGAGCGTTACGAATCATCGCCGCAGCCGGCGAGGAGTTCTCCCGGTGCGGTTTCGAAGGCGCGCGCGTGGCCCGGATTGCACGCCGCGCCGGTGTGAACAAACAGCTGCTGTTTTACTATTTCCACTCGAAGCGCGGCCTGTTTTCCGCCGTGCTGAGCCAGGGCGCCGCGGAGCTCGAGCGGGCTCTCCGCGATCTGCCCGTGCCCGACCGGGATCCGCTCGACCGCATTCGCGCCGCGCTCGCGCTGCAGTTCGACTTCCTGGTCCGCCATCCCGATCTCGTCCTGCTGCTCACGTCGGCCGGGCGCTCCGATGCTCGTCCCTTTGCTCCGGCCATCAAGCAGCTGGTCGTGCTGCTCGCCGAAGGACAGGGCCGGGGGCGGGTGCGCGACGACGTGGACCCCCACCTGGCGGCCGCCCAGGCGCTCGTGCTGATGGTCGCCTACCTGGGACTCGAGTCCTTGATCGCGACCAGCGCGCCGCCGCTCGGCGCCGACGAACCGGCGTTACGCGAGCGCTGGAAGGACGCCGCGGTGAGGTTGGTGCTGGACGGCGTGGCGGCGCACTGACGCCCTACCAGTTGATCCAGTAGGACGCCTTCACGAGAAATGTGTTGTTGGGATGCAGCCCAAACAGGTCCTGGAAGTCGCCCCGGATGGATCGTGGACCCATGTCCGGCTGGAAGTCCCCGCGTCCCTGTGTCCACACGACGAACAGGGTCGACCCTGGACGATACTCCCAGCGTAGCACGGTGGTGGAGTTGTAGGCCTTGAAGTTGAAGCCACCCGGCGTCGCGGAGTACAACTTGTAGCGATGGTCGAAGGCGGCGGCGTTCGGGTCATCCAGGACTTGCGGGTGTGAGTAGATGCCCTTGCTGACGAACGGCTGGGCATACAACTGGAGCGTGAGGACGGTCGACAGCGTATAGTCGACTCGCCCGGTGAGGGACACTTCCTTCTGGTTCAGGTACGCGAAGTAGTGCGTGCCGGTCGAGTCCACCAGGGGTTGCACAGCGTTCACGTTGTGCGTCGCCCTCAGGGTCAGCGATGTGTTGACCTGAGAGGCGATGCGGTAAGTGAGTTGCGCGTTGCCATTGAACCGTTCCGACCGACCGCCGTCGCCACGCCAGTAGTTGAACCAGATGTATGGGACGAACGCGGGGCGTCCGTCGCCGTCGACCTCTAGCCACGGGGCGACATACGGATCCACCCGCACGGCCGGTCCCCCACGCGAGCAGTTGCGATCGCAGAACGTGGTGCCGAGCTGGCCCACGGTGACGCCACCGTGGAGCCACCAGCGGTTCTTCAGCATGACATGGCCATTGGTATTGGCCGCGCGCTCGACGGGAGTGCCTGCCGCCGTCCAGAATTGCCACCAGTTGAAGTTCCAAAACGCCTGCTGGTAGATCGAAGACGGGTGGAGCGCTTGCAGGCCGAACCAGGTGTTCCAGCTCTGTTGGTCCGCCTGTAAGAGGAAACCGAGGTCATTGGCCTCGAAGCCCTGGGAGCGACGCAGGTAGCTCGTCTCGAACCGGGTAATGCCGCCGCCCACCTTGCCGAACAGGAGCTCCTCGGCGTTGCCCGAGAGGCTGGTACGGGTCGCATCGAAGCTCCCGGTCCGCTGGTAGAAGTGCACGGGATCCCGTTGGGTGCGGGCGATGGCCTGCTCGGTCCCGGCGACGCGGCTCAGGTCGAGCGATCCCGAGATCTGATAGTGCCCGCTCAGGAAGCGGTGCCGGAAGTCCACCGCTCCGACATAGGCGCTGCGACGCAGCACCGTATCGGTCCAGCGGTCGAGGTTTCGGTTCACCGCTGTGACCATAGCGCCCACGCCGCTTTCGCCGTTGCGGAAGTCCTGCTGGGTCCGCACCACGGCGTAGTTGGTGGTGGGCTCCATCGTTTCGCCGAGCGGGCTCGCGGCGGGCTCTGTAACGGCATCGAGGACACCGACGGTCTGTCCGCCTGGCAGCCGGCCCGTCAGCTTCGCGGCTCCGTAGATCGTGGTGGCCCTCGGAGAGCCCGGCTCGCCGTAGTCGAGCTGGGGCGCGCGCCCGATGCGCCGAGAGTAAAACAGTCCCTCACCGTTGCAGTTCACCTGGCTGCAATTCACGTTGAACCTGAAGATGCCCGCGCCCTGGACGAAAAAGGGCCGCCGTTCCTGAAAGAACGTCTCGAATGCCGTGAGGTTGAGCACCGATGGATCGGCCTCCACCTGCCCGAAGTCGGGGTTCACGGTCGCATCGAGCGTGAGGTTCGACGTGATTCCGTACTTCAGGTCGGCACCGCCGGTGACTTTTTGAGACCGATCGAAGGCGCTGCCGGTGGGGACGGACACGTTCTTCGTCACCAGGTAGGGCGCGATCTCGGGCCGGCGTGGTGAGGGCAGACCCTCGAGCCCGGTCAACTCCCCCAGTTGGGACGAGATACCCGACTGCGAGTTGCGGTACAGCGGCCAGCTTTCGCGCTCGGTGTAGCGCTGGATGTCGCGCCAGATCCCAAACCCGAACGTGTTGGTGCCACGCGGGACGTAGCGCAGCTGCGAGAGCGGAATCCGGAACTCCGCGGTCCAGCCGAGCGAATCGACCTGCGTGGCCACGTCCCACACCGCGTCCCAGGCGTCGTCTTCCTGGTTGTCATTGTAGATCGCGTAGTCGCGCTTCACGCCGGCGGGGTTCACGGCGAACTCGAAGCCGTTGCGGCGATCATGGTAGGAATCGATCATGATCTTGAGCTGATCGGTGGCGGCACGGACGTCGCGCCGCGCCAGCAGCTGCAGGATGCTGTCGGGATGGGGGTCGAAGGCTCGGATGAAGACGTACAGGTTACGGTCGTCGTAGGCGACCTTCGCCATGGTGGCATAGCGGGGGTCGCCGTCTTCCTTCGGCTGGAACTCGCGGAACTGCGTGATCGCCGGCGCGAGGTGCCACACCGGATCGTCATCGCGGCCATCGATCACCACGGGGCTGGTCGCCCGCACGGCCGACGCCCGCTTGGCACCGGACGATGGGTCGGCGCCGCCAGCGCCGGAGGACGACGAGACGGATTGGAGCACGATCGCGAGCAGGACGACAGCCGGCATGACGGGAGCCCCCGGGGACCTAGGTCGGACGATTAGACAGGTGTTACGGGCAAAGGGTTGGGCAGGTTCCGGCCATGACGAAGCCATGACAAAAGCCCCCGGGCAGCGCCCGGGGGCTCGAAGGCCTGCAGGGAAGGCGCAGGATCAGTTGTGCTTGGCGATCAGGCTCGGCTCCACCGGGACTTCATCGCTGTCGAACACCAGGTGTCCGGACTCGAAGCGCGCGCCGCGCAATGCCAATGTCAACACCTCGTCAAGGTCCTCCACCAGGTGGACCTGCAGCGACGAGCGCACGTCCTCGGGGAGGTCGTCGAGATCGGGGGCGTTCTCCTTGGGGAGCACGACCGTGCGGATGCCCGCGCGTACGGCACCGAGCACCTTTTCCTTGACTCCGCCGATCGGCAACACCCGGCCGCGCAGCGTGATCTCGCCCGTCATAGCCAGGTCATGGCGTGCCGGCCGGCGCGACAGCGCCGAGACGAGTGCCGTCGCCATGGTGACGCCCGCCGAGGGCCCGTCTTTGGGGATCGCGCCAGCCGGGACGTGGACGTGGATGTCCGTGCCGGCGAACGCCTCCTCGGGAATGCCGAGCGGGTCCGCGTGCGACTTGGCGTAGGTGAGCGCTGCCCGCGCCGACTCCTTCATCACGTCGCCCAGCTGGCCGGTGAGCACGAGCTCGCCTTTGCCGCGCATGACGCTCGCCTCGACGAACATGATGTCGCCACCCACGGGCGTGTAGTACATGCCCGTGGCCACGCCCACCTGATCTTCCCGCGCCTTGTGCTCCGGGTGAACCTTGGGCCGGCCGATCAGGTCGTCGACGTCGCCCGCGTCGACCCGGATGCGCTCCACGCCACCTCCCGCGATCTTGCGCGCGACCTTGCGGCCGAGCTTCCCGATCTCACGTTCCAGTTGCCGGACGCCCGCCTCGCGCGTGTAGCTGGTAGTGATCTCGCTCAGCGCGGCATCCGTGATCTCGAGCTGCTCAGGGGAAAGCCCGTTGTCGCGCAGCTGCCGGGGCACGAGGTAGCGCTTGGCAATCTCCAGCTTCTCGCGCTCCGTGTAGCCCGCGAAGTTGACCATCTCGAGCCGGTCGAGCAGCGGCCCCGGAATGCTCTGCGGGAAGTTCGCCGTCGCGATGAACAGCACCTCCGACAGGTCGAACGGCACTCCCAGATAATGATCCGTGAACGAATCGTTCTGCGCCGGATCGAGTACTTCGAGCAGCGCCGCGGCCGGGTCGCCCTGGAACGAGACGCCCAGTTTGTCGACCTCGTCGAGCAGGAACACCGGGTTCTTGGCGCCGGCCTGCTTCATCCCTTGGATGATGCGACCGGGCATGGCGCCCACGTAGGTACGCCGATGGCCGCGAATGTCGGCTTCGTCGCGCGCCCCTCCCAGGGAGATGCGCACGTACGGACGGCCCATGGCGCGCGCGATCGATTTCGCGATCGACGTTTTTCCCACCCCCGGCGGCCCGACGAACAGCAGGATGGGCCCCTTGGCTTCCTTGTCGTCGTCGTTGCCCTGCGCGGCCTGCTGCGGCGAGCGCTGGCGCAGCTGGCGCACCGCCAGGAACTCGAGCACCTGGTCCTTCACGTCCTTGAGCCCGTAGTGGTCCTGCTCGAGGATCTCCGCGGCGCGTTTCAAGTCGAGCGACTCTTCCGCCCGCTTGTTCCAGGGCAGCTCGGCCATGGTCTCGAGGTAGGTACGGATCACCTGCCCTTCCATGGAGTCGCGATTCGCCCGCTCCAGCCGCTGGAGCTCCCGCTCGACCTCTTTCTTGGCGGCCTCGGGCAGATCGAGCTCCGCAAACTGCTTCCGCAGCTCGTCCACCTCGACCACCTCGCCCTCTTCACCCAGCTCCTTGCGGATCGCTTTGAGCTGCTCGCGCAGGAACATCTCCCGCTGCCGCTCGCCCAGCTCCTCCTGGACCTGCGACTTGATGTGCTCCTGCGCGTCCAGCACGCCGATCTGGCGCTGCACATGAACCAGAACGCGCCGCAGCCGGTCTTCGACGGACAGGGTCTCGAGCAGGCCCTGGCGCTCCGCCGGCGGGATCTCGAGGTAGCCGGCCACCAGATCCGCCAGCCGGCCGGGGTCGGCCACGCCTTCGAGCACCTGCCGGACCACCTCTTCGGGGAGGCCCGATTTCTGGCCCAGCTCTGCCGCGCGCTCCCGCGCTTCGCGATGCAACCCGACGAACGCGGCGTCCTCGGGGTTGAGCGGCGGCAGGTCTTCCACCTCGCGAACGACGGCCTCGAGGTAACGACCATTCTCGCTGTAGTGCAGCGCGGTCGCCCGGGTCTCGCCGTGCAGCAACAGCTGCACGCCGCCCAGCCCGCGCTGGATCTGGCTGATCTTGGCGATGGTCCCGGTGGTGTACAGCACGCCGGGAGTCACGTTATCGACGTTCTCGCGCTGCGCCACCGCGAAGATGAGATGCGAGTCGCTCTTTAGAGCGGCCTCGATGGCCCGCAACGTCGCCGGCCGGCCCGCGCCGATCGGCAAGGACACACCGGGAAACAACACGACCTCCCGGAGTGGCAACACCGGGAGCGTCATTTTCTCAGTCATAGGTAGGATCTCGTTGTCAGGGTCTTGCTGCTGCATATCGAGAGCGGGCCTTAGCATCGTTCATGCCATAGCAAAACGTCGGATTGAGCACGCCCGTTCCACCCGTCGGCGGTCAATTAGGCAGAGGCTGCCGAATAGCCATCGAAGCCACGGCGTGGGACCGTCGCCTTGGCGCGTCCTCCCTAAGTCAATAACCGCTTGCAGGTTGCACGCCCGGTCCGGGGCGGCTAATCTATCCGCGCGCACTTCACGCGAGCTGGGATGAACGAAGCGGACAAGGCACTCGCGGCCCGCCTGGCACAGGCGCTCGGCAGCGCCTACACCCTCGAGGGGGAAATCGGCCGGGGCGGGATGGGCGTCGTCTTCAACGCTCGCGACGAGCGCCTGAAGCGCCGCGTCGCCGTCAAGGTACTCCCACCCGACCTCGCGTTCCGCGAGGAAATCCGGTTGCGGTTTTTGCGCGAGGCGGAGACGGCGGCCCGCCTGTCGCACCCGCACATCGTGCCGATCCACTCCGTGGGCGAGGGGCCCGACGGGCTGGTGTACTTCGTGATGGCGTATGTGGACGGGGAGTCGCTCGGCGCGAAGCTCAAGCGGCGCGGCCGGCTGCCCCCGGACGAGGCGCGTCGCATCATGCTGGAGACGGCGGACGCGCTCGGGGCCGCCCACGCGCTCGGCATCATCCACCGCGACGTTAAACCGGACAACATCCTGCTGGAGGGCAGTCGCGGGCGCGTCGTGGTCACCGATTTCGGGATCGCGAAGGCGCTCTCGGCGTCGACGGGTTCCGCGACGCTCACGGCGACCGGGGTGGCCATCGGGACGCCGCACTACATGAGCCCGGAGCAGGCTGCGGGGGACCGCGAGATCGACGGGCGCTCGGACATCTACAGCCTGGGAGTGGTGGCGTATCAGACACTGGCGGGGGAGCTGCCGTTCCAGGCCCCCACGGTGCCCGGGATCCTGATGAAGCAGATCACGGAGCGGGCGCCGCTGGTCACCGACAAACGGCCGGACGTTCCCGAGGACCTGGCCGCGTGCGTGATGCGGTCGCTCGAGAAGGAGCCGGAAGATCGCTGGCCCACGGCGGACGCGCTGCGGCGGGCGCTCGAGGCGCGCAGCGCCACGATGTACCAGCCGCGACGCTCCAGCCCCGCGCGGGGACGGCCGGTTCCGCCGCCGGGGCGCGAGCCGCCGCCCGCGAGGCGCGCCACCGCCGAGCGGGCCGTCCGACGTCTGGAGCGGATACAGGAGCGCCCGCAGCTCGCGCCCAGCGGAGAGGCAGAGATCGTGCGCGACCTGCGGAGCCGGTTCGTCACGTGGGCGTCGGTGTGTGGGTCGCTCTTCATGATCAACATCGCGACGGGACCGCACCGGCCGAGCTGGTCGATCTTCGTCGCCGGTGTCTGGGCGGGCACGGTGCTGCTGCCACGCGTGGTGCGGCTGTGGCACGCCGGATATTCGTGGCGTGACGTGCTCGCCCGCCCACCTGCACCCGACGCCATCGAGGCACGCCTCGCCGCCGGAGGCAGGCGCCCAGTCGAACTGCCGCGCGCCACGACCGACGAATTCGGCCACGAGGCCGAGTCGATTCAGCAGGCACGCAGCGACCGGAAGGCGATCCTCCGGATCGTGGATCGGCTGCCCAAGTCGGAGCGTAAGCTACTCCCCGATATCGTGGTGACGGCTGACGCGCTGCTCAACCGGGCCGAAGAGCTCGCGCGTACGCTGCAGGCGATGAGCGGCAGCGTGGACCAGGGGGCGCTCAGGCGGCTGGAGGAGAAGATCGACGCGACCCGACGCCAGCCGGAGGGCGTCGAGCGCGACCGGCAGGTGAGCCTGCTCAACCGCCAGCGTCAGGCGCTGACCGACCTGCTCACGCGACGCCAACTGGTAGCGGACCAGCTGGAGTCGTGCGTGCTGGCGATGCAGAACGTGCGGTTCGACCTGCTCCGCCTGCGCTCGGCCGGCGTGGCGGTGGCTCTGGACGACCTCACGCGCGCGACGCAGCAAGCGCGCGCGCTGTCACGCGATGTGGACCACGTGATCGCCGCGGCCGGAGAGATCAAGCAGGTGCTGGGCGAGCAGCCGGGCGCCTAGTGTCTCGCCCCTGACCGGCAGTGCCAGAGCCGGTCCGGCGCATCCGCCACCTCGATACCGAACTCCGCCAACGCTTGAAACTGAGTGACCGCGTCGTCGCAGCGGCCCTCCCGGAGGGCGACCGCTGCACGGAGCTCGTACGGCGTGGTCCAGCCGGGATGGGCGTGTGCCGCAGCGGCGAGGACGCTGTCGGCGAGTCGAGGCGGTCCGGTGAGGGCGAGGCCCGTGAGGGGATCGTGGAGCGAGCCCGCGGGAAAGGGATGGCGATAAGAGCCGGGTCCGCTCGCCAGCGCCAGGCGCAACGCGGTCACCGTGCCGCGCCAGTCCCCTGCGTGCGCGGCGGCTCCCGCCAGGCCCGCTTCGGCCTCCGCCGTATCGCCCCCGCGGGCGACGACCTCACGGAGCAGAGCCACGCGGGCGCGCAGGTCTCCCCGCCGCCCCGCCAGCGCGGCGGCGAACAGCAACGCCTCGGGGTGGCGCGAGCGTAGCAGGGCGGGGAGGACGCTGTCGACGAACGTGGTGTCGCCCGCCGCGAAGCGCATCCGCGCGACGCGCGCCAACCAGACCGGGTTCTCCGGCTGAGCGTGGTGCGCGGCCATGAGGATCGGGCCGACCGTGGACGGGACACGCGGCGCGGTCATCGCGCGCGCCAACAGCACCGGAGAAGTGCCGGGGTGGCCGCCGACCCGGACCTCGAGCGCCATGAGCGAGTCGAAGACGTGCGAGTCCCATTCGGGATCGAGGAAGCGGCGGGCCGCCACGAACTCGAGCTCGGGACGGTCGTCCCGGTGCGTGAGCGTGCCTCGCTCGACGAGCTGGGCGACACCGTTCTCGTCCAACAGGTGCCGACCGAAGTGATCGCCCACGGAGTCGATCCCGAGCCACTCCCGGCTCAGCTCCCCCAACCCCGTGCCGGGGGCCAACAGCCGTCCGATCCAGGCCCGATCGTACGTGAGCGGGCGGTCGGAACCCAGGATCATGAGGTCGAGGCTCGAGGAAAACCACACGTCCACGTGCGGGAACACGGCGCGCAGGTTGCGCACGATGCCGGCGACGACGGGGAGGGGCAGCTGGTAGAGCTGCACCCACTGGCAGAACACGCCACCGGGGGCAAGGCGCGATTGCACGATCCGGAAGAACTCCGGCGTATAGAGCGTCGCGACGCCGGCGACCCACGGATTGGACGGCTCGGAGACTATGACGTCGAACAGATCACGACGCAATTGCAGCGCGCTGCGCGCGTCGTCCACCACGGCCGAAACGGTCGGGCGTCTCAACACGGAGTCGTTCACCCTCGCGAACAGCCCGCTCATCGACAGGACGGCAGGCTCGATCTCCACCACGCGTACCCGCTGCATGCCCGGGACATCCGCCAGCACGCGCGTCGTGACCCCGCTCCCGAAGCCGATCACGAGCGCCGACGTGGCCTCCGGTCGGGCGGCCGCCGGCGCCAGCCCGAGCATGATCTGGGTGTCCATGTCACCCTGGTCCGACGCGTCCACCTTGCCGTTCACGCGGAGCGTGCGACCAGTGAGTCCCTCCCAGACGCTGACGGTGGCGTTCCAGCCCTCGCGAAACGCGAGCTGGCGCGCCCCCCGGTGGGCGAGGAACCCCTGAAGAGCGGCGGGGCTCATGGGGTCGCGAGCGTAGATCGTGGGGCCGAGATCGATCAAGCGGGAGCTCCAGCCCGAGGCGCCGAAGGCGGCGCCGAGCGCGATGCTTCCGAGCCCTCCCGCGGCGAGCACGCGGAGCCGCAAGGCGCGGTGCTCCGCCGAGCCTTCCGCCACGCCGCGGGCCGCGAGCGCCGCGAGCACGAGGGCGGCCACGCCGTTGATCACGAGACCCAGTCGCAGCGTGGTCTCGGTGCCAAGCGTGACGACGAGCACGAAGCCGGTGAGCACCGCTCCCGCGATGCTGCCCAGCGTGTTGAGCGCGTAGGCGACGCCGACGTCGGCGCCCCGGGCCGCGTCACGGGGCGCGGCGAGATCCGCAAGGAGCGGGAAGCTCAATCCCATCCCGACCGCGGGAATCAGCACGACCGCACCGACTGCGAGGCCCATTAGTCCAAGGCGTTCGATCGCGTCGAAGCCGGGATGCTGGAACACCCTGATGACGAAGAGGGGCAGCGCGGCGAAGAACGCCAGCAACAGCGCCGCTCCGGCCCCCGTAATCCCCTGGGCCAGCGCCGCGTCGGCCACTGGAGGCGGCCGGGCGGGGCTGCGCCGGGCGACGATCGCGCTGCCCAGGCCGATCCCGAGCAGGAAGACGAGCAGCACGAGCGTGAAGGCATAGGTCGAGCCTCCGACCACCATCACGAGGACGCGCGTCCAGGCGATCTCGTCCAGCAACGACGCGAACGCGGTCACGGCGAGGAGGGTGAGGGCCACGCGCCGGGTACGATCCCACGGGCGCGCGGTGGGTGACGGTGCGGCGGGGCTCGGCTCGAGCGGCCGCGCCAGCGCGAGTGCCGCGGCCCCGAGCGTGAGGTTCAGCGCGGCCGTCGCGTACAGCGAGGGGTGAATGCCGACCCGTTCGATCAGGAAGAAACCGGCGAGCGCCGTGCCGACGACCGCACCGAGGGTATTGAGCGCGTACAGGCGCCCCAGCGACGTCTGCAGCCGATCCCGCTCCACACCCATGAAACCCTTCGTCAGGGCCGGAAGCGTTCCCCCCATGAGTGTCGTCGGCACGAGCAACACGAGGGCCGCGAGGCCGAATCGGAGTGCGACGCTCGCGGCGCCCCCCAGGGCAAACGTTCCCGCGGTGCCGATATAGACCCGATGCGCCAGCGACAGGACGAAGGGAGACGCGAGCCCGAAGGCGCCGATCGCGATCTCGAGCCAGCCATAGAGCGCAGCGGGCCTTGGGTGGTGGTCCGCTTTCCGCCCGAGCAGCCAGGCGCCGAGGCCGAGGCCGCCCATGTAGGCCGCCACCACGGTGGTGATGGACTGGATGGTGGACCCGAAGGTCTGGTACAGGATGCGGACCCACAGGAGCTCGTACACGAGCCCTGTGGCGCCGGAGAAGAAAAACAGCAGGCTGTACGCGCGCGCTGCGCTAGAACGCATGCAGCTGGCGCATCGCTTGAGCGAGATCCTCTACTTGGGGCAGGATGAAATCCTCGAGATCGGGGGCGTAGCCCACGAACGTGTCGGTCGACGCCACGCGCTTCACCGGTGCGTCGAGCCAGGAGAAGCACTCGTCGGCCACGC
>Ga0137398_10000603_pt1 | contig 13237 bp, 10 predicted proteins | sample czorhiz216metaG_FD_106659 | JGI IMG/M metagenome (GOLD analysis project Ga0137398, IMG submission 106659) | Vadose zone soil microbial communities from Angelo Coast Range Reserve, California, USA - czorhiz2.16 metaG | ecosystem: Environmental > Terrestrial > Soil > Vadose zone | place: USA...
AGCGATCACCCCGCAGCTCGATGAGCAAAGGCTGTCCCTGCTGCGGACCTTGGTCTGCGGGCGCAGCCAAGCTCTCCGCGGCACCCTGCAAGGTGATGACGGGAGAGGAAGCCGTCGGGGGATAACTGCTCCCAGCAAGCCCGCTCAACAAAGGATCGGTCAAAAACGACAATGGCGAGAAACGCGGCGAACCGTGGCGATGTCCCGATGCCGCGAAGTTTAAGATCGAGCCCATACCCGCCGGCCGAAACCCCGGGCCCAGGAAATTGGTTGGATCGCGTGCGGGAGTCGTAGCCGTTCCCTTTTGCGCCACGGCCAGCGGTGCCGTCACGGCTAACAACGCGAACAGGAATAGCTTTCGCATGAGATTAGTTCGCTTGGGAATTCGACGGCAGCTGGAAGCTGACGCCATGATCTTCATTTTCTTTCTGGGTCGCTTCCAGATCAACATCTGCCAGCGCAATCTTGCGCGGATGCCCCGGCGTCAAATCCAACATCGTGGCGCCCACGATCGCGTAATTGCCCACTTCCAGTCGATGGCCGTCTTTGAAAACCAGGGTCGTTGGCGGCTGAGGCGCTTCTACGGCAGCGATCTCCGCGGTGCCCTCGGTTCTCCTGTCAGATTGAGCCTTTACGGCATCAGACGGTGGAGGTGGAGGAAGATAAGCCCGATCTCCTCGCCCGCGTCGGTCGAAGACAGTGGGGCCGCCCTGATAGTCGGGTTCTTCGTCGTATCCCGCATCCTCGTATCCCGCATCCTCGCCCGAATAGGGATAAGAGGGAACTGCATACAATCCCCCGTAGTAGGGAATGAAACTGTGGTCGCGATCGCGGTCACGATGGTGACGGTGGCGTCCTTCATCGCGCTCGGGCATGTCCAAAAATCTGCCGCCAGCATTTGGTGAGAAACCGCGGGGTCCGAGAGAAGTCACGCTGGCCGGCGGCGCATGCGGTCCCGGATGCCCTCCAAATCCCAGAGACGTCACCGACGCAGGCACGCCATTAATCTGCGCAGAACTGCCCGATGCGAGAAACGCAGGCAGCAACAGCAGCCCGACAATCGCGACCGACGCTGAAATCCACCGCCGCACCGCATCATCATACCCTAAACAACAAGTCATGGCTCACCCCGAAAGACGCGGCCTCGTTAACCTTAATTAGATCGCGCCACATGTTGTTAGATTGCAAAGATGAAGCGCCGGATGCCCAAAACACTCCGCTCGAGCCTAAGTTCCTGAAAAAAATAGCTCTTGCCGGCGCTCGTCCTATCCTTGTCCGACCCTCGCCAGCGCCATCAGACTCAAAATCGCATCCGCTCCCACCATGCCCCAGACGCAAGCCGTCACCAGCAATCGCCCTCGCGTGGCCGTGAGATCCGCCAAAACACCGGCCACGAAAATCAGCAGGAAGGGGACAGCGCCCAGCAGGAATCCCGCTCCCGCAACATGCGGATGGGCTATGCCCAGGGCGACAAACCCCACCGCCACGAGCAGAGGGGCGGTGTTGCCGAAGTAGCGCGTGCGGGGCCACACTGCGTAAGTCACAGGGCCAACGGCAGCGCCAACATCAGCGCCGGACAAGCCCGTCCAATCTGCGCCAGCACCTCACGGTAAACTCCCGGCACGGCGAACCCGCGCCAGGTCGCTCCCCAAAAAGATGCGTGCCGCATCCCGTCCCAGAATGCGCGCGGATGGAGGAAGTAGGCCGCGAACAACAACACCAAACCCACCCCGCATCCCGCGCCCCAGATGACCACCGCCGCCTGGCGCCGAATGGGAGCCACGTACAGCATCAGCGCCAACCCGATCGGCGCCACCACAATCATCGAGAACTGCGAGCCCACCGCCAGCCCCAGCGAAATGCCGAGCAGCACAATGCGTCGCCAGTTCCACCACACAACCTCACGCGGTGCATAAAGCGTGTGTGCGACCGCAATCGCAGTAAAAATCGTGCCGAACGCTCCCCATGCGGCAACGATCTCCGGCTCCGTATGCCACCTGGCACTGGCCTGGATCAGGGCTGGCGAAAAGCAATACAGGGCAAGCGCCACATATCCCCCGCGATTCCCGCAGAGCCGCCGCGCTACGTACCACAACGACGCACCTAGAAGCATTCCGCACGCCAGAAACGGCAGATGTGGCAGCCAGCGCCAATAATTCTCCCAGTCGGCGTCCAGGCTTTGTCCGGGCCAGGCCAGCAACGGTGCCGCGCTCACTAGATACAGAACCGGGGAGTGTTCGACGTCGAAGTGTTCCACAGCAAAACCGTTCCCTGGAGATCCGGTCGCGATCGCCGGCTGGCCCCCCGAGAACGGTGCTCCCGCGATTCCATGCCCATGCCACTGCTTCCAACCTTCGCTGATCCAGGCCGGTTCCTCGGCGTCCCCGTCTGCCGTGCCGCGCACTTCAAGACTCACGAGCCAGACCGCCTGTGCGCAGAACGCCACCAGCAAGAGTCCGGCAAGAAACTGCGGCCGACCAAAGCGTTCGCGTGTGAAAAATCGGTTCATGGGACGACCGAGTGTTTTACCATGTCGCAGCCCCACTCCGCGTAATCTTCTGTCACGGTGGACACGGGCGCGGTCCGATGTAGCCTTCCGACGTACTGGAATTTGAGCGGGAATGACTGACTTAGAAAACACTCCCGGCCCTGACTCCCCACCGGAGTCACTGCCTCCGGCACCCAAGTTTGCGGCTGCCACGCAGCCTCCCTATGTCCGAACGCTCTTGTTTGGCCCCGACGGCCTCCGCCCCGGCTGGGGATTCGCGTTCTACTTGGTCATGTTCTATCTCTTGTACAGGCTGGCAAACGACCTAGTGGAGCGCTACGGCCCCGCCGGCAGTCTGAGGTCGATGATGCTGGAAGAATTCTGTGCGCTTCTGGCGGCCGTCATCCCATCGCTGGTCCTGGCGAAAATTGAGAGGCGTCCCTGGGCAAGCTACGGTTTCCCCCCTGGTCAAGCCTTCCGCAAGCTCTTCTGGGTTGGCGCGACCTGGGGATTCGCGGGCATCACTCTGCTTCTGGTGACCCTAAATCGGATACAGGTTTTCGACTTCGGACATCTCGCCCTGCACGGGCCGCGCATGGTGAAGTATGCCGCGTTCTGGGCCGTGATGTTCTTGCTGGTCGGCTGCTTCGAGGAATTCCTGTTGCGCGGTTACACTCAATTCACGCTTACGCGCGCCGTCGGGTTCTGGTGGGCGGCAATATTGTTGTCCTGCGCCTTCGGCCTCATCCACATAAGAAATGGCGGAGAAGAGTGGAACGGCCTGCTGGCCGTGGCATCGATCGGCCTGTTCTTTGCTCTCACCCTCCGCCGCACCGGCACGCTGTGGTTTGCTGTGGGCTTTCACGCGGCATGGGATTGGGGCGAAACATTTTTTTATTCAGTTCCCGACAGCGGCATCGTTTTCCCCGGTCACCTGCTCAAGTCGCGGTTGCACGGAGCCCGCTGGCTCACCGGGGGTTCGGTCGGTCCCGAAGGCAGCTTCCTGTGCTTCGTCGTAATTGCCTTGCTTTCGTTCGCTTTCAGTCGGACTTACAGGCCCGTGAAATATCCAGAGAAGAGCATACGAAGTCACACTGAATTGCCCGAGTCGAGTTAGATGAGGCGGAGCGAGGTCAGAACCTGCATAGCAGCTTCGCTGCCGGAGCGGATGCAGTCGGGGACCCCGATGCCGCGATATCCATTGCCCGCCAGCGCCAGATTCGGCAACGGACGGCGCAGACGTTCGATGCGCTCCAGGCGGTCAAGGTGGCCGACGCCATACTGGGCCATCGCCGCCTTCCATTTATATACGCGGGCAAAAACAGGCTCGGCGCGGAGTCGGAGAATTGCTTCGAGGTCTTCGCGTACCAGGCCCACCAGCTCGCCGTCGGAAAGCTGCCAGACTTGGTCAGCGTGCGCACCTCCGATGAAGCAGCGCAGCAAGGCACGATCTTCCGGAGCGCGACGGGGAAACTTATTGTGCACGAAGGTTGCGGCCAGCATGTGCCGGCCTTCGCTCGCGGGCACCAGAAATCCGAAGCCCGGAGGCAGCGATTGACGCACCTCGCGGCCGTAGCCCAGCCCGACCGTGATGGACGAGCTATAAGCGATGCCGCCCAGCTCGTTCGCCAGCTCCGCACTGCACGGGGAAAGCAGCTTGGCGGCGGAATGTGTAGGCGTGGCTAAAATCACGCCATCGAAGGAGTCGGCCTTCGCGCCCGCCGAGACTCTCCAACCGTGAGCTTCCGCTCGAAGCTGGTCAATCGGCATGTTGATGAGCAGCCGAGACCGAGGGAGGCGGGATAGGAGGGCGTCCACCAACTGCTGCATGCCATCTTTGAGGGAGGCGAACAGGGGCCGCGCCGGCTGGCTTGCGGTTTCCGACATCTGCTTACGCGCAGCCAGCATGGCCCGACCCAAGCTGCCGTGGGTACGCTCCATCTCGGCAAAACGAGGCAGCACGGCGCGCACGCTCAATGACGAAGCTTCGCCTCCATAGATGCCGGAAAGCAACGGATCGGCGAGGCGATCGACCAGCTCGCGGCCGTAGTGACGCTCCACCAACGATGCGACGCTTTCGTCGCGATCGGCGGCGCGCGGCGGACGAAACCACTCGCGCGCCATACGCAGCTTGGTCTTTACCGAGAACAGTGGCGACAGGACCGTGGGCAGAAGCTTCGTCGGCACCATGAACATCAGGCCGTCAGGAATGAGCACGAGCCGGCCACGGACCAGAATGTAGGTTTTTCGATCCCGATCATTCGAGCTTATGAGCTGATCGCCGAGGCCCAGTGTGCGGCAGAGATCCGCCGCCCACGATTTTTCCGCAAGAAAGGAGTCGGGCCCAGCCTCCATCACGCAGCCCTCAACCTGTTCGGTGCGCACCACGCCGCCCACCCGTGGCGAGGATTCGTAAACTACATACTCGAGCGGGGCGCCGGCACGGCGACGTTCATCGAGAGCAAAAGCCGCGGCCAGCCCCGAAATTCCGCCGCCGATGATAGCGATGCGCTTCATGAATCGAGGCTTCAGGTGTCAGGCGGCTTTTCTGCATATTCTTGCACAAAGCGAGCCAGATTCTTCACGTTCTCGACCGGCGTCTCCGGCAGAATGCCATGACCGAGATTGAAAATGTGTCCCGGCCGGCCCCCGGCGCGCCGCAAAATTCCTTGGGCGCGCGACTTCAGTTCTGTCCAGCCGGCGAAGAGCAGAACCGGATCCAGATTGCCTTGCACGGCGCCGCGAAATTCCAGGCTGCGCCAGCCTTGGTCAAGGGGAATGCGCCAGTCGAGCCCGATCACTTCCGCTCCGGTTTCTTTCATGGCAGGAAGAAGAGTGGCGGTATCGGTACCGAAATAAATGATTGGCGCTCGGCTGGGCTCTAAGCGCTTCACCAGATCGGTAACATGCGCCAGCACATAGCGACGGTAATCGTCCAGGCTGAGGCAGCCGACCCAACTATCGAAGATCTGAATCACGTCCGCCCCCGCACGCACTTGCTCAGCCGCGTATTCGGCGACTACGCTGACCAGCTTTCGCATCAGCTCATTCCAGTCCGCGGCAGAGTTGTACATCATCTTCTTAGTATGGACGTAGTTTCGCGATCCGCCGCCTTCGATCATGTAGCTGGCCAGCGTGAAGGGCGCGCCGCAGAATCCAATCACTGGCAAGCGATCGCCAAAGTGCTTGGTCACCAGTCGTATCCCTTCAGAGACATAGCCAAGCTCCGCTGCACGATCCGTGCGCAGATGCGAGATGTCCTGTTTGGTTCTAACCGGCTGCTCGATGACCGGACCTTCACCCGCGCAAAACTGAAACGGGAGTTCCATGACCTCGAGCGGCAGAAGCAGATCGGCGAAGATGATGGCTGCATCCACCCCCAAGGCTTCGGCAGCGCTGATGGTTACTTCGGCCGCCAGGGTGGGGTTCTTGCAGATCTCCAGCAGCGAATGCTGTTTGCGGACCGCGCGGTATTCCGGCATGTAGCGTCCGGCCTGGCGCATGAACCACACCGGCGTACGCTCCACCGGCAGAGCTTTGCAGGCGCGTACGAAGATGGAATTCGGCGCGGACATGAACTGCTCAATGTAGCATTTTCACGAGTCCGTATGCTGCCCTACCGCGTCTGTAAGAATCGTTTGTGCGACACTGAATCCGATGGCAAAGCTTGGCCCGCGAAATGGATTGGCCAGACCACCCAGACGGGTCCTGTTGCCGAAGTCCTGGAGTTCCGCGCCCGTGCGAACCGTCTTGGTCATGTGCGGAGCGCTAGCCTGGGCCGCGGTTGCGGGTGGAATTGAGCTCGACAGCAGCGCTGCGGAAGCGCAGAAACAGGGGACTGCGCCGACTTTCTATAAGGATGTCCTGCCCATTCTCGAAGACCACTGCCAGAGCTGCCACCGCCTCGGTGAATCCGCCCCGATGCCCCTGCTTACCTATGAGCAGACGAAACCTTGGGCGCAGAAGATAGCCCACGCGGTCGAGATGAAGATGATGCCGCCGTGGTTCGCCGATCCTCGCTATGGGCACTTTTCCAATGATCCGTCCCTCAGCCAGCCGCAGATTGCCCAGATTTCTGCCTGGGCGGCTGCTGGCGCGCCCGCCGGGGACGCGCGCGATTCTCCCGCGCCGCGGCAGTGGACCCGTGGGTGGAGCATGCCTAATCCCGACATGGTGGCGAAGATGCCGAAGCCGGTGGAAATTCCAGCGAACGGCGAGCTGGAATACACCTATGAGATTGTGCCGACGCACTTTACCGAGGACAAATGGATCGAGACCGCGGAAGTGCGTCCTTCGAGCGCCGAGCACGTACATCATGCGGTGGTCTACATTCGTCCTCCGGAGGCGAAGTGGCTGAGGCATGCGCCTGTCGGAGAGCCGTTCACGGCGTCGACATTGACCGATCCCGAGGAACGGCGGCAGGCACACGAGACGACCAGCGACCTTCTTCTGGTCTACGCGCCTGGCAGTTCGCCCGACCAATGGCGGGATGGAATGGCGAAATTCGTCCCTGCCGGATCCGACCTGGTTTTTCAGATTCACTACACCACCAACGGCCAGGCGGCGATCGACCAGACCAGCATCGGGCTGACGTTCGCCAAGAGCCCGCCCAGCCAGCGCGTGATCACGCTGCAGCTGAACAACCACGCCCTGCTGATTCCTCCCGGAGCCGACGAATTTCGCGTGGAGGTCGAGGGAACGCTGCCTAACGATGCGACCTTGTTGAGTCTATTTCCGCATATGCATCTGCGGGGAAAGCGCTTTGAGTATGACATTGTGCGCGACGATGGCAGCGTAGAAACCCTGCTGAGAGTCAATTATCACTTTCACTGGCAGTTGAGTTATCGGCTGTCTGAGCCCCGTATGTTGAAGGCGGGAACCAAACTGCGGGCGATTGCATGGTATGACAATTCAGGGAGGAATCCGCACAACCCGGATCCCGAGAAGACCGTGAGGTGGGGAGACCAGACTTCGGAGGAGATGATGGTTGGATTTTTCGACGTGGCGGTGCCTGCCAGCATGGATAAACTGCGATATTTCATCCGGCAGCCGGCTAAATCGGAGACATCGATCGGTCCGAAACCCCCAGCCATAACATTTCCTGATAGATCCGATAAATAGATTGAATTTCCGTGGACTTGCCGCGGGCGATAGAGTAGGCGCGTCGTAAAATAGCAGGCGTTGTCGCCATTTCGTTCCCGGGAGAAAGCATTTGTTCATGGGAAAACGGCTGATTGCCGGTCTGGTAATCGCGTTCCTCACACCATGTCTGGCGCAAACAGCTGCGGCCCAGACTGCTGTGGGCGCATCCAGTGCCTCAAGCGCCGCCTCCGACCAAAGCGCGCGGCTGGCCAGGCTGGAGCAGCAAGCCGCCGATGCCAAAAGCTCTGCGGACAATGCGGCTGGATTCGTGAGCCCGATGCCCGCGCTGCTGATCGGGCTGATTGCCGGTGTCTTCTGTTACTGGATGGTGGCGAAGGTAAAGGCAAAATTCGGCTGCGATGACTCCCTCGGTGCTTTCGGGGTGCATGGCGCCGGTGGTACGCTGGGAGCGTTGCTCACCGGCGTATTCGCTTCGAGCGCGGTGAACCCGATTTTCAAGGACGCCCAGGGAAACACTTTAGCTTCGGGAGTCCTCGAAGGAAACGCGCACCAGTTGCTAAACCAACTGGCGGGAGTGGCCATCGCCTGGGGCCTCGCGATCGTCGGCACGCTCCTTATTTTGAAGCTGGTCGATATCCCCATCGGGCTACGCGTCAGCGAAGAAGAGGAAGTTCAGGGCCTGGATCGATCGCAGCACGGCGAAGAAGGCTATTACTGGGAGGCCTCTGCATAATCGCGGCGACGGGGTAGGGCGCGGAGATGAGCTGCGGGAAACAATTGAAGCTGCACGGGACACCGAGAAGACGATCATGACCAAGGTCGAAGCCATCATTCAAAACTCCAAGCTGGAGGCGGTAAAGAGCGCATTGCAAGAAGCCGGCGTCGAGGGCATGACGGTGATCGAAGTTCGCGGCCATGGCCGGCAGAAGGGCCACACCGAGTTCTATCGCGGACGCGAATACAGTGTCGACTTGATTCCCAAGACCAAAGTGGAAGTGGTGCTGCCCGATTCCATGGTCGAGAAGGCGGTGCATGCCATCTTGAGCACGGCTCGCACGGGGAAAATCGGCGACGGCAAGATCTTCCTTTCCAAAGTGGACGATGCCATCCGGATTCGCAATGAAGACCGCGGGGAAGGTGCTTTATGAGTGGTGCTCGCCGGGGTAAGGGGCAGGGAACGAAAGTTCGGCAAGGTTCACGCCGGGTGTGGTTATGAGCCTGGCACCTTCGCTCAGCAGTGAATTGCGCGAGGTTTACACCGAGGAATCGGCGCGCATCCAGCGTGACTTCACGGCCATCGGGGACGGTCGCGCCGCTGTAGCGCAACGCACCCGGCTGGTGGAAAATATTTTGAAATGGCTGTGGCAGGATCTGATCTCGCCGGAAGAACATGGCCCGCGGAATTTCGCATTGGTAGCGACCGGAGGATTTGGACGAGGCTGGCTGTTTCCCTATTCCGATATTGATTTGCTCTTCCTGTATGCCGATCGCGACGGAGAAGAGGCGCACAAAGATGTCATCCGGCGCTTGTCGCGCGAACTGTGGGATCTAAAGCTGAAGTTGAGTGCGGCTTCGCGAACGCTGGCGGAATGTGACCGCTTCGATCCGCGCAACACTGAGTTCACGATCTCGCTGCTCGATTGCCGCTACTTGGCCGGGGACCGGGATTTATTTGCCCGATTGCACGACAAACTGATCCCCAAGTTGATCATGCGGGAGTCAAAACCTCTGCTCGAGGGATTGGCCGCAGTCACGCGCGAACGGCATAACAAGTTTGGCGACACGGTGTTTCACCTGGAACCGAATTTGAAGGAGACCCCTGGCGGCTTGCGCGACTACAACGTCGCAGGCTGGCTAGCCCTGATTTCGGCCATGGACAAGCTGCACGACTGGCCCGATGCCAGCGCGGTTCGGGCGCCGGTGCGTAAGCAACTGGAATCGGCGTTGGACTTCCTCATGGCGGCGCGTTGTTTTCTGCACTTCCGCCATGGCCGGGATGACAATTCTCTGAGCTGGGAAGCGCAGGACGAGGCGGCAGCACGGAAGATTGGAGCGAATGAATCGCCCCCACTCACGGCCGCGGATTGGATGCGGATTTATTTCGGACACGCGCGAGCCGTGCAACGCTCCATGTCGCAACTCATGGAAGAGATTCCCGAGGCCTGGTCTTCTTTGTACCGCCAGTTTCAGAGCTGGCGTTTACGGCTTTCCACTCCGGATTTTTCGGTTGTGGATGGGCTCATCTTCCTGCAACAGGCTTCGGCGCTCGAGGATCCGGAAGTTCTGTTGCGTCTGTTTCACTTCATGGCCCTTCATGGCCTGAAGCTGAGCACCACCACCGAGTATCGCATTGAACAGGCTCTGCCGGCGCTGGCGGCGACTCCGCCGCGCGGCGCCGAACTCTGGCTCTACTTGCAGGAAACCTTGCTCGAGCCACACGCCGCCGAAGCGCTACGGGCAATGCACTCGCTGCACCTGCTCACTGTATTGTTGCCCGAATTGCGGCTGACCGATTCCTTGGTGGTGCGCGACTTTTATCATCGTTTCACGGTGGACGAGCATTCCTTTGTCGCCATTGAGAGCCTGCATCGCTTGCGGCAATCGCAATCGGAATGGGATCAGCGGTATGCCGAGCTGCTCAGCGAGCTGGAAGATCCTGAGTTGCTCTACCTCGCCCTCCTGCTGCATGACACAGGAAAAGGCGTGCCGGGGGTCAATCATGTGGAGGCCAGCCTGGAAATCGCCGGCCGCTGCCTGGACCGGCTGGACGTGGATCCGGGCGAGCGCGCGACTGTGCTTTTTCTGATTGGCCATCACCTGGAAATGTCAGGGACGCTGCGCCGCGATATTTTTAATCCTGAGACGGTAGCCACTTTTGCGGACAAGGTGGGCACTCCGGAGCGGCTCAAGATGCTTTGCCTGCTGACTTATGCGGACATCAAAGCCGTGAACCCGGAGGCTTTAACCCCGTGGAAGGCGGAAAATATCTGGCAACTCTACATTGGCGCAGCCAACTACCTGAACCGGAGCGCCGACCAGCGTGTGCACGGGGATGCCGGCGACGAGAAACTGGCACGGCTGAGGAGTTTGGCCCCGGTGACCGGCTATCGGTTGAAGGATTTTGTGGAGGGATTTCCCCAACGTTATCTCCGTATGCACTCCGCGGAAGAAATTATGCGACACCTGGAGATGGCGGAAGAGCTTGGAAACGAGCCGGTACAACTCGACCTCAAGCGCGGACGGCACTGGTATGAATTGACCCTGGTCGCCACCGATCGGCCGTTCCTGTTTGCGACTCTCGCCGGCGTTCTGGCGGCCTGGGGCATGAACATTGTGAAAGCCAATGCCTTCTCCAACGAAGCCGGAACCGTGGTGGACACGCTTTACTTTACGGACCGCTTTCGGACTCTGGAATTGAATCTGTCGGAGTGGGAGCGCTTCAAGCGCAGCATGACAGACGTCATGCTGGGCAAGGTGGACTTGGACCGCATGCTGCGCGACCGGCAGGGCTCGGACAAGAATGCGGTCGCCAAAGTGAAGGTCGAGACAAGGATTGAATTTGATGATGCCTGCTCTTCCGCAAGCACGCTACTCGAGGTGATCGCTCAGGACCGGCCTCGGCTTTTGCACCGCATTGGTTCCTGTCTTTCCCAGCAGAAGTGCAACATCGAGATCGCCCTGATTGATACCGAAGGTCAGATGGCGATTGATGCTTTTTATCTCACGTCGAAAGGGGCAAAGCTCACGGCGGCGCACCGGAAACAAGTAGAAAAGGCGCTGCTGGACGAGCTGAAGGGGGAGTGAACCCTTCGTCGCTGCCAATGGTCGCGATCCCCTCCGCTACCTTGCCGAGAATCTCCAAATGGTGCGGGAGTGGAACGTCTCTCCCGGTCTCAGAACCGTAGAGGGAAATTCGGGATGGTTGGGGGAATCAGGAAAATGCTGGGTCTCGAAACATAGCCCGTAACGCTGCTTGTAGACATGTCCCTGCTTGCCCGTGACGGTTCCATCCAGAAAATTTCCGGTGTAAAACTGCACTCCGGGCTGGTCGGTCGAGATCTCGATGACCCGGCCACTGGTGGGCTCATAGGCTCGCGCGGCGAACCCCAGGCCGCCGGCTTTGCCATTGATCACAAAATTGTGGTCGTAGCCCTTTCCTAGAACCAACTGCTCGTAGTTGTCGTCGATGCGCGCGCCCACCTTGGTCTGCGTCGTGAAGTCCAGAGGAGTGCCCTTCACTGGGCGCAGTTCGCCGGTAGGAATCATGGTGCTGTCGACCGGAGTGAAGCGATCGGCGTTGATCATGACCTCGTGGTCGAGAATGTCTCCCGTCCCTTCACCGGCGAGGTTGAAATAACTGTGCTGGCTCAAGTTGAGGACAGTGGGCTTGTCGGTGGTGGCTTCGTAATCGATGAGCAGTTCGTTGGCTTCGGTGAGCGCGTAAGTCACTTTGACTTTCAGGTTGCCGGGAAACCCTTCTTCGCCGTCCTTGCTGAGGTAGGAGAATGCGACCCCGGTCTTGCCTTTGAGTGGAGCGCCTTGCCACACCGCTTGATCAAATCCCTTGATGCCGCCGTGCAGAGTGTTTGGACCATTATTCTTCGGCAGCGAATACTTCACGCCGTCGAGGGTGAATGAGCCGTTGGCAATGCGGTTGGCATAGCGTCCGACCAGACCGCCGAGGTGAGGAGAGTTGTCGAAGTAACCCTCGAGAGTGTCGTGGCCGAGCACGATGTCCGCCACTTGCCCTTTTCGATCGGGAACTCTCAGCGAAACGATAATGGCGCCGTAGTTCATGGCGCGGACTTCCATGTGATGCGAGTTGGTCAGTGTATAGAGAGTAATTTTCTTTCCCTCCTTTGTCGTACCGAAGGGCTGCTCTTCGACCGCGCCGTGCGCTGCTTTTGAGGAACGGGCGTGCGCCAAAGTTGCGCTGGCTAAAAAAATAATGAGGAGGAGAGCCGAAAATACAACACCGAACTTCGCGTCCGAGATGACCGGCCAAATGCCGGCGCTAGATGATTGTTGAGAGGCCATGCGTTAATCCTGTGAGTCGGGGATATTGTCGGGCAGGCGCGATCAACGTCGGCGCCTGCCAAACAGTGAGTCTACTACGGAGGTACGGAGATGCGATGATGGAAACTTCCCGGCGGCATCTCCGCCCAGGTTCGTCTGGCACGCTCGCTTTCAAAGTGGTAGCATCGCGTCCTATTCCCATGACTAACTCCGATTTTCGCCTGATCGCCACTGCAATTGTGTTGTTTTCGACCTCGACGCCGTACGCTCGGAGCCAGACCACAACGGCGCCAGGACATGCGGTGGTCTTGCATGCGGCGCGCTTGCTGGACGTGAAAAACGGCCGCATGGTAAAACCGGGCGAAGTTCTGGTGGAAGGCGAACGGATTGTAGAAGTGGGGTCTGCGGTGAAGCGTCCGGCTGGGGCGGAGGCGATCGACTTGGGCGACCGCACCTTGATGCCGGGACTGGTCGATGCCCACATACATCTGTTTCTGCATCCGGGGGCAGAGGATCTTCAGACGGTTCAAGAGTCCGTGCCGCAGCGCACTATTACAGCCACCTTGGCGGCCCGCGACGACCTGATGGCCGGTTTCACCGCGGAGCGTGACATGGGAACCGAAGGCGCGG
>Ga0137398_10000604_pt1 | contig 13224 bp, 10 predicted proteins | sample czorhiz216metaG_FD_106659 | JGI IMG/M metagenome (GOLD analysis project Ga0137398, IMG submission 106659) | Vadose zone soil microbial communities from Angelo Coast Range Reserve, California, USA - czorhiz2.16 metaG | ecosystem: Environmental > Terrestrial > Soil > Vadose zone | place: USA...
GGCGGGTATCGGGATCAAGGGTCCGAGCAACCACCTGGGGCACTTCCATGCGGAGGTGCGCGAGGAGTGGTGGCCGGGGAATGAGGGCATCCACGGCGCGGACGTGAACAACACGCAGGTTCTCGTCGGCTGGTCGTTCGGTCTCCGCGGCGCCAATGCGCCCGCGAGGCGTGCATCCCTGTTCGAGAAGGGGAAGAAGTCGCTCGTCCTCAACGGCGTGAACTTCGTCACCAACAGCGCGGAGTTGACGCCGGAATCCAAGGCGATCCTGGACCACGTCGCCGGGTCGCTCAAGGACTGGGCTGAGGTGAATGTCGAGATCGAGGGACACACCGATTCGGTGGCCGACCCCGCCTACAACATGGATCTGTCCCAGCGCCGTGCCGAGTCCGTGCTCGACTATCTCGTGAGCCGGGGCGTCGCATCCTCTCGCCTGAGCGCGAAGGGCTACGGTGAGACGCACCCGGTCGCGTCAAACGATACCCCCGGGGGCCGCGCGAAGAACCGGCGCGTGGAGCTGCGGAAGACCAACTAGGTCCGTTGGGGGGCTCGCGAGGCCGTCGCGCGCTCGCGAGCTCCCCGGAAGCATGAATATGGTGCGGGAGACAGGACTTGAACCTGCACGAGCTTGCGCCCACTGGACTCTGAATCCAGCGCGTCTGCCAGTTTCGCCACTCCCGCACGTCCAAGGCAGAGCTAGCTAACCTACACTAGGACGTGCTTCGCTTCAACCGCGCCGACGGAGGCTCCCGCCCGCGTCCCACCCGCCTTCAACCATTGCCACGCCTTGAATTAGCCGCGCCGCCGTGATAAGAACAAGGACTCACTCAGGGAGGAGCCATGGCGCGGTCGACTTCGAAGCCGAACGCCGCTAAGTCGAACGATGACAAGGACGAGCGCCAGAACATCACCACCAACCGCAAGGCGCGCCACGACTACGTCATCATTGAGACCTTCGAGGCGGGGATCGAGCTTCGCGGCACCGAGGTCAAGTCGCTCCGCGACGCCAAGGCGCAGCTGGTGGACGCCTACGCCACCATTGAATCCGGCCAGCTCTACCTCCGGAACGCGCACATCTCGATCTACGATCCGGGCGGCAGCCTCGCCAACCACGAGCCGACGCGCACGCGGCGCCTTCTCATGCATCGCGCCGAGATCCGGAAGCTCCACGCGCGCCTCGAGCACGAGGCCGGCCTCACCATGGTTCCCCTCGCCCTCTATTTCCTGCGCGGCAAGGTCAAAGTGGAGCTGGCGCTCGTGAAGGGGAGGAAGACCTTCGACAAGCGCGACAAGCTGGACGAGCGGCGCGCGCGCAAGGAGATCCGGGGCATCATGCGCGGGGAGCGGCCAGAGTGAGGCGCATCATGCTGATCGCGCTCGCGCTCCTCGCGGTCGCGATCCCCGTGGCCTTCGCGGTCCAGGGCGCCGCGCCGATCGATGTGATCTACCCGGATCCTCAGCCGGTCGAGCGGATCCGGCCGATCCTTCTCGAGAACACGCGTTACGTGTCCACCAACGACCTCGCGCGGATCTTCCGCGCCACCAAGTACTGGCGCCCCGAGCTGCGCAAGCTCTCGCTGCGCCTCGGCGATCACACCGTCCGCTTCACGGTGGATGCTCCCATCGTGGTCGTGGATGAGACGGCTCACAATCTGGTTCAGTCGCCGCGGCTCGTCCAGGGTGCCGTCTACGTCCCCGAGTCCGTGCTGAATGGCCTCATGGAATGGGGCGTGGTGACGAACGCCACCTGGGATCAGCCCTCGCGTGCGATCCGCTTCCGGTCCCCGGTCCACGCGGTGCGGCAAGCCCAGCTCTGGGTGCGCGGGCGCGTGACCGAGGTCTCCGCGACGCTGTTGAAAACACTCTCGCCCCGCCTCGTCTACGCGACGCCGGGCGAGGTGCGGCTTCTCTTCGAGGGCGGGACCCTCGACTCGGCCCGGGTCTTCTCGGGTGGGGTCGTCTCGAACGGAACGATTCAGGAAACCACGGACGGCGTCGAGATCCGCCTCGTGCTCGCGGCGGGCGCCGTGGGTTATTCCCTCTCGGTCAGCTCGAATCGCCTGAGGCTCGCCGTCACCGACGATCCGGATCTGGTCCAGCAGGGGACCTTCTCCAAGCTCGAGCCGATCGCGATCGGGGGCCCGGATGGGAAGCTGCGCACCATCGTCCTCGATCCGGGACACGGCGGGAAGGACCTCGGCGCCACCCTTCCCGGCGGCGGAGCCGAGAAGGACGCCACCCTCGAATTCGCGCGGGCGCTCCGCGTCGAATTGCAAGATCGCCTCGGGGTCCGCGTGATCCTGACCCGCGACAACGATCAGGATCTCTCGGTCCAGCGCCGCTCGGAGATCGCGAACGAGTCCAACGCGGACCTCTTCGTGAGCGTGCACTTCGACGCGGAGGGCTCGATTCGATCGGGCGGCATCCGCGTGTACGCGCTCTCCGCCACGCCGCCGCCGGACGCCTCGGACCGTCTTCCCCTGGCGCTGGGCGGGGAGGGCGGCGCCGAGATGCACCCGTGGGAGTCGGCCCAATCCCAGTCCACGGGGACGAGCATGGCGGTCGGCCAGGCCATCGCCGACGCGCTCGCCAAGAACTATCCGCAGACGAGCATCACGTTTCGCACGGGCCGCCTGAGCGTGCTCGAGCCGGTGGCGGGGGCGGCGGTGCTTCTCGAGTGCGCGCCCGCGCCCAGGAACCCCGAAGCGATGAGCCTTCAGGGCTACACCGTCCACGAGATGGCGAGAATCGTCGCGCAATCGATCCAGGACTTAGCCCGGGCGGGCCACGCGTGAATCGGCTCCAGCGCCGGTGGGCCGTCGCCATCGCGGGGAGCATCGTCGTCGTCGGAGGATTCTTCTGGATCGCGCGCGTGCGGACCCATGACCAGAACTTGGCACCCCGCATCGTGCCGCTCGCCTCGGAGCTGGAGGGAATCAAGGGCGCGTATCTCTACTTCGGCGTTCCGGGCGCGGACAGCCTCGTCGCCGAGTACCGCGACGTCGTCGTGAAGGACCGCCCGGCGGACCAGGTGCGCGCGATCTACCGCGAGCTTCTCGCGGGACCGTCCAAAGGGCACGTCGCGCTCTTCCCGGACGGGACCGAGCTCCTGGAAGCGTACTGGACCGACAAGGGGACCTTGTACCTCGACTGGAGCAAGGCGCTCACGCAAGGGTTCCGCGGCGGGACCGCGCGCGAGCGCGCGCTCATCGCCTCGATCGTGCGCACCGCCGGAGAGAACCTGCCCGGCGTGGGTCGCGTGATGATCCTGGTGGAGGGCGAGCCCGTGGAGACGATCGGCGGGCACTACGACGTCCTCTCGCCGCTCAGCGTGCGCGACTGGCGATGACGACCTCGCGCGTACGGAAGAAAACGCTCGGGGTGTTCGACTCGGGAATCGGCGGCCTCACGGTGGTGCGCCACTTGAGAAGGCTTCTCCCCTCCTGGGACATCGTCTACTTCGGCGATACGGCGCGCGTTCCCTACGGAACCAAGTCCGATGCGACCGTCCGCCGCTTCGCCGGGGAGGCGGCCCGGTTCCTGACCCAGTTCGGGGTCAGCCATCTCGTCGTCGCCTGCAACACCGTCTCCGCGGTCGCGATCCGCTCGTTGGCGCGGGAGTTTCGCGGGCTTCCGGTGAACGGCGTCATCCTGCCCGGCGCCGACGCGGCGGTGAACGCAACGCGCTCCGGCAGGATCGGCGTGATCGGCACCCGCGCGACCATCGCGAGCGGCGCCTACGAGCACGCGATTGCCGCCGCCTCCCGCCTCGCCGGAAAGAAGACGCGCGTGTTCGCGCACGCCTGCCCGCTCCTGGTGCCGCTCGCGGAGGAAGGGCTCGCGGGAAGCAAGGCCGCGCGCGAAATCCTGCGCGAGTATCTGGCCCCGTTCCGGGCGCGCCGCATCGACACCCTGATTCTGGGGTGCACGCACTATCCGCCGTTCAAGCCCGCGATCCGCTCGATCCTCGGGCGGCGCGTCACGCTGGTCGACTCCGGCGAGGCCACCGCGCGCCGGCTGGCCCGCGCGCTTCGACTTCAGGCCGAGGGCGCACCGCGAGGCCGCGGCTCGCTCCGCTGCTACGTCTCCGACATTCCGCGCCAGTTCGAGGCGATCGGGCGCCGGTTCCTGGGCTCGCGCCTGGGCAAAGTCTGGCTGGTGGCTCAGGACGACCTCCCCTGGTTCCAGCGACCTCCGATCGAGGGACCCCCGTGACCAAGACCCAGACGCAGAAGCGAATCGACGGACGCCGGGTGACCGAGCTCCGGCCGCTCACGATCAAGCGCGGCTATCTCAAGAACGCGGAGGGCTCGGCCCTCATCGAGATGGGCGGGACGCGCGTGCTCTGCGCCGCGACCGTCGAGGAGCGCGTTCCTCCGTTCCTGCGCAACACCGGGCGCGGCTGGGTGACCGCCGAGTACAGCATGTTGCCGCGTTCCTCCGCGGACCGGATCCAGCGCGAGGTGAACCGCGGGCACCCGGGGGGCCGCACGCACGAGATCCAGCGCCTGATCGGGCGCTCGCTTCGGGCGGTCACGAACTTGGAGGCGCTCGGGGAGCGGCAGATCCTGATCGACTGCGACGTGATCGAGGCGGACGGCGGCACGCGCACGGCGTCGATCACCGGCGCCTTCGTCGCGCTGGTGGACGCGATCCGATGGCTGGCGAAGAAGACCCCGCTCCGCGGCTCGCCGCTGCGCGATTGGGTGGCCGCGGTTTCGGTCGGAATCGTCGAGGGCCGGCCCTGCCTCGATCTCTGCTATGCCGAGGATTCCAAGGCCCAGGTGGACATGAACCTCGTGATGACCGGATCGGGCCGCCTCGTCGAGATTCAGGGCACGGCGGAGGGCGAGGCCTTCACCGAGCGCGAGCTCGCCTCGATGATGACTCTGGGGAAGAGCGGCATTCGAAAGCTCGTCCAAAGCCAGCGGCGCGTGCTGGATCTGAAGCAGCTTCCGAGCATTTGGATCTGATCGTCCTCGCCACGCGCAATGAAGGAAAAGTCCGCGAGTTCCTGACCCTGCTCCAGGGCCTCGACGCGCGCGTGGAGTCGCTTCGCGCGTATCCGGATGTCATCCTCCCTCCCGAAACAGGATCCACGTATCAGGAGAACTCGATCGCCAAGGCGCGCGCCGTTCACGCGGCGCTGGGTGCGCCCGCGCTGGGGGACGACTCCGGGCTCGAGGTGGATGCGCTGGCCGGCGCGCCGGGGCTCCACTCCGCCCGCTTCGCCGGTCCCGGGGCGAGCGACGACGCGAACAACGAGAAACTATTGTTCGAGCTTCGGGGGCTGGCGCCGGGGCTGAGAGCGGGGCGTTTCCGGTGCGTGCTCGCGCTGGTCCGCGGCCCGGAGGACGTGACCCTGGTCGAGGGGGTATGCGAGGGCCGCATCCTAGACGCGCCGCGCGGCGCGGGCGGATTCGGCTACGACCCGCTCTTCGTTCCGGACGGAGAAACGCTTACGTTTGCGGAGCTTACACCGGATCGAAAGCTCGTGCTGAGCCACCGCGCCCGCGCAGTGGCCAGCTTGAGAGAAATTCTTACCACAAGGCGTTGACTCCGTAATCCTACGGGGTCTACGCTTCCCGCATGGCGCGATCACTCCCCAAGTCGGCGCCCCCGGACCACCTCGAGTCGCTCGCCCGCCTGGCGGAAACGGTGGCCCGGGCGCTCGATCTCTCGGAGATATTCCGCGAGTCGCTCGATTGCCTCGAGCGGACCCTTCGCGCGGACCGCTCCGCGGTGCTTCTCTTCGATCCCGACGGGGTCATGCGGTTCAAGGCTTCTCGAAATCTCTCCGACGCCTATTGCAGGAAGGTCGAGGGGCACTCACCCTGGTCGCGCGATGAGCGGACCCCGGTGCCGATCCTCGTCCCGGACGTGGCTTCCGAGCCCGACCTCGAAGCTCATCGGGCCACGATCCTCGAGGAAGGGATCCGCTCCCTCGCCTTCATCCCGGTCTTCTCGGGAGGTGCGCTCCTCGGGAAGTTCATGGTCTATTTCAACGAGCCGCACACGTTCACCCGCCAGGAGATCCAGCTCGCCCAGATCGTGGCGGCCCACATCGCGTTCGGCGTGGAGCGGACGCAAGCCGAGGAGCTCCTACCGCGCGACCCGGAGAGCGTGCCCTTTGCTCTGGATAGCGTCGCGGAACGGATCGCCGAGCGCAAGCGCGCCGAGGACCAGCTCCGGGAGGAGAGCAAGGCCAAGGACGACTTCCTTGCCATGCTCGCGCACGAGCTGCGGAACCCTTTGAATCCGATCCGGAGCGCGGTGCACGTCCTGGGGCAGGTGGGAATCCGGGAGCCTGCGTTCGAGCGTGCCCGGGGGATCATCGACCGCCAAGTCCGCCACATGGTGCGGATCATCGACGATCTCCTCGACGTCTCGCGCATCTCCCGCGGGAAGATCCTGCTCCGGCGGGAGCGGGTGGACTTGGTTCCCCTGATCGGGTCCACCGTCGAGGACCATCGCAGCGACTTCGAGGGACGCGGGCAAACCGTGACGCTCGAACTTCCGGCCGAGCCGGTTTGGGTGAGCGGCGATCCAACGCGCCTGGCGCAGATCCTCGGGAATATTCTCCAGAATGCGAACAAGTTCACAGGGGAGGGCGGCGTGATCCGCGTTCGCGCCGAGGGCGATGCGGCAAAGAACCAAGTGGTGGTATCCATCCGGGACTCCGGAATCGGCATGGAGCCGAGCATGCTGCAGCACGTCTTCGATACGTTCGCCCAGGCCGACCGGAGCCTGGAGCACCGGGACGGCGGCCTCGGACTGGGGCTCGCTCTGGTGAAGGGTCTCGTCGCGCTCCACGGAGGGAGCGTGGCTGCCACCAGTGAAGGTCTGAGCCGGGGGTCGGAGTTGAGCTTCTGCCTGCCGATGAGCCCCGCGCCCGCGGGGGTGCCCGAGAATGAGAGGCGGGAGGTTCCCGGAGGCGGCCCTTGCCGGGTGCTTCTGATCGAGGATCACGCCGATTCAGGCGCCGGTACGGTGCTATCGCTCCAGCTGAGCGGCCACGTGGCCGAGTTGGCGCAAACCGGCATGGAAGGGATCGAGCGTGCCCACCAATTCCATCCCGACGTTGTTCTCTGCGACATTGGATTGAATGGCGGCATGGACGGCTACGACGTGGCGCGGGAGCTCCGGTCCCATCCCCGCTTCGTGTGCTCTTATCTCGTCGCCGTGACCGGCTACGGCCGCGATGAGGACATTCAGCGCGCGAGGGAGGCAGGCTTCGACCGGCACCTCACGAAGCCCGTCGATCCGAGGGTGCTGGATGCGATGCTCCGCGAGATCGCGGCCCGATTGCCCGCGATGCGGGCCTAGAAGTGAAGTTGGGGTGGATGACGGGGATCGAACCCGCAACCACTGGAGCCACAGTCCAGTGCTCTACCATTGAGCTACATCCACCACACGGTTCAGGCAGTTGGGTGCGAAGCGGACGATACTATCACAGAGTCCTGGCGGTCCCGCTGTGCGGCCTAGGAAGCCCCGCGTCCTCCACGGAACAGGCCCCCGAAGAGCCCTTGCTTTCGCTCATGAGGAATCACCGCCCAGACGCGCTCCTGGCCCGCGCGCCGAATCGCCGTCTTCGGTCCGAAGCGTCCCCAGCTGAACCCCTGACCCACCTCGGGGCGCCGCTGATCACTCACGAGCGCTGTCGGCGGTAGCGATTCCGCGAACGCTCGGAGCACCCCATCCGAAGAGCCTTGAAGCGCCGCCGGTGTCATGAGGCCCGGGTTCTCCCGCCAGATCCGACGCACCACCTCCTCGTGGACGACGTCGACAGGACTGCGCGGGCCCGTCTGCCACATGGCGATCGTTTCCCGTAGAAAATCCTCGAGGGTGGCCGACTGGTAGGCCAGCACGGGTGGGTCGTGGCAGACATAGAAGACCGGTCCCCACGCGGTCGTGCTGGGCAGGAGATCGAGCACCCAGTAGTTCCCGTAGCCATCGTGGGCGAGCGAATAGGCGTTCGGCAGCATCTCCTCGAGCCCGACCCCCTCGAGGTCGACGAGCGAGAATGACTCGAGGGGCCCATTCGCGAGCCCCTTGGAAACGGCCAGCGCCTCTTGGACATCGCGCGGGATGGGGCATGGCAGCGTGGACCCGAGCGCGCGAATCTCGGCCTCAGTCGCAGGCGGTTGGAGCTCGAGGATTTGCTCGCTCCCGTCCTCGCCTCGTAGACGGAGGCCCGCGAGCTGTCGGAGGGTGCTGGCGAGCATGCGGTCCCTTCGGGGCTAGGGCTCTGCTTCGACCGAGGCGACTACTGGAATGGCCATTGGACACTCCACCCCGCCGGAGGGGTCCAAGTCTCGGGTCCAGGCTGAGAGACACTCAGGAATACGACGTGCTCCGCATAGAGATGCCGCTCTCCTCGGGATGTGCGGGAACGGCTTCCGCTGCCTTTCGGACCGCGAGGGCGTAGCCGCTACTTGGCGATGGCGAACCGGCCGGTAGTCATTCCGTCCGGAGACTCGATCCGATAGAAGTACACGCCCGTCGCCAGGACGGCGCCACGATCGTCACGGCCGTCGAGCGCAAATGCATGGTCTCCGGCGTCGAAGATCTGTGCTTTTGCGACGGTTCGCACCAAGCGTCCCGATAGATCGAAGAGCAGCACGGACACGTACCCCCGAGCACTTGTCGTCAGTTTCAGCACTCCGCTCGGATTCATAGGATTCGGCGCGAACGAAGCCGCAAGCCGCCGTCCGTTTACGGGTTTCCCCTTGATCGTGAGCTGGAGCGCCGCGGCGAACTGGCGACCCGCAGCCAGCTTTCCCTGGATCGCGACCTCGACATCCTGCCGGTCCTGGATCGAGCTGAAGAGCTTCGCGAGGTCCCCTCGCGAGAAGCAGGCGGAGATCTCGGCGACACCGTTATGGTCCAGGTCGATCCTGGATGAGCCCTTGGAAACAGTCGCGTTGATCCGGCCCACCGACCCCGTCCCTTCCGAAACCATGCTCAAGCTCGAGAGATCGACGTCGGTCAACGCGAACGACTGGTTCACCGGTTCAATCTGCACGCAGACGCTGGGCAGGCCGCTACCGACGAGAATGGTTCGGTCTCCCACGACGAAGGCACGTGCGGAGAGCGGCGGAGCGGAGGGCCCGAGGTTGAGTAGCGCGGATACACCTCCGGAACCGGCGATGGTGTCCAGCACGAGGAGGTCAGGCTTCCCGTCGGCATTGAGATCCCCGATCGCGACGAACAGGCGACCGCGTCCCGTCCCGAAATCCTCTTTAGGCTTGAACGTCCCGTCTCCCTTCCCGAGCAGCACGGAGACGGTGCTCGATTGAGCGTTTGTGACGGCGAGATCCCATATTCCATCCTGGTTCAGATCCCCGATGGCGACGGACGTGGAGCCGGGCCCGGTCGCAAAATCTGTCTTGGGGCCAAAAGTGCCGTCGCCGTTCCCGAGCAGCACGGACACGGTCCAGCCGGGATCGTAGTCGGCCACCGCCAGATCGGGCTTTCCGTCCGCGTTCAGGTCGCCGATCGCGACGGACCGCGCATTGTCCCCCGTCACGAAGCCCGTTGCGGCGCCGAAGGTTCCATCGCCGTTCCCGAGCAACACCGCCACCGAGGAGTAGCCGCTCACCACCACCAAGTCAGGTCTTCCATCCGCGTTCAGATCTCCAATCGCGACGGACGTCGCGCGTCCGATCGCCAAGTCGGTCTTCGCCCCGAATGTGCCATCACCATTCCCGAGCAGCACCGATATAGAGGTGGATCCAGCGACGGCGAGGTCGGGCTTGCCGTCGGCGTTCAGATCCGCGATCGCGACGGACGCGGACCCGGGCCCGGTCGCAAAATCTGTCTTGGGGCCAAAAGTGCCATCACCATTCCCGAGCAGCACCGATACCGTGTTGGATCCAGCAACGGCGAGGTCGGGCTTGCCGTCGGCGTTCAGATCCGCGATCGCGACGGAGGTCGCGCCTCCGATCGCCAAGTCGGTCTTCGCCCCGAATGTGCCGTCCCCATTCCCCAGCAGCACCGACACGGAGTTGGAGCGGTTGTTCGCCGTCACCGCGTCCTGCTTCCCATCGGCATTGAGATCCCCGATCGCGACGGACACGGGGTCGCTTCCCGTCGGTATGTGGTTGTTCGGTCCGAAGGTGCCGTTGCCATTTCCGATCAAGACCGAAACGGTGTTGGAGTGGAAGTCGGCCCCGTCGTCGTAGCCGGTGACCGCGAGGTCGGGATTCCCGTCGTCATTCAGATCTCCGATCGCAAGAGATCGGGGACCAGGTCCCGTCGCAAAATCTGCCTTGGGGCCAAACGTGCCATCGCCGTTCCCGAGCAGCACCGATACGGTGTAGGGCTGGAAATTCGCTACCGCGAGGTCGAGCTTGCCGTCGGCATTGAGATCCACGATTACCACGGCGTAGGGCATGGTCCCGGTCGCAATATCTGTCTTGGGCCCAAAAGTGCCATCGCCGTTCCCGCGCAACACTGAAACGGTGCCTGCCTCACTCGCCGCAACCGCCAGGTCGGGCCGGCCATCCGCGTCCAGATCCCCGATTGCCACGGATCTTGGAGCCAGCTCCGTCGCGAAGTCGGTCTTCGCCCCGAATGTGCCATCGCCGTTCCCGAGCAGCACCGATACCGTGCTGGAGCCTAAATTCGCTACCGCGAGGTCGAGCTTTCCGTCGGCATTGAGATCCCCGATCGCGACGGAGACTGGAACGAGCCCGGTCGCAAAATCTGTCATGGGGCCAAAAGTGCCGTCGCCGTTCCCGAGCAGCACCGATACCGTGTTGGAGCTGTAATTCGCTACCGCCAGGTCGAGCTTTCCGTCGGCATTGAGATCCCCGATCGCGACGGACGCGGGCCCGGGCCCGGTCGCGAAGTCGGTCTTCACCCCGAATGTGCCATCACCATTCCCGAGAAGCACCGATACTGAGCCGGATCCAGTGACGGCGAGGTCGAGCTTGCCGTCGGCGTTCAAATCCGCGATCGCGACGGAGGTCGCGACGCCTCCAATCGCCAAGTCGGTCTTCGCCCCGAATGTGCCGTCCCCATTCCCCGGCAGCACCGACACGGTGTTGTAGTTCGCTACAACCAAGTCGGGAGTCCTGTCCCCATTCAGATCCCCGACGGCGACAAAGACGGGTTGACTGCCGGTGTCGAAGGAGAGAAAGGCCGACGCGAAGAGAGGACTTGCCGGCGAAGTGGCGAAGTTCGTGAGGAGCAGCAACAGCGAGAGGGCCATGGATGCGGATCGCGCGGATGTCATATCAACCCCCATTGAGGTTCTGCTTGAGCGAGCGCCTACCGAGAACCCACCTTATCAAGTATACCTCCCTGCGCCCGCGAGCGGGAAGATCTGGCAGTGGGGAATACGACCTATTGTTCTGTGGGACGGAAACCTACGCGGGGATTGGAGCGTGCTATAGCGCCTGGCAGCATCCCGATAAGGTGGCGCGCCTGGAGGGAATCGAACCCCCGACCGACGGATTAGAAATCCGTTGCTCTATCCAACTGAGCTACAGGCGCTCATGGTCGGGTAACAACTTGGGGCTTCACCTCCTAGAGCGTACGACGCATACTCTAGCCGATCCGTGGCCCTTCGACTAGAACCTTCCCGGCCCGGCGTGGCCACCCTCGCCAACACACGAAGAAAGGAAGCGCTTGGGGTCCGATCGTGAGCCGCGAGTGAAACCAGGACGCGGCCGTCCGGCCGTCCGGCCGAACCACGCGCGCGGCAAGAGCCCCGTCACCGCCATCACCCTGGGGCTCCTCTTCATGATTCCGGTCTTCTTCACCCCAGGCCAGCTGGTCGAGGAGTTCGAGTTCCCGAAAGTCTCCCTGCTCGTGACCGGCGCGCTCCTCCTCTTCGCCTGGTGGATCGCCGCGGAGAGCTTGCGCCTCGCGTCGCTCCCCGGACGCGCCGCTGCCGCGATTCGGCGGGATCCGCTGGGAGCGGCCATTGGCCTGATGCTCCTATCCGCCATCGTCTCCACCCTGGCCTCGGTCCGCCCGCCGCTCAGCGTCTTCGGCGCGCCCCAGAGCTACGCGGGGCTCCGGACGGTCGTGGCGCTCGCGGCGATCTACTACGCCTCGCGCTCGCTCGCGGGAAACCCGGTCTGGTTCCGCCGCATCGCGCAGGCATCGGGGGCGTCGGCGGCGATCGTCACCGGGTACTCCCTTTTACAGTTTCTGAACCTGGATCCCATCACCTGGCACCGGCGAAGCGCGTTCGAGGGCCTGATCCGCTTCGGCAGCACGGTCGGGCACCCCAACACGCTCTCCGCCTACCTCGTGACGTGCCTCCCGCTCGTCGTGTGGCTCGCCACCCGCTCGCGCTCGCACGCCGCGATCCTTGGATGGATCGCCCTCGCCGCCTCGTCGCTCTTCATCGTCGTGGCGAGCCTCTCGCGCGGGGCCTGGCTGGGCGTGGCCGCGGCCGTCGCCGCGGCGATCCTGCTCGCGCTCGCGTCGGGGCTCCGTCCTTCGCGCCGGTGGGTCCTGATCGCCGTCTCGGTTCTGGCGGCGGTGGTCCTCGTGGCGCTCGCCACACCCATGCGCGACGCGGTTCTCACGCGATCGAGCCAGATCACCGACCTCAGCGCCCCCACCTCGCGCACGCGCGTGGAGCTCTGGCGCGCGGGGCTCCGCATGTTCCGGGATCATCCGCTGGTGGGCGCGGGTCTCGACGCCTTCATCGCCGCGTTTCCCCCGTACCGCACCGCGACCCTGACCCAGATCGAGTGGGGCGGCACCCCGGCGAAGGCGCACAACGACGCGGTCCAGATTCTCGCCACGCAGGGCGCCCTCGGGGGCCTGGCCGCGCTCGCGATCGTGATTCTCTGCGCCGCGGCTCTCTGGCGCGTCGCGAGGGGAGGGAGCCCCGAGGCCCGCGCGGCCGGGGTCGCCTGCGCCGCCGCGCTCGCCGGGTACGTGGCGTCCAGTCTCGTGGGCTTCGGAACCGTCGCGACGAGCGCACTGGCCGCGGCCCTTGCGGGCTGGGTGGCGCGCGCGGTCCAGACCACGGAGGTCCGCACGGCCGAAGCACGGGCCGCCGGTGGACCCGCGCGGTCGATCTGGAGCCTCGCGGTGGGATTCGCCCTGGCGTCGGTGCTCTGGTTCTGGCTCGTGGGGAAGCCGCTCCGCGCGGAGATGTACCTCGCGGAGGCCCTGCGGTATCCGTCGGGGACCTCCTACCGTGACGACCTCCTCGCGAACGCCGGGGAGAGCGCTCCCAGGGATCCTCGCTATCCC
>Ga0137398_10000605_pt1 | contig 13222 bp, 18 predicted proteins | sample czorhiz216metaG_FD_106659 | JGI IMG/M metagenome (GOLD analysis project Ga0137398, IMG submission 106659) | Vadose zone soil microbial communities from Angelo Coast Range Reserve, California, USA - czorhiz2.16 metaG | ecosystem: Environmental > Terrestrial > Soil > Vadose zone | place: USA...
CGGCAGAGGCTGATGGCGATGAGTGTCGTGCGATAGATGGGTGGGAAAGAGAAGTCGACGACCCTGCGATCGGAACGTGAGTGCCGTTGGATAGGCTATCGAGTTGCTGGGATATTTGTGCGAGGAGGGCGACGGCGTTCCCCGCCGAGTCTGGCAACAAATACTTGTAGCTGTCGACCACGAATGTGGCGAGGGCAGCGGCGAACAGTCCGGTCTAAGATGCGAATGATACAGTAGTTCAAGTTGTTAGTCAGTGTCCCGTTCACAAACGACGAGAAGATGAAATCAAAAAAAGAGTGCCGCGTACAAAAACGAGTATCCCTTCTGCGCCTGCTTTCCATGTTTCGGCTTGATACCTGTCGTATTTCTCCGCGTGCGATAGGTATAGAGAGAATAGTGTGCTCGACGAGTCGGTAAACAAGGAATCAGACTCGGACGTTGGTGTCAAAATCCCCTTGGTACCGTTGACGAACTTTCCCGTCGACTTGGCTGGCGGAGCTGCGGCGGCGGCATAGTAGTTGCTACGTCAAATACTGGACACAGAGGGTGTTTGTGGGACCTACCGCGAAATGGATTAGGAGTGGGTTGGCTAGCTGAGGTAGACATGCTGCCTCTACGGATGAGTTTCTGGCCATCGTTGGGTAGGGGTGATGATATATATAGCCCTAAGTTGAATGTTACAGTACGGCACTGCAGAGCCCCCTCTATTGTATTTTCCAGGTAATTGTTGTGTTGGGTCGTGGCGACGGCGCGACGGCAGCTTGTACAGTACGGCTTCGCTCGCGTACCTCAATGATATGAGTACAGTATTGTATGCCAGTGGCACTCCTTGTCCACCACTTAGGTTTCTTCGCACAGCTCTGTTATTCGCCTACATTCAAAGAATCGCCACTCGCCACTGGATCTCCTATTGTCTTTGGCTGACAAGGTGTAGCAGCCCGGCCAGGATAACTCCGAGTCCCGGACCAAGCCGCACTTTTGTTTCGACGTACTCAGGCGAACTCAGGCGTCGGGACTTGGAGCAACCAAGGTGCCAGGCGCGGTAACGTGGTAATGACAGGCAGAACTACTGAGTACGTTATATGAGATAGAAAGTGATGATAACGGCGCGCGACGAGGTATGGCCGAAGCAGGCGCGGAAGGATGACCCGGAGCTAGTCGACAGCGGGGGCCTCCGGGCCAAACCAAAACGTGATCCTGTAAGATGGCATATGGTTCAAATAGGTCGATAAAACACCCGTATACACATACAGGTCAACGTGGCCCCTCAACGGGGCCCCCAATTCGCCGTTTACGCCTCTCGAGCTCCGACTCGGCCTCTAATTCCCGGACAGCTACATCCGCAAATTGTGCGATGCCACCGCGCTCGTACGCAGCCACAAGGCGCGCTTGTGCAGCTAGCCAATTCCAATCTTCGTTCTTGTTTGTGTCTATATCTCGGCCGTCTGAGTCCTCGTCCGCTATCTGTGGATACCCCAAGCAATCAAGCGATTCAGATGCCGAATTTGGCGAGGGGGCGTGTCGGTCTGGGTGTAGAGAACATTGACTTGACGAGTTGGACAAGGGAGAGCGGTGAATACGCGATGTCAAAAGGGGCAATTTGTCGAGGATTGTCGTTCGCACGGCAGATGCAAACTCTTGGGTCTATACGGATGGACACCCAAAAGCCAATAAGAATACGAAAACCCATACGTATCCACTTACATCCTTTACACCCAGATATGTCTTGACGCCCCAAACACCCGCAGCTGACCCCACAACGACGAGCGCAGTGGCGATGCCAAACGCCTTGAGTGAATACAGAGCGCCATTGAAGCTACCATCCTTTTCCACCTTCGACATGCGCAAAGATGCTTCTCCCGAGGGCGCTCGAAACACGCTTCCCGTTTTCGCTACCGGCGTTGTCTGTGCCGATGCACCGTCGGATCCTCGAGAGGATAGAGGAACTGCAGAGGGAACAGTAATACCCACGTGGGGTGGTAGTAGAGGCGGTGCTCGTCTTCTCACAGGCGGAGAAGACTTTAACTTCGACGTTGACGTCAACAAGGAAGATGTGCGTCCGTCGCCTCCAATGATCGAATTAGCTGCGCGCTGTTGTCGACGAAGAAAGGCGAGAGGAAGGGCAAGGGCTGCAGTGGTTACGGCGAGCTGGAGGCAGTGGAAAGTGAACCGGAAAAATGACAATCTGATGAGGTGGTATGCACAGTCAGGGATCTAGCTCACCATGGAAAGAGGGACCCATGAGGAAATGTGTGTTGTATGATCATTTGAAGGCATTCAGCTCGCAAGCTCGCACTGCACGGCCGATTCCCTGAACATCGGCCCGGCTATGGCCGTGACCACCAAACATCCTATTGCGCGCCGCCGCCACGCCTCAAGTAGTTCATGCAATATAAGTACAACTTTTTGAAAATTCCTACACCCGACAGATCTCAGCGTATCAGTGACCCTCGTGGCTTCCTCAATGACTCCGCAAATCCTAAGAATGTCTCCGCAAGCCGCACCTAGTAGAAGTCAGCGATCGAATGTGGACTTCCGACTCCCCCGGCTGCAAGTACTACTCAGGTACTCACCGTGTCGAGAGCGGTGGTGAAAGAGGAGGGAACAATTGACTCCGCGGGGAGCAAAGGATCCTGTGGGGCATTATTCTGTATTTCCAGCGCGAGTTGCGCCATCCGCTCGAGCGTATGAGAATGACGGACATTCCCGAAGGAAACCGCATGGAAAGAAAGCGGCTTCCTAAACCAAAAGATGAGCGATACACTAGCAGGCAAGTTGAAAGTGACTCACCCTCGTCCAACGGCAGAGCGACAAACATCTTGGATTACCTCGTCTTCTAACGAACACTCCCCGTCGGAAAGGAAGATCATGACGGGCGTTCTGAGTTGGGGGAAACCATTAAAACATCAAATCGGACAGGAGGAAACAGATTCCGACTACGAGCCTTTCTGTGCTCCAGTTTTCTTCCATGATTGCCCGACCAGCTTCGAGAGCTTCTGAAAAGTCTGTGCCCCAAGATGGCTGTTCAGCCAGGACCGTGTCCAGGAGTTGATCCGGTGTCCTCGTAAAGTCATTGACCAATACATTTGTGATTCGTTCGCAAAACAGGACAACACTGTACGCGTCGCGTCGTGCACCAGCTCCTTGTTGACCCGTCGTAATGGCTGCGTGGCGGGCAGACCAGAAGCTATGTAATGCTGAATAAACAGCGCCGAGCCTATTGTTAGCGTGCTGCCGGATTAGGTTTGCTGTGGGCGCATCGGGTAATGGTCTGCGGTCCGTTTCTTTCATAGAAGTGGATCTTAATATGAAATATTTAAATGAGAAGCTGTGCCAGTCAATGGATAAGAACCAACCTGTCAATGACGAATATCCTGCCGAGATTCAGGTGTAAGTGCCTTCGACAACGTGAAACGTGAAACTGCGGTTGGCTTACACGTGGAATGCCTGTTGTACCACAACAGGATTTGGGCAATCAAATGTATGCCCATCATTGGATATATAACCCATTCCCTCGAAAAGTTCGTCGATGTTCTTTGGTTGATGGAACATGGGTAATGTGCAGTATGATGGCTGGCCTGGAGCATCTACCGTCGTCAAATGTTCAGCGCCTGAATGTATCTGGCTTCAGTCACAATGAACAGCAATTTATCGGTGTTGCGACATACCCGGGCACATAGCATCACTGCCATTACATGTCAGTAATTTCTTTTTTGTCTGCAGGGCGCACACACCATTTAGTAAAATTGGCCTGTTCGACTCGAGTATATGGATCTGATTCAAGTTTTTAATCTCAGTACGGATTTTGAGATAACTTAATAGAGTAGCCACGACCTTTGAAGCCTGCAGACAAACTTTAGCGCGGAATAAGAATCAGACAAGTGACCAACGTACCCATCCTACGCCAATAAAGGTTGTGAGTGACAGCATCCTTTGCTCTGTTGGGGCTAGGAACCATTTGCGTTCTGATATGCTGAAGCTCGGCCCCCTCGCAGGGCGTATTACCTTCGGTGCGGCAATAATCGATATGGACGTGTCTCCCCATCGATGAACAAACAAGATTGCACATCATCGGTCCTCCTTCATCATTAGAAGAGAATCTACGACCTTCTATTTCAAGACCGGTTTCATGGGCACTGTCAACAGCCCAGCGGGTCTGTGTCATAGAACCATGGCTAGTTTCATGCTCTTGCTGAGTATGACCTTAATGTGGTCAGTGCACATGAGTAGGTTTATGATGATGAAATAACTCCGAAGTACCTAGAGGCAAAGTGCAGTAATAGCCACAATTTTGGCAACTACATAGCCTCGGTTCCTTCTCTGATCATGACATGGTACGAGGGGACGTACCGTTCTTCGCAAAAGTGGAATGGCTGTTCCTCCTTGCTGTGGATGTGACAACCTGAATGTGACAACCGTCCTGGATCAATACTCTTGACGCATTGCAGTCGTTTAGCCACTGGGTGTATGTCAGCGTGGCCCTTTACAATTGATTTGGGAATGATTCAGGTCGAACCTTGTGTATACTAGGTTTCAAAGAAAAGGAATAGCGGGATCAGAAGCAAGTCGCACAAGCCAATGCTATTACTACCTTCGTATATTGAAATGTCTCGTGTCTCCCAGTGAAGGTGGCTTCAACAGACATCGGTGCAGCATCAATCTGACATATCCCCGGTGCTGAGCACAGCGCTAAACATTGATGTGATTCCCTATGTAGAATCTTCAACCTCGGTACTTGATTACAATGTGACATCCACTCACCCGCATAAATGATCCACGTTCGGGCCATCTACAAGCCCATGGAGATGTGGCTGGACGCAAAGCCGTCTACAGCGGTCACACATAACGGGACACAACCTCGTATCGCAGGCATGTGTGTCATGATCTTGGTCGCTGTAAAGAATCAACTTCGTCAATTTTGGACAGGTGATCATTTCAATCGATCATACTGTACCTAGGAATATGACACCTCTCCGGGCAGGAATATGTTTTCCTACCAGGTCGTTTCATCCCTTCAAGGGCACATGCCTAGTTATATCATGTATAAGTAGAAAAACCGAACGACTGCCTTAATACCATACCTCACCGCACATATGTAGCGGCGCCGAGCACACGTGTTCGTCTTTAGCATGCCCAGCAACCTAAAAGTACGTAAGTCTTGTAAGTGGAGATAAGTCGCGATGAGTTACATTTGTGCAGTCTTCCAAGCAACCTAACTTCCCAGATAGCTTGCAAGGCTCACCACATAGATGAGCGTTGACAACACAGCTGTATGCCAATAAGAAAAATAACAACTTATATGAGCCACATTCACGTACATGTGCTCCCCGGGGTGCCCAGCACTGGCTTCTTTTTAGCTTACGGTCAGTACCTGGGACAGGAGAACTTACGGTGTACCACAAGACTTTCGTTCATCGTCATTACAGAATCTGCACCTGTGTACACAGTCGTGGGAGGTTTGACAGTTGTGGTCGCCTTCGTGAAAGCGACGGAGAACACAGAGGAGACAACAGGACTTGCAAATGACGCGACAGAGTTGTACATTCGTACGCATTTCAATTATTGTGTTATCGAATTGTCTGCATAGGTCCTCGATCGCAGCATGGCCGGTTTGAAATCTCCAAATTGGAATACAACCAGAGGCGGACGTGGCTTACACGGAGGTCAATCAATGCCTCGATGTATGAGGCAAGATTTGCTGTCCAGTCTTGGTCGGGCATAAATTGGCGCTTCGTACTTGGAGTCCAAGACTCCCGTAGAGCGGCAAGAGGCAAATCCACATCACCTGATGAGTTTTGTTCGCGCTCGAAGATAGCAAAACGTGCCGTAGTATCTTCGCTTTCAACTATGAGGTTGGTGTCAAAGTTCTAGATGCAAAACGTCAGCTAGTTTATGATTCGAATTGCCGGGTAGCTGAACCTTCAGGGGTTCGAAACCAAGTTCAACTTCAGTATATCCTGTGGCTAGCGCAATCGGGAGAAGGGATGAGAGGGTTTTTGTACGATGTTCCGTCATGGTCTCGGTTCAGAATAATGAATATAATCAAGGAAACAAGAATATAATACAGACGAGACAGCGCTCTCCAATCATTGGCCTGCCACAAGGTGTCAAAAATGAGGGTAGTAGCAAGCCGGGGAAGGACATACCTTCATCTTCGCCATCAGTGTTTTGATAGTATGGAGGAATTCACTCGCCGTCGCATGTGGGCTCTTCTGCAAATCCAAGAGTTTTTTGAGCATGGAAAACAACCTGTAGAACCCCTTCGATTCGATCACGGGCCATGGGATAATCTCTAACTTCCCGCCATGAAGGCGCGATATGAAATTAGCATCTTGTTCCTGTTCCACGATCCTCTGAAACTTGAGGGAAAACCTTCGAACGCATTGTTTACTCAAAACTCGCACACTTATTATGCAAGATCTTACTCGTCCGCTATTTCCACGCTGTCAGCGTTCACGACGTCCTTAAGAGCGAGGTTATTTTTCGGGGAGTGGAGGCGCGTCACAGAGTACTTACCTTGATGATAATGACAAGTGTTGATTGAAAGAGGGAGGGATTTGATGCAGGATCCAAAACCGATGCGCTCGACTGGAATGATTGGAAAAGTCCGCTGATATCCCGAGTGAAAGCGAAGTTGTTGCGAAAGAGGACCTGGTATTGGATATTAGAAGAAGAGAACCGCGGAAGGGATAGCCCTCGTACTAGGTTTGATATTGCAGTATTAAATAAGACGAGGAGTGTGTCCTCCTGGTGCGACCGTTCGATGCTGTCAACGCCTATAAGATTGTTGGCGGATTAGCCGTAATTCGGAATAGGAGTGAACGATCGACTCGGAACTGACCTTCGAAGTCAAGCGATACGATTAAGGCCTCATCGGTAGGTGTTACCCCCATCCATACACCCTCTGAAATTCTCTACTCAGTGATGTACGGTAGGTAGGGCAGACCATACCTGTGGTCCGCATGGCGCTTCCCGCATATGATGTATCGAGAAGATGATTCAATGAGAAACTCTTGCCGACGGATTGCTGGCCCATGGATGATACGACCTTTACCGGCTGTACGCGATGCATCAGCCTTCTATTACTAGTAATATATGGAAAAGGAAGCAATGCCAAAGACATACTTTTGTCGCTAAATATGACTGAAAGATCGACTCATACCAACCGAATGACAGTTTGTCTACAATCTGATTGACCTCCGCGCCTAGTAGAGTCCGTTCCAAATCTGGGGACAGGACCCCATCTGCCAAGGGTATGAATCTGTTCTCACGACAGACCGCGATGTGGATAGGAATGAGGCAGAGGAGGTCGACAATCCACTCCCCAGCTCGGTAACGTGACATACTCCAGTCCGCGTGCAGGGCCATATCATCCTGGAATGTCTCGAACTGTGCTGCAGAGACTTTGATACGACGCAGTTCTTCGCCTGTAGGCTTTTTAACCGTCCTTTCAAAGGTATGGACAAGATTGGAGAAGTAAGATTCGAAAGGCCGCGTGTGATTCTCGGTAATGAACGTGAGGCTTTTCTGATGCCGCTCACTCAAAGATGTCACCGTACGGCGTCTCACGGCAGGGACGACCGGGAAACGAGTCCAGACTTCGGTATGACAGTCGAGTAGGCTGTTGTGAAGAGTGTGGCGTTCTCCTTTGATTGGCACATTTCTGCCACCCTTCTTCTTGAACAAAAATTCTGTGACCTTTTTGGTGATATCGATGGCGATAGATCGGACGTATCCAGTATCGATGTCGAGGCTAATGAGGAAGATGCGTCCTCGACTGACCATGGACGTCAAGACGCCCCCCGAAAGAGAAAATTCTGGAACATCCAGCGGGATTCCGGGAGTAGAGCCAAATGTCTCCCAATGATACGCAGTAAGAGATCGCTTAGAGTCTTGTGCATGAAGGGCTAGGAAGCATGACCCATCAGGAGTGGAGAAAATCGCGTTTGGAAGTGACGGAAGCGACAAAGAAGCTGGTCTTCCAAGCTGGTAAGCAACGTAGGAGGCGGCATTATAACGTATGGGGATACGCACCTAAACTGCAAAGAAATGAATGAAAAGATGCGGGCTCGACTATTGGAGTCCACCAAGACCATCTCCTCTTTCCCGCTGACGAAAGCTACTTGTAGAATGGAGATATCTGCTTGGCTATACCACGGGATAAGATTGATGGCACTCCCTTGCGCCTGAAGTGTTTTGAGTGTCTCATCGAAAACGAACACATGGAGTTGCAACTGATCATAAATAATAAGTGACGCGGACTCCGTGCAAATGACATCGACGTGCCATTTTCGACGCGCACACAGCCAATGTTCGTTTCGCCTCGTCATATGCGAACAGAACATTTTGACCTAGCTTCTTGCGATCAAGAGTTTTGGTCAGTCGGCTTTCCCGGACGGCAGCATCAACCGCCGGTAAAAGGTCGAGGTAGATGTATACCCTCTCCCGGTCAACCAGAATAAGGAGGAGCTTCCCGTTCTCTAGGATTTGACAAAAGCTGAACCAAACTTTGTAAGATGTGGGCAGTTAAGACTAGAGTCAGACTCGTACGCAATATCCATGGTCATTGGCACGTGAAAACAGGATGAGAACCGATCGTTCACGATAGGGCCCGGAATATACTTGGCATCCAACTGCATTTTTTGTTTATCGTCGCTCGACAGGTTCATGAGGTGTATACAAAACTCAAGCTCCTGATCCTTGAGAGTTTCCCGGCGACCTTTGATCCAGTACTCTGCCCACAGAAGTCAGCCGGTGACGAGTGAAGACTCACATGATTCAATAATGACACACCTTGGCTACAGTAAGGATAACGACTGTTCCGTGCCCGGCTGACACGATTACAATCCGAAGGACAGTACAGTGTCATTAACTCCGAACCTTGACAAGATCGGCACACTCACGAATATCCCCCTCCATCCAACGGCAAGGTGGCGACGGCATTAATGTGCACAATACTAGTCGCGGCCCCTAGTCTGCCAATCCTGCATGATAGGTCAGAAACCACATACCAATCTCTCCGTCCAGCTGACCGTGTATTGAGTTTTCTAATAAACGCTACAAGTGCTTCACTTTGTTGCCTCCATTCTCCGCTCTCGATCTCATATTGTAAGTTTTTTCTGAAAACTTCGTGCTGCATAGCCACCACTACACGAGCCATGGTACCAGCAGTCGTGTCGATTATCGACGAAAGTAGAGAATGCGAAAGAATTTCAATTTCTTGGATCACGGGTCGCAAAACCTCGTCATCCACATTTTTCATTTCGAGCAGAAATTGCGAATCGGAAATGCGGGCTGCGAGACTCTTCATTTCTCTTTTTAATGAGATACCGTCATTGTGTGATGGAAGAAAAACGCTTAAGGGCGATGTTACCAGCCTAAGGGGGAAGGAAAGCCTCTTCGATTCTTGAGCTTGAAGGATCGACTGTGCGTTGTCAAAGTCACCTCTGAGAAGTGATTGAACAAGCTGGGTACGTCTCTCGGGGCGCAGACGCGGATGGTTTTCCAGAAGGTGTTGCACAGAGACTAAGCGCAGCTTTTGGGTCCCGAAATCCGTGTCACGCCTCAATATAGTATCGAACTTGGCAGCCTGGAAATGAATTCGATAGATTTCCTGAAAATCAGGATAGGATGCCTTAAGATCTGAGAGCCACGTCGAGTCTGACGAACATAGTGAGCCATCCAAAAGGCGCTTAGGGACTCGAATTCTCACTGTCGACCTCGTTGGAATCCCCACGCGTCTGCAAATGGGAGGAAGAGATGCGATCGCGTTCCAATGATCTAGAGATTAAGGCCTGTGGCCTAAGCATTCCATTACTCTGAGCAATGGCAAATATTACACACGGGAAGAGATCCATCACATCCCCAACAACAGCATCATAGAGAACGCGCCGCATTTCGTGCTCCTTAGCCGCAAGCTCTTCAGAAGCGCTTTGTTTTTTTTTTGTCATTTCACGAGAGTGAAAATCAGAAATGACCGTCTTCTCGGCATGCCATTCGCCGCATTGTTTAGGAAATCTATTTGCGATAGAGAGGTCCAGTAAGATCTGCATGGCATTCTCATCAAGAGTTTCAGACAAAACGATGGCGTTGTCCTTCCTGTTTAAACTTTCATTGGCATTAGTGGTCTCGTGACGTTTCCAGTGCACCTACAGCAACTGCTGGAGAGATAGCCGGCTAATTGATTGACAATCGAACAACTCAGTGTGAACACGTCGAGGGATATAGGCGGCCGTCAGAAAGCCTTGCACGGTTTCCCCGGGCAGAAGACGAGGCACGAGGATCGCCGGGTCAACTGAACCGTCTGGGGGATTCTTATTACGTGCAACGTGACGGAAATGAATCTTTGACATATTAGGAACGAATTAAGTACTAAAAAATTGGGATGAGTACCTGAAAACCCGGGCGTGCAACTGCGTTCTCCTCTTGTTCGTTCCTCTTTGAAACCTCAAATGTGAACAGTCTGTCAGTGTTTCCGGCGTCCAAATCGACAGATTCAGAATCGCTATCTTCGTTATCCCATATCATGGATGTCGAGTATTCTGATGATAATAGCACAACGATTTGGTCACACATCTTTGTGAGATATCTGTATGGTATGAGCTAAGAAAGCGAACAAAGCAGACTATTAAAAGTTGCTAACCGCATGAATGTGACTCTGTTACGACGAACTGAGGAGGCCGCTGAATCGTTCCAGGTCGTATCCTCGGGCCAATATATGACGTAATGGCGTTCATCTGAGGGATCCGCCGTCGTCGCGTTGGCCCTCACGATATACAGGCCGGATGAAAGACCCAACTGAGAACCATCGATATTAGTTGGGTTCAGTAAGGAGCGAGCTCTAAAAGCTGAGATAAAAAACTAGGAGGTAAAGAAAGACAGGAATCTCTCACCCATTCTCATCGACGGCGCCAATCGATCGCAGCAGACGTACTATCTCATCCTTGGATCCATAGACGCCGAGCGGTTTAATCGCAAGTCGATCCAGTGTTTTGAAATCGACCCTTGTAATAGATGCATATGCTCCAGGGGACATGTCATTGATGAAACGTTGGAGAGAATTCTGGGCGATGACGACCTTATCAACTGCATTTTACGAGATTAGCCCGAAGCTTGAAAGGGTTGTTACATAAGAGATGTCCCTTACCATAACCATTGCTCCCAGTGTCACAGATGAGGTCTAGGAGACGGTACATGCCCTTGACGTTCTCAGTAGGGTCGACGATAGTGGCTAGAGAGTCCTGAAGGTCGAGTGCCTGTGAACGGTGCATCAAGATGAAATACATACCTGAGCCCACGGTTGGATTGTATCGAGCAAATGGAGTGTAGTACTAAGTCAGATTGCGTATCGAGAATGTATGCGCTACGTACTGGTTTCACACGTTTGTGTGTTTGTCGCACTCGTTTCCAATTGTCCATGATCTACGGTATAAATGGGACACGAGGATGTAACGGACACGGTACAGCTTACCAATCGAAGTGCCACTCGTGAGGGAATAAGCGGTGAAGACGTCAGGTGGAACTTGAAGATGGGATTCGTTAAAATCCATGCCAGTGAGCGGGATGTTAAACGGGGTGCTTGCTGGGGACGGTGGCACAACTAGTAGTCCTGGTCCACTATATACGGTACTTCCCCTGGACAAATGCGGCCACCACAATGCGCCAAAGAGCTGAGGCAGTACACGCCTTTCCTTTAAAGAAGACATCTTGATCGTCACATACTGCGGCCCTGGGCCACACTACCTAGTACATATAATAGTTCTCACAACATGCGGGTACGGTAAGAAACAAGGCTCTTGCCCGGTTTGAAGGTATGGTGCGAGGGTGATGGGAGGCACGACGGGGGCGGCCAGGAAGTGAGCGCTTGTGAGCCCTGCGATTGGTCAGATCGTCAGAGGCAGTGTTGTCACTGACCTGGTCTGACGGGCGTCAGTTCAGTCGGAGGGTCAAAGACAGTCCTTTTTGGTCAGCATCCGTCAATTCCAGTCAATGGGCTAATATGAAATGGTTTGATGATTGACAAATAGATATGACAAATAAAATTGAGCATCTCTGCCACAATTAAACATGTACAAATAAGGTCACTGACCCAGTCAGACCAGTCAGACCCCTTCAGACGTTCCACAGGTCAGCCACTAACCTGACCTTTTTTGGTCAAGGGTCACTGACCTTGACAACACTGGCTGAGAATGCATCATATTTTTGGATAAATATATGTATTCTGGCACAAGCAATATGCGAAGTTATGGAGATATAGAAAATTTGCACAAGTTGCAGTCGATTAGCAAACTTGAAAAAATGTGGCAAAAATTTGTACCTGTTTGTTCGGGGGGTGTCAGCCACTTGCTTCGCTGCGCTCGCCAAAAAAGATTCTCCCAAATAAGTTGAGTAATGGCAGTGTATATCTCGAACAGTAACCACATCCGCTGTACTAGGCTGATGCAGTACTACGGTTAGCGTCAGTTTATGTGCCAGTGTGGCAACAGTACAGTGCAGTCGGACTCGGAGGTGGTCTAGTAGCTCCTTCGTACAGTATTCCCACAGACATCATCGTTTTGCTCGCCTATCCATTTTTTACCCCTAAACCAAGCATAGAATTGAGTCAAAAATAGGTCGGGTAATAATCCATCGAATCACTCATGAAGAGTTTATCGTAAGCGGAAGCTCGTAAACGTTTCAGAGGGGCAGGGACAGGCCATTCGAGATCTTCCTTGTTGTCTAGATGCCTGAACCACTCAGATATTGTAAGTCTCAATCTCTAATGACATCGCTCGATGAACAACGTGCCTCTTCCATTCATCATATTGAACCAAATCCACAGTTACACGTCGACCATTCACGACAGCAGTAAATTTTGCACGTCCCAGTTGATGATAATACTTCCGGATTACTTTGAGTTTGGTCTTTTTTGTAGTCTCCTGAATGGGAAAAGTAGAACCGACGACGTCCACAAGACGGAACTGCCTGTAGTCGATGCGGGGTGCCTCGACCCAGGGGTAGCGGGTCAAGTCAGCTGCAGCTGACAGTGCATTAGGTGAGATACAGGCAAGTTTAACCAAGTCGGATGACGACGTAAAAAAATCCCCAATTCTTGTCCACACTTCAACAGGGACCTTTTCTGCCGCAGATCCCCGCACGGCCCAAAACTCAATATCTGCCAGTGTGGTGAAGGTGTCGTAGTGGTTTGGGTTTCCGAAGTACTGGTTAGGGATAAAATCGAGAA
>Ga0137398_10000606_pt1 | contig 13214 bp, 6 predicted proteins | sample czorhiz216metaG_FD_106659 | JGI IMG/M metagenome (GOLD analysis project Ga0137398, IMG submission 106659) | Vadose zone soil microbial communities from Angelo Coast Range Reserve, California, USA - czorhiz2.16 metaG | ecosystem: Environmental > Terrestrial > Soil > Vadose zone | place: USA...
AGACCCTTGTTGGTCGCGAAGTCGCGATTGACGTAGGAGGAGAACGCGTTCGGCGACGAGGGGATGTTCGTGATCTCGACCAGGTCCTTCACGTCCTTGTAATAGGCCGTGGCCTCGATCCGCGAGCGGTCGGTCGGCGTGTGCGTGATGCCGATCTCGTACGCCGTGGTCCGCTCGGGCTTCAGGTTGGGATTCCCGAATCCGACGAAGTATCCCCCCGTCTTCACCTTGTGCTCCAGGAACGCGTAGCTCACGTAGAGGTCTTGGAGGTTCGGCTGCTGGAAGAACTGCCCGTAGTTCACGTGCACCAGCGTCTGGTCGGTCACCGGGAAGCCGACGCCCAGGCGCGGGCTCAAGCGCCGGTAGACCTTGGAGGCCTCGAGGTCTTGCGGATCCAGGCGGGTGGCGAGATTCGTGGAGTCCCCCGCGTCCGACTGGAGCGGGTTCGTCTCGCTGCGGAGCGCCTCGGTGGACGGGGTCAGGTAATCGAACCGAAGGCCCGCGTTCACCACGAGGCCCAGCCGCTCGTACTTGGTCTGGGCGTAGAGCGAAGCCACCTTGGGGTGCTTCGGGCCGTCCAGCCCGTCGTGGATCGAGTTCCCGAACGCGTCGTACCCGTAGCGGTCCACGTCGAGCGTGTTCTTGGGGACCACCACGCCCGAGCTGTCGGCGTAGAGCTGGGTCGGGAAGTAGTGATCGTAGTAGCGGAGCGTGTGCCGCTGGAAATCTCCGCCGAACTTGACCTGGACCGCCTTCGAGACTTGGTTCACGTAGTCCCCCTGGAATCCGATGTACGAGGAGTTCCGGTGGAGGAAGTCGTCAAACACGTGCGGTCCCGACGGGTTGTTGTTCCCGAACCAGAAGAGCGCCTGGTTCGGATCGTACGATGGATCGGCGGACCCGACGGGAAACGCGTACTTCTTGAGGTCGTCGAAGAACACGCCGTCGCCGCGGATCCGGTCGGTGTTGAAGAAGTTCCCCTTCACCTCGTAGTACGAGCGCGTGTTCAAGCTGTGGTTCCAGGTCCCGTAGGCGGAGTAGTTCTTGTCCTGGAACCGTGGGGCGTGGTCGAGGTCGAACCGGTACGTGTTCTGGAACTGCCGCCACCGGTCCTCGTTGTACGTGCCGCCCAGCTTGAGCGTCTTGAGCGGGCTGGGCTTCCAGGAGAGCTTCCCCACCCCCGACCAGGTCCTGCTCTCGTTCGAGGGAAGAACTCCGTTCTCGAAGAGCCCGGGCTGCGAGGGGTCCGTCAGCTGATCGGTGATGATGCTGGGGCGGCGATCCTGAGCGTCCTTCCGCTCCACGGCTCCATAGAAGGTGACCTGCTTCATGCTGGGCGCCAGGGGCCCGCCCAGGGAGGCGCTGAAGTTCTTGTACCCGCGGCTCTTCTTCATGATGTCGCCGTAGACCCCCTCGGCGGAGCCGAAGTACTTTTCGCCGCCCTCCTTGGTCACGATGTTCACCGCGCCGGACTGCGCGCGCCCGTACTCGGCGTTGAAGCCGCCGGTCTGGACCACGATCTCCTCGATGGCGTCGTTGTTGATGGCCGTCGTCGAGACGCCCGTGAGCGGATCCTGCTGCGAGAAGCCGTCCACGTAGTAGGCGACCTCGTTCGGGCGCCCGCCCCGGATGATCAGGGTGCTGTTGTTCTGCGCCTCGTTATCGATGTTCAGCTTGAAGTTCACGACGCCGGACTGCTGGGCGACCGCGTCCTGGTATCCGCGCAGGGGCTGGTACTTGAGATCCTCGCCGGAGAGGAACTTCGCGGAGCCGGTCATGTCCTTCTGGATGAGCGGCCGCTGCCCGCGAATCACCACTTCGGGCACGTTCGTCAGGACGGTCGACTCGATGTTGAAGTCGAGCTTGGTATTGAAGTCGGGCACCATCTCGACGTTCTCCCGGAGCTGCGAGACGTACCCCAGGAGCGATACCCGAACCGAGTACTTGCCGGCGGGAACGTTCACGAGGAGATAGTTCCCCTGCGCGTCCGTCACGGCGCCCCGCTTCAGCGTCGGGATCGCGACGCTGGCGAGCGAGACCGGCTCTCCCGTCTTGGCGTCGTGGATCACGCCGGAGAGCTGTCCCGTGGTCCCGGCCCACGCGGTCCCGAACACAAAAATAGCGCTGGCCACGGTGATGGCCGCGCTCAGGACCAACCTAACCCGAGGTGGAAGAAACATGATTCGCCTCCATCTTTGGTTCCAACGAACCACCAATCCGAGGGAGCATCTCTGCTGATAGATCGGACCGTTGTCTCACGATCTCGACCTTTTCCGAGCACCCCTCAAAACGGGCAGCCGAGGAACCTTAGATACCGGCTATTTCGTGTTTCCCTCCTGGGTGGTGGACGAAGAAGGCTGCGGCAATACTGGAAGGTAGGGCCGCAACACGCTGATCTGCTTAAATTAGAAACCTGCCAGGAATATTGTCAATCACTTTTTCACACAAAGTCCGCACCAAGAAAGGGGGGCCACCCGTCGCCGGATGGCCCCCTGAAACCCTGCCGACGGCCCCGAGGGGCCGCCATGGTCCGCGCTCGGTCTAGTAGTGGTACGTCGCCGAGACGCGGGTGAACGGGGTCGACCGATCGCCGGAGAGAATGTAGCCGCCCGAGAGCGGGAACTTCTCGTTCAGCGTCATGTCGATGTCCAGATTGTTCCAGCGGATGCCGGTTCCCGCGTTGAAATTGAACGCGGAGGTCCGGGTCTTGTCGACGGTCACCGTCGGAGGCGTTCCGAAAACGGTGTCGTCGGTGCGGTTGCTGACCAGCGCGCGGTTGGCGCCGATGCGAACCTTGAGCCACTTGGTGGCGTCCGTCTCGATGGCGGCGAACACGAGCGGCAGCGTGCTCGTCTTCTCCTCGAACTTCGACTGGTCGCCCGCGGCCACGAAGCCGTCGGAGCGCTCGAACGTGTGCTTGGTCTGGCCGAGCACCACGCCCCAGAGGAGAAGATTGTTGTCGTTCACGCGCATGTTGTCGGAGATCCCGACGCCGTAGCTCTTGTACTTCTCGTCCGCCGAGCGCACGTCGCCGGCGGCCGGAACGTTCTCGACCTTCCAGCTGAGATCGTCGTTCGTATACCACGCTGCCGGAACCCACACGTGACGGTCGCCCTGATTCACGAAAGCGCGGCCCGCCACGGCGTAGGAAGCCGAGCCATTGTCCTGGAAATGCTCGCCCTGGACGCCGCCGGTGGTCTCGGTGCGGTCCAGGGAGTACTTACGATAGGTCGCCGCCACTTCGAGGCGGTTGTCGTTGCTCATGTGGAGCGTGAGACCCGGCGTGATTCCGAACGTGTTCATCTCGACACCCGTGCCCACGAGCGCGTCCGGGGTGAAGGTGACGCCGAACGGATACGGATCGAACGCCGCGATGCCATTTCCCTTGACGCGGTTGAACGTGGCCACGCCGCCGGGATTGCTGGTCTCCTCGAAGCTCGAGTTCGTGATGTCCAGACGGACGGCGAAATCGGCCTTGTTGAACCCCTTGCCCCAGATCGCGTCCAGCTGCTCGTTGTTCAGGTTGCCGGTGTTGAGGTAATTGTTGGCGGCAGCCTGCTTCATCTGGAACGCGACCGCGCCGAAGCGCGGGAAGTTCCGGATCACCGTGTAGCTCTGCTCCCCGAACGTCACCGTGCTGGGAGCGAACACGCCGGGGTCCGAGAGACCCGTCGGGTTGTTGCCCATCTCGGCCAGAACGAGATTGTTCTGACGAACGACCGAGGCCGGATAGTAGTAGATGTTCACGTAGTCATCGGTGAACTGGCTGAGCGTCGGGACCGCGAGTGACATGCCCTCGACGCGCGACAACGACGCCTGGCTCTCGCCTGCGGTTAGGGCGACGACAGCGGCCAGACTCAAAACTGCCATCAGCTTGCGCTGAAACATCTGCCATAGCCTCCTTTGTTGGGTGACCCCATGCGATTCAGGGGTCGCTTGCCCGGACTCCTCGCTTCGTGACGATTGCGGGTCCGCGCATCGGGAGAGCGTTACTTGAAGACTGGAGTCTTCGCTGCCCCACCCCCTTTCGGTTTGGTCTCTTGCGGACTTGCCGTGACCAACCAGAAACCCTGCCCTTCCCCGTTCATGGGGCCTCAAAAATTTCGGCGCACCGTAGGCTTTCTGACGGTAGGCTGTCAACTCAAATCTGCTGTATTTTGGTGTAAGATGTTGGCAGTACAGTACTTAAACTGCTAGGGGCTGCTGGGCGTGTAGACCTGCTCGTATCGTCCAAATCCATCACGATCCACGAACACAAAGGTTCTGCGATCGCGGTAGTAATACCAGATTTCTTCGGGTGGCCGGTCGAAGTTGAAGGGGTTCCGGACCACCTCGTCGGGGCGTCCGTACACGATGTAGATGTGCCCCATGTCGGTCTTCCAACCCGGGCCGCCGGTCGCGAAGTGCTGGTTCGCATACTGGACGCGTTGATAGAACGCGTCGCGAGCCTCGTTCTCCGGGGTCTCGGGCGTGGGGTCGCGCCGCTTCCAAAACGCGTCCCAGTAGGCCTTGCGGGCATCCTCGCCCTGGAGCTTCCCGATCTCGTCGATCTCCTGCTGGGTCGCGACGTAGCGCAGGACGTCCACGGATTGCGCCGAGGCAAACCCCATGGTGGCGCGGGATTGGTCCACCTCGAAGTCCTTGTCCCGGCGGATCGTCGAGGTCTTCTCCTTCGATCCTGGCTTGGGCGGCACGTTGAGGGCCACGGTGAAGCGGTAGGTTCCGGGTCCAATGCTCACGAGCCGCGGCCGAATCAGGAACGAGGTCTTGCCCTCGTGTCTCGCGAGGGTCGTATCCGCGGCGAGAAGCTGCTCCCCTGTCTCGCTCATCACCTTATAGAAGATCTTGTAGGCGGAGTCCCCGGCGGCCTGCGTCCTGCGATCGAAGATCTCCCCGGCCGCGGCAAAGCCCGTGATGTTGTCGCCATACCGTCGCGACGGGTTGGGCGTGAACCGGGCCCCGGAGCCGGCCGGCGGCCCATCGGCGACGCCCAAGGTGAGGTCCGAGAACCACACGAGTCCGGGCGGAGCCGAAGGCACCTCGATCGGGACGCTGGTCGAGGAGGCCCGCTCCGCCACCAGATCGGTGACGGTGACCTCGACGCGGTACTTCGCCGGCGGCACCTGGAAGTCCAGGTGATCGGCGACATCCTCGCCGCGCTGGCGGGTCTCGCCATAGCTCTGCGCCCGAAGCTCGCGGGTGTAGGTGTCCCCGGTGACCTGGCGTCCTCCCTTGTCGCGAAAGAAGATCACGCGCACCTCGTAGGCCGCGTGGTAGCCGGCGGGGGGCGTGCGCTCGAAGAGAAGCTCGCTTCGGCTCATGCGGTAGTCCAGCCGCACGGTGGGCCGGCCGGTCTCCCCCATCTGCAGCGTGGCGTCGACGGCGAAGCGGGGGCGGTCCGGGCTGGTCCCCGGGGTCGGCGCCTCGAGCTCCGAGGGCGAGCCCGGATTCTGATACTGCGCTCGCGCGGTCCCGCCGGTGAGTCCGGCGGCCGCCCAAAGAATCGCGACGGCGATGAATCCCGACTTAACGGAGGAGGATGAACTGGCGCGCATCATCGATGCCGGGTCCCTGGAGCCTCACGAAGTAAACACCGTCCGCGAGAAGACGCCCGCGGTCGTCGCGCCCGTCCCAGGCCAGCGAGCCGAATCCGCCGCCCGGCGGCGTGCCGCCCGGGATCCGGCGCACGAGCCGGCCGCTCGAGTCGAAGACACGAAGCCGGATCGATTTTCCCCCATCGGTCGAGGGCACGCGATAGGGAATCTGGAGAAGGAGCCCGTTCCGGGGCCGGTACGGATTGGGGTACACGCGTCCGACCCGCGCGTTGGAGCCGATGGTGATCGCCCCCTCCGCGACCTTCCGGGAGGATCCGTCCGGAAAGAAGGCCTCCAGGCGATAGCGGAGGGTGGCGCCCGCCGGAGCGCCGTCATCGACCGCGGCCCGGACCGGAGGGCCGAGCAGTGAGTCATTCACCCGGAGGCCCGTGGCCGTGGCGAGCCCTTCCGCGGCGCCGCCCGGATCGCGGAATAGATTCCAACCGATGGCCCCGGGAGGAAGGGTCTGGAACCAGAGGATCGTGACGCGTGGCAGGAGCGAGGACGGATCCTGGGAAAGACTCAGCGCCGGATCCACCGTGACCGTGGCGCCCGCGCGGTAGCGCTCGAGGCCGAAGGTGGCGGCGACGAGCAGGGTCGAGTCATTGGCCCAAAACGCGTCGCGGGAGAACCCCGGGATCTCGATCACGCCCCGGACGAGGGGGACCGAGGGGATGCGAAGATCGATCGCGAGGACCCCGTCGTTCCCCAGCGCGGCGATGGCGGTCTGCCCCAGCTGCGTGACGCCGAACGTGGGGGGCGAGGGAACCGTGGCGAGCAGATTCGGAGCGGCCGGATTCGTGACGTCGACGATCTGGACGCCATCGGAGCTCGTGCCCACGACGAGACTCGTGCCCGAGAGATCCAGATCGCTCGCCCCCATCCCGCTGGGGGCCCCGACCGGAACCGGAGCGTCGGGATCGGCGAAGCCGACCGAGAGAAGGCCCTCGGTGTTGTCGGCGACGAAGAGGACGGTGTCGCGCACGGCCAGGGCCCGCGGATCCATCACCGACGGGTAGTTCAGGGCTCCGCGCGCCACCGGGGCCGACGGGTTCGCCACCCCGAGAAACGTGACGCCGGCGGAGCTCCCCCCGCGCCGGCCCGCGACCGTGAGCGTGTCGTTGATCACCGAAACGGTGGTGGTGATTCCCGGAAGCAGGAGCGACCCCACGACCCCGGGGGCCGCCGGGTCGGCGACGTCCACCACGAGGACCCCGGCCGTTCCCGCGGCGAGAAACACGATGTGGCGCACGGGATCGACCGCCAGGTCGTAGGCGCGCGCGTTTCCCGCGAGAGGGACCACGCCCACGAGCGAGGTGTCCGCCGAGCCCGCCCGGTAGATTCTGAGCCCCCCCGTGTAGTCGGCGAGGTAGGCGAGTCCCTGGTCGCCGACCACGCGCCGGGCGCGCCCCTGCCCCGTCGTCTGCGTCCGCCCCGGCTGCAGGGGCTGTGCCACGTCGAGCACCTCGACGAGGCTGTTCGCCACCTCGTCCGGCTCGGGCGGCGGAGACTGATCATCCTCGGAGAGCACGGCGAGCCCGCCGACCAGAGTCACGTGGAAGGCGTCGATCGAGGTCAACCGGTCCGTTTGGGAGGCCAACGTCCGCCCCTTGAGCCCGCTCCGCGTGAACTGCGCGTACGTGCGCGACTCGCCCACCGCGACGACCGACGACCCGTCGGCGTCGACGTGGCGCACGAATCGCCCCCCCTGGACCAGGGCCGCGGGGGCCGCGAGCCGGGTCTCGGTGTCGATGGGAAGAATCCCGTCGTTCCCCACGGCGACGAACGCCATCGCGTCCGGCCAGCAGAGATCCTGCGCCTGGAGTCCGTTCGCCTGGAATTCCCAGAGAGACTCCGCGGCCGAGGTACCGCTCCGGACGCGATAGAGCGTGACGAGCATGCGGAGCGTGGGCGCGAACCGGAGACTCAGGACCAGGAAGGAATCCGCCCGCGCCTGGATGCGCAGAATCTTCCGCCCGTCGGTGTAGGCGCGGGTGTCGATGAGATGCAGAGAGCCCGGCGAATCCTCTCGGAGGAAGTAGAGGACCAGGTCGCTCGCGGCGGCGAGGGTGTTGCTGGAAGGAGCGAACGCCCCGTGCCGGACCACGCCGAGATGATCGTGGCCGCCGATCGCGACCAGATTCGTGGAGTCGCCGGTGTCCACGGCGACGATGCCCCGGTCCCCGGCGAAGAGATAGGCCGTGCGGCCGGACATCGCCACTTCCTCCACGTCGCCGGCCGTGCGGAAGGAGCCGTCGAGCGTGTCCGAGAGAGCGCCACTCGTGCGGAACTCCACGCCGGTCCGCGAAGGCACCACGTAGCTCCCGCCGGGTGCTTGGAGGCTCAACGCCACCGCGGGGCCGTAGCGCGCGGAGACGGACGAGGGCAAGAGGCGCGTGGCGATGATCTCGCTCGAGCCGGACGCGCGGCCCGGCGGCAGGACGAGGAGGCAACCCACGAGAATGAGGAGATCGGGGATGCGGGAGGATCGGAAGGGGCGCGCCATCTGGCTCGACGCTACCACGCGGCGCGCAACCGCCTCAAGTGCCGTTCTTTCCGCTTGTCGCCCCGATTCGGTCGGTGCTATAGACTGGGGCCTCATGTTCCGTCTTCTGCCGATCGAGACCCGCTTCTTCGACCTCTTCGAGGCCCAGGCCAACAAGGTCCTCGAGGCCGCCCATGCCCTCCGGGAGCTGGTCGAGCACTACGAAAGCGTCGACGAGAAGGCCCGCCGCATCAAGCAGCTGGAGAGTGACGGGGACAACATCACCCATTCCATCATCGACAAGCTGAACCGGACGTTCATCACGCCCTTCGACCGCGAGGACATCCACGCCCTGGCCTCGGGCCTCGACGACGTGCTCGACAACATCGAAGGCGTCTCCAGCCGTCTCGCGCTCTTCAAGGTCAAGGCGGTCACGCCCGAGGCCATCGAGCTGGTCTCGGTGATCGTCCGCTCCTGCCTGGCGATCCAGGCGGCGATGGGCCATCTGCGCGATCTCAAGAGCATCCCGGCCTACCTGATCAAGATCAACGACCTGGAGAACGAGGCGGATTTCATCTCCCGAAACACGACCGCACAGCTCTTCGAGCAGGCGAGCGATTTCCGCGAACTGATCAAGTGGAAGGAGCTGTATGGACGTCTCGAAGCGACGACCGACGACTGCGAGGACGTGGCCAATATCCTGGAGGGAATCGTCGTCAAGAACAACTGACGCGACCGACACGCCCCCAAGGATCTCTCCGTAGGATTGCATGACGACGTACGTTCTCATCATCATCGTCCTGGCCCTCCTGTTCGATTTCTTAAACGGATTTCACGACGCGGCCAACTCCATCGCCACGGTGGTGTCCACGCGCGTGCTCACGCCGGGGATCGCGGTCATCTGGGCGGCCGCGTTCAATTTCATCGCGGTCTACACCATGGGGCTCGCCGTCGCCGCCACGATCGGCAAGGGGATCGTCACCCCCGATTCGATCAACAACCACGTGATCCTCTCGGCGCTGGTGGGCGCGATCGCGTGGAATCTCCTGACGTGGTGGCTCGGGCTCCCCACCTCCTCCTCGCACGCGCTCGTGGGCGGGCTGGTGGGGGCCGCGATTTCCCACGCGGGGATGGGCTCGGTCGTCGGGGCCGGCGTCCGGAAGACGGTCCTCTTCATCTTCATCGCCCCGCTGGCGGGCCTCGTGCTCGGCTATATCAACATGGTCGCGGTGTCGTGGATCTTCCGTCGCACCGCGCCGAGCCGGGTGGACCGGCTCTTCCGCAGGCTCCAGATCGTCTCCGCCGCGCTCTATTCCCTGGGCCACGGCGCCAACGACGCGCAGAAGACGATGGGCATCATCACCATCCTGCTCCTCACCGCGCATCAGATCGACCACTTCGCCGTGCCCGCGTGGGTGGTGTTCGCCTGCGGCACCGCCATGGCGCTGGGCACGCTCTCCGGAGGCTGGCGCATCGTGCACACGCTCGGCGCGCGCGTCACCACCCTCCGGCCGGTGGGCGGGTGCTGCGCCGAGACCGCGGGCGCGATCAGCCTTTTCACCGCGACCCACCTGGGCGTGCCCGTCTCCACCACGCACACCATCACCGGCGCGATCGTCGGCGTCGGCGCGACGCGCCGGCTCTCCGCGGTTCGCTGGGGCGTGGCCGGACGCATCGTGTGGGCGTGGGTGCTCACGATCCCGGCGACCGCCGCCGTGGCCTCGGCCGTGTTCTTCCTGACCGCGCGATTCGCTCCCTGAGAGAACGTCTTGCTCGAGACCCTCCTCGCCCCGGTCACCAAGTTCGTCCTGGCCCTGATCTCCGGCTGGGGATACGCCGGAATCGTGGTGTGCATGACGATCGAGAGTGCCTGCATCCCGCTTCCCAGCGAGATCATCATGCCGTTCTCGGGCTATCTGGTCTCGACGGGGCGGTTCACGCTCTGGGGCGTGGCGCTCGCGGGCGCCGTGGGCAACGTCTTCGGCTCCTGGATCGGATACGCGCTGGGCTTGGCCGGCGGGAGACCGCTGGCCGAGCGGCTCTCGCGGTGGCGCATCCTCCGGGTCGCTGAATACGACCGGGCGAACGGATGGCTGGTGCGGCACGGGACGCAGGTCGCGTTCTGGACCCGTCTCCTGCCGATCGTGCGCACGTTCATCTCCTTCCCCGCGGGCGCGGCCCGCGTTCCCCTGGGGCGATTCACCCTCTACACGTTCCTGGGCTCGTTCCTCTGGGCCCTCGGCTTGGCCTGGATCGGAGCATCGCTGGGCGCGCACTGGGAGGCCATCCGCGGATACGCGCGCGGATTCGATCTGGTCATCGCCCTGGGCCTCGTGGCGCTCTTCCTCCTCTGGCTCCGGTCTCATCTCCGGTCGTCGTAAGGCCAAGAGCCGGTCCGCGTTGACGGTGTTCCACGCCGATGGTAGTCTGGTCCTCCTTTCTGGGGGATCGTCCAGTGGTAGGACACGTGGCTCTGGACCACGGTACAGGGGTTCGAATCCTCTTCCCCCAGCCACATCACAATTCCCAAAGGCAGCCGGCGCTATCGTCTAGGGGTTAGGACGGGTGGTTCTCAGCCATCAAACCGGGGTTCGAATCCCCGTAGCGCTACCATTTTCCCAAGCCGGATCCGCCGCCTCACGCTCGCGTGAAAGGAGCTCCGTTCATGCCGTCGCGATTGCATGCCCGCCTTCGTCCCTCGGTTCCCCTCCTCCTCGTGCTCGCCCTGCTGTGGGGCGCGGGCGCCGCTTCCGCCGACTCGGGGATGTGGCAGCACTCCGGGAAGGAGAAGGATGTCGCGCGCGGCTCCCGCGGCTTGCCTTCGAACGTGGAGCGGGTGGACTCGCTGGGCGGCATCACCCAGTACCGGCTCAAGTCGAACGGGATGACGATCCTCTTGAAGCAGAACGACGCGGCCCCGGTGATCACGTTCGAGGTGGTGTACCACGTGGGATCGCGGAACGAGGCGCCCGGCAACACCGGCTCCGCGCACCTGCTCGAGCACATGCTCTTCAACAAGAGCACCCAGAACTTCGGGCGCGCGCTCGGACACAAGACGTTCCAGGAGCTCTTGTTCGCCGCCGGATGTGACTACTCCTCCACCAACATGACCACCTGGTACGACCGGATGAACGGTTACTCCACACTCCCGTCCGACAAGCTGGAGCTGGCGATGAAGATCGAGGCCGACCGGCTGGGGCGAGCGCTCATTCTCGACAAGGAGCGCCAGCCCGAGATGTCGGTGGTGCGGAACGAATACGAAATCGGAGAGAACAGCCCCGCGACGGCCCTCTACAAGGCGGTCGTCGGCTCCGTCATCCAGGCCCACCCCTACCACTGGGACACGATCGGGTATCGTTCCGACATCGAGGGGGTCTCGACCGAGACCCTGAGGCAGCACTACAAGGACTTCTTCTGGCCCGACAATGCCGAGGCGATCCTGGTCGGAGACTTCGACCCCGGCACGGCGCTCCGCGTGTTCGACCGCGAGTTCGGCGCCTTCCCCCGTTCCTCGAAGCCGATCCCCGCCGTGATCACGGTCGAGCCGCCCCAGGAAGGAGAGCGGCGCGTCGTGGTGCGCCGCACGGGCCAGCTGGGTCTGGTGGAGATCGGATACATCCGTCCGAACTCGCTCCACGCCGATTTCATCCCGCTCGACGTGCTCACCGCGATCCTGGGCTCCGGGATCAACTCGCGGCTCTACCAGGCCCTGGTCGAGCGAGGGCTCGCCACCGACGCGAGCGCGACCAACTACGCCCTGCGCGATCCGTTCCCCATCCTCCTCGACGCCACCGTCGCGCCCGGCGTCAGCCACCAAAAGGTGGAGGACGCGATGAAGGCGGCCCTCTACGACGTGGCCAGGAGGGGGGTCACGCCCGAGGAGCTCCAGCGGGCGAAAAACCAGATCGAGGTCTCGGTGATCCGCGGGCGGGACGGCACCTACGAGCTGGCGTCCAGCCTGGGCGAGGCGGTGGCCTCCGCGAACTGGAAGTGGTTCGTCAATTACGTGGACACGATGAAGCGTGTCACGAGAGCCGACGTCCAGCGGGTGGCCGCGACCTACCTCGTTCCCGACCACGCGACGGTGGGGTGGTTCGTCCCGGCGAAGGCGGACGAGAAGAAGCCGCAGAAGGCCGCGGGCGCGGGCGGATCGGTGGAGTCCTCGGCGTCCAGCGGGCAGAGCGCCGCGGCGCCGGTGCACGCCACGTTCGCGCAGCGAACGCTCCATCGGGTGCTCCGGAACGGGATCACCCTCGACGTGCTCCCGAACCACGCGGTGCCCACGGTCGCGGTCCAGGGGATCGTGCTGGCCGGCCGGATGCACCACCCGCCCGGAAAGCCCGCGGTGCCCCAGCTCACCGCGATGATGCTCGAGCGGGGCACCACCGCGCACGACAAGCGCGCGATCGCCGCGCGTCTGGACGGCGTCGGCGCGCAGCTCCACATCGATAGCGATAACTACGGGGCCTCGATCACGGGCGCTTCCCTCTCCCGCGACGCGCGCCTTCTTCTCGCGACGCTCGCCGAGGAGATGAAGACCCCCGCCTTCGCCGACTCGGAGATCAAGAAGGCCAAGGCCGAGATGAAGACCGACGTGCTGCGCGCCTACGACGATACGCGTCAACGGGCCTTCGACCGCCTCACGCAAGCCTCCTTCCCGGCGGGCCATCCTTACCATGCGCCCTCGAAGGACGAGATGCTCGGGAGCCTCGAGGCGGCGAAGGCCGGGGACCTGCGCGCGTTCCACAGGGAGCGCTACGTGGGCTCCTCGATCTACCTCGCGGTCGTGGGCGACGTGGATCCGGAGCGGATCGCGGCGACCGTGGACTCGCTCCTCGGCGGCCTGCCCCAGGGGACGCCGCCGGCCGTGGACCTTCCCCGCGCCGGGGCCTCGGCGCCCGTGCACGAGGCGGTCGCGCTCAAGGGGAAGGCGAACATGGACCTGATCTTCGGCGCGGCGAGCGGGCTGAGACGCAAGGATCCCGACTACGAGGCCTGCCTGGTGGCGAACGCCGCACTGGGGCAGAGCTCCCTCTCCTCCCGGCTCGGGAAGCGCGTGCGCGACACCGAGGGGCTCACCTATTCCATCTACTCGCGGTTCACGATGACCGATTTCCTGGACGGGATCTGGCTCG
>Ga0137398_10000608_pt1 | contig 13204 bp, 10 predicted proteins | sample czorhiz216metaG_FD_106659 | JGI IMG/M metagenome (GOLD analysis project Ga0137398, IMG submission 106659) | Vadose zone soil microbial communities from Angelo Coast Range Reserve, California, USA - czorhiz2.16 metaG | ecosystem: Environmental > Terrestrial > Soil > Vadose zone | place: USA...
GACTCGTCCTGACCTTTGCCCTCAACGAAAATAACCACTTCGTTGGAATTGGGATTGGCGATGTCGCTGATGCTCTGGATTTCAGTATTGCCAAGCCCCTGGGCGGCGAGGCTGCTGCGAAGCTTGTCCACATTCGGAGGCTGGGAAAAACGAACATCCACGTTGGTGCCACCTTTGAAATCGATCCCGTAGCGAATTCCACTACCGAAAAGAATCGAAGTCCACCCAGCGAGGAGAAGAATGCCACTCAAGGCAAAGAAATACTTGGCTTTGCCCATCCAGTCGATGTTGGGCTGCTTGAAGAGCTCGATCATTCCGCTTCCCTTCCTTAGACTCCAAGGGGTTTGGGAAAGTTCCCGGCGCGAAACCGGCTACCCAAGGTAGCGGAATCTACGAAGAGAACCTACTCCCCACTCGTTTGGATTCGAATGGGACACTCGCCCCGGCAGTCCTAGTACGCCCTAAATGCTCAGTTCGGCCTGACGGTCCATCTTCGTCAGGTGATACTGGAAAATCGTCTTCGAAACGTAGATCGCGGTATAGACGTTGGCGATCAAACCAATCGTCAGGGTGATAGCAAAGCCGCGAATAGGCCCGGTTCCAAAGAGGAATAGGAAAAAGGCCGAGACCACGGTCGTCACGTGGGTGTCGATAATCGTCAGAAAGGCCTTATCAAAACCGGCGTCCACGGCGGCCGCCGCAGATTTGCCATTGCGCAGTTCCTCGCGGATGCGTTCGAAAACCAGGACGTTCGAATCGACGCCCATGCCGATGGTCAGGATGACACCGGCGATGCCGGGCAGGGTTAGCACGGCGCCGAAGAGACTTAGAACTGCGAGAAGAATGACCAGGTTCAGGATCAAGGCCAGCACGGCATTGCCACCGGAAAGGCGGTAATAGACGAGCATGAAAAGCATCACGACGACCAGGCTAAGTACGGAAGCCTGCACGCCGTGGCGGATGGAATCCGCGCCGAGCGATGGCCCGACGGTGCGCTCCTCGAGATATTTGATCGACGCAGGAAGCGCGCCCGCGCGGAGGACAAGCGCGAGATCATGGGCACTTTCCTGGCTGAAGTTTCCTTCGATCAAACCGGAATCATCAATGCGGCCATTGATCACCGGAGCGGAATAAACGCGGTGCTCCAGTACAATGGCCATCTGGCGGCCCTTGTTTTGCTCGGTGAAAGGGCCGAAGCGACGGGCAGCTTCCGGTGACAGTGTGAAGTTCACCTGCCACATGCCAGGATTCGAACTATTGCGAGTTTCGACGGCGCTCCGCAAGTCGCGGCCGGTGACGACCGGGGCGCGGCTCAAGACGTACCAGCTTTCGGCGGTGTCGAATCCACCTGAAGGGTTACGCATTTCCGAACGCCCAGGGACGAGTTCCGTGCCCGGAGGCAGAACGCCTCCATGGCGGCTGAGAGCTTCGGCCTGCGAAGCGTAGGGAACGGGGTCTTCGACCAGTCTTAATTCCAATTGACCACCGGCCTGGATCACGGACATGGCGCGAGTGGGATCGCCTTCGCCGGGAAGCTGCACGAGAATTTCGTTGGCATTGCGGCCACCGCGCGGCTGTATGGTCGGCTCGGTCAAACCAAGCGCGTTGATGCGGCGCTCGATGGTCTCCACCGATTGCGTCATGGTCGATTCTTGAATGCGTGCGACGGCGCTCGGACGAAGCGTCCAGGTATAACCGTTCAGATCGCCAGCGGCCGCCGACATGTCCCAGTCGGTGGCATACTGAGCGCTGTAAATGTCCCGGAATTGCGAGAGCTGGGCGGGATCGACATTGCGAACAAGAATGTGCGTGTCGTCGACACGGCGCACTTCATCGAAATGAATATTTTTCGAGCGCAGCAGGGTGGTCAGGCGGTCCAAGGTCGTATCGGTCTCCTGCGCGATGGCTTCCTGGACCTGAACCTGGAGGATGAGGTGCGTGCCGCCCTGGAGGTCGAGGCCGAGCTTGATCTGTTTGGAGAAATTGTCCTTCATCCGCGCGACCGAGGTGGGGAACACCGGGTAGCCGAAAAGGAAATAGATACAGAACAGAATGACCGCGAAGATGAAAAGCGCTTTCCACTTCAGATTGGGATTCATGGTCGGAAAGTAAGACGTGTAGTCCGGCGAAGGGTGGGCTTATTTTGCATCTTCCAATGCCTCCACCTGAGCAATCGCCGCACGCGCGATGCGAATTTTAACCTGCGGTTCGCTGGAGATTTTCAGAATGACCGAATCGCCATCGATACCGTTGACGGTGCCATAGATGCCGCCGTTGGTGATGATTTTATCGCCGGACTTGAGGTCCGCCAGCATCGCCTGCACTTTTTTGCGCTGACGCTGCTGCGGCATGATCACCATGAAATACATGATAGCGAACATGAGACCGAGCGGGATCAAGAAGCCGCCGAAACCGCCGCCGCCCGTAGCTTGTAATAGGATCGCCGCCATCATTTCCTTTTGGTCTGGCCCTTCTTCGTTCGATCTGCGTTTTCAGTCGTCCGTTTTCAGTTCTCAGTAATCAACGCTGAAACCGAACTCTTGTGTCTTTGCCCGGTTCCGGTTCATCTCTCCTCGACGCTCAACTCGTTCCGCGAACTGACTGAGTTCTGGCCGGCGCATTGGCATTCTTCCGAAAGAAGAACGACAGAAACGCCCCGCCGCAGGCACAGCACCCGCGCTCCTGCGTCGCAGACATCTCTTCGATTCGTTTTGGCGCCCCGCGGACGGCCCGCGCACACCTCAGAATCCCGCCTTCAGGCGGGACCCGCAGCATAGCGCGCGTGCATGTCAGATGAGAAATTCGCTAGGTTCCCAAACTCGATAGCCTCGCGGATTTGGCGCATTATGTCAAGGTAAAAGTGGACGTTGTGGTGTGTGGCGAGAATCGCCGCAGTGAGTTCTCCCGCGGCGAAGAGATGACGAAGATAGGCGCGGGAGTAGCGGCGGCAGACCGAGCAAGTGCACTGGGGATCGATGGGCCGCTGATCCCGGGCGTAGCGCGCGTTCTTGATGAGCACGCGGCCTTCGCTGCTATAGAGGCAGGCATGACGCGCGGCGCGTGTCGGGAGCACGCAATCCATCATGTCGATGCCGAGCGCGACGTAATCCGCGAGTTGTTCCGGGCGGCCAACGCCCATCAGGTAGCGCGGGCGGTCCTTGGGTAGCAGCGCCGTTACTTCGGCGGCCATTTCGCAGGTGGTTTCATGCGGTTCGCCGACGGCAAGGCCGCCGACGGCGAATCCAGGAAAGTCTAAATCGAGAAGTTGCCGCGCACTTTCGCGACGCAAATCAGCAAATGTCGCGCCCTGCACGATGCCGAATTGCCATTGGCTGAGATTTCCGTTGCGTCGCGCACATTCCTGAAAATAGATGCGCGCGCGCCGAGCCCATTCCGTGGTTCGCGTCAGCGCAGCTTCCGCTTTGTCGCGGGGCGCGGGCGTTTCGATGCACTCATCGAGGACCATGGCAATGTCCGAACCAAGGGCGAGCTGAATCTCCGCCGCCTTTTCCGGCGAGAGTAGATGCTCCGCGCCATCGAGATGGGAACGGAAGCACACACCCTCATCGGTCATTTTTCGCAAATCGGAAAGGCTGAAGACCTGATAGCCGCCGGAATCCGTGAGGATGGCGTGAGGCCAGGACATAAATCGATGAAGCCCGCCGAGCTTGCGCACCAATTCGTGCCCGGGACGAAGATACAGGTGATAGGTGTTGGCGAGGATGATTTCTGCGCCGAGCTCTTCGAGAACTTCTTGGGTGAGGCCCTTGACGGTCGCCTGGGTGCCCACGGGCATGAACACCGGGGTTTCGATTGGGCCACGCGGAGTCGTCAAGCGCCCGCAGCGCGCTCCTGTGGCATCGGTCTTTGCTACTTCAAAAGAAAAGTTCATCTTCGACGAAACACCCGAGAGTAGGACAGGCAAGAATGCCTGTCCTACTTCAGTGTATCAGGAGAAGATAAATGCCCAGCCCACGCGGCAGGCCATGAATGCCGCCCAAACACCAAAGGCAATTGTGTAAGTCTTGGAAGCCTTCAGTTTTTTCGGATTCACGGCGGCAAACCCAATCGCCAGTAAGATCAGGGTCCAAAACGTAAAAATATCAAAGGACTTGCACAGCGCGACAAGCCATTTTGCCGATTCATCGGGCAAAAATGCCGCCGGATTCGCGGCTAAAGGATTTTCAAGGTCCGCAGTGCCGTACGGTTTCAGATAGAGGATTAGGATAAAAAGTGGGCTGCTTACCAGCCCGGTAAGAAAGGCATGCGACGTGATGCTGAATGCGGTGCCAAAATTTGTGCTGGCCCCACCTAGCAGGCTATAGGCGCCCCACATCACAAGACCCACGACCAGAACACCGAGAATCGGGCCCAGAAGCCCAATCCCATAGGTGAAGACGGGAGAGAACTTGGCGCCGCCTTCGATTTGCTGCTGCTTCTGCTCGGCCGACATCTGCGCCGCGCGGGGGCTCTTTTCGATTTGCTGGCTCATGAATTCACGCCAACTGATACGCTGGTTGATCGAAAAGCTGACAGCAATGCTGAGTAAGGTGATAAGCGCGAGCGGTAGCATCCAGCTTGGCTTTCTCACAATGTCTTCAAAAGTCTTTCCCGGCGAGAAGAAAACGCCGATAACCCGGCCGAACGGACTGATAGAAGCTTGCGCCTCCGGCGCGGGAACAGCTGTTGTAGCCATCGAGGACTCCTCCACCACAAGGTTGCGTAGTACTGCCTTCTCTAGAGGAACTACGCACAAGCACAGGGAAAGATTCCAGTGTGGGGATTCTAGCGCAGAGGCAAAGAAGTTGACAGTCGAGAGTTAAAACTTGAACAAGCAAGAACAAGAAGAGAGTTACAGAGATGAGCGGATCAAGCGTGGGGGAGTTCGGGAACGGCGGCCAGCAATTCCCGGGTGTAGTTGTTTTTTGGCTGGTGGAGCACCTGTTCGGCGTCGCCCACTTCCAGGAATTGGCCAGCGCGCATGACGGCGATGCGCGTGGCGACCTGCGCCACTACGGGCAAGCTGTGGGAGATGAAAACATAGGTCAGCCCGAATTCGTGCTGGAGTTCCTGCAGCAGAAGGAGAACCTGCGCGCCGATGGAAACATCCAGGGCGGAGACGGGTTCATCGGCAACGATGAGCTTTGGCTGGAGGATCAGGGCGCGAGCAATGCCGATGCGCTGGCGCTGGCCTCCGGAGAATTCGTGTGGATACCGCGGCATGGCGTCTTCATTTAGACCGACACGGCCTAGAATCGCCGTCGTGCGCGCGAGGCGCTGTGCGCCGGGAAGGCCGGGCTCATGAATGGCGAGAGGCTCGGCAACGATTTCGCCGACGCGCATCCGCGGACTGAGCGAGGCGAAAGGATCTTGGAAAATCATCTGCATCTGGCGGCGCTGCGAGCGCAGTTCTTCTCCACGCAGCGTGAGAAGATCGCGGCCTTCGAAACGGATTTCACCTCCGTCGGGCTCGATCAGCCTCAGGAGCATGCGCGCCAGCGTGGTTTTCCCGCATCCGCTCTCGCCGACGACGGCAAAGGTCTCGCCCCGGGAGACGGAAAAGCTCACGCCGTCGACGGCGGTGAAGCGCGCGCCTTCGGTTCCTTGCGAAAAAACACCGCCGCCTCGCCGGTAGGTCTTCCGCAATTCACGCACTGTGACAAGAGTTTCCATCAGACCAGGATGCAGCGGGCGACGTGATCGCTGCCGATGATTCGAAACGCGGGGACGGCCAGTGCGCATTCGTCGCGACGAAGTTCGCAGCGGGGTTCGAACGCGCAACCGGGCGGGAGTGCCGTGAGCTGCGGAACGGCGCCGGGAATTGGCGCGAGCGCGCCACGCTTGAGCGTTGGCGAAGCTCTCAGCAATCCTTGCGTGTAGGGGTGCAGCGGCTTTGCCAATACATTTCGTGCGGGCCCTTCTTCGATGATGCGTCCGGCGTACATCACCGCGACGCGCTCGGCCACTTGGGCCACGACGCCGAGATCGTGGGTGATGAAAAGCAGGCCGAGCTGCAGTTCGCGCCGGAGGCGATCCAGCAGATCCAGGATTTGCTTTTGCACGGTAACATCGAGGGCTGTTGTCGGCTCGTCCGCAATCAGCAATCGCGGCCCTGCGGCCAGCGCCATTGCAATCATCGCGCGCTGGCGCAAGCCGCCGGAGAGCTGATGCGGAAACTGTTCCGCGCGGGCCTCCGGTTCGGGGACCGCCGCGCGCCGCAGAGAATCGACCGCCTTGCGTTTCACTTCATTGGCTCTAAGCTTTGGTGGATGCGCGCGAATCGTTTCTTCGATTTGCGCGCCGATGCGCATCACGGGATTCAGCGAGGTCATCGGTTCCTGAAAGACCATGGCGATCTCGCCGCCACGCGCGTCGCGCCACTCCCGCTCGCTCAACGCCGTCAACTGTTTCGTTGAAGCTTCCGTCGCTAGCGATGCTTCGCCACTGACCCGCGCTCCGGGGGGCAATAATCCCATCAGCGCCAGTGACAACATTGTTTTGCCGCTTCCCGATTCACCAACAAGCCCCAGCGATTCGCCCGCGCCAATGCGCAGCGACACTTCATTCACCGGCCGCACCCAACCGGCTGCCGTGGGCAGCTCCACTGTCAATCCTCTCACTTCCAACAGGTGCGCCATCACTTGATCATACGCACGAATGGAAAATCGTAAACTTTCTCTCGATAAACAAGCGCGAGAGAGTTATACATTTCATAGATGAAAAAGCTGACGCGTCCCCAATGCGGAATGGAGGTAATTGGTGGCTCTGGTTTTTGGGCACTTCGAAGCCCTACTGCTCGTTCTGTGGCTGGAACTTGCAACTCGCGAAAGAAATAGAGCGGGCATCCTTGAGGCAATTTCCTCGGAACTTGTTACGGAGAAGGTGGCGCTTTGCGCTGCTACTTCTGAACCAAGAATCGACTAGCGGTCAGATAGCGGGATGACAAATTTCAGCGCAGTGTGGGTAGTGGAAAAGCCTACGACCTTCACATCTCTTAGGCCGCACTGGCGGCCGGCGGAGAGAACATCGTTTTCGGTGATGCGCTTTTGGCCCTTGGGATAAACGATCCAGAGGGCGGCCGCGCCTTTCATTGATTTGGAGATTTTCGGCAAGGCGCCGAGGTCTTCCTTTGCATCAGCGCTGAAAAAGATCCATTCCGAATCGGCTGCAACTTTATGCTTGCTCACGGACTTGGTGAGCTTGCTTATTTCCGCGAGAAATCCGGCATCGAAGTCACCGACCAAAGAAACTTTCGCTCCGGGCTTTGCGCCAAGTTTTTCGATGCGCGACTTGGGATGAAGAATTTTCTCGCACCACTTTTCAGCGGCCGCACCGAGCTGGAAGACCGCGAGCCCTTCCGCAGTCTGCAAGCGGAGTTCGCCATCCACAGCCTTCGCTGATTTGACCGTGGAGAAGGGAATCTTCAGGCAGAAATCGCCGCGGAAGAGAATCTCGCTCGTTTCGAGCAACGCCTTTCCTTCGGACTCCTGCTTGCCCAACCAGGCCGTGCATTTCACTTCGTTCCCCACGGTGGTTCACCTCTTTTAGTGCCAATTTGTTCCGGAAGCGTAACTCTTCGAGCGTACGTGTCGCCCGTCAATGGCGCCCACGATAGTAAACTATTAGGTTCCATGGCAACGACGGCGACAAATCCGGTGGACTGGAAGGTGATCTGGGCGCAACGCGGCTTCCGCTATTTCTTTCTCGCCATGTTCGTGTCGCTCTTCGGGAGCGGGATGAACTTCGCGGGCGTGAGCTGGTATATCCTCTCCGCCACGCACTCAACGGTAAAAGTCAGCTTGCAGGTCATCGTCGTTACCCTGCCCGGACTGTTCGTGCCGTTCCTCGGCGGCGTGTTGATCGACCGCTTGGATCGCCGTTACTTGGGTGTCTTGCTTGATATCGTGAGAGGCTTCTTCGTCCTCGCCACGGCGTACATCGCGTGGCGCGGCCATCTGCAGCTCTGGCATCTCTACGCCATGACGCTCATTACCGGCATCGGCTCCGCGATGTATTGGGCCACCGTGAACGCGCTGGTACAGGAAGTGATTCCGCCCAGCCAGTTCACCGGCGCGAATGCTGCGGTGCTGGTCGGTGTACAGAGCGGAATGCTGATTGCTGGAGCCTTCGTCGGCTTCCTCTACAGCACCGCTGGAATCGCGGGGATTCTGGCAATCGACGGCGCGACTTATTTCGTGTCGGCCTACTGCCTCTATCAAGTGCGCCGCGGATACGTCTCGCCGCGGAAGAGCCAGAAATACCCGCGGGAGTATAGCGAAGCGACCGAAGCGACTGCCGAGGCGCTGGAAACGGGAGAAAATCCGGAAGTCGCGGAAGCGGGCCTCTCGCTGGCCGTTTACGCCGACATGAAGGAGGGGTTCGCCTATCTGAAGCAGCAGCCGCTGGTGCTTGCGCTGGGCGTCACGCACGCCATCATGATGGCGGGAGTGGTCAGCGCAAACGTCGTCCTCGTTGCGCTGGCAAACGACATTCTTCGGTCCGGTCCGCGGGGGCTGGGTTTTCTGGAAGCGGGCTGGGCCACCGGCGCGATTATCGGAGGACTCATGGCCAGCCAGCTGCCACAGGCGTTGCGCATGCCCCTCTATGTTGCGGCTTGTGCCGGACTCGCGGCGGGGCACATGGCGACTCCGTTCGTCGCGTTCCTTGTGGGCGCCGTCATGATGCAGATTCTGTTTGGATTCTGCCGCGCGCTTGGCGGAGTCGTGGCGCAGTCTTCATTAATGACCATCGTGCCAAGGCATTTTATGGGACGGACGCAATCCGCGATGGCGATCCTGACGACGGTGGTGCAGCTTTTCATGAGTATTTCGCTGGGATGGGTGGCGCAGGGAGCGGGCTTGGTCCTAGCGTACGCGCTGCTGGCCGTGCTCTACACCGGAGCCACCGTCTCTGCCATCCGCGCACGCCAGCTCTTGCGGTAGGCTTCGGTGACGGAGCATTCTTTGGCGCGAGGCAGCCATGGAAATCCGGACCATTCAGCCATTCCTGCAATATTTCGGAAATGTAGGCGAGCGCACCATGCGCGTGGCACGCTGTATTCCAGCGGACAAACTGGACTGGGCTTACGCGCCGCAGGAAATTCACGCTGGGCGATTTCCTGCGGCACATCGCCGTGGCGGAGCGCTTCCTGTGGGCGGAGACACTGCAGGGCCGCACGAGTCGCTACACGACTCATGGCAAAGAGCTGGCGGACGCCTATGAAAACGTCTTCGCTTTCATGGAGCGGCTGCACGCGGAATCGATGGAGATCTTCGCGAAGCTCAACGACGAAGACCTCAAATGCAAAACGCCTTACGGTGCGGACATCACAAAATGGAAATGGCTGCGCTTGATGGTCGAGCACGAAATCCATCACCACGGACAGATCTATCTTTGTCTTGGAATGCTCGGCGTGCCGGCTCCGCCGATGTAGGGGCTGACATCGGAGCAAGTTCGCGCGCGAAGCAGCGCAGAGTGACGGCCCGTCGACCGCGGGTTTGATTTAGTTGGAAGGGGGCGTGGATGCAGGGGCCGCTGGCGGAAGAACAGCCTTCTGTCCGAGCAGATCCACCGCCGCTTGGTTGAGCTTGGCGCGCAACTGGTAGCGCTCGTTGGCGCTGGTGATGTAGCGAACGGCGATCTCAACGCCCCCTATGACGGGTTTCACGTTGATGGCAGGCGCAGCCGACAGAGCGCTCATTTGACGCGAACGCGCCACGTGTTGCCACTCCTGCTCGGCCTGTTTTGCGGTTTCGGATGTCGCTTCGGCGACCTTTTTCTGAATCGCATCGATCACCCGGTAGGGGTCTTGCCCCGTGGGAATCACCACTTGCAATTCGTCCCACATCCATTGCCCGGAGGTCGAGAAATTGAAGTAGTGGCCTTCGATCGCATAACTGTTCGTAAACGTTACGCGCCGTCCCGTCGGATGGCCCGAATCGGTCCAGTTGCCGGTTTCCAGCAAAACGGTGTGCAACATCCCCAGCTCGACCACTTCGCCGGTCACGCCGTTGATCTCCACCCAATCGCCGAGGCGGATGCCGTTTTTCCCCATGAGCACGAACCAACCGAGGAAACCCACGATGAAATCCTTCAGCGCTACCGTCAGGCCCGCGCCCGCAAGGCCCAGAATCGTTCCGAGCTGACTCGGGGGTCCGAAAATCATCAGCAGAACGAAGAGCACCGCGGCCACATGCACGGCAACACGCGTTACCGTGCGGAGCGTTTCCACCTGACGGCGGTCCAGCGACAACTTTCCGAGCAAACTTTCGAGCCAGCTATCGAAAAAGATTCCGACGAGCAAGATTCCCAAAATAATAGCCAGTCCCGTCAACATTCGGTGTACGACCGACCGCTGCTTGCCGGCAACGACATCTGTCCATTTGCCATACACCTCGGCGAGTTGTTTTTGGTCGTCGATCCGCTTGCCAAAACCTGCCAAAGTTTTTTGCTCTGACGCGCGCAGCTTCGTCGCCTTCACCAGGGCCGTCGACTCTTCACGGTTCAGATTTGAATGTTTCCTGGCGCCACCAGCGTCGACATTGGACGTTGTTTGTTCGCTCGTCTCTGCTGTGCGGGTCTTTTCAACGCTGATCTGCGATTCCAGCGCATCGTGCTGGGCCGTCAGCGACCTCGCCACGGACTCCGCGTCTTGCTTGGCGTGCCAGAGGAGTTGCTGCTTCTGCTGAAGCGCCGACCATCGCTGCACCCGATGAATCAATCCCTGCGCTTCGACATCATTGCTGAGCGACACATGCATCGTATCCGCCACATGCGAGGCGGCTTCGTGTTCCTCAACCATCGTTTGGATTCGGCCCTTCGGATCTCCGCCCGAACGGATCAGGTCCTGCTTGGCATCATCGGCTTCGTCCTGGTCCAACTCCAGCTGAGCTTTTGCGACATCAAGCTGGTCGTCCAAGGCATCCTTCCTGTCCGCGCTAGCCTTTTCGTACGCTGCTCCGAGCCGCGCGACCTCTGCCTTGTCCGCTTCGACGGCTCTCTCCGCCTGCTGCAGCCGCGCTTGGATCTCCTTCGCCTCAGCGCTTAATACCGGTGGATGCTCCTCGGCGTCGCGCACGGCCGCGGCAAAGGCGAGGTCCATCTCGCGGTCCCCGAGCCGCAGGGCTTCCTCCGCCAATGGCTGTTCCTCTGCGCTGGTCGGCATCTGCGCCAGCCGCTGCGCAGTCAAGAGTGGCGTTTGATCCACGATGGGCGCCTGCGCCGGCCCTCCATACTCGGTCTTGCTATTCATCGCGGGCGCACTTGCCGGCTGTCCCGTACGGAACAAGCCATAGGCAACGGCGCCCAGCAGCGCTACCAACACAATCGCGGCAATTTTTTGCGTCGTCTTCATTGTTCGCCGTTACCCGCGCTCTATTCTAGTACGCAGGGAGACAATCCGGGCGCGGTCTGTTGGATCACTTTCGCAATCTGCCCTGTGTTGTTCCCCGGGGAGTCGGCGAGGGCTGTGAAATACTCCCGCCTAAAGATCAATCTGATCAGCCAGTCAAAAATAAAGACGCGCCCAAGTCCTAAGGGCGCGTTTCCGTTCAATACCTCTGTCTCTTTCTAGAGATAATCGCGCGAGGGGCCCTCGAGAAACGCGCGCAGTTTGCGCGAACGCGAGGGGTGGCGCAGCTTGCGCAGAGCCTTGGCTTCGATCTGGCGGATGCGCTCGCGAGTGACCGCGAACGACTGGCCGACTTCTTCGAGCGTGTGCTCGCTGCCGTCGTCCAGGCCGAAGCGCATCTTGATGACTTTTTCCTCGCGCGGCGTCAGGGTCTTCAACACAGAAGAAGTCTGTTCCTTCAGGTTCAAATTGATGACTGCATCGGACGGCGAAACCACGGCCTTGTCTTCGATGAAGTCGCCCAGGTGCGAATCTTCCTCTTCGCCGATTGGCGTTTCGAGCGAAATCGGCTCCTGCGCGATCTTCAGAATTTTGCGCACCTTGGACACCGGAATGTCCATGCGCTTGGCAATTTCTTCGCTGGTCGGCTCGCGGCCGAGTTCCTGCACGAGCTGGCGGCTGGTGCGCACCAGCTTGTTGATCGTCTCGATCATGTGCACCGGGATGCGGATGGTGCGCGCCTGGTCGGCGATCGCGCGCGTGATGGCCTGTCGAATCCACCACGTCGCATAGGTCGAAAACTTGTACCCGCGACGCCACTCGAACTTGTCCACCGCCTTCATCAGGCCGATATTGCCTTCCTGAATCAGGTCGAGGAACTGCAATCCGCGGTTGGTATATTTCTTGGCGATCGAAACGACCAATCGAAGGTTGGCCTCGATCAATTCTTTTTTGGCCTGCTCGGCTTCGGCTTCGCCGCGATGAATGAACGTCAGCGTGCGTTTCAGTTCCGTGAGCCCGACTTCGCTGGCTTCCTCGATGTCTTTCAGTTCGGTGCGGCGCGTGCGCAGTTCCTTGCGAGCTTCCGCCGCGACCTCGCCTTTGGCCACGTCCGCGCGCCGCTCCAAGCGCCCGGCTTCGCGTTCCAGTGACTGCAGGCGCTCGACCGTGCCGCGCATCTTGTCGATCAGCCGCTTCTTCTCGAATGGATTGAAATCGATGTCGCGAATGGCGACCGAAATCTCCACACGCGTCCGCGCCACCTCCCACTTCGCGCGGATGTACGATCTTTTCTTCGACTTCAGAGTTTTATCGAGCTTCGCGGCCTGCTTCAGCGCCGTCTCGTACAATTTCGCAATTTTGTCGATGTACCTGAGCGTCTGTTTGGTTTTATTGGCGATCTTTTCTTCAGTCAGCTCCTCATCGTCGAACTGCACGATCTCTTTGATGGACCGCACGCCCTTGCGCAAATCGTCGCCGACGGCTATCAATTCCTTGATGACGATCGGCGAGCGCGTGATCGACTTCATCACCACGAGTTGCCCGCGCTCGATGCGCTTGGCGATGGTGACTTCGCCCTCGCGCGTCAGCAGCGGTACGGTGCCCATCTCGCGCAGATACATGCGCACGGGATCGTTCGTCTTTTCAAGCGAGCCAGGTGTCAGGTCGAGGTCGCTGCTGCCTTCGTCGGAGTGCGCATCGTCTTTGACCACAACGTCGCGGTCGCCGGCCTCCGTGGAAACTTCCACCGCGCGCGCGGCTTTCGCCGAAGCCTGATCCTCATAAATCTCGATGCCGTTCCGCTCGAAGGTTGTGAGCAGATCGTCGATTTCTTCCGAGGAATGGACTTCTGCC
>Ga0137398_10000612_pt1 | contig 13177 bp, 9 predicted proteins | sample czorhiz216metaG_FD_106659 | JGI IMG/M metagenome (GOLD analysis project Ga0137398, IMG submission 106659) | Vadose zone soil microbial communities from Angelo Coast Range Reserve, California, USA - czorhiz2.16 metaG | ecosystem: Environmental > Terrestrial > Soil > Vadose zone | place: USA...
TAGGCAGGGAGACCTAATGAAGACAGTAGCCGGGCACGTAGCACCGGAAACCAAGACACCCCAACCCTCCGCAAACCATGGTGCTTCCCTGGAACAGCGCGCCATTCTACGTCAGGCCAAGTCGCGTACGGATTTCCGCAGCTATATCGCCAGGTAACTTTTCCGCTGCGACTGTGAAGGCGTCGTGCGGCTCTTCGAGTGTATCGAATTGACTGGCCAGGAGAAGCGGGTTGGCGAAATGGCCTCGCCGCGACAGCAATCGCTGAGAAATCAATTCCCTGCTTGCTTTCAGGTACACAAACCTCACTTCGGGTGCGATATCCAGCTTCTCGCGGTAAGCCTGCCGTAGCGCCGAACACGCCAATACCACATCTTGCCGTTCGGATGTCCACCGCAGCTCGGCCGTACGGATGGCCTCTAGCCATGGCTCACGGTCCTTCTCATCGAGCGCGGCTCCCTGCTTGATTTTTTCAATGTTCGCGGCTGAGTGAAAATCGTCCGCGTCCACGAACATCCATCCCAGTTGCTCGCCTAGTAATTTCCCGATAGTTGTCTTGCCTGCACCCGCCACACCCATCACGACAACAATCAAAGGAACTCCCACCATCCTCGGCAACTTGATCAAGCCGTAAGTTACCACGCGCAGTCCAAGCTGGTTTCTCTTTAATATCTCCACGGCAGGCGCGCCGCGGCTTCGGGGAGAGGGTTCTAGACTTGGGCAATGCCCATAAGCGCCAACTTAAGCAACACGGGCTAGAAATTGACCCTACCGGCCGGTTTCTGGGCGGTAACTTCCGTAGCAACGATCTTGTCTGGCCAGTATCCTGGAGCGAAGGCGCCGCTGGTTCTGGGGAACGAAGGAGCCGGCGTCGTAGAGGAAGGAGGCGGAACGGAGTTTCCGGTCGGTTCACCGTGTGATGTTCACCGGACCGTATGGCGTATCGGAAGATGGGACCTACAGTGAATGGCTTGCCGTACGAAAGCAGAACCTTTGCCTGATACCCGAGGGTATCGACGACGTGAACGCCGCGGGGATTCCGGTCGCGTATCTTACGGGACAGATGGCCCTCAGCCTCGCGGGTTTTCGGGCCGGCAAAACTGTGCTCGCGCCGGCAATCGGAGGATCGGTCGGCAACGCGGTAACACAACTGGCTCGTGCTTTGGGCGCGAAGCACGCCATCTCGAGCACGCTTGTGCTCGCAATTGTGCCGAGCACTGAGGACCGAACTGGCAACTGAGAAATAGACGGGACTGTTGCCATCCAATCAAGCGATTAACAATAAACGAATGTGTCTAGAACGAGATCCGGCCTGACACCTGAATATTCCTCGGCGAGCTCACGCCTCCATTCCATTTTCCAAAGTCTGGACTTGCGACATCGGTGTTGAATGCACTGCCCCCCGACCCGCCTGACTGGATGAAAGTCCCAACGTTGTTGAAGTGGTGCGCATTGAGAACGTTAAATGCGTCTCCACGCAGCTGGAACGTAAAGCGCTCGGAGATGTGAACCAACTTTTGCAGACCAATGTCAAAGTCACTATAGCCCGGCTGCCTGAAGTTTTGAACACGCGGCCCCTTACCTGTATAGAAGTCAAAGCCAGAGGCCGGTTCGAACGAGTTCACGTTTAACACAGGCGTGGACGGGTCAAAATGAGTCGGCGATTGTAGGAATGGATTCGCACCGGGCAGCAATGCCGGCGAACAGAAGTTAATAAACTGTGACGGTACGTTGCATCTCGAAGACGAAGTCTGAAAGGGAATTCCGGACTGGACGCGGTACACTCCGCTGAATGTCCAGCCACCCAACACCGCGTTCAATACGCCGCCCTGGTTCAACCACGATTTGCCCCGTCCGAACGGAAGTTCATAACTGTATGCAATGTTGAGCGCCTGCGGAACATCTTCGATCGCGAGCGATCTATTGCGGGAACGCTCGAAAGGCGAAAAGTATGTGGTACTCAAAAGACTTTCCGCGAAATCAGCGTTGGTGATCAGCTTTGAATTGGTGTAGGACAGCAGGGCCCATAAGCCCTTGGAGAAACGATGTTCTGCCTTCACCTGCAACGCGTGATACGTCGAGCTGCCCTTATTTTCGTTCAAGCCTGCAATGGTGTTGCAATACTGGGGGAAGGGTAGCAGCGCCTGTGCAACCGAGGGGGCACATCCCGTCACGACCGTTGCAAAATCCACAAACGGTGCGGGTACACCATCAAGCTGGGTTTGGCCCGGCTGAAACGTGTCGTTCAGTTGCGTTTTCAGCGCGAGAAAACGTGGGTCCACCACGTTGATCGGAGCGATTTGCGACAACAGGCGGGTACCCTTGGTCCCAACATAGGACGCCGACACATAGGCGCGATCCGTGAATTGATGCTCAAACGTTAGATTCCACTGTTGCGTATAGGGGAGCCGGTTGGCTGTGCGTGCCCGATAAACTGGGGAGGACTGGCCGTTGTCAAAGGTTGAAACCAGGTTAGGCGGCACGGGATGATTCGACGGCAGACCGTTACTCAAGACAAACGCAGCTTGCGTACCGCCCTGCGAACTTGCGAACGAGGCATTGGCATTGTAGCCATCCTGTGAGATTCCCCCAGCCCAGCCGGGCATGTTCGCATTGTCGTAAAAGAGGCCGTATCCGGAACGGACGACGGTTTTGGCGGTGAGAGCATATGCCAACCCGACGCGAGGCGCGATCCCGCCGTACCAGGTGTCCTCAGGGAATCTTCTCCCGGAGCGCCCCGGACCACTCCCAGCAAAAGCTACGGCACCGGGCAGATTGCCCGCGCCGGGGTTGGGAAGGGTTGGGTCAAAATACGAAAAATGATCCTTCGCCTCGAGTGGGGGTGGATCCACTTCCCAATGAACGCCCGGCGAAATCGTCAGTTTAGGCGTTACCCGCCACGTGTCCCCTGCAAACAGACTGAAACTCTTAGTGCGGGCATCGATGTTAGTTGAGGTATAGAAGGTGGCCGAGGCTGAATCCACCTGCTCAAGCAGGAAGCTGGCGATTGGGCTGCCGCCCACCATGTTGAGGCTAGTTTCTCCGCGCTCGAAATCGAAAGATCCGGACTGGTTCCCCAGAAAGATCGCTGAGTTCTGGGCAAATCGCATCTCGCCGCCAAAGGAAATCGTGTGCTTCCCTCTTGTCATAGACACCGCGTCGTTCACGATGTATGCCGGCGCCAGCCACGGCTGAATGTTGGGATCACCCGCTCCTGTGCCGAATTGCGCAAACCCGTCGCCGCGGAAAGATATCACCGGAGGATATGCGTGGCTGGCCACGCCTGTAATCTGGGGCAGCTTGTCAGCAAAAGCACCATCGATTCCGCCACCATAGAACTTGTCGTCTTGAAAACCAAACGCCAGGCGGTTCACTAGCTTGGGACTCAAAGTGTGGTCCCAGGCGACTCGCAATACCGAGGTCCGTTTGAAGGATGTACCACTATCGCTGATCGTTGCCGGAAGAGTGGTAAACGTCGTTTTTGGCAGGTACTTGTAGTAAAACATTTCCGAGATATGATCTCTGGATCCAATGTATTCGTCAACCTTCTCGGTGATGCTATACGCATCCGTACCCAGGAAGTCTGGCTGGGCGGGAGCCAGATAGTTGTTCAAGGGACCGGGAGAAGTTGGATCTGGAAGGAATTGGAACCATTGCTTGGCAAGCGAGTTCTGCAAGCGGGGATCGGAAGCACAGATTACGTTCGGAGTCTTGCCGTCACAGCCCATGAACTGCTGCTTCGTTGCCGGATCGTAAATCGGGATCAAATTAAGCGTACCTGGGTCGATCCAATCGCGAAAATCTCCCTGCCGTTCCGCCAGCGAAGGTATAGAGATTGTGGGCCGGTTGAGGGCACCCCTGATCCTGAAAGCTTCAAAGTTGGCAAAGAAGAAAGTGCGGTGGTCCTTGTTTTTCCAGAAGGGCAGTTTCAGCGGGCCGCCGAAATTACCCCCGAAATCGTTTTCTACGTTCTGAGCTCTTTGGGGGTGGGTGGGATCCCATTGCGTGGCATTGAACGAGGAATTTCGATTGAATTCGTAAGCCGTGCCGTGGAACGTATTCGTACCTGACTTCACGTGTTCGATGGTTACTCCTCCCGCGCTTCCGTACTGAGCGTCATAGTTTGACGTCAGCACCTGAAATTCACTGATCACGTCCGGAGATTGGGGGAAGTCAAGGACCGCTCCGGTAAGGCCTTGGGTACCAGAGGAGTTGTACAAGGCGATACCGTCGAGCACCACGATGCCGGTCTGCGACTGACCGCCGTTCACATGCGCGCCGGCAACGTCTCCAGAACCACGAACCACGCCAGGCAGGAGCGAAGCAAAGTTTGCCGCGGAGCGGATCGATCCCGATACCAGCAACGGAAGGTCCTGAATCACTTCCGGATCGATGCTGCCGCGCAATTCCGCATTTTCGAAATTGAGCGGAGAGGCATCGGCAGTGACTTCAACGTGTTGGATAGTACTCTCAAGCCTCAATAGAACGTTCTGGCGTATCGGGTAGCCTACGCGTACTATAATGCCGTCCTGCACATACTCACCGAAACCTTGCGCTTTCACTTCCAACTGATAAGTACCGGGCACGACGTTCCGGAAAGAGTAGAGCCCGTTGGTGTCTGACACAAAGCGGGACGACACGTTCGTGTCCTTGGACTTCAGATCCACCGTAGCCCCTGCGACCACCGCTCCATTCGGGTCTGTAATTTCTCCGTCGATAGAAGCATTGTTGCTCTGGGAGAGAACGAAGGGCGCAAGTCCCAACATTAAGACCGCAAGAATGCAAACGGCAACTCTTTGCGCTAGGTTCAACATGTGCGTCTCCCTGTCACTCTGAATTTTGTGCCTGCTCCTGCCCCGCGCCGTCATTGGCGTCGTGGGTACCACAATTCTTCCGATCTTTCATACGCGTTTGTAAAAGCCTTTCTTGAAATTGTTCAGCATGTGATCACACGTTCGCATGGTAAAGGCGACGATTGGCATCGTGGTGGTCTTGTCCGTACAGTTTGGGAAAATGCTTGCGTCACAAATGTAAAGATTGGGGACGTCGTGGGTCTGCGCCCACTTGTTCGTAACCGAGGTCTTGGGATCAGCTCCAAACCTGCAGACTCCGGTTTCGTGCAGGCTGGTCCCGGGGCGGTTGGGCTGATCGTCGGCGCCCCACAGTTCTCCGCCCATCGCCTTAAACAGATCAATCATCACTTGTTTGGAGTGTTCCCACATCAAAAGCTCGTTCGGCCCCCACTGAAAATGAAATCGAAGCTGAGGGATACCGAATATGTCTTTCTTTTCCGGGTCAATGTCGACATAGTTGGTCGGGCTGGGAAGGGTCGGCGCCTGAATCAGGGCGCCCATCGTAGTTGGATAGTAGCGCTTAAGATCGCGCTTGAATCCCGAGCCGAAGCCTTCGATCTGTCCGTAATACCCCGGGAACTCTCCACAACCGCCTCCCATATACACCGAATAGCCCCGGACAAATTTTTCTTCCCGCGGATTCTTCAAATTCTGCCAGCGCGGCATCCAAGCGACGGTGGAATCGGCAATGTTGTCAGGCGTCGCCGGCTGGCCCAGAAGCCGCGGCAGGTAGCCATAGCCCGGACTGCCGTACAGGTGCTCGCACAGGTTGCGCCCGAGCTGTCCGCTGGAATTTGCGATGCCCGTGGGCCAGTGGCGGGACTTCGAATTCAACATGATATGCGCGGTTTCGACGCAGGATGCGGCCAGCACAACCACCTGGGCGTAGACTTCCACTTCTTTTCGGGTGGTGCGGTCCACATACTCGACACCTTTCGCCACACCGCTCTCGTCAACAAGGACGCTTCGCACCAGAGAATTGGTAAGGAGAGTGAGGTTCTTGGTGGCTTCGGCTTCCGGGATGGTAAACCAGGTGGGGGAGAAAAAGGATCCGACATCACAGCCGCGGCTGCAGTTCCCGCAGTAATGACAGGCAGGATGACTGTTGTGGTCCGTCGTGAGCTGAGCACAGCGGTCGGGAAGGTACGGGACGCCGATTTTCTCGGCTCCCTTCTGGATGATGTAATCAATACAGCGGAAGGGCATTGGCGGCAGATACTCGCCATCGGGATTACTGGGCCGATTCTGAATCGTACTGGCGACGCCCATATATCGTTCAGCTTTGGAAAACCATGGCGCAATTTCCGCGTAATCTACCGGCCAGTTTTCACCGACTCCATCCAGATCTGCGGCCTTAAAATCGATGTCGCCGAAGCGCGCCGAGGAGCGCCCCCAAAAATTAGCTTTGCCGCCGGTTGCCTTGCACCGCTTCCAGTACCAGTCGGTGCCCGGAGCGTTTGAATACGCAATGTCGTGCTCGAATAGATCTCTTCCCTCACTGTATTCGGACTCTTCGACTGAGTAAGGCTCCTGGTGCGCTTTGCCCTTCAAGCGCAATGGATCGCCGTGGCCGCGATACTTCAGGTCGTATACCTGCCGGTGATTACGATAGTCAGTTTCTGGGTCGGTACGCGGCCCCGAGTTAATGGCGCAGACCTTGAGACCAGCTTCGCACAGAATCTTCATGGCTGTACCGCCGCCGGCGCCGGTTCCCACCACAATCGCGTCGTATACTTTGGGGTCCAAAAGTCCTCGCTGGTTCTAGCTGGGCTGGCCCGAGACGCTCCGGCTCGCTGGTTCACGAAGGTTCGCGTGCTCCGGATCGTCGGGATGGGCACACCCCGGCATCTTGGGCCACACAACTCGCAGCCCGGGATAGCCGATACTCTTCAAGCCAATTTCCGTCGTGTAGTAGCCCACGACGGTGTAGTCCCTGATCATCTGAAAAAATGCGCGTCCGGCTTCCGTCGTGGGCTTGAATTTCGCTTTGTAGGCAAGTTCTTCCATCAGACTGTTCTGCTGTTCGGGCAGACAGTCCATAAACTCGCGGCCGAATTCCGAGCGGGCGCGCGCGCTCATCCAATCAAGCCCTGCAAGAAATCTGTTTTGCGCCTCATTTCCCGCTGCAATTGCATCGTCGGTCGAGCGAATGTCGCGGGATGTGCTCACCGGAACGCGGTTCGCAACCATGAAGTCAATGAACTCAGCCACTCCCGCTTTTTTGGCTCCGGGGGTGTCATCGTCGGGAATGATCATCTCGGCGAGGTGCTCCACCATCCGGTAATGCTGCGGAGAAAAGAACAGGGGTTTGTACGCACCCGAACCCGCTGGGGAAGATGTCTGCGGATGATTCTGCGGGCAGGCAAAGGCCCATCGGCTGAAGCCGGGAAACGAGCCCGCTACCGCAGCGATTCCAATGTAGCGGAGAATTTCCCGGCGCTCTATCCCTTGCCCGCCCACTTGCCCCCCTCAATTCATGAAACCGCTTTCTGATAGCGGTTACATAGGCTGCGTTTTTAGCACCGCCGGAAATGCAGTGTCAAGCACTAAAAACTGCACAGCCTTAGTTTCAATTAAGCAGGCCGCAGTCAATTTGACGCTTTTTGCCCGCCGTGTTAGAGATCATGGGATCGCTTTCAACCCGATCACGCGATGAAGCCATGAATCGTTCACCCCACAATTCACACAAAGCTGGGCTCTATGGAGTGGCAATCTGTTTGTTCGTGATTGCAACTCCCAGTTCCCTAGCAGCTCAACAGTCTAGGCGTGCTTTGTTTAATGGGAAGGATCTCGATGGCTGGCAACAAGTTGGTCCCGGCTCATTTGTCGTAAGGGACGGAATGATGAAGACAGAGGGCGGAATGGGCATGCTTTGGTACACACGAGAAAAGATTGCACATGCCACCATTCGCGTTGTCTTCAAACTCACCGCGAAGGAATCCGACTCCGGGGTCTTTATTCGCGTACCGGACAAGCCTACCGAGCCGTGGATGCCAATTAACCGAGGTTATGAGGTCGAAATTGGCGACTGGCCTGACGATTACTCGTGCACCGGCGTGCTCTACACATTTACAAAAGCTTTGACGCGCCCGATTAAACCGATTGGCGGTTGGAATACGATGGACATAACCATTGATGGGCCGCGCACAATCGTGTATCTCAACTCGATGAAGGTCACGGACTTTACAGAGGGACAGCCTGTCCCGGCGAAACCGCCTGGGTCTCATGACCCGGATAGAGGACCGCGTCCGGACTCCGGCTTCATCGGCCTGCAGAATCATCCTGGATCCGAGGTTTACTTCAAGGAAGTATCGGTTGTGGCCTTTCCCTAGTGAGCTCTGAGCGAAACTCTACTTCGTCACTTGCTCAACGATTCGGTGATAGCGGTTGATCTCCAACGAAATTGCGGTTTGTGTCCCCCCATTTGGCCATAGGATCTCAACGTCCACAGGATGGCTCGCGGTCAGATTTCCCAAACCAAATAGAATGCGTTTGTCATGTGAAGAGAGGTAGCTCGAACCGCCAGTCACCCAACGTGTCAGTTTTCTATCACCGAGCCGAACCGTCAATTTCGCTCCGATTGCGTCCCGATTGCTCTTGACGCCCACCAGACGCAGTCCGACCCAGGAATTTTTCTGGCCTACATTATTGCGCAGCAACACGGGCCGGTCGCGAATGCACGTGAATATTGCATCCGGCGCACCATCGTTGTCCCAATCTCCGACCGCCAGTCCGCGCGCCAGATAAACTTGTGAAAATGCGGTTCCTGCCTTGGAACTCACATCTTCGAAGAGAGCGTTCCCCAAGTTGTGGAGAAGCAGCGGTTGTTCTCGGTACTTCACCTGTGGTTGTAACGACTCGATCGCCTCATTGACATGGCCGTTCACTATCATCAGGTCGAGAAGTCCATCATTGTCAAAGTCGAGAAAGTGCACTCCCCATCCCACATCCAATCTCGTGGGGCCAGCTAAGTGTGAAGCTCGTGTCCAATCTTCAAAAGGGAGGTCTCCACGATTGAGAAATAAGGATGGGTACTCGAAATTGAAATTCGTGACCACAACATCGGGACGCCCGTCGCCATTTACGTCGCCCGCGTCCACGCCCATCCCAGCCTTGGCATTGCCATTGCTGTCGAATGCGACTTCCGCCTCTAACCCGATGTCCACAAAAGTTCCATCATGTTTGTTCAGCAGCAGAAGATTGGGTGAGGCATCGCGTGCCACGAATAGATCCGGCCAGCCATCAGAGTCGATGTCAATCGCGACGACCCCGAGCGCTCGTCCGACAAACCGACCCAGGCCTGAGGGTTCGCTGACGTCGGTAAACGTACCATTGCGATTGTTGTGATAGATGGTTAGAGGCATCCCTTTATAGACACGCTGCTCGCAGTACGTTCGAACATTGGCAAACTCGCAGTTCGGGGCAATACCTTCGAATGACAACTCCGCATAGTTGCAGACGACAAGATCGAGAAATCCATCGCGGTCGTAATCAAACCAAGCAGCGCCCGAGGCCCATCTACCCGCGTTCTGAAGCCCTGCATCGGCCGTGACATCAGTGAACGTGCCATTGCCGTTATTGTGATAGAGCGTGCAACTGGGAAATCCAGTGATGAAAATATCCTGGTGCCCGTCGTTGTCAAAGTCCGCGATCGCAAGCCCCATCTCGTAGTTCTTGACTTGTCCCAGTCTCGCCTCCGCTGCAACATCAACAAACTTTCCGTTGCCCAAGTTGCGATATAAAGCATTTTGCAGAGGCTTTTCACTTTTACCTCGAGGCGTTTCACCTCCATTCAAGAGAAAAATATCCAACCAGCCGTCGTCATCAAAGTCGAACAGACCGACTCCTCCGCCCATGGTTTCGATCAGATAACGATCAGGCGAAATCCCGTTGAACTGTCGCCAGGTGATACCTGCCGCGGCAGTAACATCCGAAAATATGGGCTTCGGACGTGCGTCAGATCCAATCATTCCGGCAGGAAAGAACTGACCAATTGTGGCAACTGAGAGTGCACGAAGGAAGTGACGTCGTGACAAAGTGGCGCGTGGTGAATCCGGGCTATCAGCTCTTCTACGCGAGATGTGGGAAAGCTTCATGGCTTTGCCGCCGCCGACATCCCAGTTGCAGTTCCGCTTTCTTCCACTTGCTTTAAGTTCTGATAGAGTGCAAATTCCTTGGTCGCATCGCCGGTCCGTCCCATCCTTCGGTAGACAACTGACAACGCGAAGTGCGCCCTGCTCCGATCAGGATCCGATTGGAGAGAGAGTGAGAATTCTGTTTCTGCATCCTTCAATCGACTCTGTTGCATGGCCAATTGACCAAGCAGATAGTGAGCTTCCGCCGATTGTGGCGCCAGTTTCACCGCTTTTTGTAGCAGCCTTTCCGCCTGCGCCTGCAGCTGAAGGGAATCGGGAGAGGCCAATAACATTTCCGCATATGCAACATAAAAACGGGCGTCGGTCGGAAATTTGGCGATTCCAGCTTTGTTCTGGGCAACGGCGGCGTCGCTTTGACCGGTGGCGAAATAAACCGCAGCTACGCCAACTATCGCATCGGGATTCGAGCTATCTAACGTAACAGCATGCCTGTAACTCTCCATTGCCTCTTGTAATGCGTTTGCACGAAGGCTCACGTTCCCTTTCCACACCCACGGCCGCGCATCAGTTGGCGCAATTTCGAGCGCATGATTCGCGAGGAGGCCTGCATCGCTCGTTCTACGCAAGTACAACAGCAGCGAAATCGGGTCTTCGTAATAATCAATTCGCGAAGGGTCCGCTTGGATCGCACGCTGGTAGGCCTGGAGGGCAAGGCTAGGCTGACGTTCCGATTCAAAGCAGTTACCGAGAAGAGCCTGTAAATCAGCGCTCACCACGCCGTTCTCTGCCAGTTGCAGTAGAAGTTCCCTGGCCTGCGACACTTGAGCACGGGTATAGAGAAGTTTCGCCAGCTGCAAGCCAGCGGTCAGTCGCCCTGAGTCGTCGTCCGGGATCAAACCAAACAGCACTTCCGAAGTCTGGAGGTCGCCGCCCATCGCGGCAATCTGTGTACAGCGGCCTGTAGCGTCCGCCCACACCTTATCGTTCGCGTGCAGTTTCAGAACGTCAACGATTTTCGCAATCTTGTCGCGTTGACCACTTTGGACGATGGAATGGAAGAGCGCGACTGTGCGATTGGGTTGCGAAATCACCAACTCAAACTGTGAGTCCAGCAACTGCGCAGCTTGCGCGTAGTCGCCAGTTCTCTCTTTTACCAGGCCCATTAACAGAAGTGCTCCAGAGTCGCCAGGATGTCTTGCGAGAACATACTGAAGATTCTTCTCGGCTGAAGGCATCAGGCCCAGTTGCCATTGCACGGCTGCGGTCTCTCGCCGGAAATCGAGGTTTTCTGGAGCGAGGCTAATTGCCTTCTGAAAGCTCTCCATTGCCTCTTTCCATTTCCCTTGCAGCCCGAGTACGGATCCCAACTGAGCGCGGTAAGGTGCAACCGCGGGAGCGGCGCGTACCGCTTCCTGCAGTTCCTGCTCCGCCTCAGACAACTTCCCTTCTCTGGCAAGTGAAATCCCGAGGTTTGCATGATTTTGAGCGGGCAAGGTTTGCGCAGTGACGACTTGCATCGCGAGAAGGATCACAAACAGGAATGGGGCGACCGAACGCATAACAAATCTGTCGGATATTTCCAGGGGGCCGATGCTGCGCAATGACATCACGGATTCGAAGTGCTACGAATTTACTCTTAGGCTCAACCGCCTTACTGGCGCGGTTGACTTGCGCACCACAAGATCAGTTTCCAACATGTAAGTCGATCCCTTGTGGCGCTTGAGTTTAAGCATCCTTTCCAGTCCCTCAAACGCCTTCACCCCGAGCTGTTCGCGGGGAACGCTGATGGTTGTAAGGGGAGGCCGCGCCAAGAAAGCAAAGAAAATATCGTCGATCCCGATGACAGAAACATCTTCCGGCACCCGCACTCCGGACTCTTCCAATGCGCTCATCGCGCCCATGGCAATCAGATCGTTTCCGCAGAATACTACGGTGGGTATTTCGGGGCGCGACAAAACTTCTCGGACTGCCGACGCGCCTGAATCAACCCGATAGTTGCCTTCCAAAACACAAACCGGCTTCAATCCTCGGGCCGTGAGCCCAGACACCAGAGCCTTCTTGATTGTCACCGCGGTGCGGTTGTCGGCGGGACCGGCGATGACTGCCGAGCGGCGATGGCCAAGGTCGACGACGTGCTGAATCGCTTTGTTGATGCCGCGTTCATACTGGATGCAGATGTTCCCGACCAGCTTACCGGCAGGTTCGGCATTACATAAGACCACCGGTATTCCGGCGGCGGTGAGTTCGGAAGCCATGCTTTTGTCCACCGATGAGGTGACAATCGCGACGCCGCGAACGTCACTCTCTCTGAGTTTTCGCATGACTGCCTTGGTTCTTTCCCGATCATATTCGGTGTTGCAGATCAGCACGTCAAATCCGCGGTTCCACGCCATGGCCTGATAGCCTCGGATAATTTCGGGAAAATACGGATTGGCAATCTCAGAAATGACGAGTCCAAATAAATCGCTGCGTCCGGTTGCCAGACGTCTGGCATGCACGTTCTTGAAGTAGTTGAATTCGCGAACGGCATCGAGCACGCGCTGCCGAGTTTCTTCAGAGATATATGTAGTGTTGTTGAGCACGCGCGAAACTGTGGCCAGCGATACTCCGGCTCGCCTGGCTACTTCACGCATGGTGTGGGTCATAATGTGGTGCTCGTACGAGAGTTGGGGAATGGCCGCTTCCCGGATGTTTTGCCAGCTTGCAACGTGCTTGCTGGGAAAACCTATCACGACCTAGCCGGAAAGGCCACGCCGCTTGACAAGGCCGACCCCCTCGGATACTGTAGACCGGTTTCTGGAACCGGTTTCATATAGCTCCTGATTTCGTATGACTTCTGATGGTATTCACAACGCCCTTTTTACTTGTCCCTCCCGGCCTCTGTTCTCCGTTTTCCACTGCGTCGAATCGCGCAAGATCACGTCGATACTGCGTTCCTGAAGAAGGGCCCCGTGACCACTCGTTTTTTGCAAGACATAGTCCGACAACAAGTCGAAATGCAGCGGACGATCGACTATCTCATGGGGCCGGGGCAGAAAGGTCTGCAGGAGGCCAGTTCTTTGATCCGTTCGGCTCGGGATGTCGTCATCACCGGCATCGGAGCCAGTTGGAATGCTGCTCTCTCCGCAGGTACCCTGTTTTATCAGAGTGGGCGTCCTGCGTACCTGCAGGAAGCCGGCGAACTGTTGCATTTCACGGCTATTCCCCGCGACTCCGTCATGGTCGCCATA
>Ga0137398_10000614_pt1 | contig 13164 bp, 8 predicted proteins | sample czorhiz216metaG_FD_106659 | JGI IMG/M metagenome (GOLD analysis project Ga0137398, IMG submission 106659) | Vadose zone soil microbial communities from Angelo Coast Range Reserve, California, USA - czorhiz2.16 metaG | ecosystem: Environmental > Terrestrial > Soil > Vadose zone | place: USA...
CGCTCGAATCCTGGGGAAAACGGTCGGGCCTTGAAACCGCGGGGTTCGCTTCACAGACCGCATTTCTACTGGCGCTCGGGCAGGGGAATGAATTTGCGGACCTCTACGATGAAGGACAAACCGAGGCAGACCGCACGAAAGCGCGGCTCCAACTCAAGACGCTGATCCACCCGGAAGGCATGGGCGAGCGATTCCGGGTCCTTATCCAGCGAAAAGGTGACGTATCCGGGCGATTGACAGGCCTTGGGGAATCTGACGGCTGATTTGGTGTCCCGCGGAGGTGCTTTTCTTGCAATGAACCGGGGCTTCGCTGGGGTACGGATTTGACGACGGAAAAGCGGCAGCCAGACTCAAGGAGTTTTTGCTGCCTTGTCGTTGGGACAGCTTCGCACGGACCCTTCGTGCAACGCGAGCAATTCTTCGCGGAAGAGGAACGCTCCCGACCGCTGCAAAACGATTCCTATCGCTGAGAAGGGTTGGGCTTCTTCAGAACGGGCTTCTCGCCGGAGGCCGGAGCGGGAATTGCTGCCGCCGGCTTGGGGGTCTGGCCGGCCGGAGGGGCGGCGACGGAGGTTCCGCCTTCGGAGTAGGCCTTTTTCAGGAATCCTTCCGCGACTTGCTGGGCGCCGCCGGTGTCGTCGTTAGTTTGTTTTGCTTTGCTGTATTCGTTGACGGCGCGTTCGCGCTGCCCCAGCATGTCAAAAATCTTTCCGAGGTAGATGTGACTCCAGACTTCCGACCACTTTTCCGAGGGTTCGGGAACGGTTTGCAGCGCTTCGCGGAAGGCGTTCGCTGCTGCCTGATAGTTTTTCTGGTAGAAGAACGCTTCGCCCATGCGGAAATTCGCCAGCGGCCGGTTCGGCTGAATCGCCAGCGCCCGCTGATACTGCGTCACCGCATCGTAAAAGCGGCCTTGTTCGGCGAGATCCTCGCCCCGCGCAATGGCTGCGCGGGCACGCAGTGAAGTGCTTCCCTTCAGGATGTGGTTATTGGGATCGATTTTGATTCCGCCGGGCTTGGGCCGGCCAAACGTTTCTACCGTGAACCCCGATTCCGTGCCGATCACGTCGATAGTCTTCAGTTCCGGATTTCCTTCCGTATCGATGCGCAGATCCACGGGCATGCGAAAGGTGTCCAGGGGCTGCTTGATCTTGCCAACGACGCGAAATCCCTTCGGTGTGCGGTACACCACGTATTCCAGCGAGAACTCCGGCACACCCGTTGAATTCAACCACTGGGCGAAAAAGCCGCGCAAGTTCGGAGGCTCTTGCGGCGGCTTCGCCGCAGCTTGCGCGCGGCGCTCCGCGAGGTTTTCAAAATCCTCGATCCGCGCGCTTTTCTCCGCAAATTGAAAGTAGAAATCGCGCAGAGCGGATTTGAAGGCCACGTCGCCCATTTGCGCCCGCAACATGTGAAAAAGCATCGCACCTTTGTTCAGCACTACCGAGCGGTAATCGGGGGAGTAAGGAGCCAGCCGTGCGGATTGCGCGATAGGCGCGGCATCCTCATACATCAGCGCGCCAACCGCGAATTCGTCCACGGCCCGGAGCCCCGCTTCTTTGCCCGCGTTTTGCTCCGCGTAAAGCGCTTCGGAATACCGCGCCAGCCCATCGCTGATCCAGACATCGCCCGGCGTTGCCGGGAGAACCTGAATGCCCCACCATTGCGAGGCCACCAGGCGTGCGATGGTGCGGTCGCTGCTCTTGGGTTCCCATATGCGCTGGCTGAGGAGCAAAATTCCTGGCGCCGCGTAATCGCGTAGGGTCCCATCGGGCAGCTGGATCAGCGTGAAAGTTGGATCCGGTATGGGTCCGAACATGTCTGAAAAAATAATCGCCGAGCGCGCCACGCTGGCCGCAAATTCCTCGGCATTCGCGGACGACGCCCGCGGAGCGTAGACCGCGACGTTGATTCCTTCCGCCTGCTTTGGATTGAGCTGGAGATTGCCCGCTACAAACGTGCCATGAGGCGCGGGATTCTTGCACTCGAAGGTGTAGAGCAGCCGCCCGCCTTCCACGACGTTCTTGCCGGGCATGGGCGACGGAGCCGAAGCTTTGCCGGTCCCCGCGACGGCAAAGATGTCTGGAACGTTCAGCCGGAATGTCGCCGTATAACGGTTCGACGGAAAGTTTGTGAGCGGAAACCACCTTGCGGGCAGCAGCAAGTAAGCGCCATCTTTGCTGATCAGCGCGGCACGCACGCCCGGCACAGGGCTGTTCTCTTCATTTACGAGCAACCCCGCATAAGTGTAGGTGAGGGTGACGCGGCCGGCGGTGGCCACGGGCGTGGGCAGTTGGACGACAACCATGAGTGGGTTCTGGTTGTCGCGTTCGAAGGTCAGCGGTTTGCCGTCGGCTCCTCTTACCTCTTTCACAATCAGATTCGGGTGCAGCTCGACGCGCACGCTGCTGGAGGCTTCCACGGCCTTGAAATCGATTTTTGCGGTGGCTGAAATCGATTGTCCAATGGCGTCCAGCGAGGCGGAGACGTCGTAGTGTTCGGCGAGGAAATTCGCGGGCCGGGGAGCCTGGGCCTGGAGCGGGGCGGCAGCGCAAGAAAGAAAGATCAGCGTAAAGAAGACAAATGTACCAGGAACTTTTCGGCGAAGGGCCATCGGACCCCTTTCAAATATCTTCAATTCTGCACCAATGTACACCTATAGGATACCAAACCCGTCAGCTCGCGTTGCTTTTGGGCGCGGTCAACAGCTTTACAATTTCATCCGCGGCCCTTTCGACCGCTCCCGGGGGGCCCAGGAGCTGCCGCACTTCTTCCAACCCGCGGCGCATTTCTTCCACTCGCCTCGTACCTTCTTCCGAGGGAGAAAGCAGTTTTTTCGCTTCCGCGGCGACTCCTTGCGATGTGAAGTCGTCCTGGATCAATTCAGGGACGACTACGCGTCCGGCGATCAAATTTACCATGCTGAAAAACCTGGTTCTTACCAGCGGTTTTGCGAGCCGCGCCGTCAGCGGAGAGAGCCGGTAAACAACAATCATCGGTGTACCGAGCAGGGCCGTTTCGACCGTGGCCGTGCCGCTGGAGACGATCGCCAGGTCCCCGGCTGCCAGGGCGTTGTAAGTGTCATCCTCAATGAATTTGACTTGCCGCTTTCCTGGAAACAGTCCCTTCCATTTCTGCGAGTCCAGCCCGGGCGCTACGGCAACCACAACGCCAAAACTGCCCGGCAAGGTCCGACCCAACTCCGCAAGGGCTTGCACCAGTACAGGAACATGGTGGGCGATCTCGCCCCGCCGGCTCCCCGGCAAGATCGTGATGATGGGGTTCCCTTGTTCCAGACCGTATTTCCTGCAAAATAATTCCCGAGTCAGTGTGACCTTCACGTTTCCCACGAGCGGATGCCCGATGAATTTCACCGGCACGCCGGCATCGGCGTAGAACTTCTCCTCGAAATGGAAAATACACAGCGCCTGGGCGAATCGCCGCCGCACCAAATTTACGCGCCACGGCCGCCACGCCCAGAATTGCGGACAGATGTAATAGACGTTTCGAATGCCCTTCAGGCGCAGCTTGCGCGCCAGCCGCAGATGAAAACCGGGGAAATCCGTCAGAATCGCAAGCGGTGGCCGCCGGCGCTCCGCTTCGTTCACGAGCCGCCTCATGGCGCGGTACAACGACGGCAACCGCTTCAGCACTTCGGTGATTCCCACGACGGAAATCTCCGCATAATCCGTGATGATCTCGACGCCCGCCGCGCGCATCTGCGGCCCGCCCATCCCGAAAATCGCCACGTCCAGGCGCTGCTTCAACGCGGTCGCGAGCCGCGCGGCATACATGTCTCCGGAAGCTTCGCCGGCGGAGAGAAGGAGCGGGATTGGCGGCATGTTTGTATTGCGCAAGAATCAGTCGCTGGCCGGTAACACGGAGGGTTCAGCCGAGCCGTTGGCTTCGATGGGAAGGTGCAGCTCCTGCTCCTTGTACTGCAACTGGTAAAGCCGATAGTAAATTCCGCGCTGCGCAAGAAGCTCCTGATGCGCGCCCTGCTCGCGCAAGCGCCCTTTGTGAAACACCAGAATGCGGTCCGCGTGCTGAATGGTGCTCAGGCGGTGAGCGATGACCAGCGCGGTTCGACCGGAGAGCAAGCGGTTCAACGCTTCACGAATTAGCAGCTCCGTCTTCGTATCCACGCTCGAAGTGGCTTCGTCCAGAATCAGGAAGCGCGGATTGTGCGCCAGCGCGCGCGCAAAATTGATGAGCTGCCGCTGCCCGACTGAAAGCGTTGAGCCGCGCTCGTTAACGCTGGCGCCCACTCCCTCCGGCAGCGAGCGAATGAATTCCCCAAGTCCAATCTCCTCAACCGACCGCTCCACCGTGGGGCGGTCGATGCCCGGCGTGCCCAGCCGGATATTCGTTTCAATCGTGCCAGTGAATAGAAATGGATCCTGCAGCACGATGCCGAATTGCCGCCGCAAATCCTGCAATTCGATCAGCCGAATGTCCTTGCCGTCCAGGAGAATTTGTCCGCGTTGAATGTCGTAAAAGCGCAGCAACAGGGAAATCAGAGTGGTCTTCCCCGCGCCCGTGTGTCCCACGATGGCAATGGTCTGCCCGGGCTCCACTCGGAAGGAGACGTCGCGCAAGACCCAATCTTCTTCGGCGGGTTCCGCGACGTTGCGGTAGCTGAACCACACGTTGCGGAATTCAATCTCGCCGCGCGGATGGTCGAGCGGAATGGCGTTGGGATCCGATCCTGCCGGCACCGGCTCATCCAGCAGCTTGAAGATGCGCTCGGAGGCCGCCATCGCGGACTGGAGGATGTTGAATTTCTCACTGAGGTCCTGAATCGGCCGGAAAAAGCGCTGCGCAAACATGGTGAAAGCCGTGAGGACACCAAGGGTGAGAGTGCCGGAGAGAATACGATTGCCGCCGGACCAATAAATCAGGGCAATGGTGGCGAAGCTGAGAAATTCGACCGCCGGATAGAAGAGAGCGTAGGCGAGAATGGCATCGCGCCAAGCAAGCATATTGTCCCGATTGCGCTTCTCAAATTCGTCCATGGCTTTGCGTTCGCGATTGAAGAGCTGCACGACGCTCATACCGGAAATGTATTCCTGAAGAAAAGCGTTGATGCGGGCAATGGCCGTGCGGATGCGGCGATTCGCGTCGCGGACGAATTTGCGGAAAATCATGGTGACGATCAGGATGCCGGGGAGGACGGCGAGCGTGTCCAGCGCCAGGCGGCGGTCGATCTTAAAGAGCAAGCCGGCCATGACCGCGAGGAGAAAGAAGTCGTTGATCATGGTAACGACGCCGGCCGCGAAGAGATCGTTGAGAGCATCGACGTCCGTGGTCACGCGCGTCACCAGCCGGCCCATGGGATTGCGGTCGAAGTAGCTCATCGGCAAACGCTGCATGTGGCTGAATATCTCGCCGCGCATGTCGTACATCGTTTGCTGGCCGACGCGCTGCATGATGCGAATCTGGATGTATTGGGCGAGGAAGTCGAAAGCCAGCACGGCTAGAAAGAGCAGGCTAAGCCAGCCGATGCCCGTCCACGCAGACGCTTCCGTGATGGCGCCCTTGAGTTCGGGAACAAAGTAGCCGTCGATGGCCTTTCGAAAGATCAGCGGGGGGGCAAGTTCGAGCGGCGTGACGACGGCCACCATGATGAGCGCGAGCACGACGCGCCATCTGTACGGCTTCATGTACTGCAGAAGCCGCCGCATCAAGCGCGAATCATAGGCCTTGCCGAGGGCTTCTTCTTCGTGCAGATTGCTCATGCGCGTTCGAGCTCTTCTTCCAGCAACTGTTTCTGATACAAATCCGCGTAGTAGCCGCCCCGAGCCAACAATTCGTCGTGCGTTCCGCATTCGGCGATGGCGCCTTCGACCAGTACAACGATCTGGTCGGCGTCCCGGACCGTCGAGGTACGGTGCGAGATCAGAATCGTGGTACGGCCTTCCATGATTCCTCGCAGTCCGGTGAGGATGCGCTCCTCGGTTTGCGTGTCGACGGCGGAAAGCGAATCGTCAAGGATCAGAATTCGCGGATCGCGCACAACGGCGCGCGCAATTGCGGCCCGCTGCTTCTGTCCGCCGGAGAGAGTGATGCCGCGCTCGCCGACCATGGTCTCGTAAGCCTTGCCGAAGTCCTGGACGTCGCCGTGCAGGCTGGCAATTTCGGCGGCCTCGCGGACGCGCTGCTCGTCATATTCTGGCAGGCCGAAAGCGATGTTTCCGCCGACGGTTTCGCCGAATAAGTAGGTGTCCTGTGGCACGAAGCCGATGGACTGGCGCAGAGTGGTGAGGGGCCACTCGCGTATCGGACGCCCATCGATCAAGACGGAGTCATCCGGCGCTTCCCAGAGACGCGCGATGAGAGCGGCGAGGGTGGTCTTGCCGCAACCCGTGGGCCCGACGATAGCGAGGGTAGAGCCGGCGGGGACTTTCAAATGAATGTCGCGGAGCACCGGATGAGGACCGCTGCCATTGGACTTGGAGGAGCCATTTGAGCTGGCTCCGGAAAGCGTGGTCGGATAAGCAAAGGTGAGATGACGGAATTCGATTTCGCCGCGCGGCTTGGTGCCTTCCGGAACTTTCGCGTGGCGATCATCGATATTCGGTTCGGCAGTGAGGATGTAATTCAAACGGCCCATGGAAGCCGCGCCGCGCTGAAAAATATTTGTGACCCATCCAAGGGCGATCATGGGCCAGACGAGCTGGGTGAGATAGCCGTTGAACGCGATAAGCGCGCCCAGCGAAATCTGGCCGCGCAGGAGTTGGTGGCCGCCCTGCCATAACACGATAAGGAAACATGTACCCACGAGCGCCGTGAGCGAGGGCATGAACATGCTCCAGGTGCGGATGAGTTTGATGTTGCGGGAGACATACTCGCGGTTGGGCTCGTCGAAGTCTCGGATTTCTGCTTCTTCCTGTGCATACGCCCGCACCACGCGCACACCAGCAAGATTTTCCTGCACGCGCGCGGTGAGTGTGGCAAGCGCGGCCTGGATTTTCTCGTAAAGGTCGTGAATCGTCTTGCCAAAAAACCATACCGCGCCGGCAACCACCGGCGCGGGAAGAAGAACCCAAAGCGTGAGGGAAGGCGAGAGCGCGACCATTACAAGAATTGCCAAGATCATGGTCACAATCGTCTGCGAGCTGTACATGATGCCGGGGCCGAGCACCATGCGGACGGCGTTCAGGTCGTTGGTAGCGCGCGACATCAACTCGCCGGTGCGATTGCGCACGTAGAATTCGGGCTCGAGGATCAGCAGGCGTTTCAAAAGATCGTTGCGAATGTCGAATTCGATGTCGCGGGATACGCCAATGAGTGTCCAGCGCGCCGAGAAAGAGAGAACGCCTTTGATCGCGATGCATAGGACAACGATGAGGCAATAGATGCCCAACGTGCGGCGGCTGCTCGGCGCGTAGTAGGGAATAGAGCGGCTGAGGGTCGACGCTTTCAGGCCCAGGGGGAGCGGGGTTCCGGTCTGTGCGGAGTGTTCAAATGGAACCGCCTTGCCGGCGAGAGTGTCCGTCATGACGCCGGTGGCGAGCGGCAGCACGTTGCCGACAATGCCCCCCAGCACGACCACCAGCAAGCCGAAAACAATGCCGCCGGGGTAGCGCCGCAGATAAGGCATCAGGCCGCGCAAGCCTTTGACAGGGGAAGATTCCCGGGGGGGATTGCACGCCCGATTACCGGTCGCTGGCGGGACGGCGCTCATCGCAGCGTGGACCTCGCATCTTGCATCGAAGGCGACTCGAGCAGGAAATGTTCGTACGTGCGATCCAGGGATTGGTAGCGCTTTGTGGCCGGATTCCAGCGCACACCGATCGGCAGCACATGCGTATCGATGGCGCCCTTCAGCGGTGTGAAATAAAGCTGCAGGCCCTTTTCATCGTTTCGCTCGTATTGTAGCCGCCAGCCGGTCACCGGCACCAGTGGCGTCAAACCCATAAAGCCTTTCTGGTTTTTCAAATGTTCATCGCAGCGCAGAACTTCCACCCATTTCCCGTCGGTATTTTCCGCCACGACGACGCGCGTCACGATGGTCCCCGGCAAATTGTTGGTTGGCGTCTTTGGCACGACATCCGCCGCAAGGAATTCCTGCTTCCCGTTCTTCGCCAGGTCTCCGAATAGCAGCACCTGCGACTCGCTCCCCAGCAGCGCCTTTGCTGCCAACTGAATATCTTCGGGTACGGCGGGCTCTGCGGGCTTGGTTTCCGCTTGCGGCGCAGGCTTGGACGCATCCGCACCGCACCCGCCCAGAAAAATGGCCAAGGACAGGAGACACAGTGAAAAATTCAGGGGGATTCTCCACCTGCGGGCCGCGCCGATACCGTGGCCCTCTTTGAAGATGGACGGACTGATACCGGCCTCGTTAGCACACCAACAATCGCTTTGTGAAGTTTTCTCCATCAGAGACTTGCCGCTTTATGGGCGACTTCCACCACTTGCACGGGCTTCCCATCTTTCTCCGGTGTGCACAGCACATCCGTCACCTGCAGCGTATCCGGACCGGCCCCATCAGATGGCTGCTACCATAATTCTAGCTGCTGGCCGCCCTTCGTGGAAGGACTCTGCGAACGGGGCTTGCCCAAGATTTGAACGCGCTACCTCTGCGCCAGAATCGCGTCCAGCCGCGCTTCAAAGTTTTCCTCCCCTTCGGACCAAAGCTCGCTGCGCTCCACCGGCAGGGCCCGCTCAATCGCTTCCACCCAGTGGAATAATTGTTGGATGTTCTCCCGGGTCTTGGCGTGATATTCCTTCAGGTTGCCGCTCACCGACATCCATTGCCGAAAAGAATGCTCGATAGGGTGATCTGACGAATTGAACGGATTCGAGGCCGCTCCCGGCGCCAGCAGCCCACCGTGCCCCGTGAAAAAATGCTCGAAGCCCAAGTCTGCCATAAAGTGTCCCGCCGTCGCCGCAAGTCCTTCGTCATACTGCTGGCCGTGGCACGACAGGACAAGCGGCTCCGGCTTGTGCTGCCATTTCATGCTCTCGATATCGAACCCCCACAAGTCCCATTTTGCGTTCGCGATATACGCGGTGTCCGCATTCAGGTGCTGCACCGCCAGCGCCGCAACCTCCGCAGGTCCTACCTTCAGGGGGCGCAAATCCCACTCTGCGACTGGTATCTCCGTTCCATCCACGGCCTGCACGGTCAGTTCGCTAAAGCTATTCTGCGTCGCCGAAAGGGGGGCGGTTGTCAGAAACCGCGCGAACTCAGCAAGCATCGTTTCCAGTGAAAAATCGCGCGTCCACACGCGCAGGTAAGCATGATTGGCCATTGTGATTGAAACCTTAGGGATTATACCGGGCCAGCAGGGAAGTGGCGAATCGGCGCCGAATCGTGTTGCGAAGAATTGTCGTGGAACAACTATTCTGTGGCTGGGGACCCTGGCGATCAGGCGCTTGTGTTGGCGCTTTTTGCCTGCCCGGGAGGCTCCATGGGCGGCGCAAAACTCTGCGCCATCTCCCTCAGCCGTTCGCGCAGCGATTCACCTACGCCTGCGAATACCTGTGCGCAGGCTTCGCGAAGTTTCTCTTCCGCCGTCGCGGCAATTCCCGAAATCATCTCTCGCGACTGATGATCCAGGGACGCCACCGTTGCTAGCATCCACTGGTTCGAAACATTTTCCAACCGGCTCTTATACTGCTCCGCGGCTTGTTCGCCGGTCTGGGCGTAGATGTTCTGCATTTCCTGCTGATGAGCAACCGTCATCGCTTTCCAGGAATCCAGCAGGGGTCCAAACCCTTCCGACACTTTCTGCTGAGCCTCGGCAACGCCCGCTTCAAGCGCTCCACCCATGGAGGTTTGGAAGCGCCGCAAGAAACCCTCTTGTTCGGCCGTCGTCTTCTGCACCAGTTCCACGCGCACGGCGTCCAGTTGCACCCGCGCGCCATCCGTGGAACGCCGCACCTCTTCGTTGAATCCCTTCAGCTCTTGCCGGCCGGAGCGCTGAATCTCATCCGTGAATGCCGCTGCTGTCGTGTCAGCTGCTTCCGCGAAGAGCGCGCGCGCGCGCTCGAAGGAATCCCGCACCATCTCTTCGATCTGGGTTTGCGCGTGTCCCACGAAGTTGCGGCTTGCATGATCCAGCTCACTCGCGAAGATGCTGGAAATCTCTCCCGCCCTCTCCCGCAACTGGTTTCCAGAGTGCTCGATGGTTCTTTCCGTCAAATTCTGAATCTGCGTCTGTGCCTTCTTTTCGTACCATTCCGCCGATTTCAAGAGTTCTTCTACCATCTGGTGCTTCAAATCGCCGGCTTTTCCCTCCAGTTCCGTCAGGTTGCGCCAGGTGATGGATTGCGAAGATTCCTGCAGGATTTGCTCGACGCTGCCCAGATTCTCCCGGAAGCGCGTCAGCGATTCCGCGAACGCTTCGTCTGCCGAATTGCGAATGCGGTCCTGCTGCAGCGTCAGCGCCGCGTCCAGCAGCGACCGCCCCCCTGCCAGCCGATGAACCGCTTCTTCGGCGCGCGTGACGTGCGGCTGCACCATCTCCGCGATTTGCCGGTCAAATTGCGCTACTTCCTGGCGGCTCGCTTCTTCAAATGTCGATCGAATTTTCGCGTTGATCTCCTCAAGGATGGCTTCGGGCCGGCGCTGCATTTCTTCGCGGTGCGGGCTCAATACAGTTTCCAATTGCCCTTGGAATCCGGCCAGCGCCTGCTGCTGCACGTTTTCAAGCTGCGCCGAATGTTGTTCAAGCCGCTGGCTCGTCTCTCCGGCACGCGCCAGCGCCGACTCCAGACGTTGCGTCTGCTCCTCTAGCGTATCCCGCGACGCTGCAATTCGCTGCTCCGCTTCTGTTGCCGTACTCGTCGCCGATTCGCGCGCTGCCGTGGCGTGACGCGCCATCTCGTCCTGCACCCGAGTCATCAACCCGCGCGCGTGCTCGTTCAATCCGCCCGCCGCGCGATCCTGCGCTTCCGCGAGAGTGCTCTCGATCGCCTCCCGCCACCGCGCTTGCACCGCTTCCAATTCACTTGCAAGCTGCCCTTGCGAGAACGATTGCGCGGATGAGAGCGCCGCTGTTACCTGTTGCTGAATCTCATTGGCTGTAGCCCTCAGCGCCTCAAGTTGCGCAGTTGCCGTTTCTTCCTCTTGCTTCGCTGATTCCGCGCGCGCAACAATTTGTGCTTCCAACTGCTCGGACTGGGTCTTCAACAGGGCCGCCGCATCCTCCGCCTCCCGGCATACCGTTCGCACAGTCTCCGCCCTGGCTTCCAGTTGCTGGGCGTGATCATTGCGCTGGGCTGCGCCTTCTTGCGAGAGCCTCGCCGTCAAGTCGCGCGTGAGTTGCTCCAGTTGCGGCGCCAGCCACCGCGGCAATTCCGTTCGCAGCGTCTCGGCCGCTGCTGCATGGGCCGTCCTTGAATGCTCATCCGCTTCCTGCTGAAACTTTTCAATCGCGTGCGCCGTCTCATTGGCGATTTCCGCGCGTCCCGCGGCAAACTTTTGCTCCCATTGTTCGAATGACAGCCGCCGCTCCGCGGAGACCGCCTGCGAGGCCGCTTCCTGCGTCGCCGCTTGAATCTGCTGCTTGGCATCCACCACCAGCCGCGCTACCTGCCGCGCCAACTGCAACGACGCATCCGTCGCGCTCGTCGGGGAAGGGAACAGCCTCAAATTGTCCGCCGCCGGCGGAAGCTCCGCCTCGCCCAAATGCGACGCCGCATCCGTTTCAGCCACCGGTGGCGGCGATTGCGATGCCCCGTGTGCCTCATCCAACTTCATCACGACTTGTGTCATCTCGGGGGATGCGGTCCAATCTTCCGGCGGAAACGCGATGCCCCAGACGTTGCCGGAAACTTCCAGCTCCAGCGCCACCTGAAAAAGTTGCCGCACCGTTCGAGGCCGTTGAATCCAAGCCACCCGTCCCCGCACCGTGCGCGGCGGCTGCCCTGATTCCTGGTGCGGGATCTCCATCGTCACCCACATGTTTTTCAGGACGTAATGCTTGGACTGGTAGCGGCAGCCATGGCAGTTGATAATCAGCGACGACGTTCGTTCCACGAACGGACGCCCCAGTGCGTCGACACCGGTCACCATGAGAGGAACCGCCTGCACGATTCGCGTGCTGCGGCGCTTCCTTAACTCCGTGCTGGCACTGGTAACGCTATCGGACACCATTCCAGTTGTCTCTTCGGCAAAATTGCCGCCTGAATCATTCATGCAGACCGCCGCCGTCCCTCAGGCTTTTCAGATTTCGCGCATGCGAGTGACATCGCTGCGGCTACTTCATCGCATCACTTTGCGGAGTGCCTTGCGAGGCCGGCCTGCGGTGTGTTCCGGTCAGCAACATCCATGCTTCTCTTGCGACCCAGATTAGCCCAACCAGCAAATAAATCGGTCCCTGGAAAAACGCCGGATGGTTTCCCTCGATCCGGTGGCCGAGAAACAGAAACGCCCATCCGCCCAGAAAGAAACCTGCTCCCCAAACCCATTTCATGAAAAGGAGAAGGACGATCCCGGCAAAAATCATCGGGATACCAATACCATGCAGGAATTTGTTCCAGCCGGATTCGTGTTCGTGATCGTACCGCGTCATGTAGTGCGCCAAGCTCGGCATTAGCGCACCTCCTGTCAGCCTTTTCGCGGCTGCTATAGGTTTGGTGGGAGGACAGCCACCGTGGGAATTAAACTCTATACCTAAAGGAGAGGATTGGCTAGAGCGTCCTAGAGGTACTGAGAGTTTTGCTACTGTCCGCCTATTGCCCTGGCAAACTGAGCCGCCCCTTGCGGAGCGTGGACGGCACATTTCTTAGTGCTCTAGGTGCGATGAATCCTACAAGTCCCGTCGCCCTTCCATGGCCTTCAACATAGTCACTTCGTCGGCATACTCAAGGTCCGCGCCCACCGGAATCCCGACCCCGATGCGCGTGACGCGCACACCGAGCGGCTTCAACAACTTCGAAAGGTAGACCGCCGTGGCTTCGCCTTCGGCCGTGGGATTCGTCGCGATGATGATCTCTTCGACGGTGCCGCCCTTCAGCCTTTCGATCAACGCCTTGATATGAAGTTGCTCCGGTCCGCGGCCCGATAGCGGCGAAAGAGCCCCGCCCAGGACGTGGTACATCCCGCTGTACGTCCGCGTTTTTTCGATCGCCATGATGTTGTGCGCTTCTTCTACCACGCAAATCGTCTTCTTGCTGCGCGTCGGTCCCACACAGTACAGGCACGGATCTGAG